>Ga0136644_10001571_pt1 | contig 18044 bp, 12 predicted proteins | sample C_130820_EF_Meta_FD_94780 | JGI IMG/M metagenome (GOLD analysis project Ga0136644, IMG submission 94780) | Freshwater microbial communities from Lake Croche, Canada to study carbon cycling - C_130820_EF_MetaG (v2) (version 2) | ecosystem: Environmental > Aquatic > Freshwater > Lake | place... | reverse complement strand
CGGCCGTTCGTCCGGCCGCTGCTGCCCGCGCCGCGGGCGGCCCTCTGGCATATGACAAGCCAGATGTCGAAATATCTCCCGCTCGACGATCGCGTGCCGGTTGTGCTCACGATCCACGACCTGAATTTCCTCCACGAATCAGCAGCCGACGCCCGTACCGATGAGATTGGTCGCAAACTGGCCGACATCCAGCGGAAGGTCGAACGGTCTTCCGCGATCATCACCGTATCGCAGTTCGTGGCCGACAACGTGCGTTCCAGCCTGGTGCTACGCGGCCGGCCTGTATTCGTGGTGCCCAACGGCATGGCGGCTACCCCGAGGGCTTCGGTCGCGGCCCCCGCTTGGGCCCCCGCAGATCCCTTCCTGCTCACGATTGGCAACTGCCTGCCGCACAAGAATTTTCATGCCTTGTTTGGACTGCTCGAGCAGTTGCCCGACGCGAGACTGGTAATCGCCGGCAAGAAGACCACACCCTACGGCGAGTTTCTGGAGCAGGAGGTGACACAGCGTGGCCTCTCCGGGCGGGTGATCCTGCCGGGCGAGGTGTCGGACGGCGATCGCCAGTGGCTCTACGAGCACTGTGAGGCCTTCCTTTTCCCTTCGCTCACGGAGGGGTTTGGATTTCCGGTGCTCGAGGCGATGCAGTGCGGCAAGCCGGTGTTTCTGTCGCGGCGGACGAGCCTGCCTGAGATCGCCGGCGACATGGGCTACTATTTCGACGGATACGAGCCGGCGGCGTTGACCGCGGTCTATCGAGACGGCCTGGCCCGGTATCAGTCCGATCCGGCCTTCGCGACGCGGCTGAAGGACCATGCCGCCCGCTTCTCCTGGGCGGCCACGGCCCGGGGATATTGCGATGTCTATGCCGAGCTGATGGGCGGATTCTGACGCGGGAAAATGCCGTATCGTCGCCTGAATACGGCTGCTAATTTCCCGACCCTCTCAGGAATGACACGGCAGATGGCGTCACCACTCAGGTGTGGACTCTGCCGTGCCAGACAGCCCCACAATAATGTAAGGGTCATCGATGCAGCGGCGCGCCTTGGTCACGGGTGTCACAGTGACTTTCTCCCCATTTCTTGATCCATCCGGGATGTTAGGTTTTTTAAACTTGGCATCACCAGAAAGGGTGGGTTTTTTGGATGGGAAAGAAGCATTTCACAGAAGAGCAGATTGCGTCCGCATGCGGTCAGGCCCTGGTTTTCATGAGCCATGGTGGAGATCCTTCGTCGCGGGCTGCCACAACGACTGCGGAGGGCTCGGCTCTCAGCGGACAGCCGTCGCTGCGTCGGCCAGCCCCAGACGGTGCCGGCGGTACCCGCCACTGGCGATGTCTTCGATCCATGAAGCGTTGTCGAGATACCAGGCCACCGTGCGGCTGATCGCTTCGTCGAACGACAGGCTCGGCCGCCAGCCGAGTTCCGACTCGATCTTGCTGAAGTCGATGGCGTAGCGGCGGTCATGGCCTGGCCTATCCGTCACGTAGGTGATGAGTGACGTGCAGGGAGCATGAGGTAATCCCGGCCGCAGCGTGTCGACCGCCTTGCAGATGGCTTGCACCACCTCCAGATTTCGTTTTTCGCTGTCGCCACCGATGTTGTAGACCTCGCCGAGACGTCCCCGGGCGAGCACCGCTCGGATCGCACGACAGTGATCACCGACGTAGAGCCAGTCACGGACCTGCGCGCCGTCGCCATAGACGGGCAACGGCTTTCCCTCCAGGCAATTGAGGATCATCACGGGGATGAGTTTCTCGGGAAACTGGTAGGGACCATAGTTGTTGGAGCAGTTGGTCGTGAGGGTCTGCAGGCCGTAGGTGTGATGGTAGGCACGGACGAAATGGTCGCTCGAGGCCTTTGAGGCCGAGTATGGCGAGTTGGGGGCATAAGGAGTGGTCTCGGTGAACTTGCCGGTGGTGCCGAGCGAGCCGTAGACCTCGTCCGTAGAGATGTGCAGAAAGCGGAACTCTTTCTGCTCGAAGTCCTGGAGGTTCTTCCAGTGCCTTCGAGCTTCCTCGAGCAGGCGGAAGGTTCCCATCACATTGGTTTCCACGAATGCGGCCGGGCCGTCGATCGACCGGTCGACATGGCTTTCCGCGGCAAAGTTGACGATCGCCCGCGGCCGATGGCTCGCCAAAAGCCGCGCCACGAGGTCGCTGTCACCAATGTCGCCCTGAACGAAAATGTGCCTCGGGTTTGTTGCGACGGCGCGGAGCGACTCGAGATTGCCCGCGTAGGTTAGCGAGTCGAGGTTGACGACGGCCGAGTGCTCTTCGGCAATCCATTGTCGCACGAATTCGCCACCGATGAATCCGGCTCCGCCGGTAACCAAGATGGGTTGCATGCCGCCCTTTCGCACAAGAATCCCGAATGAAAATCGCAGATTTCAACTGAACTTCTACGTTTTTCGTGTGCTGGTCGCCAGCCCGAAAAATGGCCGTTCCATTGAGTCCGATGGGGAACCGGTTTGATCTGGCGATGCTTACCGGAATGCCGTATCACCCCCATCCACTCTCGCGAATCCGGAAACCAAGGCCGATGGCAGCGCGGAAAAAAACAACGGCATTGCTCGCCCTCGGCAAGCACTTGGAACGTGGCTTACGTCACTTGAGGCATGGCATCAGGGATGCGCGAGGTGCGGCTACGATTCTCCGGGCCGCTCGGCGTGCTGGACCTGACACGCTTGCCCGTCTCGCTGCCGGCATCAGCCCGCCCGACGTCATTATCTGTGGCGGTTGTGACGCGGCAGTGGCCTCCGAGGAGTGCATCAGCTGCCTCGACAGACTCGCCCGTGGTCCACTGCTCCCGCGGCGGGTGTGGATGGTCGCGCCGGCGGACACTCTGGCGGCAGTGCGTCACACCTCGGAAGCGGGCTTCAAACCGGTGGTGGAACGGCAGGGCACGGACCTCATTTTCGTCGAAGCTGCGTCACATTCCGGGCAGACATCCCTGGTGAGCTTGCGCACAGCAGTAGCCTCCGCCGCGTCCGGCCATGTGGTTCTCTGCGATGCCCGGGTGAACGTCTGCGAAGACGCCCTCCTGTGGGTTGCGGCGGTGCTCGAACGGAACGGCGGCCAGAATACAGCCCGCGAGATCATTGCGGTCTACGGCGATGACGCAGTGGGCGATCCTTCCGATAACGCGTGGGCCGCTCCGACAATTCATCACAAACCCGATTTTTCCTGGACGACGCTGCTCGCGGGCAGCTATCTGGGGCCGATCGTGGCCTTCAATCGGTCGCTGGCAACCGAAGCACTTGGGCGGCTGATTACCCGTGGCGTGACGACCGTATCCGCCAGCGAAACCTTCTATGCACTCGCCCTGGAGACACTCCGGGGCTACTCACATGAAGACGTGGCCCATATCCGGCACCCACTCGCGATTGTGCCACGTGGCCACGGCACTGCCGCAGGCGATGACACGGCTCGCATCGCCTCCGAAGCGCTCGAAACCATCGGCGTGTCGGCCTCCGTATCGGTGCATCCCCAAGAGGCATCGATCCACCAGTTTGAACTGCAGCCGCGACGATCGGCACACGTGTCAATCGTGATCCCGACGAAGAATGCCGGGCTGCTCGTGAAGTCGTGTGTGAAAGACCTGCGGGCCCGCGCCAGCTACGACGATTACGATATCACAGTAATCGATCACGATTCGGACGAGCCAGAACTGCTTGACTTTCTCGCCCACGAGTCGGCTGCGGACGGGCTGAGGGTGTTTCCCTATAGTGGCCCCTTCAATTTTGCGGCCATGAACAATGCCGCCGTGCGTTCCACCTGCGGTTCCCTGCTGCTGTTTCTCAACAACGACGTCGACAGCTTCTCGTCACGATGGCTGGAACAGATGACGGCGACCTTCGAACTCGACGATCGAATTGGGGCTGTCGGTGCGCTGCTCCACTATCCGGAAGGCGATATCCAGCATGCCGGTGTCGTGCTCAACGCCAAACGGCTGTGCCAGCACGCCCATTACAACTGGCCGGCGGATTCGCTCGGGTATCAAGGCCGCATCCGCCGACTGCAGGAATTCTCGGCCGTGACAGCTGCGTGCATGCTCGTCCGCAGGGATGCCTTCGAGGCAGTGGGCGGCTTCGACGAGCAATTCCCAGACGACTACAACGACATCGATCTCTGTCTACGGTTGCGACGTGCGGGGTTTGCAGTGGTCTATCAGCCACACGTCCAGGCCACGCACTGGGAGGGACGCACCCGCACGGCCAAAGAAACAGCCAGGGATGCGTTTGTTGCCCGTTGGCAGCATGCTTTTCCCTGCGATCCTTTCTACCATCCGCACCTCGCCGCGACCGACTTCCACCCCGACGGCCTCGTGCGATTGTGGCGGCATCGGAAGACCGTGGCGCTGGCCGAGCTGCTGGCAGGCCGCGAGCAGGCGTTGCCGCCGCAGGCACGCCGCGGCAAGGTGGCGTAAGCACGGCTGGGCGACGATCAGATCTCGCCCGTATTTCAAACCTGTGCGTTCTTTGCGGACCCGCCGCCCTGGCCGAGTCGACCCCCGCAGTAAGTGCTCTGGCGTTACTCCCCCTCGCGCTGTTATCCCCCCCGTGGCGGGCCTCTCGGGCCCGATCTCGAAAAAACCATTCACAACGCAGAAAAACCCTTGGTGGCCGCTCACTCTATGGACGCACGCAACAACGACACCACAGCGCTCAAGGGTATTGTGCTGGCAGGCGGATCCGGCACCCGTCTGCATCCGATGACGCTGGCGATCTCCAAGCAGTTGCTGCCGGTCTACGACAAGCCGATGGTCTACTACCCGCTTTCGGCGTTGATGCTCGCTGGCATCCGTGACATCCTCCTGATCTCCACGCCTCACGATCTGCCGCATTTTCAGCGGCTGCTCGGCGACGGATCGCAGTTTGGTGTGGCGCTCTCTTACGCAGAGCAGCCGCAGCCCGATGGGTTGGCGCAGGCGTTTATCATCGGGCGCGATTTCCTCGGCGGAGATCGAGCAGCACTGGTGCTCGGTGACAACATCTTCCATGGGCACGGCTTCCAAGCGGTGCTTCACGCCGCCGCGGCGCGGCAGCGGGGGGCCACGATTTTCGCCTATCCTGTCCGCGATCCCGAGCGGTTCGGCGTGGTGGAGTTTGATGCGGGTGGTAAGGCCCTCTCGCTCGAGGAGAAGCCGCGACAGCCGAAATCTCATTTTGCTGTGCCGGGTCTCTACTTCTACGACGCTGACGTGACGGACATCGCCCGCAGCCTGAAGCCGAGCAGTCGGGGGGAATTGGAGATCACCGACTTAAACAGGGCGTATCTCGAGCGTGGCGACCTCCAGGTAGAAAAACTCGGCCGCGGCTTTGCCTGGCTCGACACCGGCACGCCCGACTCCCTTCTGCAGGCGACATCGTTTGTCCAGACGATCCAGGAGCGGCAGGGGCTGAAGATCGCCTGTCTCGAAGAAATCGGCATGAACTTGGGATATCTGTCGCCGGCGGAGGTGGCCGAACGGGCCCTCCGCATGAAGAGCGACTACGGCCGGTATCTCGCGGACATCGCAGCGGAATCGCCGGCCGAGCGGCAACCGCGAGCGGTGGCCGCGTGATCTCGTTCACGGGGTTCGGAAAAGACGCTGTATGGACGGCACGCCACGATGCTCTTGTGCATTGGTCTACGCCCACTGGGATCATGACGGCCCGCTCTGGCCGATTGACCCTCTGAAATCACTCGCGATCATCTCGATCGGATGACCTGCGCCGCCGCATAGTCTGGTTCCCGCTGGGAGCTTGGGCAGACTGGCGAGGCCTGCGAGTCCGCGGCGCGGCAGTGTCTGCGTAATCGTTCCAAATACTCATGCTGGAACGATGGCCTTCCGATAGTCATAGGGCGAGTCGTTCGGAAGTAGACATCACGGCTCTCGGCTTTCGACTGGGCCTCTCAAAAAACATCCTTACGGGCAGTCGCTCATGAGCCAACTCACCCAATTCATTCGTTCGTTATGCCCGCAATTGTCTCTATGGCATGAATGCTGTCTGCCGCTTCAGCACGCCGATTTTCCCGTTGTCGTTTGCTGGTCAGCGAAGAGCGGGTGCACAACAGTTCTCAAGTGGTTTCTCGCCCATAACGGGTTGCTTGAGGAGGCGACCGCTTACAGCGGGTGGATCCATGATTACCGACAGCACAGATTAGAACGGGCGTCCGGGTATCGCAGACAGTGCGATAAACTCTTCAACGATAGCCGTCGCGATAAATACATTATCAAGGTGATCCGCGATCCAGCTTCGCGAGCTGTCAGTAGTTTTCTGCATGTTCTGAGGTTCTCTCACGATATGGAGCATTGGCCTGTCGCCATCGCGGTGGCACACTGGAAGGAAGTCGTAGGCCTCAGTCGCCAACGTGGGCTCAGCTTTCGACAGTTCCTGCAGTTCGTGAATGCGGAGCAACTCAAAAAATCCAGTCTCGACACCCACATTCGGCCGCAATACGACTCGAATCAAGATCCGCGAGTGCACGCCTATGTACGTCTCGAGAATCTGACGGTTGACTTGGAACTGGTTGAAGAGCACTGCGAACTCCCTCACGTCAATCTCGGAGAACTAAGCAAATCGAGTCACCATAATCTGCCAACAGCGACCCATGCCTGGCCCGCAAATGTTTCGGAAGTAGCCGCAGATTACGATACGCTCAAAGAACTCGGCACGCCTTCGGCGAAAGACTTCCTTGATCCTGAAACGCAGTTGCTCATTCAAACGACCTATTGGTCTGACTACGAGGCCTACGGACACCACTACGACGGGGCCCCGGCGACGAGTCTACGGATACCACGGGCGGGTGTGAGACGAACGGGCCAGGATTCGGCCGGGAGATTGCGATGGGCTGCCTGAATCCAATTTCTTTGCTCAAAGGCACCCCGGGAGCACGGTGCCTCATCGAGCTACCATCGATCGTGCCATACGGGCCGACGATTCGTTGCTGCCGGCTGCGGATCCGGTAATGCTGGCCCTATCGCGCATCCTGCGCAGCCCGCCTATTTTTGGATCGGGGCAGCGACTCTACCGCTCACGTTCAGTTTGCCGGCGCCGGATGCCGATAGAGATCCAGGTCGGCGGTGTGTGGTCTGGCTGGTTTCAGTCGGCCCCCGCCATGGTCTTAGGGTCGTCTATCCATGTTCAACAGCCGGCGTTGCTCACAGCGGACTACCCAGCAGGCCCGGGCAGAGAGGCCGCGGGTGGTGCTCGACCTCGAAAAACTGAGGCATGCCAACTGCGGGCTGGGCCGGTTCTGCCGCCACCTGGCCGAGAGCATCCTGTCACTGGGTGATCAGACCTTCGATCCCGTGTTTTTCCTGCCGCAGACAATCCCTCAGGAAACCGTCCGGTACTTCCGCGCCGAGGGTGTCGAGCAGATCGAGGTGAGCCCGTGGCGGAAAGAGACATTCGCCAGCCTCTACCGACCATTCCTGGCCCCGTTCCAGCGGCGGCACCGCTACGACCTCTGGCACGTCACAAACCAGACCAGCAAGTATCTGCCGCTCGATCCTACCGTGCCCGTCGTACTCACGATCCACGACCTGAACTTCCTCCACGATGCCCGGCACCAGGACCGGCCCGCAGCCGTGGCTCGCAAGCTGGCCGACGTGCAGCGGAAGGTGGATCGTGCGACGGCGATCGTCACCGACTCCCGCTACGTGGCCGATGACGTTGCGGCGCACCTGCGGCTCGGCGGTAGGCCGGTGCATGTCGTGTCGCCGGGCCTGCCCACTCCGCCCGTCGCGTCGGCCGTGGCCCCGGCGTGGGCGCCACGGGGCCGATTTCTGCTCTCGATCGGTAACTGCCTGCCCCATAAGAATTTTCATGCGCTCTTCGACCTCATCGAACGGCTGCCCGAGCTCGCGCTCGTGATTGCCGGTAAGCGGGAGACTCCCTACGGAGAGCAACTGATCCGTGAAGTCGCTGCCCGGAATCTCGGTGGCCGGGTGACACTCACCGGGCAGGTGTCGGACGGCGACAGGCAGTGGCTCTACGAGCAGTGCGAGGCGTTTGCATTTCCGTCGCTCACCGAAGGCTTCGGGTTTCCGGTGCTCGAGGCGATGCAGTGCGGCAAGCCGGTGTTCATGTCTCGCCGCACCAGCCTGCCGGAACTCGGCGGCTCGCTCGGTTTCTACTGGGATTCCTTCGGGGCCGAGCACATGGCCGCCGTCTTCCACGCAGGCATGGCAGCCGTAGCGGCGATGCCAACCTTCGCGGCCGCGGCCCGGGCCCGAGCCGCCGAATTTTCCTGGGAGAACGCCGCCCGCGGCTATCTGAGGGTCTACCGCTCCATCCTCGACCCGGCGGCGGCCTAAACGGCACCATCCGTCGGGAAGCTACCCTTTCGATCACCTGTGGGGACTTGCTATGACCCCCGGTTTCATGACCACCGCAACCCGCCTGCAGCCATCACCCACACGAACAGCCCTTATCTGCGGGATGGGCGGCCAGGACGGCAGCTACCTTGCCGCGCATCTCCTCGACCTCGGCTACAAAGTCGTCGGCACTAGCCGCGATGCCCAGGGCAGCCGCTTCGACGGGCTCACTCGGCTGGGCATCCGAAACCGCGTGGCGGTTGAGTCGATGTCGCTCGTCGACTTTCGCTCCACGATGCAGGTGCTCTCCTGCACGCAGCCTGACGAGGTCTACAACCTCGCCGGCCAGACCTCCGTGGGTCTCTCCTTCAACCAGCCGGTGGAAACCTTCGAGAGCATCGTCATCGGCACGGTGAACCTGCTCGAGGCGATTCGCATGCTCGGCCGGCCGATCCGGCTCTACAACGCCGGCAGCTCCGAGATGTTCGGCAACACCGGTGAACAACCGGCCGGTGAAACAACCGTGCTCAGGCCTTGTAGTCCGTACGGCATCGCGAAGGCGACCTCCTTCTGGCAGATCGCCCAGTATCGACAGGCCTACGCGATCGAAGCCTGCACCGGCATCCTCTTCAACCACGAAAGTCCGCTGCGTCCGGAACGATTTGTGACGCAGAAGATCGTGGCGGGTGCCTGCCGCGTGGCCGCGGGTGACCAGGAGCTGCTGAGTCTTGGCGACCTATCTGTCCGTCGCGACTGGGGCTGGGCGCCAGAGTATGTCGTCGCCATGCACCGCATGCTGCAGATGGAGAAGCTCCAAGACTTCGTGATCGCCACCGGCCAGACGACGAGCCTCGAAGACTTTGTCCGCGAGGTGTTCGCTAGCCTCGGCCTCGACTGGCGGAAGCATGTCGTCCGCGACCCGGCGCTCACCAGGCCCAGCGAGATCCTCTCGGGCCAGGCGGACACGTCGCACGCCACGGCAGAGCTCGGCTGGACCGCGCAATCCTACATGAAGGATGTCGCGCGGATGATGGTGGAGGCACGGCTTGCCTCACAGGCCCCGGCGATCCGCCGCGCGGCCTAGCGACACGCAGCCGGCTGCGGCATGCTCGTCGCCGTCGGATTCCGCTACGGGAGGCTCATGAACGATGGTGGATCGCTGGTGAGTCGCAGAATTCACCGGCTCCTGCGCGTGCCTTCGACCGGCTCCGCAGCATCTGGCGTTTTCTCTCTCCGGCCCAGGGCCAGGCTCGGTCTGCGTCGCCAGCTTTCGAGGGCGATGGCAATCGCCAGGCCACCGCAGACGATTGGGAACGTCTGGCCGATCTGGCTTGCCACCGTGCGGGCGTCGAGCAGCGGCACCTCTGCAACGAGCACGTCCTCGACATGCAGCGGCAGCCTCGCTGGAATCTTGCCAAGCGGCGAGACTACGCAGGTCTCGCCCGTTGCGGCACACCGCAGCAGGCAGCGACGGTTTTCGACTGCCCGCAGCTGCGAGAGCAGACGGTGCTGCAGGAGCGTGAGCGTGGCCTTGAACGACGAGCCATTGATCAGCGAGAGCAGCACGTTGGCGGAATTGTCGACGAGTGATTCGGCGGCGCTTGGCACCATGTCCTCGTAGCAGAGCATCACGCCGAGCCTCGCCTTGTCGCCAAGCGAGAGCACGTTGGCATCCGGCCCCACATCGAGGTTGTCATCCATCGGAAAGTAGTGGCGGATCTCCGGCATCCAGTCGCAGCCCGGCACGTATTCGCCAAACGGCATCAGGTGCCGCTTGTGGTAGCGGCCAATGATCCGCTCCGAACCGTCCACCAGGATTGCCGACTGGTAGAGGTCGGTGGGCCGCTCGGGATAGCCCCGGTAGATCTTGCCGCCGAACAGGAGCGGAGACTCAGGGTCTGCCAGCGGCCGCAGTCCCCGCAGCGGTTCCCGCGACTGGTCGTAGACCTGCTGGGAATCGGCAAAAGACGTGAGCGCCTCCTCGTAGGAGCCGCCGCTGCATTCTGGCCAGCAGATCAGATCAAAGGCGCCGACGTGTTGTTCACAGGCTTCCTTGGTGACCCGCTGCAGGGTTTCCGTGGCACCCTCCTGACTGGGATCGACCTGCACGAGCGCCACGCTGAGCTTCGGTGCCGCGGCCATCCGCGCCGACCAGGTCTGCATCGCCCAGATTCCATAGACGAGATTGGCGGCGCAGACGACGACTGCGGCCAGGCCGATCGCCGTCCACGGCCGGCCGTCGACGCCCGAGAGCCGGCGGCGGATCATGTCGACCACGAGGACGATCACCCCCGCGTGGGCGTAGAGCACGAAGGTGGCGGCTTCCGGGCCGAGCAGATCCACCGACTGGATCAGCATGGGCCAGGCGATCTGGCTGTAGCCGAGCTTCCAGGGGAACACGCTCGTTATGAAGGCCTCCGACGCGACGGCGATGAGTGCCGCAGGAAGCCAGGCATTGCGGGGATCGGTGACGGTCCGGCCGATGAACCAGAACGGTAGCGAGAGCCGCATGGCGTCCCAGAGCACGATCGGTACGGTGAAGGCCAGACCGATGGCGTAGCTAGTCCCTACAGAATCGGCGAGCACCTCCGGCGACCAGTGGAATGCCGTGGCCAGTGCCAGTGCCGCCGCGGCGAGGACGATCGCCTCACCACGCCAGCCACGCAGATGCGAAAGGGCAAGTAGAGCGGCCGCCACGCCGAGCCACTCGCAGGGCACGAGATCCTGCCAGAGCCATGGCACTGCGATCAGCGCGGAAATAGCCAGAGCCACGAGGGCATCAATCCACCACGGTGAGCGGTGATCGACGAGTTGATCTGGGCGAACACGCTCTTCGCATGTCGGCAATGGTGGCTGGCGAACCGCAGCATTCATCCCTCGGTTCTAATCACGAACAGAGGCAGGCACAAACGACCGTGCCATCCACGAGGGCCGTGGGCAGAGCAAAAACGAGCAAGCCGGACATCGCGGCGGGGAGTGAAGCCCTCGCCAGTGATGTCCGGCTTGTGGTCTCGTTGTGGGCCTCACGTTCCGGGCATGCCGGAAACACAGGGCTTAGAAACGCACGCCCGGCGGGGCGCACGTCAGCGTGGTCGTGCTTCCGTCGGCCGCAGCCTGCAGATACACGAGCTGACTCCCGGGGAAGCTGTAGTTCAGGGTCTTGGGAACGTTATTTCCCGTGCCCTTAGCCCAAGCCTGACTAGCCACCTTCTTCGTCGTAAACTGAGCCACGCCGTTCTGGTTGACGGTCTTGGCACCAGCACTTCCAGTGGCACTGCCAGTCTTCGCATTCACGAGCGTCGACGCTGAGCCGATGTTCTTGATGCGAACGGTCTGGTTGCTGCCGCCGCCGGCAAACGCCGCGTCAGTCGCAAACGCCAAGGCGGCGACCGCCAAGGCGATGGAAAAGCTACGAATCATGGAAACCTCTCTTCGAAGGAAAGTCTTTCAAGTCACGACCGCATGAAGCGCTCATGCGACCGACCACGGGTTGCCCCGCAATGTTGTGAGCGGGTTGCCCCGCGATGTGTTGTGTGGGTGAAGCGGTCCTCTTAAAGACCGGCGGATTCGGTCTCCCCGCCGCTCTTCGTGCAGATGGCAATCAGGGAGGGGGCGTCGATGCTTTCGCTGATGAACGTCACATGGCCGTCGCCGAATAGGCCGTAGATGCCGCCGAGGTGCAGGCTGCGGAAGCCATTGTCATTCTCGCCCGGCATATTGATCACGCGGGCGTTGAGCGAACAGCAATTTGACCCACATGCCCAGCCCGCGTCGCCCGCTCTGCGGGTGTCGGCGGCGCCAACCTGCTCCCTGTCGACCCCTTCGGTCACGAGGAGCGTTTTCGACAGCCCGTCTGAGACCTGCGCCGCAGAGGCAGGCAGTCGTGGCTGCTGCGATGGAACCGTGCCTGGCGCGTAGAGGGTCGTGCCGGTGGCATAGAGGACACCCGACGTCAGAAATTGCAGATCCCTGCCGTTGACGATCGCAAGTTGCTCACCGTTGCGATTGATCGAGGATCCCAGCACCCCGGCGTAGTCCTGTTTACCGGCGAATGACTTGATACCGCTTGGGCAGACATAGGTGGGAATCATCTGGTCGGCGATCGCGGAGTTGCCCCCGACATCGTCCCAGTGCTTCGAGTAGTCGATGCCGTCGGACACGGTGGACTGTTCCAGAAACGGCAGCACAAACGAGGACCAGGCATGGTACCGCTCCCCGGCCTGATCATTGCCTGGCGGAAACCGCTTCTTGGCCCGTTCGTAGTTGGCCAGTGCCACGCCCATCTGCTTGAGATTGTTGGAGCACTGCATCCGCCGGCTCGCCTCACGAACACGCTGCACAGCAGGCAACAGCAGGCCGATCAGCGTGCCGATGATCGCCAGTACTGCGAGCAGTTCGACGAGCGTGAAGCCGCTCAGTGCGGTGCGGGGACCGATGGCTTTCATGTGGCTGCATTCTTCAGAGTCGAGGCGTCTTGATAAGCTGGATAGAATACGCAGGGCATCTGGGGGTTCAAGCACGAAACATGATTTTCATGAAAAACTTGTTTTCAGGCGGTTTTCAGCCGGGGGAGAACGGAGCGTAAGACGGTCGGTAGTCTGCCGCAAGCCTTTTGCCGACAGAGGCTTACGTCTCGCGGATGAGGTTTTTGTGTTGCCCCGCGTCAGATGATCGTGAATCTGGTCGCGGCGACCGCGGCCAGCGGGTTGCCGGCCCGGTCCACGACGCCCGTCTTCACGAAGGACAGGGTGAAGGTTCCCGGTTCCGCCAGGTTGAACTGTTCCTGAAACGTAAACTTCCGTCCATCGGGGGACTGGGACATCGTGATCAACCCCATGTAAGCCCGGGCCCCGGCGTCGTTGATGTGCACGTTGGATACCGTAACCCCAGACTGAGTCCGTCCCGAGAGCAGCAGGTTTGAGGCCCGCACCCCCGAAACCGGCTCGGAGAATGTCACGGTCGCGCGTCCATTGTCTCTGTCATAGGTCACGCTGATCGTCGGCGGCGCGGAATCGACCGACATCGACCAGGAGGTCGCCTTGCTCCACAACGTACCGGCGCCGACGGCGTAGGCGGTGATGGTGTGGGCACCGGCCACCAGCGGCCGGGCTACGGGTGTGGCCAAACTCCATCTCCCGCGTGCATCGGCTCTGGTGACGCCGAGCAACTGTCCGTCGGCATACAAGACCACGTTCGACCCGGCGGGGGCCGCGCCAGCAAATGACGGCCGCGCCAGTTTGGTGATCCCATCTCCCCCAATTCCCGTCGCGCTGGCTGCCGCAAGCGCGACGGATGGCGGCGCCACTACCGGCGTCGACACCGTGAGCGCCATCTGCGGCTCAAGCGACTCAAGGCCTGTCGGCACTGTCTGTGGCCGGCGGCCCCGTGAGGCGGCCTGTCGCCGGTGCCTTGGGCTCACTGATCGACCCAAGCTTAGAAGGGATCGCACGAAAGCGAATGCCATGAATCACCTGTGTGGCGAGGACGGGATGGAGGGCTGGGCACTTGAAGCGGTCCGTCGCCACGCAGAATGAGAACAGACGCATTCTCAATGGAGTCAAAGCCGAGTCAAGAAAAATGGATCACCTAGGGTCGGAAAGGAAGTAAGGCTCGGCCCAGGGGACGTTTCCGCGGTCTGCCAGCCATCCCGACCCCGGTGGACACGCAGGCCCGGTCTTCGTGAACCCGGGGCCGCAGGCTGCGGACAGCGGTTGTATGCGGGCAGAACGGCTGAATGTATGATCGCTTTCGCCTCGTTTCCCGTTGTTTCCGAAACCCCAAAGCTTGCTTTCGGGCGGCTCCCCGCCTGACTGGATCACGACCATGAACGTCCTCGTCACCGGCGGTGCCGGATTCATCGGCAGTCACATTGTCGATGGCCTCATGGCGGCTGGCCACCGGGTGGAGGTGCTCGACGACCTCTCCAGCGGGTCCCGCGAGAACCTACCTGCCGGCGTGCCACTGCACGTGGCCGACATCGTCGACCCGGCGGCCGTGGCCCGCGTCTTTGAGGCGGCACGGCCCGATCTGGTCTGCCATCAGGCGGCGCAGATGTCGGTCAGCCGGTCGGTTCGTGAGCCCCGCTTTGATGCCGAGGTCAACTGCATCGGCCTGATCAACGTGCTGGAGTCAGCGGCCAGGCACCGTTGCCGGCGGGTTGTCTTCGCCTCCAGTGGCGGCGTGCTTTATGGAGAGGTGACCTCACCCGCTCCCGAAACAACGCCCGCCAACCCGGTGAGTCCCTACGGCATCACCAAGTGGGTCGGAGAGCGGTATCTGCAGTTCTTCGCGGCGGAGCACGGCATGGCGACGGTCGCCCTCCGGTATTCGAATGTCTACGGGCCCCGCCAGAACCCGCACGGCGAGGCGGGCGTGGTGGCCATCTTCTGCAAAAAACTGCTGGCGGGCGAACCGGCCCGCATCAACGGCGACGGTCGCTACGTCCGTGACTATGTCTTCGGGCCTGACGTCGCCCGTGCCAACGTGCTGGCGCTGACGGCTGATCTGCCCGGCGTCGTGCCGGGCACGCTTACGAGCCTGAACATCGGCACCGGTATCGGAGCAGACGTCAACGATCTGGAGTCGATGATCCGCAGCGCCGTCGTCGCAGTACGCTTGCGCCATGGCCGCAACGCTACGCTGCCCCTGCCGGAACATGGCTCGGCCAGGCCGGGGGACCTGCGTTCAAATCAGGTCGATGCCACCCGTGCCGGTGAGGTGCTCGGCTGGCGGCCAAGGGTGGCGCTCGCGGAGGGGCTGTCGCAGACGGCGGAGTGGTTTGCCGCCCACGAGCGGTCCTAGCCGCCGGCTCATTCGCCAGTCGTGATGTCTGTCAGGCCGTCGAGGGCACCCGTGACGAGCCGCTGCCTGAGGGACGGCGAATCCAGATAGGGTGGAAATCGATGGCTCTTGCCGACGATCGGCGCGGCATCGACCTGAACGAATTCGATCTCGGGCGGCAACCAGCGGGCGGGCATGTTCTCATGACCGAGTGCCTCGGTCCCCAGATCCGGATCGACGAATTCGAAGAATCGCAGCGCTTGATCCCGCGTGTTGTTGAGCAGCGTCAACCGATCGATGCAGCGGAGCACCCCCCGGTATTCGCTGCACGGCGCTAGGGCGTCTTGCCGCACAGCTGCCGCCACCATCACAAGATGGAGCCTCGCGGGGCGGTCGATCCACGGCTGGAAGTTGGAACACCCCGACCGCTGGGCGCCGACGAGATGATCGAGCGCCTCCAGTGCGATGAGCCCACCGTAGCTGTACGACACGATCGCCACCGACCGCTCGGGCTCCACCTGCCCCAGCAACCAGGCGAGATAGTGGCCTTCTGTCATCGACCGCTCGTACTTGGCCCGGCTGTCCCGCAGCAGCAATCCCTCCTGTGAACTCGGCCACGAAAAGATCACCGTGCGTGCCTGGGGAGCGTTGGGACGGCAGGCCGACAGCCGGCGGGCCAACAGGAGTCCCTGCGACTTCGCCGAGGCCGGGTCGTAGCGGTTGCCGTGGATGAAGATCACGAGCGGCCGCTGCGGTTCTTCGAGCAGGCTCGGAAGGTCCGATGGCATCCAGCGACTGCATGCCACATCTGGAACCAGTCGTTCCACATCGAATGTCACGTGGGTCGGCAGGCGGCAGATGTCGGGCAGCCGTCGCGTGCTGACGACCCAGACGTCGTCTTCCCTGCAGCCCGTGTTGCTCAGGCCGCTGTCTACCGGGGCTGGTACGGTCGTCTCCGGCCCGATGGCATCGACTTCCGGCGAAGATGCCACTGTCACCGTCGGGCAGCAGCACACGAAAGCGATCGCCACGAGGGCCGGAAAAGATTGGAACGTGGCGAAAAGTCGCAAGTCAGACACCGCACAGAAAGGACAGCCTGAGCCGCGACGCGGCGGCTTATTCATCGACTCTTCGCAACACTAGCACCTTTTTTCTGGCGATGTGTGCGGCTTATTGCCCAGGCCGCAGTGGTGTCAGCCGGTGTATTCGCTACGGTCGGCCACCATCGGCATGATCGGCACCCACGAGAAGATGAAGTCGAAAAATTTTTTGAGAAATGTGCTCGCCCGTCCGACAGGGCGCCGGATCGTGAGCTAGGGTTTGAAGGCGTCGTCGTGGACGACGCATCGTGATCGACCGTGGGCCATCCCTGGCCCGCCGGTGGTGGAGAGTTCAATCATGTGCCGTACCCTGTGCCTTGTGATCGCCCTCGGCAGCCTCGCTGCCGCCCCTGGCTGCAGCAGTTGTTTTGGCGGTGCCAACAGCTGCCGTCGGCCGTCGTTCATGGAATTCCGCTCGCCCTGCTCGGGTGGGGCCGCGCCGTGTGCGGCGCCGCAGCCTTGTGCAGCACCTCAGCCTTGCCAGCCCGCCTGCGGGACGCCGATGCAGGAACCGGCGTGTGGCCCGGCCTGCGGGTCGTGCGGTGAAGGTGGTCCAATGATGTCGTCGCCGGTCTCTGGGCCGATGGTGGGCGAGCCGGGAACGTTCAGCTGATTGAAGGCCGGGTGGGACGCCCGCCCTGCCGGTGATGCGCCGCTCTTGCCGGCCAAGCGTCGGGCAAGCAGCACGCAGTGTGCCTGCTCCCGATTCGAGCGGTTCGTCACCGGCAGGGCTGGCGCGTGCGGCGACTTGGGCGGTGATTCCGCCCGGAGTCCCTTCGCTTCCGCTCCGGGCTTTTATTCCGCTTGGATTTCGGGTCCCGTCCACGGCTCGTATACTCGCGGCTCCCGTTTCCCCACCACGGAGCCGCCATGTTTGAGTCGCTGACTGCCTCGCTCTCTTCCGCCCTCAATAGTCTGCGGGGTCGCGGCAAGCTCACCGAAGGAAACATGCGCGAGGGGCTCGCGGGGGTCCGTACGGCGTTGCTGGAGGCGGACGTCGCCTACGACGTTGTCGAAACGTTTCTGTCGCGGGTCGTTGACGATGCGGTGGGGGCGAAGGTGCTCGAGTCGCTCGACCCGGCCCAGCAGCTCGTCGGAATTGTGCATCAGGAACTGGTCAACCTCATGGGGCCGGTGGACCACTCGCTCCACCTTCAGCCGGGCAAGACCACCATTCTGATGCTCTGTGGCCTGCAGGGCTCGGGCAAGACGACCTCCTGCGGCAAGCTCGCCAAGCGGATCAAGCAGCAGGGCCAAGGCGTGATGCTCGTCGCGGCCGACCTTCAGCGGCCGGCGGCCATCGAGCAGTTGGCGGTGCTGGGACGGCAGATCGGCGTGCCGGTACACGTCCCGGATGGCATCACCGATCCCGTCGCCGTCTGCCGTGCCGGCGTGGCCCGCGCCGAGAAGGAGGGCATCTCCGTCGTCATCCTCGACACCGCCGGCCGACTCTCGATCGACGAGGCGCTCATGCAGGAGTTGTCGAAGATCGACCGCACCGTGGGGCCGGACCAGGTCTACCTCGTGGTCGATGCCATGACCGGGCAGGACGCGGTGAAGAGCGCCAAGGCCTTCAACGAGGCACTCGAACTCGACGGCGTCATCATGACGAAGCTCGATGGCGATGCCCGCGGCGGGGCCGCCTTATCGGTGAAGACTGTGACGGGTGTGCCGATCAAGTTCATTGGCACCGGCGAACAGATCGAGGCTCTCGAGGATTTCCACGCCGAGCGGATGGCGGGGCGGATCCTCGGCATGGGTGACGTCGTCACGCTCGTTGAAGAGGCGCAGCGGAAGTTCGACCAGGACGAGATGAAGCGGCAGGAGGAGCGGCTCCGCGCGGGCGAATTCACGCTCGACGACT
>Ga0136644_10001568_pt1 | contig 18061 bp, 18 predicted proteins | sample C_130820_EF_Meta_FD_94780 | JGI IMG/M metagenome (GOLD analysis project Ga0136644, IMG submission 94780) | Freshwater microbial communities from Lake Croche, Canada to study carbon cycling - C_130820_EF_MetaG (v2) (version 2) | ecosystem: Environmental > Aquatic > Freshwater > Lake | place... | reverse complement strand
TCAGCGCTTCCACCTGGTCGTGAGTCACGTAGATGAGCGTCAGCCGAAGCTCACGGTGGATCTCTTTCAGTTTGCGCCGCAACTGCCACTTCAAGTGGGGGTCGATCACGGTCAGCGGTTCGTCAAACAACACGGCCCCAACGTCCTCACGCACCAGCCCACGCCCGAGCGAGATCTTCTGCTTCTGATCCGCCGACAAGCCAGCCGCGCGCTGGTCAAGCTGCCCAGAGAGGTCGAGCATTTCTGCAATCACAGCGACCCGGGCGCGTACGCGCGCCTCGTCGATCCCGCGATTACGCAGCGGGAACGCGAGATTTTGCGCGACCGTCATGGTGTCGTAGACAACCGGGAATTGAAACACCTGCGCGATGTTGCGCTGCTGCGGCGCCAGTCCCGTGACCTCTCGTTCGTCAAACCAAATCGAACCCTGAGACGGCCGCACGAGCCCCGAGATGATGTTGAGCATCGTCGTCTTCCCGCACCCCGAAGGCCCGAGCAAGGCATACGCGCCACCGTCCTCAAAGGTCTGACGCATGGGGAGCAACGCATAGTCCGCGTCCTCACGCGGATGCGGCCGATACGAGTGGGCGATGTCGAGATGAATCCGCGCCATCAGCGAGCCCCTGCCGACTGAGCCGACTGAACCGACTGAACCGACTGAGCCGACTTCGCGCGGAGCAGGTCCGGGGCACCGGCCGGGTGCACTGGGCTTGGTGCAAACACCATCGCGCCCTTCGCATCAAACAAATACGCCGCGCCCGGATCCATTCCAACCGTCACCGATTCTCCGAGCGCAAATCGATGAACGCCAGTACGCTGAACGACAAGACCGCCCAGCGGGGATTCGAGATGAATATAGGTGTCCGACCCGGACACTTCGGCCAACGCAACCTTCGCCGGGATCTTGAGAAAATTGGCGGGCCATTGCGCGCTCGAAAGTTCCAAGGCTCCGGCACGGACCCCGAGCGTGAGCGCTCCAGCCAACCGCGGCAAGCGCTGCAGGGCAGCCCTTAAATCGAGAACCAACCCCGCACCCAGGTCGATGCCCTCGGCGACCGCTGTGGCGGGGATCAGGTTCATCGGTGGATCGCTGAATGCGCGGGCAACCCGGATCGACTTCGGACGATGGAACACCTCGGCCGTCGGCCCGTACTGCAGCAATTCACCGGCGTCCAGAACGGCCGTATGGCCACCGAGCAGCAAGGCCTCGCCAGGCTCGGTCGTGGCGTAGACCACGGTCGAGCCGCCCCCTGCAAACAAGGTCAAAAACTCGTCACGCAACTCTTCGCGCAGCTTGTAGTCCAGGTTTACCAGCGGCTCATCGAGCAGCATCAGCGATGCGGACTTGGCGAGCGCGCGGGCCAATGCGACCCTTTGTTGCTGCCCGCCTGACAAGGCCCCCGGCAACCGGTCCAAAAACCCTTCGATGCGCAGACGGCGGGCGAGTTCCTGAACCCTTTGCTCAATCGCAGCGGGCGCTATCCGCCCACTTAGCTTGAGCGGAGAGGCAATATTCTGTGCGACCGTCATCGAGGGGTAATTGATGAATTGCTGATAGACCATCGCAACATCACGCAAGCGCACGGCGACCCCGGTGACGTCACGTCCGTCGGCCCAAATACGGCCTCGACTCGGTACATCCAGCCCTGCCATTAAGCGCAAGAGTGAGGTTTTTCCGGCCTGGGTCGCGCCCAGCAAGACGGTTAACGAACCGGGTTCAAGCTGCAGGTCAAACGGATACAGGTGGACCTCGGCCCCCTCCTGCCGACTAACCCCTTCCAGCCTTAATTGCATCGCAAACGCTTCATGACGCAGGGCCCGAACGCTGATCTTCCGCTTCCCACCATTGTGAGAGACGCTGGGTCTGCGGCGGACTCAGGTGAAGCCCCAGCTTGCTACGCCGCCACAAAACATCTTCCAACGTCAACGCCCATTCGGAAGCGCGCAGATAGCGCAACTCCCCCTCAAAAACGCCCGGGGCGAGTTCCTCGCCCAGAGGACGATCCGGCGTCAAAAATGCACGCACCAAACCGCCGTAGGCTCTGACCCAGCGTCGCAACAAAGCCGGGGGCAGCGCAGGGAATTCCGCGACGAGCTGCGCCAAGAATTGATCGATATCGCGATCAGGACGATCCGACGGCGTCAGCCATGGCGACAAATCGCCCCCCGGCAAGGCTTGGGCTTCGGTCCAATCCGGGCGCTCGACACCCAACTGACCCGCAATCAGACGCGCCGCCTCCTCTGCCAACTTCCGATAGGTGGTAATTTTGCCGCCCCAGACGCTGAGCAGCACCGGGCCATTGGTATCGAGCTCAAGCTGATAATCGCGCGTCACCGAAGACGCATCGCTCGCCTCGTCTTCCAACAGTGGGCGAACCCCAGCGTAACTCCAAACCACGTGTGCAGGCAGGATCTGACGCTCAAAATAACGATTCACTTGATCACAAAGATACTGAATTTCATTGGCGTCGATCTTGACCGGGGTTGTCAACGCAGGGACCTCGACGTCGGTGGTCCCCACCAGGGTGAAGTGCTCCTCGTACGGAATCACGAAGATCACCCGACGATCGGGGGCCTGCAAAAGATAGGCGTCGTCGTGCTCAAACAAGCGAGGGATGACGATGTGACTGCCTTTGACGAGCCGCAGCGTGCGCCCCCCCTTCACCCCCGCCTGCTGCTGCAGAAACTCCGCAGCCCAAGGACCCGCTGCATTGACCAGCAGCCGAGCCTGCACCGACCAGGCCCCCTGATCCACGGTGGAACGAAGTTCGGCCGACCAAAGCCCGCCCTCGCGTCTGGCTTGCACGCAGCGACAGCGGGTCAGAATCTGGGCACCACGATCGCGCGCGTCTATTGCATTCAAAACGACCAGCCTGGCATCGTCCACCCAGCCGTCGGAATACACGAAGGCGCGCCGCAAAAATGGCTTCATCGGCAAGCCTGCCGGGTGACGGCGCAGATCGATGGTCTCGGAGCCCGCCAGCAACTCGCGCCGAGCGAGATGGTCATAAAGAAAGAGCCCAGCGCGGATCATCCAAAACGGCCGCATTGACGGCTCGTGCGGCATCACAAAACGCATCGGCCACATGATGTGGGGTGCGATTCGTAGCAAGACCTCGCGCTCGGCCAGCGCTTTTCGGACCAACGCGAATTCGCGATGTTCCAGGTAGCGCAAGCCACCGTGAATCAGCTTGGTCGACGAAGAGGACGTGTGGGAGGCCAGATCGTCTTGCTCGACGAGAACGACCGATAGGCCGCGGCCGGCGAGATCACGGGCGATGCCAGCGCCATTCACGCCGCCCCCGACAATCAGGACATCACAAGACAAGTTGGCTGTCGACAATTCGCTTTTGTTCGAATTTTTTCGTTACCGTTCGTTCTACTCGGGATACCTGCGACGCGCAACCCCTCGCAATCCCGATGCCGGCACCGAAAATCTTCCTCTAATCTTGCGCAGATTGAACAAAATCGGAGTCTGCCGCCGGTGTCTGATTCGCCAGATCCTGCCGACGCCCGTGCCCGCAATCCACGCCAGCAGGGGATCCTCGAGATCGTCCGCTCGAGCGGTACCGTTCGAGTCGAAGCCCTGGCGAAGCAATTGGGGGTCACCGTACAGACGGTTCGGCGAGACCTCACGCGTCTCGCCGATGACGGGCTTTTGAACCGCTACCACGGCGGTGTTCAGCCTGCGCCTTCAACCACCGAAAATATCGCTTATCGACAACGCCAAGCCCTCCACCGCGAGGCCAAACGGCGAATTGCCAAAGCCGTAGCGCGCGAGATACCCGACGGCTGTTCTCTCAGCATGACGATTGGGACGACGATTGAAGCGATTGCAGAGCAGCTCCTCGACCGTCGCAATCTGCGGATCATTACCAACAATTTGAACGTTGCCGCGACCTTAGCTGACAATCCACACTGCGAAGTGATCGTTGCGGGGGGCGTCGTGCGGGCCCGCGATCGTGCCATCGTTGGAGAAGCCGCGCTGCAGTTCATCAACCAGTTCAAAGTCGATATCGGACTCATCGGCATCTCGAGTATTGAAGCGGACGGCAGTCTGCGCGACTTTGACTACCGGGAAGTCTCGGTGGCACGCGGCATCCTCGAGCATTCAAGGGCGGTGTGGCTGGCTGCCGACCACAGTAAGTTTCACCGCTCGGCCATGGTTGAAGTCGGTCGACTCGACCAGGTTGATCGACTATTCACCGACCAACCCCCACCTCGACCGTTTGTGTCACTCCTCGCCACCGCCGGGGTTGATTGCGTCCTTGCCTCCGGAGAACTCACATGACGTTTTTGTTGGCGCTCGACCAGGGTACGTCGAGTTCACGCAGCATTCTCTTTGATGCCAATGGCAGCGTCGTGGCGATGGCGCAAAGAGAGTTCCGCCAGCACTACCCAAATCCAGGTTGGGTCGAACACGACCCCTTCGAGATCTGGGACTCGCAGTGCGCCACCGCGCGCGACGTGCTGCAGCAAGCAGGCCTGCAGGCGAGCGACGTGGCTGGCATCGGGATCACCAACCAGCGTGAGACCACCGTCGTGTGGAACCGCCGCACCGGGCTGCCGATCTACAACGCCATCGTCTGGCAAGACCGCCGTGCGGAGCCGGTTTGTCGGGCTCTGCGCGAGCGTGGCTTGAGTGGCCAAGTGCAGCGCTCGACGGGCCTCGTCATCGACGCCTACTTCTCCGCCAGCAAACTGCAGTGGATTTTGAACTCGGTCGCGGGCGCGCGCGACGCGGCCAAGCGGGGGGAGCTTGCCTTCGGGACGGTTGACAGCTGGCTCCTTTGGCAGCTTACCGATGGACGCGTACACGCCACGGACGTGAGCAACGCCGCCCGTACGATGTTGTTCGATATCCATCGCAACGATTGGGACCCCGCGCTGCTCGAACTTTTTGAGATCCCGGCCAGCATGCTCCCGCAAGTGCACCCTTCGGCATGGCGATATGGCGAGACGGATCCGAACATTCTCGGCAGTGCGGTCCCGATCGGCGGATTGGCAGGCGATCAGCAAAGCGCACTGTTTGGTCAAGCTTGCTTTCGCTCCGGGCTGGCTAAAAACACCTACGGTACTGGCTGCTTCATGCTGCTCCACACCGGCGACCGAGCTCTGGAATCGAGCAATGGACTGATCACGACGAGCACCGCACAAACCAGCACGTCGCCGACCTTCGCGCTCGAGGGCAGTGTTTTCGTCGGTGGCGCGGTCGTCCAGTGGCTGCGCGATGGCCTTGGTGTCATCAAACGCAGCGTGGATGTCGAGGCGCTGGCGGAGAGCGTTCCCGACAACGGTGGCGTCGTCTTCGTCCCGGCCTTTACAGGCCTGGGAGCGCCCTACTGGCGGGCGGATGCGCGGGGCTCGATCTTCGGCCTGACCCGAGGCGTGACAGCAGCCCACATTGCGCGTGCTGCACTCGAGAGCATTGCGTTCCAGAGTGCTGCGCTGCTGCAGGCAATGAGTCGCGATGCGATTGCCGCTGGGGGTTGCGCAGTCGACGAACTGCGCGTCGACGGAGGCGCTTGCAGTAACGATCTGCTGATGCAGTTTCAGGCTGACCTATTGGGAATTCCGGTTGTGAGGCCACGGGTGATCGAAACCACGGCCCTCGGCGCCGCCTGGCTGGCCGCTCTTGGACTCGGGATTCAGAACGGTACGCAGGCGCTGACCGAGCAATGGCAAGTTGAACGCACTTTTGAGCCGAGCCTCTCGCGCGATGAGGCCGAGCAGCGCATGGCGCAGTGGACCGGTGCAATTGCCCAGTTAACAGGGCAGCCAGCGGCCTAGGGAAATCCTGACGACTGGGCGGCGGGTTTTGAGCCCCAGTAGACCCCACACTTTATTAAAGTGCTGCAAAACCGAATTCAAACTGGGGGAGACGAAAAAATGCGAATCGAGCGCCGATCGTTTGGCAAAAAAGCATTGCGCGGGCTCGCGCTGACCGCCGGGACGCTTGCCATCAGCGGAATGGTCAACGCGGTGCACGCGCAGAACGCAGCACCCGTGCGGATCGGCGTGCCAACCTCGATGCAACTTCAGGTCGGACGCGACACCATTACAGCAATCAAAATGGCTGTCGACGAAGTGAACGCCAAAGGCGGAGTGCTTGGCCGAAAATTCGAATACGTCGCCGCCGACGAAACTGAAAACCCAGAAACCGGCATCAGCGCGATCAAGAAGCTGACCGCCGACGAGAAGGTCGACTTGCTGATTGGTGGCTATACAAGCGGTGTCACCCTAGCCCAGCTGCCGCATATTTCCGCAGCCAAAACGCTGTATCTCGGTGTCGGCGCCGCCTCGCCCGCCATCACCGCGAAGGTCAAGCAGGACTACGACAATTACAAGTACATTTTTCGGGTCGGTCCGATCAACGCTGCGCATCAGGCCCGGGCATTGGTCGACTACATCTCGAACTTCGTCATCGGCGAGCTCGGATACAAGCAAATCGCCATCGTTGGCGAGAATGCCAAATGGGTTCAGGACCTTGTCCCCGTGCTCAGTAAAGGCGCCAAGGACGTCGGCGCCGAAATCAAACTGAGCGAGCTGTTTGACACGCAAACCTCGGACTTTTCACCGTTGATGGCCAAGGTCAAGTCGAGCGGCGCGCAATACATGATTGTGGTTCTCTCGCATGCATCGAGCGACGTTTTTGCCAAGCAGTGGTACGACGCCCAAGTGCCAGTTCCTTACGGGGGGATCGACGTCAAGAGTATGGACGGCGACTTTTTTTCTCGCATCGGCGGGAAGTCGATTTCGGAAGTAGCCGGCAACTTTGCGGTCCGGGCGCCACTGACGCCCAAAACGATCCCTTTCTTCGACGAATTTAAGAAGCGATCGGCGAACTACCCCGTCTACACCGCATTTTTTGCCTACGATTCCGTGCACATTTACGCCGATGCGGTCAAACGCGCGGGTAGCTTCGACACCGATAAGGTGATTAAGGAACTTGAGAAAACCAAACACGTGGGGGTTGTCGGAGAGATTACCTTTGACGAGACCCACGACGTGCAAACCGGGAAGGGCAAGGCCAATCTAATTTTTGCGCAATGGCAGGACAAGGGTGAGCGAGCCGTGATCTACCCAAAAGAGTTGCGCACCGGCAATTTCATGCTGCCGCCCTGGGTCAAGCGCTAGCTTGGAAATCTTGATTTATGGCGCGGTCACCAGCGCCATCTACGCTTTATTAGCAGTCGGGTTCACGCTGATTTTCGGCGTGGCCCGCGTGCTGAACCTCGCGCACGGATCGTTTTACGCCCTGGGTGCTTACGGAACCTACCTACTCGCCAGCGTCGCGGGCTGGCCGCTCTGGATTGCCGCAACGGTGGCTGTTGCGAGCGTCGCCGTGTTCGGCGTCGCGGTCGAGCGCATCATCATCCGCCCCTTACGCCATTCGCAACTTGGCGTTCTGATGATCACCCTCGCGGTTTCACTGATCGTCGAACAGGCTCTCTTTTTAAGCTTTGGGTCGGAATATCGCAACGTGCCAGCGTTCGTCGAAACCAAGGTCAACCTTGCCGGTGTTGACGTTGGCGGACAACGTTTGCTGGCCTTTGTTCTGGCATTTCTTGCCATTGGTCTGCTGTACGCATTTATCCAGAGAACTCGTCTTGGCAGCGCGATTCTGGCGATCGCCCAGGACGCCGAGGCGGCAAAGTACATGGGGATTCCAAGCGACCGTATTTTCTCTTTGGTGATGGCGATCTCGGCGGCGCTGGCTGCACTCGCCGGCGTGTTGGCGGGTCCGTTCTTATCGGTGCAACCTTCAATGCACTTGTTACCGATCGTGAAAGCCTTCGCAATCGTTGTTGTCGGTGGACTTGGTTCGATTGCTGGCAGTATCGCGGCCGCCTTCATGCTCGGCTACGCCGAAACGGTCGTCGCCTATCTGGTTAACGGCAGTTGGACCGAGATCGTCTCGGTGCTCGCGACGCTGCTCATGTTGATCGTTCGGCCCGCCGGCATTTTCGGCAAACGGGCAGCCTTCTAATGGACGCGCGTGCGTTCCCCGGTCTTGATCGACTCAGCACCGCGAGCGGCTTGCTCGCGCTCGGTGCACTTGGTGCACTACCGATTTTTTTCCCCGGCAAATACCTGACCGGCGTGCTTACAGTGGCCGCAATCTACGGGCTGTGGGCGGTCAGTTGGGATTTCATGTCCGGACTCACGGGCCGCGAAAACTTTGGTCACTCGCTCTTTATTGGTGTCGGGGCTTATGCCGCCGGCTTCATGAACGTCAAACTTGGCTTTGGACCCTGGTGGAGTCTACCGAGCGCAATGTTGGTTGCGATGGCGTTTGGGCTCGTCCTCGGGATTCCAACGCTACGGCTGAAGGGTCCTTACTTCGCGCTGGCGATGCTCTCTGCAGCCGTCATCATGCAACGATTGATGTTGATTTTTTGGGAAGAGACCGGTGGTGAGGAGGGTATCCAGGACATCACGCCGCTGATCAAAGACCACCTCCACTACTACTGGTTTGTGTTGGCTTTGCTGGGTGCCTCCACGGTCTCTTTGGCCGCGCTGGCGCGATCCCGCTGGGGACTGATTCTGCGGGCAATACGCGGTGATGAGGCAACCTGCTTGGCGGCGGGGCTTCCGATTACGCGGTACAAGATCGTCTCGCTGATGATCAGCGCAGCTTTCGCTGGGCTTGGCGGGGCTCTTTACGCCCACTATCAGCTACAGGTAAGCCCGCAGCTATTTGCAGTCGTCACGTCGATCACCATCATCACTATGGTCTACGTAGGCGGCATTGGCACGATTTACGGCGCCGCTGGAGGAGCCCTACTGCTAACCATCATGACCGAGGGGCTTCGTCAGGTTGGCGAGTGGCGCCTAATGGCCTACAGTGTCATGCTGATTTTGATCATTTTCTTTCTGCCCAGCGGCATCATCGCACCGAGCTGGCAGCGCCTGCGCAAAAGCCTCGGCGGAACCGATCGTGGCCTCGTCGGCGGAGGCCCCGCAGGATGAGCGCGCCAATTCTTGAAGTCAGCGACCTGGACAAACGCTTTGGCGGTTTGCACGCGGTCAAACGCTTTAAGCTGAGCGTCGCTCCGGCGGAAATCGTGGGCATCCTCGGGCCCAATGGTGCCGGTAAAACGACGATCTTCAACCTGTTAAGCGGATTTATCGCCCCCGACCAGGGACAAGTGCTGTTCCGCGGAACCTCACTCATCGGCTTGCGACCCGACCGAATTGTCGGCTTGGGCCTCGCCCGGACCTTTCAGCTTTGCCGGCCAATTATCGGCTTAACCGTCCTCGAAAATGTATTGGTCGGCAGCCTGGGTCCTCGGGTGATCGCCAAAAATCTCGCCGATCGGGCGCTCGCTTTACTTGACCAAGTCGGCCTCACCAACAAGGCGAATTCGCCGGCCGAACTCCTCTCCTACGGCGATTTACGACGACTGGAAATCGCCCGCGCGCTCGCAACCGCCCCGGAATTATTGCTACTGGACGAACCATTTGCTGGTCTCGGTGCAGCGGAAATTGATGCCCTGTCGACGCTGATTCGCTCTCTGCACAGCCAGCAGAATCTCACCATCTTATTGATCGAGCATAAGTTAAGAGAATTTATGCAATTAGTGTCCCGCGTGGTAGCGATCGATTTTGGCGAAATCATTGCGGAAGGGCCTCCCTCCACCATCGTCAACGACCCCCGTGTGATTGAGGCTTACATCGGCCGACAAACACCAGTGCCGACCCATGCTTGAACTCGAAGACGTGAGCGCGTCGTACGGCAAAGCGATTGCACTCGAAAATATCTCGATGCGGGTTGCCACCGGCGAGCTGGTGGCGATTTTGGGACCGAACGGAGCCGGGAAGTCGACCCTCCTCAAGGTGGTCTCACGCGCGCTGGCAGCGACGGGCAAGCTCGAATTTGAGGGACGTTCACTACACGCCTTGGCGACGGAGGCCGTTGTCGGTGCGGGCATTTGCCACTGTCCAGAGGGGCGTCGACTGTTCCCCGAGCTAACCGTACAAAAAAATTTGCAGCTCGGCGCTTACCTTCGGCGCGACCGCTCGGCCATCGAGCGCGACTTGCAAAGAGTGTTCCAGCTGTTTCCCATCCTCGCGGAGCGCCAGCGTCAAGTGGTGAGTACGCTGTCGGGCGGCCAACAACAAATGGTCGCAATCGGGCGCGCATTAATGGGAGCGCCGAAGTTGTTGCTGCTCGACGAGCCCTCGGTTGGTATTGCCCACCGCCTCAAGATGGAAATCTTCGCCGCCATTCGCGCGATCCGTGATTCAGGCGTTGCCATTCTGATGGCCGAACAAGACGCCCAATCCGCGCTTGCAATTGCCGATCGCGCCTATATTCTCGAGCATGGTCATGTCGCCCAACAGGGTAGCGCGAGCACCTTGGCGCAAGATGATCAAATTCGCCGAATTTATCTCGGTCTCGCGTGAGGGCGGCGCGCCAGACCTGGCCAACCGCTCCATTTATTCTCCCCGTAAAAATGACCCCAGAAGAAATCCAGGCGCAATGGAAGCAAGAGTTTGAAGCGGTCCGTTTGCGGCTCACGAGCGCTGGCGGCGCAGCGGGCGTGGCGGAGCCAGCAACCGCCGCGAGGATGTCCGGGCTGGAGTTGATGCAGGCCATGCTGGCCGGCGCCGTACCCTACCCCCACATCGCCGATACGCTGGACTTTGCGCTGATTGAAGTTGGCCCTGGAACGGCCACATTCCAGGGCACGCCGCAGCTCAAGCACTTCAATCCCATGGGCGGCGTGCATGGCGGTTGGTACGCCACCGTGCTCGACTCGGCATTGGGCTGTGCCGTGCACACGATGATGCCGGCGGGGCGCTCGTACACCACGGCTGAGCTCGGCATCAACATCGTACGCGCAGCACGCCTGGACACCGGCCCTTTGCGAGCGATAGCCAAGGTTCTGCACTGTGGCCGCCAACTCGCGACGGCAGAAGCCCGCATGGTCGGACCGGATGGCCGCCTCTACGCTCACGCGACCACCACGTGCTTGGTGTTTGACCTGCCCATGGCGAAGGCAACTGGCTAGGCGAACGCAGCCCACATGCCGGTGCCGCTCGACAACGAGACGTGGGACGCGATCGGCCTCACGCTGAAGCTCGCGACCACGTCGACAGCTGCGCTGCTGGTTCTGGCGACGCCGCTTGCGTGGTGGTTGTCACAGACCCGATCGCGCTGGCGATCGTTCATCGGCGCCCTGGTCACCCTACCGCTCGTGTTACCGCCGTCGGCGCTCGGCTTTTATCTCCTAATCGCAATGGGCCCGCAGGGTCTGATCGGTCAACTCACTCAATCACGCGGCCTGGTGCTCTTATCATTCTCATTTTCAGGATTGCTATTCGGATCAATACTGTTTTCCTTGCCTTTCGCGGTACAGCCGATCCAGTACGCGTTTGAGGCGATCGGCACGCGCCCGCTCGAGGTCGCTGCCACCCTGCAGGCGAGCCCAATCGATGCGTTCTGGAACGTTGCCCTGCCGCTAGCCCGTCCGGGGCTCTTCACCGCTGCAATCCTCAGCTTCGCCCATACCGTTGGTGAATTTGGCGTTGTTCTCATGATTGGTGGCAACATCCCCGGCCAGACTCAGGTCGTTTCCACGCAGCTCTATGCCTACGTCGAGGCAATGCAGTACGCCGAGGCGCATTGGTTGGCGGGTCTGATGGTCGGGTTCTCGTTCCTCATCTTGCTCGCACTGACGCAGCTGCATCATCGGCGGTCGAGACTGAAAGACTGATGCCCAACCAAACCCTGCGCCTGCGCTGCGCGCTCGCGCGTAGCGATTTTCAACTGCAGGTTGACCTGGAGCTACCCGCCAGAGGAATTACCGTCTTGTTTGGACCCTCGGGTTCCGGTAAGACGACCCTGTTGCGCTGTGTTGCCGGATTAGAGAGCGCGACCGGTTTGGTTCGTCTTGGCGATACGGTTTGGCAAGACGATGCGCGCGCTTACTTTGTACCGACTTGGCGACGCCAGCTGGGCTATGTGTTTCAAGAGCCGAGCCTCTTCGAGCATCTGGATGTTGCGCAAAATCTTCGGTTTGGCCTGCGCCGCGCACGCAACCCCCTGACCACCGAGGCCATCGAGCGCAGCATCGAACTGCTTGGCATTGGCGGACTGCTGAAGCGGCGAACCAACCAGCTCTCGGGTGGCGAACGACAGCGAATCGCCATTGCCCGCGCACTCGTCACGCAACCACAGTTGCTCTTGCTGGACGAACCGCTGGCTTCCCTGGACCTCGCGCGCCGCCTGGAAATTCTGCCGTGGCTCGAACGCTTGCGCGACGAATGGCGGGTGCCGATGCTCTACGTAACGCATTCGGCGGAGGAACTCGCGCGCCTCGCCGACCATCTGGTCGTGCTCGAGCGCGGCACGGTGCGGGCGCAGGGCGCAGCGCAAACGCTGCTCGCCGACGTCGAGCGGCCCATCCTGTATGGCGACGACACTGGGGTGATCTTGCACGGCACGGTTGATGCGATCGACACGCAATGGCACCTCTCGCGGGTCACGTTTGCCGGCGGTAATCTTTGGGTGCGCGATGGCGGATTGCGCCTGCAACAAGCGGTTCGCTTACGTCTTTTGGCACGCGACGTCAGCATCAACACCCGTCCCCCAAGCGACACCAGTATTCAGAATCATTTGCGCGGACAGATCGAGACCATCACCGGCGACGTTCACCCCGCACAGGCTCTGGTACGAATCCAATGCGGGCCATCGAGCGTGTTGGCGCGCGTCACTTGGCGCGCGATCGATGCTCTGGGTCTGAGGACAGGGCTGCCGATCTGGGCTCAGGTGAAATCCGTCGCCGTCACCTCGAGCGAAGGTGCTGAGACTGGCCGGTCAACGTAAAACTCCCCAATTACAGTTTTAAGGAGCACCCATGAAGGTTCTGATTGTTGGCGCGGGCGGTATTGGCGGCTACTTTGGCGCTCGGCTCATCGAGGCTGGCGTCGAGATCACTTTCTTGCTGCGCCCGGCGCGCAAAGCGCTGATTGACGCGCAGGGTTTGACCATCGAAACGCCCACCGGCCCGTTGCAGGTGCAACCCCACAGCATCCTCGCGGCAGAGGTCAAACCAGGTTTCGATCTGATCCTGCTGGCACCGAAGGCATTTGATCTCGATGACGCCCTGCAGGCACTCGATCATGCGGGGCCGAACGCCTACATCCTGCCGTTTTTGAATGGAATGGCGCACCTCGATGTGCTCGACCAACGCTTCGGCAAAGAGCGCGTTTTGGGCGGCGTTGCCCAAATTGCCGCGACGATTACGCCGAGTGGTGCGGTCCGGCAGCTGACCGAACTACACCACCTCACCGTTGGCCCCCGCACGGTTGGGCAGGAGCCGCTCGCACGGGGCTTCATCGCACTATGCGAACAAGCAAACTTTGATCACCTCTACAGCGAGCAAATCGAACAAGCCCTATGGGACAAATGGGTCTTCCTCGCCACCTTGGCTGCCATGACGACACTGTGCCGCGCAGCGGTTGGCGCAATCGTCGCCTCCCCGTATGGGCGCGAACTCACGCAAGCCCTCTATGCCGAGTGCTGTGCGATTGCCCAGGCAAACGGATATCCTGTCGCGCAAGCCACGCAAACCAAATCACTCAAGCTGCTGACGCGCGAAGGCTCGAGCTTCACCGCTTCCATGCTGCGCGATCTCGTGTCGGGTCAAAAGACCGAGCACGAGCACATCTTGGGAGACCTGGCCCGGCGCGCGGATCGCGTCCAAGTCGCCTGTCCGATTCTCAAGGCAAGCTATACGCCCTTGGCCGTTGCGGCGAGCGCCTCTGGATTCACCACCCCAGTCGGACAACCGGCAGCGAACTGATTGATATTCTCGAAAGCGATTCCGAAGTAGCGCTCGTAGTTGTCTTTTTCAACATAACCGAGGTGCGGTGTGCAAAGCGCATTCGGTAAGTTCAACAAAGGGTGTTGAGCACCGACCACGGGCTCGGTCTCAAACACGTCAACCGCCGCAAAACCGGGGCGGCCGCGACGTAAAGCCTGTTCGAGCGCGTGCGGGGCAATCAGCTCGGCGCGACTCGTATTCACGAGCAGCGCGCTTGGCTTCATGCGCGCGAGGTCCGCGGCCCGGACCATCGAACGCGTCTCCTCATTGAGTCTTAGATGCAGGCTCACCACATCGCTCTGCTCAAAAAACGCTTCCCGACTCGGGGCCACATCAAAGCCGTCTGCGCTTGCCTGCGTGATCGACGCTTGACGCCCCCAAACCCACACGCGCATGCCAAAGGCACGTCCGTAGCGCGCCACCTGCTGACCAATGCGGCCGTAGCTCCAGACGCCGAGGCGCTGGCCAAACAGCTGTTGACCGAGCGTGGATTGCCAAGCGCCACCGCGCAAGCGGTTCACCTCTGTCACCAAGTGGCGCCGGCTCGCCAGCATGAGGGCCCAGGTGAGTTCTGCCGTCGCCGCCGCTGTTCCGTTCCCCTCGGTTACCAAGATCCCGCGTTGGGTACAGGCCAACAGGTCGATATGGGGCGCGACTTTCCCCGTCTGACTAATCATTCTCAAATTTGGCAAACGGTCGAGTAGCGCGGGCGTGATTCGCGTGCGCTCACGAATCAGGACGACCGCTTGCGCTGCGCACAAGCGCTCGACCAGCTGATCAGGATCCGCGGCGGTGTCGTTCCAGATGGTGACCTCGTGGCTCGCCAAGGCTGCAAAACAGTCTAAGTGGCGCACACAGTCTTGATAGTCGTCGAGAATGACTACGCGCATCGGGCAGGCCTCGGTGGATCCAGTCGCTCGGGTAATTCCAGGGGCAGGAATTTCGTAGTCCGGATCTTAGATCGGCTCCATGCCTTCGAGACGCTTCAGTGCGTCCGCAGCGGGGTCGCTCAGATGCGCGAGCAAGGCTTGCGCGGTTGGAAAATCGGGGCAAGCAAGCCCGCAGCCAGCCGCAAACGTTGTCACGACGGCAATCGACGAGGGAAGCGGGCCCAAAATTTCAATTCCATCGACAAAGATCAACTCGCTGCATTGCTGGAAGCCGAGGTCGGCCTCGCCGCGGGCGAGTAGGTCGCCCACCGGCACGCCAGGCGGCGCCTTTACCAATCGATCGGCGAGTCGGTCGGCAATGCCCCAGCGCTCGAAAAGGCGGTTGATCGCCAAGCCACTCGGGCCGCTGGAGTAGGCGATTCGACCCATGGACTCCACGGCCTCCCGCAGCGCCGCCTCACTATCAATCGGCGGATGTGGCAAGCCCGCGCGCACCGCGACAACGGTCGCTGAACGCGCGACATCCGTTCGCCCGGGTCGCAGGTAGCCTTCATCAATTAAGGCGTCGATGACGTCTGCCGCGAGCACCACCACATCGCTCGCAGCACCAGCACGCACGCGCGCAGCCGCCTCGACGCCACCGATCGATTCGAGTCGAACCAGCGCGCCCGTGCGCGCGGTGAAGGATTCCGTCAAGGCCGCGAGTAGGCGACTGGTTGCTTTGGAGGAGAGACAGTGCAGCATGACGCCTCGTTGGTGGACAGGGAAAAAAACAGGAAGCAAGGTGGAGGCTGCGCCGGATTTCGTCATCACGGCCGGAACGACAAGCCCTCGAGCGCGAGCAACTCACGTTTACGCCAAAGTCCCCCGGAGTACCCGGTCAATCGGCCTTGGGCCCCAAGCACCCGATGACACGGCACGACGATACTCCAGGGGTTACGCCCAACCGCAGCCCCAACCGGCCGAGCCGCGCGCGGATGTTCGAGCGCCGCCGCGAGCGCACCATAGGTCGTACTGACCCCCCAGGGCAGTGCGGCGAGCTGCTCCCAAACCCGACGCTCAAACGGGGTTCCCCACAAGTGAACCCGTGGGGCCTCGAAGCGCATCGCGCGCCCCGCAAAATAATCGTTTAACGAGTGCTCCGTCAGGTCGAGCCAGCGTTGACTCTGCGCGACCTCGTGCGGCAAGTCCCGCGGCAACCTGGGCGGCAAGTCCCGCGACGCGTTGTGCGGCAAGAACCTTGGGACATCTTGCTGGTCTTCAAACCACACGCCAGCGAGGCCGTCGTCATTGGCCGCCAGCAAGAGGGGTCCCAAGGGCGTCGAAATCGTCTTACAAACAAGATTCATTTCAAACTCTCTGCACAAGTCGGGGGCAGGCCTTGAAGCACCCTTCACAGAGGCGTTCAAACCCCGAGCAAACTCGTCAACGAGGGGTCGTCGCGCAGCGCCTGCGCAGGCCCTGCCAAAACCACCTTACCCTTCTGGAGGACGAGTCCACGATCGCACTGCGACAATACTTTACGGACATCCCGGTCGACGATCAGGCTCGCGATACCGGTTGACCGGATTTGCTCGATCACGCGCCAAATTTCAGCGACGACCAACGGGGCCAGCCCTTCGGTCGCTTCGTCAAGAATAATTAGATCGGGCTGCGTCATGAGGGCGCGACCGATCGCCAGCATCTGTTGCTCGCCGCCCGAGAGTTGCCCGCCGAGATGCGAAAAACGCTCTCGCAACCGCGGAAAGCTCGTCAGAACCCGATCGAGGGACCATCCCCGCGCCGGGTCGCGCACCGGCTTGGCCGCCATCATCAAATTTTCTCGAACGCTCAAGTTACCGAACACGCCGCGACCTTCCGGCACGTAGGCGACCCCTTGCCGTGCCACCTCGTGAGGCCGGGCACGCGAAAGGTCTTGACCGAAGACCTGAATCTGCCCTGAACGCTGGCTCACGTGCCCAAGCAGCGTCCGAATCAAGGTGCTCTTGCCCATCCCGTTGCGCCCGAGCAAGCCAACCGTCTCTGCCCGCGCAATCTGCAAATCGACGCCGTGCAGGATGTGGCTCGACCCGTACCAGGCATGAAGACCACGCGCGTCCACAATCCATTCGTGCCCCGCCATCTTAATGCTCGCCCAGGTACGCAAGCTGGACGTCGCGGTTCGTGCGCACGACAGCCGGCAAGCCCGACGCAATGACGTTGCCATTGACCATCACTGTCATCGCGTCCGCAACGCGAAACACCGCGTCCATATCGTGCTCCACGAGCAAGATCGCGTGCCCGGCCCGCAAAGTCTGTAAAAGCGCAAGCATGCGCTCCGTCTCTTCGGCGCCCATGCCCGCGAGGGGTTCATCCAAGAGCAAAACCTGCGGGCGGGTCGCCAAGCACATGGCGATTTCGAGTTGACGCTGCTGCCCATGGCTCAAAAGACCAGCCGGGCGCTGCAGAAAGTCCACCAAGCCGACGCGCTCGACCGCCTCGAGCGCCGCCGCAACGCTGTGCGAGCAGGTGGCGGCCGACTGCCACCAGGAAAGGGGTTGTTGATGGGCCGCCTGCGCTGCGAGGCGACAATTCTCGAGCACCGTGAAGGGCGCAAAGATCGTCGTGCGTTGATAGCTACGCCCGAGACCCAAGCGCGCTCGCTGCGGTTGCGAATGCGCCGTCACGTCTTGTCCGAGCAGTTCGATACGGCCACTGGACGGGGGAATCTCACCCGCCAGAATATTGATCAAGGTCGACTTGCCCGCTCCATTGGTCCCAATGAGCGCGTGGATACTGCCTTGCGCGAGCGCGACCGACACCTTGTCGAGCGCCAGCAAGCCACCCCAACGGCGGCTGATCTCGATCGCCCGTAACCAGACCGGGCCCGGAGTTGCGGTCAAGACGCACTCTCCTGGACTCGAGCACGTCGCGACTCACGGCCCAGCAATCGATCGCGCAGCTGCTGCGGTACCCCCACCAGACCCTTCGGTAACAAGGCGACACTGGCAATGATCGTTAAACCCAGGCTCAGGTGCCAGTGTTTGGCGAGAGCCCCAAACAGCGCTTCGTCCGCAAAGGCTTCTTGCAAGAGTGCAAACGCAAAAGCCCCGATGAGGGCACCGCGCAAATGCCCGATACCCCCCAAAATCACCATCATCAAGACCGAGCCGCTAAAGTGCCAGCTCAGGAGCTCGGGGTTCACGAAGCCGTCTTTCACAGCAAACAAAAATCCAGCCAGCCCGGCCAGCGCGCCTGAAAGCGTGAACGCGGCCAGCTTGTAGGGATAGGTCGCAAATCCGACCGCGCGCATACGCTGCTCGTTGACCCGAATGCCGGCAAGCGCGCGACCAAACC
>Ga0136644_10001567_pt1 | contig 18064 bp, 15 predicted proteins | sample C_130820_EF_Meta_FD_94780 | JGI IMG/M metagenome (GOLD analysis project Ga0136644, IMG submission 94780) | Freshwater microbial communities from Lake Croche, Canada to study carbon cycling - C_130820_EF_MetaG (v2) (version 2) | ecosystem: Environmental > Aquatic > Freshwater > Lake | place... | reverse complement strand
TGTGTTGGCCCACAACATCACTCCGGTTCTGCGGGTGTCTGTGAACGGCCAGTTCCAGGATTCGGTCTTCAACGGAGGCACCTACGCTGGGAAGTCTGAGCAGTTCTACGGTGCTGGTCTGTCGCTGAGCTACGCGCTGAATACCTACCTGTCCGCGGAAGCCTCCTATTTCTACGACAAGCTGGCCACAGCCAGCGATCCGGCTCTCTCGGGTCGTGCCTACGCCCGGAATCGAGTGTTCCTCGGAATTCGTGCCAGCTACTAGTTTGAATTAGGTCAGGTTTTGGAGGTCGGAATTAAATTCTGGCCTCATTTTTCCATGGAGACACCAAAACTGGCGGGAGTGCCAGATTCCCGTCAGCATTTTCTGGATTACTGGCGAATTGTACGGCTTCGCAAGGTCATCATTTTCGCCGTTTTCTTCCTGGTTCTCATCACGGCGACGGCTGTTACTTTCGTCCTTCAGCCGGTGTATTCGAGCACCGCGAAAATGCGGGTCGAGCGGGACTCTCCGGATATCATTTTGCCGGGCTCCATGGCCCAGCCGAACTACGATTTCTACTATTACAGTACTGAAATCGAGATCTTCAAGTCCGAGATCATCTTGCTCCCAGTCATTCGTGAGCTGAAGTTGGCGGACAAGTATACCCAGCATTACAAATCGGCAGTCCCATTCACCACCCAGGAAGCGTTCGAACAACTGGTTCGGGATGTGGATATCCGACCGGATCGGAACACTTCCCTGATTGACATATCGGTCATGGCGTGGGACCCCAAGCTCGCTGCTGAAATTGCCAACAGAATTGCCATGGTCTATCGGGACGAACGGGACCGGGGGCGCAGTGGGAAGTCTTCCCGGGGGATGGAAGCGTTGACCAACGAGGTTGTCCAACTCCAGAAGGAGGTGGAGGAGCAGACCCGGGTGGTCGACAAGATGAAGAGAGACCTTAAGGTGCCGGACATCGTGAGCGATGGGGGAACCTTTCAATCGTTGTCCGCCCAAGAGTTGCAGAAGCTTCAGGGAATGCAGACCGAATTGCGGGTCAAGGTCAGCCAGTTGGAGACCGAGTTTCTGCGTCTATCCCGACTGACCCCCAAGGAACGTCGGCACGCGCTCAATTATTCACACTCCACCTCAGCCCTTCAGAGCTTGATGGTGGATTTAAGTGCGGCGGAACAGAAGCGCTCAAGTCTGGTGGCCTTGGGGGAAAATCATCCGGACCTCAAAAAGGCGAACGATGTCCTCAAGACGATCAATGAACAGGTCGATCTGACGGTGGCGGGGATCATGCAGGTATTGGAAGGCGATCTGGAGATTGCCAAAAAGAATCTGACGCTTTTGGGGACAGCTTTGGAGGAAACCCGTGACAGGGACAATGAGCTCAGCTCCAAATGGCGTCCGTACCTTCAGGCGAAAAAGGAACTGGAGTCCAAGGAGAAGCGGTTGAATTTCATGCAGATGCAGATGACTCAGCAACACATGGACACCAGTGTCTCCCGCCAGTCCAGCGTGCTGATTGTCAACGAAGCGAAGCCGGCACTTCGTCCCATCAAGCCCAAAAAGGTGGTCAATATCACCCTGGGTGCGATGGCCGGCCTCTTGTTGGGTGTCAGCCTCGCGTTCTTCATTGAGTATCTGGATACCAGCGTCAAAACCATCGACGATGTCGAACAGGCGCTGGGTTGCCCGGTCTTGGGCGTCATTCCTCAGAATGTCAGCTCGCTTCTGGAGGAAGGTGAGGAGGGACCTCATGCGGAGGCCTATCGGGTGTTGCGAACCAACATCCTTTTCTCGAGGAAGAATGCCGCTTTTACGGCCATGACCGTGGTCAGTGGTGGAGCTGGAGAAGGAAAATCGACAACGATTTTCAACCTGGCGGTGGTGTTTGCGCAGCAAGGGAGTCGGGTTTTGCTGGTGGATTCCGACCTGCGGCGCCCCAGTTTGCACCGCAAGTTGAACATCGAGAACAAACTCGGGTTGACCTCGTTTTTGCTCAAGCAAAACACTCTCGAGGAAGTCGTGGTCAATACCGCACACCCACTCCTCCACTTTTTGCCCAGCGGCAAACTGCCGAGTTCATCCATGGGGATTTTGAATTCGTCGGCCATGCGCGCTTTCATTGAGGAAGCAAAGAAGCGATATGATTTTGTGCTCTTTGATTCTCCTCCGATCATGGGTGTGAGCGACGCTTCCATTCTGGCCAGTGAGGTCGACCTGGCCGTGCTGGTGGTTCAATACCGGAAGTATCCGCAACAAATGACCCTTCGCGCGAAGCAGATGGTCGAAAAGGTGGGGGGCCGATTGGTGGGAGTGGTGCTGAACAACATCAATATCTCCCAGGACAGCTATTACTATTACTACAGCGGCTACTATTACGGAGACTACTCGAAGAGCCCCGACAGCACTCCGGAGTCTGAATTGCGGACGGACGCGGGTAAGGCATCGGTTTCCAAACGGGCTGTGAAGGAAAAAGTTTGACGACCGGGCCGTCTCACGCAAAGGAAATGAGTAGGATGAAGTTGTCGACGAACCCAACCCTCAAAGCTTCGGCTGAATTTTTCAGCCTGATGCTGGTGCTTTTATTGGTTGGCTGCGATTGGGGAAAGCCGTCACCGGCGAACTCCGGGATTAAGCCCGGTGTCGATGCCACGACCAACCAATCGACCCTCGGGGCGGACGTCCTCCGACCCGGGGACCGTGTCCGGGTCGTCTATAACGACATTCCTGACCGGGTGGAACCCGCTGAATTGCAAGTTCCTGAAGGGGATGGAACTCTGACTCTTTATCTGGGAGTCGAGGCCAAGTTTGCCGGCAAGAAGGTGACCCAACTCGAACGGGAAATTGCCAATGCCTACGTGGAGGAGAAAAAGCTCTTCCGCCGCATCACCATCAATATCGAACGCCTGGGGCAAACGGTTTCTGTGGGTGGAGAGGTTCGCGAAGCGGGAAACGTACCGTGGGTGGCGGGAATGACAGTCACCAGCGCCATCAATGCGGCGAAGGGAATGACGGATTATGCGGCCAAGTGGCGTGTGCTCCTGACCCGCAGCACTCAGGTGGTGACCACTGTCGATGTCACCAAGGCCCAGCAGGACCCGACGCTCGATCTCAAGGTCTATCCGGGTGATAAGATTGAAGTTCCCCGCCGGTCGCTGGGCGCCTTTGGGTTGTGAACGTGGTGTTGAGGCGGGATTCGGAGCCGGATGCGTTTGTTTCCCTGGACCGCTTCCCATTTGTCATCGGGAGGGCTTCCGATGATTTGACGGTCAAGGGCCCCGGCGTTTGGGAAAAGCACGCTGTTGTGGAGCAGGGAAGTGCTGGTGAACTGAATCTGACGTGCCGACCCGAGACGACCGTCCTGTCCAATGGAGCCACAGTTCGTCAGCTCCGACTCAAGCTGGGCGATACCTTCCAGATTGGTTCCGAACGTTTTCGCCTGGAGTTGGCCCCCGTCCGGCAACACTTGGGCCATCCCTGGGAACGGGGCGTTTATTTGGTGGGGATTGTGATCATCCTGACCGAGCTTTGGCTGGCATCCAGTTGGCTGGCTTTTTCCTGATACCACTCCTTCCCCGCTTTCGGTCCAAAATCGAAGCGGGGAGAAAGCCCAGACGTGAGGTCCCTTGGGACCACCGACCGAACCGACTCAGACGGCTGGTTCTGGGTAGGCGTAGGGAATCACCCGGCGCACCGGAACAACAGGCTTTGATTCCGTCGTGGAGGTTCCCGGAATGCGCTGGGAAAGGCGATAGTCACAGACGACCAGGATGGCTGCGGGTAGCGCAAAGGTCCGCATGGTAAACTCGCTGTCGCCGTGGAAGAAAATGAAGGACACCAACTTCCCGAACCATCCGCCGGCAATGACACACGCCAGTCGCGAGAAGTTATCGCCCGTCTCCTGATTCCGGACACATCGGATGATCCGGACAGCCGCCCGGCTGCCGCCAAACAGAAACAGCGTCAAGACCACAACGCCAGGAATACCCAGATTCACGAGCGTTCCGACGGTCCCATTGTAAAAGATACCCTCATCGACGAACGCATAGGTGGGGTCGTGATAGAATTCCTGGGAAACCGATTGCTTGCTGAAACCGCGGCCCAGCCAAAGGTATTTTCTCGATTCCTGCCATCCGGCGTCCCGCACCATTCTGCGACCATTGGCGGTGATCCAGGCATCGTAGGACGCCACCGGACTGATGGGAATCCCGGGAATCACGGACAGCGTCCTCTGGCTGCTGAGCGGCAGATCCAGACTGACCGTGTAGAGAATCATGTAGAGGGCCGCGAGAAGCACCCCAATAATCCACAGCCGCACCACAGTGAACAGCCGTTGAGCCCAACCCGCCGTCAGAAGGGTGATGATGGTGAAGTAGATCAGGAGCCGGTGACCGGACAAGAGACCGGAGACAAAACAGGCCAGGGTGGCAGGCCACATCCAGAATCCCCGCCGATTGAAGTAGTGGGAGAGGGGATACTGAATCCAAAGGACGGACAAAAGGGCCTCGGCAGTGAACGCCAGCGATTGAAATCTTCGGATGCCACCCGTCATCGCCTGCTGTTCAAAATTGAGACCGTCGGTCGGAAGCTCCATGAAGTTGAGCAGTTGGAACAGGGGACCTGAGGCATAGGCAAAGATCAAATCGGCGACAATAAAGGTGAGCGAAAGGAAGCATTGGACTACATACAGGCGGACCAGAACCTTCTCGGTCGGTGGCTTCAGGAGAAACAAGACGGGAAAAATGGCCGTGAGCAGTTGCTGGAAGTAGATGCGCCCACCCATCTGTGCGTTTCCAAACACACGAAGTCCGACGCCCCGAAACGACATGGTCACGAGGAGGACTACGCAGAACAGGACCAAACCGACATAAAGGGGCCAGTTGCGTCGAAATCGTGGCAAGGTCCCGGTGGCCGCCTCACGGAGAGCAACGGTCACGATGAACCCGCTCCAACCAAGAATGCCAAAGGCCTCCCAAAGAAAGGGGCGTCCGGTGACAAAGGGAACGATCAATGCAGAATTGAACAGAATCGTTCCAAAAACGATGGCGATATCGAGGTGATAGGGCAACAAGACCAGCCATCCGATGGGCACGAAGAGCGCCAGAATGGCCACGGCGTTTCCGGTCAGCGCCAGCAATAGTCCACAGAAGGAGGCAAAAACCAGGGCACCAAAAAGCCAAAGGCCCCGTGTGAACTGCCACTGAAGTTCAATCCCAGTCATTTCGATGATTCATTTCACCAAGGCCAGACGCCATTCCATCGTTCAATCTCGGGAGCTTCGCAACGCTTCAGCCAATACGTCAAGATGTCGATCCACCGTAAATCGCTCCCGATACCGATTTCGAAGCTGCGGTGAAAGGTTCTGGTCAAAAAGGGTCAGCATTTGGCTGGCAAGACCTTCGATGTCCCGCGGAGCCACGATGCCCGGATAGTCCACCGGCAGGATCTCCGGGATGGCCCTCCAACGGGTCGTTACAATGGGAAGCCCCCACGCCATGGCTTCAACCAGGTTGAGCGGTTGGCCTTCATTGGCATAATAGGTGGGGAACAGGAACAGATCGGACGCAAGAAATTGAGTGTTCTTTTTCTCGCGATCCAGGAATCCGTGGACCGTGGCTGCGGCATGTTCCGCGTTGATTCGGTCGAATTCAGCCCGGTCTTCCGGTTGGACGAATTCCCCGGCAACGGTCAAATGGAAGCGGCACGGGCATCCACGTTGTTGCAGTCGCGCATTGGCGAGGATCACCGAATTCAGGGCATCAATGACCCCTTTATCCCGGGAACACAGGGCTAGAAACAGGACCGAAATCGTCATCGGGTCACCCTCGTTCATCTGGAGTGCCTTCTGCAATCGGACCTGGCGTTGATGCCGGGTGGAGAGCAGAACCTGATCCTCCATCGGCACCGGATCCGGGATTCCATTGGGCACAACGAAGGATTTTTTCGGATGCAGCACAGCCGCATCGTCCGAGGTCAGTTGTGACAGGCTTAAGCTGAGGCTGGCCCGCCCCAAAGCCCAACGGGTCAGACGTTGTTGCCAGGGACGGGCCGGACCACCGAGCCATTGTCCCAGACCCACCGAGTGCCAATGAAGAATCAAGTGGGGAAACGCCCAGCGGCACAATCCAAGGACCATCCAGTCCCGATAGATGGCCGAGGGCTTGGCCGGGGCTGGGATATAGTAGAACTCTGTGTACCCGTCGAAGAAACGAGCCTTCAGTGCCTGGAGAACAAAACCGAGGAGCCGGAGGAGCTTACCCGGGCGCATCCGCCCGATATCCTCGGCTCCGGAGGAGAGTTGGGCATTGACATGGTAAATCTCAATGCCCCGGGAACCATCGGAAAGTCCGTCCACAAGAAACTGGACCATTTGACTCTGGCCATGGTGCGGGGGCGGTTTATGCGCGAAGACCAGGATGCGAGGCTTGCTCATGCCGGAAAATGGCGTATCCGCCCTGGCTGGGACTGGATGCGATTAGCGGGCGACCGGGGGAGAGTTGATCAGGAACGCCTGCCCGGTGTGAGGGACAACCGTCACCTGCAGACCTCGGGCACGGCAGGCCTGATCAATGGCGGTCCGTGCTCCGTAGGTGGCCGGCCAGGCGTAATCGTCGAACACGATGATTCCCCATGGCGATAGGCGGTTCAGAACAAATTCGGTGGATGCCAGGGTCGGTTCATGCAGATTGACGTCAATGTGGGCAAATGAGATCGCCTGTGCCTTCACCTGGCTCAAGGTTCCTGGAATCAACCCTGGAATCAGAACCACTTGCTGATTGGGGGTGGAGAGCAATCGGCTGACGTCATCAAGGCTGGCACAGCGGCACCCTTGCAATTGGACGTGAGCTCCATCCTTGACGGGATCGACCTTTTGATAGCCTTCAAAGGTGTCCAACGACCAGATTCGTTTGGTGGAACCGGCCTCGCGAAGCACATCCAGAATCACCCGGGTGCTCCCACCGCTGCCGGCCCCTGCCTCGAAGATGTCGCCGGGCACGGCGATGGAAGTCCGGGCCATCTGCCGAAGTGAGTAGAGCTTTTCAGGGCTGAGCAGAGTGTTCGCCTTGACCTCGGGACGCAGCAGCGACGCGTTCTCCTGACTGAACCAGGGCTGATAGAGCCGGGGTAAATCGTCGGGGATTCCATAGATACCGGAGTCGGGTATCTCCGGAGGAATCACTTGCTTGGCGGGAATGGGAAGAATGAGGCGTCCAAAGGGGCGCAGGAAACGATTGACAACGCGCTCCAGTGCGTTGGCACCCGGTTGAGGTTTTACGTACATTTCTGTATTCATGGTCGACTATAGGTTTCCAAGCCTCCGAAACCTCCCCAGGAAATCGGCGTCAGACGAGGGTTCGCGGCGATAAATCCATGCCAGGCAGGCCATCGCTGCCACGGCACACCCTGCTGCTGCCGCCGGGATTGTTCCCCAGCCGCCGCCCCAGAGTTGAAGGCACCATCCGGAAATCGTCGCTGATGCCACACAACTGACAAGCGCCCGACTGATGATTCTGATGTACCATTCACCTGGCTTCAACCGGACCGATTTGGCCCAGGCCCAGAACAACGGCGTCAGCGTGGCACAAACCGTCGCCGCAAGGAAGCTGGCGGCCACTCCGACGCCGTGATAACGGGGACCCACGATCAGCGACAGGCCAACGCCCATGGCCAGCTCGCGTTCGCATCCCCGGGCCAATATCCCGAACTTTCCGGCTCCAATCAGGTAATAGGCGGCGGGTGACGAGACACCCGTAATGAGGAATCGGAGGCACATCAGGACCACCAGGGCCTGTTCGGGTGCCCAGGAACTGATCTCGTTGCGCGTCCACCACTCCGCGAAGGGGCCCAGGACCATGATCAATGCGCCAATTGCCCCTCCGTACAACCAGGCGTTCAGACAAAGAAGCCATTTGGAAAGGGTCAGAACCGCTGTGGACTCCTGGCTGTTATCCGACTTTTGATATCGGGCAATCAGCGGCCATACCGCTTCGCTGCCGGCCTGGAGGAGGTTTCTCACCTGCGCGAAAATCCGGGCGGCTCCGCCATAACGTCCGCCCGATTGGGATGCGACAGCACCGACGCCCAGGTTGGCGGCAAGAAGGATATCCGCATTGAACAGGAGAAGAATGGCAATCTGGGATCGAAAGCAAGCCACGGCTTCTGGCCAAAGGTCTTTAAACAAGCCTTTAAATTCAGCGGGCGCCACACCGATCAACAGTTGAAATCCAGGCATCGTTTTTCGGCAGAGGAACCAGGAAATTCCGCCCTGGAGGATCGCCACGATGCACATGCTGATGGGGATCGCCCATAACTCCAATTGGAGCCGCAGGGCACCCCAGACGAAAAACAGGTTGGCCCAGGAAGCCAGGGTGTTGAGTTGAAAAACCCTCCGTTGTTCCCCCAATCCCACCAAGAGATTGATCTGGGCCGACACCAACATCGATAACGTGCCGGAAAATCCGAGAGCCAGGAAAAAGCCAACGGAAAGGTGGGCTCGATGGACGTTCGGCAGCAACGAGTACAAGGCAACGACCAGCAGCACGGCGGGGAGCAAAACACCGGCGATGCGCAGGTAGAGGGCCTGCCCAAAGCGGATGAGAAGGAGTCGGTGCTGATCCGAGGTGCCGACAAGGAGGCGCCGGTTGATGGCGGTTCGATAGCCCAAATCCAGGTACGGCAGATAAATCAACAGGGTTTGGACGCCATTCAGGACATTGAAGCGCTCGATGTCCATGTATTGCGGCAGTATCCGAATCTGCAGCATCCCGGAAAGGACACCGCTCAACATGGAGGCCACCCGCCAAACCACAGCGGAGGTGAATTTTCGATTCATTGGGAAGCCGCCTCATGGTGGATGCGGAGGCGAGCCCGTTGTCCACGGTCAGGGTCGTCCATGCCGGTATGCCCGTTGGAGTTCATGGCCATACTCGGTAGCGAACCCGTCCCCAAACAGGGTCGGATGGTGACATTGCAAATCGGCTCATGAATCAGTCTGGCGCAATCGCCCAGGGCCGGAGGAGCACCTTCGGGCTAACACGCGCGGATCTTCGTTGAGTCGATGCCGGTTTGGCAAGGCTCCCCGTACGGCCATCCGTCAGACGGGTGTTTGGCCAAAAGAATGGACGCACGGTACCGTTGGTGAACCAAGCCGCTCTGGTACCGACCGACCCGTCTCGACATCAAAACCGGGAAGGCTGAGCTCGGGTGAGAGGTTCCAATCCGGCGATGGTTCTTTTCAATCCGAGGGGGAATTTTCAGGGGCCATACTCCCAGGTGTGGATGGCCCGCCACTTTCCAATCGCCTGCTCCGAAAAAACGTTCGAAGCAGATCGGCTGATTCCTCGGCGCGAACCAGGGGAGTGATATCGCAACGATGATTCAGCCCCGGGAATTGCAGCAGATTCAAGGCCCCACCGGCCGCCCCCCCGCGTGAATCGCCTGCACCAAAAACAACCCGCGCCAGACGACAATGAACCAGGGCCCCGGCGCACATGGGGCACGGTTCCTTGGTGACATACAGGGTGCAGTCATTGAGTCGCCAGTCTCCCACCTCCTCCTGAGCCATCGTCAGCACCAGCATCTCGGCATGCGCGGTGGCGTCCTTCAGTAATTCCACCTGGTTCCAGGCCCGCGCAATGATGCGATCGTCGCGGACGATCACGGCACCGACCGGCACCTCGCCTGAACGATACGCCTTCCGGGCCTGGCGCAACGCCTCACCCATAAACACATGGTCGGTGTCCAAATCCATGTCAGCAGGAACAGTCAGGGGAGGTGGTTTGAAGGAGTTGCCACACGTCCGGCCCGTCGGAGGTCGAATCGCAATGGGCCACAAAAAAACCGTTCCGATGTCTCCAGAACCAGGGCCAGATTCGTTCCCGGTCTGTTCTGGGAATGGACAGGTCGTCAATCGCCGACCGGGAGAAAAATCGAAATTCACCCTCCCGATGCCGGGGCGGCAGCCGTTTCAGCCGGGCCTTGATTTCAAAAAGAAACATCAACCAATGAGCCTGATGCTCGTAGCCCCGTTCGCTGACCACACCCACCAGGTGAAATTCCTCCACGGGCAGATCGACTTCCATTTCTTCAAAGGCCTCACGCCGGGCGCAATGATGCGGAGATTCACCGGTGCCCTGCTCCAACTTTCCCCCCGGCGGCGACCACAGGCCCAGGTTGGGGGCCTTTGCCCGCTGCAATAACAGGACTTCATCCGCCGGATTGAAGGCGTAGATCAGGGTGCCAATCTTGTAAGGCAGACTCGTCATGATGCTCCCCGTTGTTCGCATCGCCCCGAAAAGACCTTGGGATACGAACGACGGCTAGGAGTTCTTCGTCAGACCGGCGAGGACCTTTCCGGGGTTCATGACCAACTCCCGGGTTACGGTGAATTCCCGGATGGTGCTCGATGGAAGTTCGAATTTGAAGTCGCGAAGCGCCCGCTCGCAGACGGTCATCAGTCCCCGCGCCCCGGTTCCCTCCGTGGCGGCCAATTGGGCAATTTGACGAAGACCATCGGCCCGCCATTTAATGCGAATTCCGTAGGCCTTGAAGGCCCGTTCATACTGTCGGAGCAAACTGCTCTCACTCTCCCGCATGACGTCGTAAAGATCGGTGGCGGCCAGCGGGCGGCAGGCGACCCGGACCGGCAATCGACCGATGAATTCCGGTTCGAAGCCGAACGCGATGAAATCCGCGGTGGTGGCGGCGTCCAGAACCTCCTCATCACTTTGATGTGGGACATCCCCGCTTCCGATGAGGGAAAGCCGACGACGGATCAGGGTGCTCATCCCGGCAAAGGCCCCGCTGGCAATGAACAGGATGTTTCCTGTGTTGATGGTTTCTCCCGATGACTTTGGAGCTCCACCCGGCTTGGGCATCATCGCCTGCATTTGTCCCATGACGTCATTCGGGGAGATCACCGGAACATCGGCATCCTCCATCAGTTTGAGCAAATTGGTTTGAACGCCCCGTCCGCTGACATCCCGACCGGTGCTTTCCCTTCCAGCGATCTTGTCGACCTCGTCCAGATAGATGATGCCATGGGACGCCTTGCGGATGTCGCCCCCGGCCCTGCGGATGAGGTCCCGGACCAGGTCCTCCACATCGCCTCCCACATAGCCAGTCTCACTGAACTTGGTGGCATCCGCCTTCACAAACGGGACACCGATCAGTTCGGCGGCGGACCGGATCAAGTGCGTCTTTCCCACGCCCGTCGGCCCCAGAAGAAGGACGTTTTGTTTGACGTAATGGTGGGTGGTGTCTCCGGCCTCGCACATGCGGACGTGCTGGAAATGGTCGCACAGGGCCACGCTCAAGACTTTTTTGGCCTCCTCCTGGCGGATGACGAATCGGTCGAGGTGCTCTTTGACATCCCGTGGCTTCAACTCGAAATGAAAGGGAACCTCCTCGGGAACCGATGCCTCGTTTTTCGTTGATGCTGGTGATGCCGGCACCTTGGAAGGCTGTCCGGGAACTGGCATGCTGGATGGGCGCGGTTTATGTTGCCTTCCATGGCCCCGTTTGAAGCCTCGCGATACCGGACCAATGTCTCCCGGTGTGATGAGTGACGACATTCAGACGCATATTAGGCTGTCAGGTCCAAAGGGCAAGCAGGCGGGCTCGACGGGACCGCTCGAAACCCTCACGCTGATCGCCATGGGCTTCAACGGTTCGGTTCGGCGAGTTTCCCGCGGTTCCTTCCCCGGATTTTCCTGGTGGAGTTGGTGTGCGTTTTTCTGGCTGACCGGTTGCCTTTGGGGGGCGGATCAACCGCAGTGGGGCGAGGCATGGACTCGAAATCTCGTTTCGGCCGAGACGAACCTGCCGGTCGATTTTGATCCGGTATCCGGACGAAATCTGCGCTGGAAGGTCGAGTTGGGCACGGATTCATATGCCACTCCCATCACGGCTGGAGGTCGGGTCTACATCGGGACCAACAATGAACGCCCCCGCGATGCCCGTCGTCGCGAGGACGCCGGTGTCCTCCTCTGTTTCGATGAGGCCACAGGCCAATGCTTGTGGCAATTGGTCACTCCCAAGCTGGAAGGCGACCCTTACTACGATTGGCCCAAGACGGGGATGTCGTCCCCGGTCACGGTGGAGGACGGGAAGGTGTACTTTGTCAATAACCGGGCGGAAGTGATGTGCCTGGATGCTCGTGGAAGTGCTCCCGAAGCCGGCGGTGCCCACGGCTCCGACACCGTCCCCACGGCCCGGGTGATTTGGAAATTGGATTTGGTGGGCGCCGCCGGAATCTGGCCGCATGACGGAGCCCATACCTCCATTCTCATCGACGGTCCCTACCTGTACTTAAACACGGGCACGGGCGTGGACAATACGCATAAAAAGATTCGCACACCCAACGCACCCAGTCTGGTGGTGATTGAAAAGGCGACCGGGCGCCTGGTCGCCAGGGACGAGGAAAAGATTGCCCCCTGGATTTTTCATGCCACATGGTCTTCCCCTTCCATGGCCACGGTGGGCGGACGCCGGGTGGTGTTGATGGCGGGCGGAGATGGAATTGTGTACGGATTTGAGCCGCTATCGGGGGCAATCCCTCCGACGGGTGTCAGGCGCCTCCGGAAGGTCTGGCATTTTGATTTTGATCCGTCCGGCCCGAAATCGGAGGTCCATCGTTTCAACGGGAATCGGCAGGAAGGGCCGAGCACCATCTATGGCATGCCGGTGGTGGTGGGTGACCGGCTGTTTGTCGCCGGAGGAGGCGATCTTTGGTGGGGCAAAAATGAATCGTGGCTGAAATGTGTCGACCTTCGGGGCCTTGCCGAGCCGGGTTCAGACGCGGTCCTTGGGCGGGAAATCTGGGCGCATCCGCTGGGGCGGCACACGATGTCGACCCCTTCGGTGACCCGGGGATTGGTGTTCGTCACCGACACCGGACGTCAGTTGCATTGTCTGGATGCAGCGACGGGGGATGTTGTCTGGACCCACGAGTTTGCCGGTGAACTATGGGCGTCACCCCTGATTGCAGACGGCAAGGTGTACCTGGGAAGTCGGCGGGGCGATTTCTGCGTCTTTGCGGCTGAACGCATGAAACGGCTGCTGGGAAGCACCGACATCCACCAGGCCATCAGTGGGACCGCCACCGCCGCCAACGGAACCATCTACATCGCAACGGCGACCGACCTCTACGCCGTCGGTTTTCCGCGCCCGCTTCGATGATTTGTGCCGCACTCCCCAGTGAAACGAGCTCCCGTCGCCAAGCCGGAGGTTTTCTGGACCTGCACACTATCCGTTTTGGGATGAAGTGATTCAATCGAGGCAATATGGCAAGAGTCTGTATCATTGGAGCTGGAATCATCGGGTTGTCCTGTGCCGACGCCTGTGCGAGCCGTGGGCACCACGTGACCGTGATTGACCGTGGGCCGGAACGCCGCGATGGCTGTTCCTTTGGCAATGCCGGCATGGTCGTTCCCAGCCATTTCACGCCGTTGGCGGCGCCGGGGATGGTGGCTTTGGGACTGAAATGGATGTGGAATCCGGAGTCCCCCTTTTGGATCAAGCCGCGCCTGGACTGGGAACTGGCCCGTTGGGGATTCCATTTCTGGAGGGCGGCCACCTTGGAACGGGTCCGTCACGCGGCCCCGTTACTGAGGGACCTCAGTTTGGCCAGCCGGACCGCCTTCCGGCAATTGGCCCGGGACCTTGAACCCGGATTCGGGTTGACGGAGCACGGCTTGTTGATGCTATGCAAGACGCAGAGGGCGTTGGATGAAGAGCAGGAGACGGTGGAGCGGGCGCACGAGCTGGGGTTGGCGGCGGAGCTGCTCGACGCCCGGCAAACCAGCCAGCTGGACCCGGGAGTCCGGATGTCGATCGCTGGATCGGTCTATTTCCCCGAAGATTGCCACCTCTCGCCCTCCCGCCTGATGGATGCTTTGCAAGGCCGAATCAGCGGGCTCGGTGGCACCTGGCGATGGGGTGAGGAAGTCACCCGCATCGAATCATCGGCGTCGAAAATCTCCGCGATCGTGACCACGCAATCCCGGATGGAGGTGGATGAGGTGGTGGTCTGCGGCGGTTCCTGGTCTCCGGGGCTGGCATCGGGCCTGGGCATCCGCCTTCCGCTGCAGCCCGGCAAAGGGTACAGCCTGACCCTTCAAAATCCGCGCCAATTGCCGAATAAATGCGCTATTTTCCACGAGGCACGCGTGGCGGTGACGCCCATGGGTTCAACGCTCCGGATCGGTGGGACCATGGAGATTGGAGGTCTGGATAGTCAGATCGACCCAAGGCGGGTTCGGGGCATTATCCGGTCCGTCCCCCAGTATTATCCGGAGTTTCAAGAGTCCGATTTTACCGATGTCCGGCCATGGTATGGCCTTCGGCCCTGTTCGCCCGACGGGCTTCCGTATCTCGGCAGACCCCGGAAATACAGGAACCTGGTGATTGCCACCGGGCATGCGATGATGGGGTTGAGTCTGGGGCCGATCACCGGGCAGTTGGTGGCTGAATTGATCGATGGATCCAGGCCATCGATCGATCTCCGTCTGCTTTCGCCGGATCGTTATAGCTAGTGCTATTTCGGCAACACGGCATTGGGGACGGCGGAGCTCATTCCTCAGGGGAGGGGGCCGTCGGGATTGTCTCATCCAGCGCCGAGGCGATCATCTCCACTGTCTTGTTCATCGCCCCCTGATTTTCCCGAACCACGGCAAGCCCGCGGGTTCCCAGTTCCAGTCGCTCCGACGGCGATGCCAGAAGTCGTTGGAGGGTTTTTTCGAGCTCGGTTTCGTCGGCGATTTGGACGGCACCCCGGTGACGGAGAAACAGCGCGGAAATCTGGGCAAAATTTTCCATGTGCGGCCCAAAAACAACGGATTTCCCCAGGGCGGCGGGCTCGATGGGATTTTGGCCTCCTTCGCTGGTCAGGCTTTTGCCAATGAAGACCACGTCCGCGCAACCGTAGAAGCTTCGTAATTCGCCCGTGCTGTTAACCACCAGGCAGTCGGGGGAAGGGGTGGAGGGTCGGAATTCCGGGTTGATCAGGCTCCGGAAGACAAATCGAACGTCCATTTCGGACAGGGCTTTTCCGACTTCCCCCCCCCGTTCCTGATGACGGGGAACGAGAATGAGAAAAAGATTGGGAAAGGTGGCCCGAAGACGTGCCGCAATCCGGGCCAGAATGACCTCCTCCCCGGAATGGGTGCTCCCGGCGACCAGGATCAGGGCATCATCGGCCACACCGATTTGCCGGAGCAGGGCACGGGCATCCATGGGTGGCTTCACGGATGGGGCGGCGGCTTCAAACTTCAAACTCCCCGTCAAATGCAGCACCTTCGAGGGAACCCCCAGCGATTCCAACCGGGTGCAGTCCTCGGGGGTTTGGACACCGATGCCCCGGAACCCACCAAACACACTGCGGAACAGGAAAGCCCCCTTTCGATAGCGTCGGTGGGAGCGTTCGGAGATGCGGGCATTGACCAGAAAGTAGGGAATGTCCCGGCGTTGAAGACCCCAAATCATGTTGGGCCACAGTTCGGATTCAATGAAGACCATCGCACGGGGATGGATGGCCGAAAGCGCCCGCTGGACCTGGCGTCTCCGGTCAATGGGATAGTAGATGCGGGTGACCGACCCCGGCAGACGCCGTTTCAGTTCAGCCATTCCGGTGGACGTGGTGGTGGATACCACCAATTTATGATGGGGCAGTCGTCGTTGCAGGGCGTCGACCAATTGAAGGCAGAGGTTGACTTCCCCGACACTGACCGCGTGGAGCCAGACCACCCTGCGGTTGGTGAGCGTCTGTTTGAGAACGCCTTCGTAAAGCCCCCACCGCTGACCGAAATTTTCGCGCCAGCCCCCCCGCCGTTGCAATTTAAGAAAATAGAACGGGGCTGCGAACACCAGGCCGACGTTGAACAGCAGATTGTATATCCAGCGAATCACAGGCTCCTTGGACCTTTCCGGATAGGACGCGACACACCTTGAGGCTATCAAGCCGTAGATGATTTGTCACGATTTGGTGACGCGTGCCGTGCTTGACCGCCCAAGTGGGAGTGGTCGAAAACAAGGGACCGGTAGGATCGAAATTCGACAGGGTCGATACCGCTCCGCTAGTCTTTCAATGTGAGTGTTGAAAAGTTGAGTCGCCTGAGAACGCTGCTCTCCGACTACGGCTCCTGCATCGTGGCCTATTCAGGAGGTGTCGACTCGGTTTTTCTTTCCCGAATGGCGTATGAGGTCCTGGGTGATCGGGCTTTGGCGGTCATTGCCGATTCGCCGAGCCTTCCCCGTCGTGAGTTGGATGAGGCCCTCCGTTTGGGCCGCGAATTTGGATTTCCGGTGGAAGTCGTGGCTACCGCCGAATTCGCCGACCCGCGGTATCTGGAGAACCCGGGGAATCGCTGTTATTTCTGCAAGCATGCCCTTTTTGCCGAATTGATCCCCATTGCCCGGACCCGTGGGTTCGCCGTGGTCGCCTACGGGGAAAATGCCAGCGACATCGGGGACCACCGGCCCGGGGGGCAGGCGGCCGCTGAATTTGCGGTTCGTGCGCCGCTGAAAGAGGCGGGTTTGAATAAATCGGAAATTCGCGCCCTCAGTGCGGAGATGGGTCTTCCGACAGCCGACAAACCTGAGATGGCCTGCCTCAGTTCCCGAATCCCAACCGGCGAAGTGGTGACGGTGGCCAAGTTGCGGATGGTGGAGACAGCGGAATACCTGCTGAAGGACCTTGGATTCCATGACGTCCGGGTGAGACATCACGAATTGCCTGCACCGTCGGCCACCTCAAAGCCAGGCTATCTGGCACGGATAGAAGTGGGTCCTGGCGAATTGACCCGATTCCTGGAGCCAGGTAATGCCGACAGAACCCAGGTGTCCTTGAAGGAAATCGGGTATCAACATGTCACGGTGGACCTGGCACCCTACCGACGGGCCGGGGCTCCCATCCGATGGGGCACGGCAGCGGCGGCGGTTACAACCCCGACGGGTGGTCGATAAAGGTCCAGGGAAGACCGAAGATTGCCCCGAGTTCCGAGGCCAGTGCCTTCACTCCAAAGGTCTCGGTCGCATAGTGGCCACCGTAAAAGACGTTCACTCCGAGGTCTTCGGCCAGGGCATGGGTCCAATGGGGTCCTTCGCCGGTGATGAAGGTATCGACCCCCTCCGCAACCGCCTGGGCCAGGTCTGAGCCGGCACCGCCCGTGCAAATTCCGATCCGTTGGCAGAGCGTCGGGCCGCCCGGCAGGAGCAGGGGCGGGCGTCCAAGGCAGGCGCCCAGTTGAAGCCCCAGTTCGGTCCGATTGAGAGGCTTCACCAGCGTGGATTGGACTCCAATGGCAACGCCGGATCGGTAGAAGAAGGGCTGTTGGGCGTTCCAACCAAGGCCCGTCGCCAGTTGAGCCGCGTTGCCCAGACGGGGATGTCCATCCAGAGGCAGGTGTTGCGAGTAAATAGCGAGGTCATGATCCATCAGGCACTTGAGCAGGGCATAGCGGCGTCCGGTCCAGGGGCGTGTCTCATTCCAAAACAACCCATGATGCACCACCATCAGGTTTGCCCCGGCATCGATGGCCCGGTGGATGGTGGTCATCGAGGCGTCCACCGCGGCCGCCAGCCGGGTCACGGTGCCGCTGTTCTCGACCTGCAATCCGTTCCAGGCACGATCGTAGTCCTGGAAAAGGGACGGTTGGAGCCAGGCGTCCGCAGACGCGACCACCTCAGAAAGTGTCACCATGGGATGAGTGGAGATTATCCCCGGGTGAGACGAAAGGAAGCTCGGACCATCATTGCCAGCCCGGGAAATTTATTGGATGCTGGCTAGCGTGACGCTTGAAGACTCAGTAGGAGATATTCTGCGAAAAGCCAGGATATCCATTGCCGCAACCCCGGAATCGGTCGCCGCTGCGGCGGGATTGAGCACGGCAGATTACGAAAAACTGGAGGAGACAGGACGCTCTCCCAAGGCCATTCAGTATTCGGGCGTCGCGCGGCTGCTGACTCTGGACGGGAAAAAGCTGGAGCGCATCGCCTCCGGCTGGTTGCCCGCGCCCGTGGACCTTGGCGCATGGCGGGAGCTCCGCGTCATCACCACGGCCGATCCCG
>Ga0136644_10001566_pt1 | contig 18068 bp, 4 predicted proteins | sample C_130820_EF_Meta_FD_94780 | JGI IMG/M metagenome (GOLD analysis project Ga0136644, IMG submission 94780) | Freshwater microbial communities from Lake Croche, Canada to study carbon cycling - C_130820_EF_MetaG (v2) (version 2) | ecosystem: Environmental > Aquatic > Freshwater > Lake | place: Lake... | reverse complement strand
GCACACCAGGGCGTGCAATCTATCAAGGCGGGCTGGGCGACACAGACAATCCTCAGGTATTAGACCAGCAGACCTTGCAGGGCATAAACGTGATTGGTCGACGCGGTGGACACAGCTTGGTCATGGACGACGGCGCCTTGGATGGGTCAGATAATCTGGTTCGCATTAGAACCAGCAAAGGTCATCAGATAACCATGAGCGACGATGGCAACTGTTTTTATATTTGTCATGCCAATGGGCAGACCTGGGTGGAACTGGGGCAAGAAGGCACACTTGATGTGTACAGCACCAACAGCATAAACATGCGAACCGAAGGCACCATAAACCTGCACGCTGACTCGGACGTCAACATTTTTGCTGGCGGCCACATGAATCTCAAAAGTGTCAAAGGCACCAGCATACAAAGTGATGCCGATGCAGATCTGGCTTCAAAAGGCAAACTCAGCCTGTACGGCAAAAGCAGCATGGCCATCAAGAGTGGCGGGACTTTGGCAATCAAAAGCACGTTGGGCAGGTGGAGTGCCAGCGGCGCTCTGAGCCTGAGTGGTACTGTGCTGTTGCTCAACAGCGGCCCTGGACTGCCGGCCAGCACACCCAAAGGCATAACCAAATATCTACAGCCCAATGTGGAATTCAATTCCAGTGTTGGTTGGAAGGTAAGTGCCACTGGAACCGAAAGTTGCTGTACTCGTGCTCCAACGCATGAGCCGTACCCGTATCATAATCAAGGAGTCAACGTTGTGACCAGTATTGTGCAACCAGGACAACCAGATGCGCCACCTGACGCACCTGATCTTTCTGCTGGAGTAACCATTACAAAAATATCATGAGCGTGTTCAACTATACTCTTCCTTCGGGCGCCACATTCAGATTGACGGCTCCTGCTGGCACTACACAACTACAGGCTGATCTGATATTTTATCAACAAGTGGCAGCTGGTGCCTTGGTGGGCTATAGTCCGGGACAAACTCTGACCAGCCAACAAGCGGCTGTAACCAAATTTGCGCTGACTCGGCAGGACCGAGGAACTGCTGGAGTAGATACGCAGGCCATCTTGGCCATAGTCAACAACATACCAACCTCGGTTGCAGTACCGTCCTTGATCAATACACCATTGACTCAACCAATTGGCCACAGTGATTTTGTTCGTGTCAATGCTGGAGAGCTGGCTCCGGCGGCCATTGGTCCACTGAGCAGTTCACAGGTGCAAGGAATTCTGGCACAAATTGCTAACCTGGTTGATCAGCCAGCTGATCAAATGAGCAACGACAAAGGAGTTGGACAATACGGATTGAGCTGTGTACAACTGGAACAGGCCGGCTATGTCAAGCCTGGGACCTGGCAACGATTTATTTTTGACCCAGCGCCCTTGACTGACGTACTCGGCGCACCCGGAATCTGGACTGGACTCAAAGGTGTAAACTCGGCCATGGATTTTTTGTCCAATCCCAGTTTACAAACTGGTGCACAAAACACTCTGTTGCAAAGTGGCTACAACGGTCTTGTGTCAAATGGCATTATCAATCCAGCCACTACATCGGCCATCACAGCTACATTGGGTCGGGTGTATACATCCACTGGTTTACAAACATTAACAGACTTTGGTGCAAAAGCCAGTGACAGTATTGCTGGAGTTACATCTCTGGTAAACAATTCAGTAAACAGTATCACCAGCATTGCATCGGGCGCAGTCAATTCAGTAAACAGTATCACCAGCATTGCATCGGGCGCAGTCAATTCAGTAAACTCGGTTTTCAGCGTTGCGTCAAATTTAACCAACACTGCAATAGGTGATGTGGGCGCACTTGTGACCAATGCAGGACGTTTTGGTACTGCAGCCACGGCAGCTTGGAGTGAATTGTCAACTGGATCAATTTCCACTGTTACAGATAAGCTAACCAATCTGGCATCAACCACTGTAAGCGACATAACCGACCAGGTGAACAATGTAGCATCTGGCGTTTTAAGTGACCTCAGCGGAAGTTTTAACGGTCTAATTGATGGTGTTGGTGGAAATTTAAGTGAGTTAACCAGCAGTCTTGATATCACCGGCAAAGCTGGACAGTTTGCAGCAGCATTTGGTGATCCATTAGCAAGTCTAAACAGTCTGGGCAGTTTAACTGGTAGCTTGGGTAGTCTGGGCAGTTTAACTGGTAGCTTGGGCAGTCTTGGTAGCTTGGCTGGTAGCCTGGGCAGTCTTGGCGGTTTGTTTGGCGGTTTGGGTAGCCTGGGTGCAATAGGTGGACTATTTGGCGGAGGTGATGGACTAACATCAGCAACCCAGGTTGCAGCCGGATACAGCAACACTGTAAATCGTGCCACGGTTGATGTGGCCATGACCAAAATAATTGGCAGTAGCAAAGTACCACCTTTAATTTATGATTTTCCATCAGCCTACAGCATATCTCTGAATGCCAGCAGTGATATCACAGCCGCTACAAATATACTACAGAATTTAAAAAGCCAGGGCGTTAGTTTATTAAATCAAGGGCAGGCCGCAATCAACACTGTAACTAATCTTGCTGGCTCTGCCAGCAGAGCAGGTGGAATTATTTCAAATGCCTTGGCTGGCCTTGGCTGAAAGTAAATACAACATGACAACTTTTATTGGATTCAACACAATCAATCAAAACAAATATTTTACTCTAACTGATTTTGAACTGATCAAACGTGATTTGCTAAATGCGTTTAATATCAGACAAGGCCAGGTGGTGGGCTTGCCGTGGTATGGCACTACCTTGTGGGACAATTTGTTTGAAAATCAAACGCAGGATACCATTGGTGCCATTTACAACGAAGTACAACGTGTTGCTGGGGGAGACCCCAGAATCTATATCAGCGCAATTGAAGTGTTTCCACAGGAAAATGGTCTGCTGATACAGTTGGAAATCACAGTGGTTCCCAGTACCACTGCACAGAGATTAAGCGTGTTCTTTGATCAAACTCAGCGGGTGGCCAGCTACATATAATCTACTCAGTTTATATTTTCCATAAATATAAAACATTGGAACTACTATGGCCACAACCACAAGACAAACTGTAATATTTGGCGTTGAAGATTGGAAAAGAATCTATCAAACCTACCGAGAAGCTGACTTTCAAAGCTATGACTTTGAAACCCTACGTAAAAGTTTTGTAGACTATTTGCGTTTATATTATCCTGAAACATTCAATGACTACATTGAAAGTTCAGAATTTATTGCCTTGCTGGATGTAATGGCATTCATGGGACAGGCTCTGGCATTCCGCACAGACCTCAACACCAGAGAAAATTATCTTGACACTGCTGAACGCAGAGACAGTGTTATCAAATTGGCCAATTTGGTCAGTTACACACCGTTACGCAACACCGAAGCCAGTGGATATCTCAAGATATTTTCCATCAGTACCACAGAAAATGTTGTGGACTACAACGGCATCAATCTACAAAATATCACAGTAAACTGGGCCGATCCAACCAATCTTGACTGGCAAGAACAGTTTACTGTTATCATCAATGCGTCCTTGGTCAACACACAGCGATTTGGCCGACCTGGTGCCAGTCAGGACATTCTGGGAGTCAAAACTCAGGAATACACTGTTAATCTCGTGCCAGGATTTCTGCCGGTTATTCCTTACACAGCCACAGTTGACGGTGTCAACATGCCGTTTGAAGTGGTCAACGCCACTGCAGCCGGGCAAGACTACATCTACGAACCACCGCCATTGCCCAACGGCAGATTCAACATACTGTTCCGCAACGACCAACTGGGATTTTCCAGTGCCAACACCGGTTATTTTTTCCTGTTCAAACAGGGCACACTGCAAAATCAAGATTTTAACCTGGCTGAACGCATAGCCAATCGTGCAGTCAATATCAACATTGATGGAGTCAACAACACCGACGTTTGGTTGTATCAACTGGACAACGTTGGAAACATACAGAATTTTTGGAGACCAGTAACCAGTGTTTATGCTGCCGCTGTTCAACAGTTGGTTCCGGGTACACAAAATATCTACAGTATATCAAGCAGAGCCAATGATCAAATCACATTGAACTTTGGTGATGGCATATTCAGTACCATACCTGTGGGCACATTTAGAACCTACGTTAGAGCCAGCAACGGGTTGACTTATATTATCAATCCTCAGGAAATGCAAAATGTACAGATTCCCATCAGTTATGTCAGTCGTACTGGACAAATTGAAACACTGACCTTTACTTGCGGAATCACTCAGCCAGTGACCAATGCTCAGGCTCGCGAAACAATTCAAGAAATCAAACAACGTGCGCCGGCTCAGTACTACACACAGAATCGCATGGTCAACGGCGAGGACTATTCAAATTTTCCATTCACACAATACAACAGCATACTAAAAAGTACAGCAGTGAATCGTGCCAGCATTGGAACCAGTCGATATCTTGACCTGGTTGACGGTACTGGAAAATATTCCAGCACCAATATTTTTGCCAGCGATGGCGCCTTGTATGAAAGCAATCTAACACCAGCATTCTTGTTCAGCTGGCTCAGTATCAACGATATCAGTGATGTGGTATACAATCAGATCAACCCTTTACTGATCAAGACTGGCACACAGCAGTTTTACTATGCTAATTTTCCAAGACCCGACCTGTCAGCACTGCAATATACCTGGCATCTCAGCACAGTTATAACCAACGAAGCCACGGGTTATTTTCAAAACAGCAATGGTAATGCTGTTCCCATCGGAGCATATGCCAGCAACAATGCCAAGTACATGGTGGTGGGCAGTTTGATAAAATTTGTGCCACCCAACGGATATTATTTTGATGCTGACAACAATTTACAAGCAGGATCAGCCACACAACCCAGCGAAAAAATGGAACTGTGGGCCAGCCCCACAGCCGTTTACTTGTCGGGCACGTCTCAAGGTCTGGGCAATTTGCCCAGCGGTGTAGGACCGGTGGTTCTAAATACCCGTGTGCCAACCGGCGCAATACCAGTTGAAGTTATTCCGTTGTTTGTGACAGATTTGCCCACAGATCTAAAACAAAGCATAGTGAATCAAATTTATCTCAATCAAAATTTTGGACTTGGCTACAACAACCTTACAGCGTCCTGGTACTTGATTACCGCCAGTAACTTGAACACAACTGCGCCGTTCAGTTTGACCAATGCTGGTAGCACCAACAGCACCAACAGTGACGCCAGCTGGTTGATACGGTGTACCACAAACGGGGCCAGCTACACTGTGGTATCAAGATCTCTGGACTACTTTTTTGGTAGTGTGGCAGAAACAAGATTTTTCTTCTACACCAGCGATCCAATCTACGACAGCCGAACTGGAACAGTGGTCAGAGACTTTGTGAATGTGCTCAAAATCAATACTGAACCTGATACCAATTATCCTTTGCCCAATGACGCAATATTGCCTATTATTGCTCAGCCGGTCTTGACCGACGGACTCACAGATGACTTCCAGGTTGAAGTCAGCTTTGACACCAGACCCGGTAGTACAGTGCCAGTCAATCCAGACTTTTTTGATGATCTGGTGGCACCCAGTGTAACACCCAATCACAAATTGGTATTCTTTCAACAGACTGTGGATTTTGACAACCTACAAAGATACCTGCTGGTAGACAACAATGTAGTCAACACTGAGTACGCCACACAGTCCAATATATTGCTGGTGCTGGATCAGTACAACATAGGACAGGTGTTTTATGCCTACAACCAGTATCCTGCACAATCCATTACCAATCAGGTGTTTTATACCTTGACCGTCAACAGTGCTGGCAATAGAACTTTGACAGTCAATGCCAGTTATGTGGCTCGCATTGGCCGTCAGGATTTGTATTTTCAGTATAGACACAACAGTCCATTGACCAATCGTATTGATCCTGGCAGTACCAATATTATAGATCTTTACATAGTGACCAACGAATATTACACTGCCTACCAAAACTGGTTGCAGGATGTGACTGGCACAGTTTCAGAGCCTTCGCCGCCTACCATTGACGAACTAAACACAGCCTATGCTGGGCTCAATACCTATAAAATGATTTCAGACAATTTGATTTTAAACTCAGTGGACTTTCAGCCCTTGTTTGGACGCAAGGCCGATTCAGCTTTGCGAGCCACCATCAAGGTCATACAAAACACACAAAGCACTGCCAGCAACAGCGAGATTAGAAATCTTGTGGTAGCTACCATGGAAACTTATTTTAATCTGGCTGCTTGGAATTTTGGCGACACATTTTATTTTTCAGAGCTGGCAGCCTACATACATCAACAGATTGGTGATGTTGTCAGCAGTGTGGTCCTGGTACCCTTGGACCCACAAAAGAGTTTTGGTGATTTATATGAAATAAGATCTGCACCCAATCAGATATTTGTCAACGGAGCCACAGTCAATGATGTTGAAGTTATTACTGCACTCACCAGCACAAACTTACAAACTGCACCTGGTAGCGGAGTAATTTAATGGCCAACACAACACGCACAGTAGACTTTCTTCCAGAAATATTTCAGACTCCAGTCAATCAACAGTTTTTGGCTGCAACCCTGGATCAGCTGGTTCAAGAACCGTCTTTTAAAAAGAGTCAAGGATTTATTGGTCGTCGCATTGGTCCTGGAGTAAATGCCACGGATCGTTATGTGGTAGAACCTACTCTGACTCGCAATCAATATCAACTGGAGCCCGGTGTTTGTCAAATCAATCCCAACAACACACATCAGGTTGTTGATGCCATTACCTATCCTGGAATCAATGACGCCTTGACTCTGCAGGGAGCCATAACCACCAATCCGTCAAATCTGTATCAAAGCGATTACTATACCTGGGATCCGTTTGTGGACTTTGACAAGTTTATAAATTATGCACAGTATTACTGGTTACCTGACGGTCCTGCAGCAGTCACAGTCAGTGCCACAGGTGTGCCCTTGGTACAAGACTTTACAGTGACTCGCAACAACGGCTACTACACATTCTCAGGAGTGCGTGGCAACAATCCAAATTTGGTATTGGCTCGCACTGGAACTTACAATTTTACAGTAGCACAAAACAATCAGTCCTTGATACAGTATCGAGTGGCCAACAATGGTACCACAGCTTGGATCATTGACTACGACAGCAACCCCACACTGACTTTGGTGCGTGGCAATACCTACACATTTGATCTGTCGTTATCGTTGCCGTTGCAGTTTTATATCAAAACAGAATTGAGTTTTGGCTCAACCAATCAGTACAACAGCGGTGTTACTCGCAACGGCGCCACTGACGGGTTGATTACATTTACAGTTCCTCAGGATGCTCCAGATACGCTGTACTACTGTAGTTCAACCGAATACAACATGCGTGGACAATTTGACATTGTCACAGCCACGGCCGGCACAGGCCCAGATTTTTGGATACAGACCAATCCTGGAGTAACAGGAGCAATACCGGCCACTCCCAACATCAGTGGTCGAACAGTTTACGGTGTTGCCAACAACGGAACTGATCTTGGCACAGTGACATTTGACGTGCCCACTGCTGTAGCTCAAGACTACTATTACAATTTACCTTACATTGGTACAATTCCGGCTCAGCAAATTGGCACAGTGGATTTGATTACCAGTTTGCCGTTTGCTCAGCTTGACGGTGTTGCTGTGGAAAACTTTTTCTCAGCCAACCCCGGTGGAATTGATGGTGTGACCAATATTGAAAATCGTACTTTGGTATTTGACACCACAGATTCAGACATAACTCAGGTTTGGTTGATAAATTTTGTTGATCTGGCAGGTGTGCTAACCATACAGTTGACCAGTATCTTATTGGTTGACAATTTGACACAATTCAGTGTACTGTTTGGCGACACGTATGCCAGCACACGCTGGTACAAAAACGCATCTGCACTGTTTGTGCCCATGCCTTTGCTGACAGCCACAAGAAATGTGTTGTACTATCAGGATGGCACAGATCCTGCCATGTTTGGCACAATACAACTGATTGATGTGTCTGTAGATGCTGTGTTGGACATGGCAAACATTATCGGCAAGAAAAATTATACCAGTCCCAATGGTGTGACCTTTACCAATGGACTGAAAGTTTTGTTTTCTGGCGCCACTTACCCAGTTGGCTATTCTGGCAACGAATACTATGTGGAAGGAGTAGGAACAGCTATCAAATTGTTACCGGTCACTGATTTTGTGACTCCGGAAACCTATGTGTCTGGATCTCCAATTGTGCCTGATTATCTGACCATCAATCGAGCCAGCGCAGATCTAAATCCCTGGACTCGTAGCAACCGATGGTTTCATGTAGACATAATCAATCTCACTGCCGAATACAACAACAGCACACCTGTGCTGGATCAGTTGGCTCGTGCTCGTAGACCAATTTTGGAATTTAGAGCCGGGCTTAGACTTTTTGGTTTTGGTACCCAAGGCCTGCCACCGGTTGACATCGTGGACTTTTCACAGACTGATGCATTGCGCACAGTCAACGGCACCATTGGATTCAGTACTGACGGTTACACTCTCATCAACGGCAGCACTATTATCTTTGCTGGTGATGCTGATGCCACAGTACGCAACAAAATCTACCAGGTACAGTTGGTAAGTCCTGACACTGTGGTTCCTTTGATTCCAGAGACCATAATCATTTTGGTTCCAATTGCAACTGTGGTTTTTGATCAAAACACTGTGTCACTAAATGGCAACACTGCTCAGGGTGTTGAGTACTATTTTGATGGTGTTGATTGGATAGTGTCACAACAAAAAACTCAGGTAAACCAAGCACCGCAGTTTGACATATACGATGCCGACGGCGTCAGCTTTGGTGATCCAACCATGTATCCCAGCAACAATTTTACCGGCAGCAGTCTATTCAGTTATGCAGTTGGTACCGGGGCAACAGACACAGTGCTGGGCTTTCCGCTGAGCTATCTCAATTTGGCCAACATTGGCGACATTGTGTTTGCCAACAATCTTTACGCAGATCAGTTTACCTATACCAAAAACAGTCAAGGAATTACCACTGCACTCAGCACAGGATTTGTGAGACAATACGCAAATCGAATTGACTACTCAAGAGAAATTGGGTGGCAAAATGCTGTAACACAAAGTCAGATAAGACAGCAATTTAGATTTGTCTACAACCAACAACCCTTGTTGCTGGACATTGCAGTCAATGACAACACTGTAGTTCCGGCTGTGCAAATATTTGTCAATGACAACTTTTTAGAACCCTACGATGCTGCTGTGAGCCGGTACAATTATACCTATACCACAACGGCCAACACCACCAGCATCACTTTGCAAAAGCCTTATGCAACTGGTGACATTATTGAGGTGCAGGTGTTGAGTACACAAACCAGTGCCACAGCATTTTATCAAGTGCCAATCAATCTTGAAAACAATCCATTCAATGGCAACAGCCAAGATTTTACACTGGGCACTGCCAGAAATCACTACAGCACAATTGGTCAAAATCTTGTTGGACTCAAAGGTCCAGTCATTGGCGCCAACAACAGCAGAGATTTGGGCAACATTGTTCCATACGGTCTGCAAATACTACAACAAAGTGCACCGTTGCCGCTGACTGGTTATTTTTTACGCAGCGAAGAATACAATATTTTTAATGCACTGGAATTCAACAGCAGAGCATACGTAAAATTCAAATCTTTGTTGTTGAACGCAGTGGTTTCAAACGAGTTTGTCAATTCAACTGTGCCTGAAATTGTGGATCAGGCCATCGGCATCATCAATGCCGGTGACACCAGCATAGTTCTTTTTACTGGAGCGACATGTTGCCCACTGGCACAACCGTGGCATCAACTTCGACCACGGTAAATCCAATTACCACAGCCAGATTTAACACAGTACAGACTTATGATTTTACCACGTCCAACTATTTGGGACTATTGGTTTATGTCAACAATCGACTGCTCACACGTGGAGTAGAATATGTGGTTGGCAATGGCACTCCAACCTTGTCAATTTTGATTCCGTTGGCAGTTGGTGACACAGTCACCATTAACGAATACAATCCTACCTACGGAAATTTTGTACCCAACACTCCAACCAAACTGGGACTTTACCCCAAGTATGTGCCTCGCATGTATGTCAGCACCGACTACATAACCCCCACACCGGTAATACAAGGGCACGACGGCAGCATTACTATTGCATTTGGCGACATTAGAGATTCTGTGTTGTTGGAATTTGAGACCAGAATTTACAACAATCTAAAAACAGATGCAAACCCAGTTCCACTCACTGTGGAGCAAGTGTTGCCAGGGTTTTTCCGTACCACCAACTACACCGAAGCTGAAATCACACAACTGTTGGGCGAAGACTTTTTGATCTGGGCCGGTCTAAACAAACTGGACTACACCAACCAAGACTACCTGCCCAACAACTCGTTTACCTACAACTACAGCACAGCCGGAAACAGAATCAATGGTGCAGTGCTGGATCAGGGAGCGTGGCGTGGCATCTATCGTTATTTTTATGATACCATAACACCCAATACCACTCCATGGCAAATGCTGGGAATCTCAGAAAAACCCTTGTGGTGGGAGGATCGCTACGGACCACAACCCTACACCAGCGACAACTTGGTGCTGTGGGGTGATCTTGAGCAAGGATTGGTAGCAGATCCTGTGGCACCTTACATCAAGCCCAGCTATGCCAGGCCCGGTTTGACCACAGTTATTCCAGTCAATAGCCTGGGAGAACTGTTGCCACCACTTGAAAGTGTAGTTGGACTGTACAATTCCACAGATTTTCGTAAAAGTTGGACAGTTGGTGATGGCGGTCCTGTAGAAGCATCCTGGTGGATGAGCTCCAGTTATCCGTTTGCAGTGATGCGACTGTTGGCTCTAACCAGGCCTGCAGAATTTTTCACTTTGTTTGCTGACCGAGATCGTTACAAATACAACGCTGAACTGCAACAATATCTTTATGACAATCGCTACAGATTGGATGGCAGTGGATTGGAAATCTACGGCAACGGAGTCAGCAAGGCCAGTTACATCAACTGGATTGTGGATTACAATCAACAGCGCGGCATCAACAGCACCACGGCTTTGACCACTGATTTGGCCAACCTGGACGTACGGTTGTGCTACAGAATGGCAGCCTGGACCAATCAGCAATATCTTGAAATCAATCTTGAAAAATCCAGTCCCGACAGTCAGAACGAATCTTTACGTATTCCGCCCGAAAGTTACAATTTGTTGGTCTACAAAGATCAACCCTACGCAAGAATCTCCTACAGCAGTGTAGTGATTGAAACTGTGGGCAACGGCTGGGCAGTATATGGATACGGTAGTTATCGGCCTTACTTTACAATCATAGTCAGTGCTGCCAATGGACGAGCACAGACCATATCAGCTGGTGGTGCCACGGTACAAGTGCCAGCTCAGTATACCAGTAATACAGTCAATATTCCTTACGGTTATGTGTTTACCAATCGCGCCATGGTAGTGGATTTTTTGTTGAGTTACGGACAATATCTTGAATCACAAGGACTAACCTTTACACAGATGGAAAATGGGTATGTGCTAAATTGGCCACAGATGGCGCAGGAATTTTTGTATTTTAGTCAACAGGGCTGGCAAGTTGGCACCTTGGTCAATTTGAACCCAGCTGCTGGACAACTTACTGCCAGTCGTTTGGGATCTGTGGTTGACAACATTTACAGCTACAGTCCAGAAAATCAACTGTTGGACCAAAATCGACAAACTGTGCCCACCAGAGATTTGATCATACAACGCAACGGCGATAGTTTTAAAATATCTCCAGCACCCACAACCAATCAGGCCATCAGTTATCTAAACCTACAGTTTACTGATTACGAAAATATCATTGTGTTTGACAACACCGACATATTCAACGATTTGATTTACGATCCAGTCACTGGTGCCAGACAAAACAGACTGTATCTTAATGCGTTCAATACCACTGAGTGGAACGGTACTTTGGATGCCAAAGGGTTTATTCTAAATCAAAACAATGTCAAGGCCTGGGATTCCAATTTGAGATACACCAAAGGCGATATTGTACGTTATAAAAACAGCTACTGGCAGGCCAGTGGCCTGGTCCAACCTAAAACAAAATTTGATTATGCCGACTGGTTCAAAAGCAACTATGCCTTGATTGAACAAGGACTGTTGCCCAACCTGGCCAACAAGGCCGATCAGTTGGCCAACACCTACAACACACAAACTGCCAACCTAAACAACAGCAACGACCTATTGGCCTATAATCTAATAGGATTTACTCCGCGGCAGTACATGGTTGATTTAAATCTTGACGATGTTACTCAGGTCAATCTTTACCAGCAGTTTATCAAGACCAAGGGCACAACTCGAGCCACCGACCTGTTTACTCAAGTAAACCTGACCAAAGAAAGCGGCGACTATCAAATTTATGAAACTTGGGGCGTCCTGATTGGAACTTATGGAGCCAACGGTAATAGAAGTTATTTTGAAGTCAATCTCAATGAAGCAGACTTGACTGGCAATCCCAGCACAGTACAAATTATTCAGCCTGGACAGATCACACAGGCCAATCAGTCTGTGTTGTTGAGCAATCTTTGGAGAGAAAGCTACAACATCACATCAACAGACATATTGCCCACAGTGTATCCAACCACCCTGAACACTGCATTGCCGTCAGCCGGGTATGTCAACGTCAATGATGTGGATATCACTGTTTACAGTTTAGACGATCCATCGGCCATCCAAGCCAACCTCAACACAGTGGGCACTGGTACCAGTATCTGGGTAGCACACGACAACAGCTACAACTGGAATATCTATAGATGCACCCAGGTTCCAGGAAGACTGGTAAAAATAACCGACAATCTAAACAGCACCAGCATTGCCAATTTCAGTGCCATTACTGGACTGGCTGTGGGAGATCTAATTGTGGTTCGCTATTTTGCCAATTTGGTAAATGGAGTATATCGTGTGTTGGGCACCCCGTCGCCCACCAGCATTATAATTGCCTACTCGTTTATCAATTCCAATCAGACCACCCTGACCAGCAATGGCCTGGCATGGTCTTTGCAGACCATGCGTGTTGGTCAAGCCAGCGATGTGGCTGCATTGCCCTACGCACAGGATTTGGTACCCGGAGCTCGAGCCTGGGTGGACAACAACGGGTCAGGGCACTGGGAAGTATTGGAAAAGCAGGCGCCGTTTACTTTGGCCGAAAACAAAAATGCTATAGTTCCGCAGACCAACAGCCTGTATGGAACCGCAGTTGCACAATCAAACAATCACTATAGTTTATTGGTTGGAAGTCCGCTTGCAGCCAATGGTGGTGAAGTATATACCTATCGTCGAGTTACCAATCCTACCAATACCGGAACCTATGCGGCCAACAGTACCCTTATCTTGGCATCAACTGATGTTGCAGGGTTTGGCAACAGCATAGACTGGGGCAACAACAATTGGGCAGTGATTGGCGCCAGTGCCAGCGCCGCTGGCCGAGGTTATGCAGTCATGCTGTATCAGATTCCATCCAGCAACGATTATCTACAGGCGCAACTGCTGGTTGCACCAACCACGGCCCGTGCTGTGGCCTTTGGATCAGCTGTTGCAATCAGCAGCAATGAACAATGGATGTATATCAGTGCACCTGTGGAAAACTTGGTGTACGCCTATGGGTTGGTGGATATTCCAACTCAGTCAATAACTTATCAGACCGATGGCATTATAAATGCGTTTGACTGGGCTGGATACTTGACAATTAATCCCAACTATCCTGGTCAATTGATAGTGACAGTAAACAATCAGACGGCTGTGTACTCAACTGATTATATTGTGACCAAAAGCCAGGTTCGTTTTTATGTAGCTCCACCTCCGGGCGTTGAGTTGGTAATCACTCGTCGAGAACAAATGTCAACAGTGGTACAGTCAGTGCCATTGGTGTCTTATCCGGTCACCGACCTATACACTGCTACCAACATTGATGCATTTAGAATTCAGGTCAATGGAATTTTTTATCGCCCCTACATTGATTATACCTTTGCTGGCACCACAGTGACATTTTTAAACCAACCCGGTATTGGCTCGTCTGTGCGGTTTTTTGCTGGATCCTATTGGAAATACGTCACGGCCATGCCCACACTTGGTCTGGGTCTTGATCCTACAGCAAATTTTGGATCCAGTTTGAGTGTCAGCACTGATGGAAGAAGTGTGATTATTGGTGCAGATTATGACAACTCCACTGGCTCAACCTATGTGTTTGATCGCAGTGCTGTGCGCTATTTGATAACAGATGTTGCACAAACCACGTACACAGTACCAGGTTCTGTGAGCAGTCCTGTGGCAGTGTTGCTGAATGGTGTGGCATTGACCAACACCGAACAATACATCAACGGACAGTTCACTGTGTCAGGCAACACAGTGACCCTGTCAGATTCAGTTGTATCGACATTGACAATTGGCGACAACTTGGAAATTGAAACCAATCAGTTCAGTCTGGTACAAAAAATTGTGTCGCAGAATCCCAAAGATGGCGCACTGTTTGGCTATGCTGCTCAGTTGTGTTCAAATAGTTGCAGTATGTACATAGGTGCTCCACAAAGTGCCAACACCTTTGTGCAAGAAGGCAACGTAGAACGACAAGTGAATCAAAGTCGCTTGTATGGAGTCACAGTCAGCACTGTTGCCAATCCTGGGTTGGTTGCTGGCAACATGATTCGCATCAACAATGTTGAAGTTGCTGTGCCCAACAGTCCCAACAACACTGTGGCCGGTCTGGCTGAGGCCATCAATCCTGAGTCTTGGAGCAACACACGTCAATATGCAATCAATGATCGAGTGATTTACGACTCTGTGTGTTACACAGCTATTTTGACCAGTCAGAATCAGACACCGGGATTATCCAGCATCTACTGGACCGAGTCATTTGTAATACCCAATGTGAAGGCCGCATTGACCAGCAATTTGACCTTCGACGGTGACGGCACTACCAAAATTTTTGGTATAGGGTCTGTGTACAGTACTGCAGGATCAAACCCTGTGGTTTATGTCAACACAGTGTTACAAACAGCCAGCCCAACAGTTGGCTACACATACACATACAACAACACTGACCAGCAGATACAATTTGTTTCGGCACCGCCCCTGGGCACAACAATAACTGTGGTAACTGGTCGGTTGATACTGTCAGTGATCAACAGTGATTCAGCTGTGGAGTTCAACAAACTGTCAGTGTTGCCCGGCACTGGCGGCACTGGGTCAGCATTTGCAACACTGGGTTTTGATACCTTTGTGCATACACAAACCTTGTATAGTCCAAACCCGGTAGCATACGGTCGTTTTGGCAGCGCTGTTGGAATCAACAACAACAGTATCAATATCATAGTGGGCACACCAAATGGTAATGTTTACGAAGCCATGAGTTTTGACGGCGACGAGACAGTGTTTGATTCCACCAGTACTGTATTCAGCAATCCAGTGTCCAATTGCGGAGTGGCCTACACATTTGATTATTTGCCAAGCTCTGGTGACTCGGTATCAAATCCCGGACAGATGACATTTGGTCAACAAATTTATGAAAGTGGAACAGCCACCGGAGATCGATTTGGCACAGCAGTAAATTACGTAAATGGTCGAGTGGTAGTTGGATCACCGGGTGTGGATCTTGGCGCCAGCAACTCTGCAAACTATGGATCAATATCCATATTTGACAATCTAAACAATCTTCCCAGCTGGAACATAATACATGCTCAGCAACCAGTGGTCAACATTGAGTTGATGAGCTCAGTCTACAGTTTTGATAAATTGTTGAGCAACACTCAAACCTACTACGATTTTATTGATCCATTACAGGGAAAAATTTTAGGAGTTGCGGCTCGCAACATAGACTATATTGGTGCTGTAGATCCGGCAAATTACAACGTTGGAACCATACACAACAATGGTACTGCTTGGGGATCAGCGCAAATAGGCGAGATCTGGTGGGACACTGACACAGTGCGATTTGTTGACCCAGGACAAAATGACATTGTGTATGCCAGCAAACGTTGGGGATCTATTTTTCCAGGCAGTCGAGTTGACATCTATCAGTGGATCCAAAGTGATGTACCTCCAGTCAGTTACAACGGCAATGGCACACCGCTCAGTGTTACCAGTTATACTGTGTCTTCGGTACTGACTGCCAATGGTGTGTTTGCCAGCTACTACTATTACTGGGTGCGAGGTATCAACACTGTGGACAGTGCTCAAGGAAAAACTCTCAGCACCACAGCCATTGCCAGCTATATAGCCAATCCAGTTGGCAGTGGCATTCCTTATATTGCACCACTAAACTCCAGTACTGTGGCTCTTTACAATGCAACCGGGCTGATCAGTGCAAAGGACACGGTGCTACATGTAGAATACGAACGCCAGGTTACCGGAGCCACAGCCAACACGCATACCGAATATCAATTTATTGCCGAAGGACGAGCTGAAAATTTTGTAACAGATTCAATCTACCAAAAACTACAAGACAGTTTCTGCGGAGCCGATTTGGTTGGCAACCCTGTGCCAGATCCGTACCTGAGTCCGGGCATGCGGTATGGTGTACAGTTCCGCCCAAGACAAAGCATGTTTATCAACCGATTCACTGCACTGCAAAACTACCTGGGTCGGGCCAACACCATACTGGCTCAATATCCAATTACCGAAATGCGCACGTTCAATTTGCTGAACAGCAGTGAACCAATACCTTCGGCCACAACTGCCACAGCGTCAGCGGCCACAGTGGCCGACAATGTGTTGACCGTGGCTGGCACCATAACTGGAGTATTTGCTCCAGGGCAAACTCTGAGCGGCGCCGGTATTCCTGGCTTGGTCACAATTGTTGGTTATATTAGTGGTACCGGTGCAACAGGTACCTACAAAATTTCCGACAGCTTGACACTGACAGCTCGGGCAGTGACAGCCACCACTGGCTACAATCAAACTGTTCCCAATCTAACTGTGTTGGGATATCAAAATCTTGCTCAAGTCAATTTGGGCTATCGTTATTTGGTACTGAGTGACACCAGCCAAAGCGGACGTTGGAGCATATACGAAGTGATCAGCGACAACGGCAATCGTGTCACGATCTTGGTACAGATACAAAACTACGATACACCGCTGTATTGGAACTACATCAACTGGTACTTGCCGGGTTACAACAGTTCAATTCAGCCAGTTGCCCAGGTGGCCAACACAGCTGACCTGCAGACCTTGAGTATAACAACAGTGCCTGTGGGCAGCAGTGTACAGGTCAACAACAACGGCCGCGGCCAATACGAAATTTATGTAAGAACTGCGGTTGGTTGGGATCGTGTGGGAGTACAGAATGGAACCATTGCATTTGATTCTGTGCTGTGGAACTATGCACAAGGCCCTTACGGATTTTCAGCCGAAGTGTTTGATGCACAGTACTACGATCAAGAGCCTGTGATTGAAACAAGAAAAATTATACAGGCCATCAATCAAGAATTGTTTACCGATGAATTGTTGATATACCGTAATGACCTGCTGATGTTGATGTTCAAGTATATCTACAGCGAAACAACTTCTCCAAACTGGTTGATCAAAAGCAGTTTCATTGATGTGGATCACAAACTACGTGCCCTGAGACCATACCAGCTGTATCAAAAAGACAATCAAACTTTTGTGGAACAGTACTTACAAGAAGTAAAACCTTATCACGTGCAAACTCTGGCATTCAATCTAATCTATGATGGACTGGATACATATCCAGGATCCATGACTGATTTTGACGTACCGGCTTATTGGAACAGTGCGTTGGAAATTCCACAGTTTGTAAGTCCGGTACTGACACCCTATGCAGATTCTCTCAGTCTGGGCGAATCATTTGTCAGCGATGCTGCACCAAATGCAGCTGTTTGGTCTCAAAATCCATGGCAATCCTGGTTCAACAACTATACTCTGGGCATCACTGACATAACCGTGTTGGCCGGCGGCACTGGGTATGCAACAGCACCCACAGTGACATTTGGCACACCTTGGACAGCCAATACTGTGTACACAGCTGGGCAACAAATAAATTATGTAAATGGCACAGTCAACAGTTTGTACACTGTGACAGCCGCGGGCACCACAGGAG
>Ga0136644_10001565_pt1 | contig 18092 bp, 10 predicted proteins | sample C_130820_EF_Meta_FD_94780 | JGI IMG/M metagenome (GOLD analysis project Ga0136644, IMG submission 94780) | Freshwater microbial communities from Lake Croche, Canada to study carbon cycling - C_130820_EF_MetaG (v2) (version 2) | ecosystem: Environmental > Aquatic > Freshwater > Lake | place... | reverse complement strand
TACCACCACTACTTATATTCCAATAGAAAATATTACCATTATAAAAATAAGGTTCTAAACTAAAATCACCTCTTCTTAAACTAAATGTTGTGTTATTACAACAGGCTGAGAATGTGTAATATAAATTATCAGGGTTTGCCGTTTGACATGCCGCACAATTACTATATTCTTCTGTGGCATATGATTGTTTTGGTGTAGATATTGATGAAGTATTTGTATAAACATAACAAGCCCCATCACCAGTATAAATAACACTACTTTGGTTATTAACCCAAGTTCCCGCAGTATCAATTTGAAATGTCTTTGATACACTTAAACCAAATGCACAACTAAAAAATATTCTATTAACTAAGGCCATTGTTTACTAAATATATTTGGTTTATGTTATTCATTACTGACAAGTGATATCAATATTAACTCCTACGTTTATTTGTAATGTACTTACATCGGTTGTTGTAGCACATGATAAGTTATATACAGTTACACTATTACCATTCACAAAGAAATAATAACCATCATTTATCAATTGTGAAAGGTTTAATATTAATGCCGACTTCCATTGACTATTGCTTGGAACTTGAGATGTTCCATAACCTTCAAAGAATTTGGTATTAATCAATGTTGTTCCGTCAATTTTAACATTAACGTACCATTGAGAATATAATGTGTTTGTTAAACAATCAGATAGTTGATAACCTTGACTATTCAAATAAGAATAAAGAACACTATATAAAATTTCAGAAAATGAACTAACCGTTGAAGTATTAACCCCAATCCAAGGATAAATTGCACATGTTGTATTTTCAGTTGTACAATCATATGAGAACAATTGACCACTTGCCAAACATGGGTCATTTGTTACAGGTATTAACTGACAACCTCTTTGTCTTCTATAAACATATTTTTGTCTTTGGAGTGATGAGTTTTCTAAACGAGTACCAGTATTCCATATTGTGGATGCCGGAATCATTTGTTGTGTTAATCTAATCCAATATGGACCAAGACCTTCAACATATTCAATTAATTTTTGATATGTTAAATTATCATTTGGAATTCCAACATTTTGTTCTGATAATAAGTAATTGTAATAAATGTTTAACAATTCAGGATAACCACTTGTTTTACCATCATTTGAATACCATCTATTTCTCGCATTAATTGTTGAATTAACATATGTTTGAGCAAATTCAAAGAATGTCTTTTTATTTGGTTCAGGATTAATAAATGTCCAATCATATGTTCCCAAACTTGGATATGTCGGTGACATACCTGAATTTGGAATTGGGTAATTATTTTCTCGTGACATCTTCCAAACATTATATAAGATACCCTGAGATGGATTCATAAATAAATCCACATTTTTGGCATTCAATACTAACTTATCACTTGCTGCGTAGTAATAAGCATTGTACCCTGATTCTGTACTAACTCTATATGCTGGTGGTTGCCAGCTCTTTTTATTATCAGGAGTTAATTTTAGATTATAACCCAAATTCATATAAGGGAATTTTCTAAACTTATTAAAATATTCCTGACCATATGTAAATGGTTGTAATGTTGTTTGAACATTTGGACTATTACCAGTAAAGACTGACTGAGTTACGTTTACAACTTGCGGACTTCTATGTTGTGGTGTAGATTCAAACCAACCAGCACCTTTTTCAAAATAATAGTCATCTGTATTAACAGGTGCTTTTGGATAACCAAATTCATCAACAGGATAATCATCTCTAACTTGGTCAACTAAAAATAATTCAGTTGTTGATGTAAATGCGGTATATTGTGTTCCGTAAATTGAATATGTTGTACCAGACACATACGTGGTTATATTATCAACATAAGTTCCACCCGTAATTTGAGCAAACTGTTCATTGAATTGTTTCATGTTGATTCTTTGGTCTGCAACATATACATGTTCGTTAAATTCAATCAACGCCTCAGGAGCTCCAACTAATCTTAATGTAAATTCAACTGAACGTCTTGTTCCTTTTGATTTAAACAAGTATGCCGAGTTAAGAATAAGATTTCTATAAAACTGATAGTTTAATTCTGATGGTGTATACTCTCTTGAATAACCAGCATATTGTGTTACACCTGTTGAGTTATAAACTGAATCTAAAAAGTTTTCATTTGTAATTGGTGAAATGTTTGTACTCCAACCTAATGTTTGTGCTAAGTTTTTTAACAACATTGATGGGATATCATTTCCTGGCGTATAGTTTACAGAATTCATATATGCCAAAGCATCTATGAATTGTTTAATTTGGTCAAAACTTCTTCCGTAAATTTGTAATACCTTCGCAACTCTGTGGTCATTAGTATCAAACTCTAATAAAGATTCTGTCACTAAGAAACGAGCAATTAAGTTAGTTTTAAATGCGTCAAATTCAGAACCAATAACATTTAATGTTTCCAAATAATTTGTGAAACTTTGAGTTCTAATATCTAAATTCCATAAACCATCTTTTTGCCATGTAACATTTTTATTTTGTATTGAGGCAACACCATTGTCCGAATCAACAGGAACATTAAATGTTGCCGTATAAATTGGGACAACTAATCTGTTTAATAAAAATTGTTCTATTTGGTCAAAATCTTCAGAGAATGCTTTTTCAACATAATAATCATTTGGTCTAATTACCAATGACTTGTATGTTGAACCATCACCACTAAACGGGTTACCAATAATGATTACTTTTATAATTCCACTATATAAACTTGATGATGATGTAAAATCAATAATTTGATATGGACGTTCATCAACAACAAAACTATAATCTCTATATCTGTTTGTTAAATCTCTTAATGGTGAAAACTCTTGTTCTCTATTTTGTAAATTAATTTTTGAATTAACAGAATAATCAATTGAGAATGGATTTTTAATTCTTGTAACATTAATTGTTAATTCTGTTTCATTTGCAACTGAATCGTAAGTTATATTATACGCTGTTTCACCCGATGTAAAATCATAATACAACGCATCAACTTCAATAGCCGCAGGGAAAAAATTAAGTATTCTTTGAACAGAAACTTCAAATCTTTTTTGTAGTGAACCAAAGATTGTAAAGTTGGTTACTTGTGATAAATCATAATTTGGATAAACTCTATATTCTTTAGCGATTAATTCTCTTGAAGCATTAACAGAATCTAAATTTAAATCTTCTAATGAAACTGGTGATTGAAACACACCAATATTAAAATTACGATTTGATTTTTCAGATATTCCTTGAGTAAATTCAAAGTTACCTTGTGTAAGTCCACCACCTTGCACAGTTTGTAACCCTACAATATTATCAAAGGGTGTACCTGCTCCTGAAGCCGCTGTATTTGGTATGAACTTTTTAGCCATTATTGTGCTGTGATATTTTGATAGCTTTTACTAAAATCAATATTAGTACCTCTATTATCTTTAACCTCATATAACAAATTATTAAAGTCATCCTTGATTTCATACAAGTTGTACTGTTGGTAAATGTTATTTTGTGCGTCATAGATAGTGTAGATACCATCTTCCATAGATTTAGTTTGATTACCGTAAAGGGCAATACCCAATGTATCAATATCATACTGCGAAACTTGAACTTCTAAAGTCAAAGGGTTAAAATATGTGTTTGATAAAATAATACTTTGAGCTGGTTGTCCAATGTACGGAGTTGCATTTGGTTTGTTTGTTGGTGATGAGCTTGGTGATAATGTACAGAACACCAAATTAGTTTGTCCTTCTGTATATCTATATCTGACCGCCTTTTGTACTGTGTTAGTTAAGTTTTGAATAACTGGTTCACAATAAAAGTTTGATGTTACAATTCTAAAAAAGTTAGGTATTTTACTACCATCAGCATTTAAATATTCTATTCTAAAACCAACAAGTCCTTGGGCAACAAATTTGTTAACATATTGGCTTGGTACATTACTTAAATCAATAACAATACCTTTTACGTTTGGAAGTGCCGATAAAACACCACAATCAGTAATTGTTGTTCTTATTTCGGCGGGTCTAATATATAATGTGTATATACCAATTTGAGTAAATACATCCGCAGGTAATCTTAGATTATAAAGACCACCCAATATTTCGTTTGTGTTTCCACCAGTACTTGCGTTATTAAAGTATGGTCTCAATATTGCCGCAGCGTCAAGACTAGTTAACAAAAAATTATCTGTTACATCTCTTGATGGTGTGTAATTCATTATGATGCTCACGTCTTCGGGTGATACATCTGCCGGTCTAATTGTTCCGTATGTTCCTGTTGCCATTTTATGTTACATTAAAAAATCTATATCCATATTTTATTAGGTCTCCGAGATTGTCCACTTCGCCTATTCTTTGTATCCTTTCAAGTGCGGAGTTTTTGCCTCTCTCAATAAATACATTAGATTGTACTTCTGGTTGAGAAATAACTCCTAAAAGTAATTCATTTTTTACAATAGGTTCTTGAACCATCCAATCGGCGGTTAATCCTGATGATTGTGTAAAGTATATTGTAGTTCCATCCGCATAATCATAATAATCAATATCTTGAATTGTGTATGCCGTATAAACCAAATTTATTTCTGTTATGATACCATAATCAACTTTATTTTTTTGAACTGGTACCAATAGTTGGAATTTGTTTGGTCCGTATTGTGCAAGGTCATTAATTCTTGAATCAGTATAACCACTAATAGTAAATGGTACCGTCACATAATCAGATGATACTTGAGCGTCCACCAAATTAACACTATCTCCCGTAAAAATATAATCATAGGATATTGGTGTTGCACTCCATGAACCAGTGTTTGGTGTAAAGTATGCGGTTCCACTTGAATTAAAATCAGGAACTTCAACGTATGGTGTTTTAATATTTTTTGATACCTTTGTATTACCCCAAGGACTTTTTTGTGATAATGTAATTGTATATCCACTTGGGTTTGAATTATAAGTGTGTACCAAAGAATTAGGTGTGTATGCCGTTACGGTTATAACAGGACTTCCATCACCCCAATCTAAATAATATTGTGAGAGTGCCAGATAGGCATTAAATTCTACATCAGCAGTATTATAAACATTCCAAGTAAATGAGTTTCCTGTTGTAGATGAGAATATAAAATTGTTTACAACATTAATCTGTGAAATGGCACCATCAAACACTGAATAGTATCCCATGTCAACTGTATTTTGTAATAACAAAATGGGAACCGTTAAACCTGTTAGTGTTGATGTATGGTTAGTTCCACCAGTTAATGTTTGAGTCATAGACGAATACACACCAAATGTTTCACCCGAATAGGTTACATCATGAATTATTGTTTTTAATACTTCAGGGGATACCCTAACGTACATTGTTTGTGATTCCATTATGGGTTTGTATATTCATACCATTTTATGGGATTACTTACGGTTCCCGCTCTGTTTCCTGTTGGATAGTTAAATACCTGATATGTTTGTGTTGGATAATCCAAATCAACTTTATAATAGAAATAACTCTCAGGTGGAAAGTCATACATATTTGGTAATAAGTTTTGTTGGGTATTCATCATTTTAATAAATTGACCTGTGCCTCCATCAAAGAATTTGGCTGTCATATAAAATGTGTTAATGTTTAAGAAACCTCTACCTTTTAACCAATAAAGGAAGAAACCTTCTTTATCACCAATATAATCCAAAACATATTTTGGTTTTCTAATTGTAACGGGTGTTGTATTGTTTAACACCGTGGCTTGGGTTAATCCTTGTTGAACTGGTAGTATTACCGTAAAATAAGATTTTTGTGTTCTCGTTGTTGGACTATCATAAAAATCTATTTTCCAAAAAGATTTGTCAAATGGTGCTTCAAAATAGTATATTTGATTAGTTGAGAATTTTGCTTGATATGAATTCAACCATAATTGTGAATCTTGTTGATACAAATAAAAATCATAATTGATTGATGTCTTTGTTACATCATAAGTTTGGTGGTCAAATCTTGTTACCTCAAAATCATCATTTGGATTAAGAATTTTTTCTAATACATCTTCCTCATACTTTTCAAGGTCCAATTGTTGTCCATACATATCCCAAGATTGCTCCAAAGGAATGTTTAAAAATTTTGTTTGATTATCAAACAGTATTCTTACTTTATTCGCATCCATCTATAATTGGGTCTGGTACTACTTGGTACAATTCTGTTATGTCAAATGACGCACCTTCAGGGTATAATCTAAAAGGTATATTTTGGAATGGGTAGTGAGCATTATTTAAAAATGGATATTGAACCCCTCTACCTAAATTGTCCACATAACCATATGTGTAAATATCTCTCCATAACCATAACTTGTTATTATTACTGAAATAAGCGTAGTTTGGGATACCTTCAATTCCTGTTGGTTGAGCAGTTTCAACATAATCAGAAAATACTCTCAATGTTATTGGATTATGAACTTGATAATAAAAACCACTTGTGTTTGTGCTAGCGGTTGATGGTATTGTAAATGCCTTCTGATAGTAGGTCATCTTGTTCATGTATTCAGAAATAACCCTTTCGGTTTGTTCAATCTCATTCCACTCACACCAATCACCATACATTGTATCACCACTATATTTTGGTAGGTTAACCGTAAAGTTATATGTCACACCACTTTGTGTTTTAGTATAACTTGATGTAAGGTTATCTTCTGTTGATAATGGATTTGTACTATCCCACCAAGGATTTGTATCACCAGGTGACATATTCATTTTCCAACCACGTCTTAATCTATTAAACCAACCAAAGTATCCAACATTTTGGAATGTTGCGAATAATTGTGTTAAAGGTTTCTTATTATTATCTAATTGATTTAATAATTCAAAATCTCGGGCAAATGTTGTATTGTATGTGTTTGAACTTTGGTAATTGGCAATTCTGCTAACTTTGTTTGGAGTTAATGATGAAAATTGATACATCGCACCATCATCAAATGGATTTAATTCAAAACCATTTCTTGTAATGATTGAATCGTGAGGATTTGTAATAATCTTATGTTTTCTAACATAATACCTTGACATTGTTTCCCCTGAATTATAAATGTCCGCAATTCTTTTAAACACACCAGTAACACCAGCAGCAAATGTACTACCAGTATAACCAACATTGTTTAGATTGAATATGTAGGCATCTGAACCAATTGTATTGTTTCCCAAACTACTAACTTGGAATAAATTCATATTATCATAATAAAATGATAATTGAACGTATTGACCAACAGTTATTCCGTGTGTTACAGGACATACAAATTGTATGATTGGCATTCCGTTATCAGAACCCGTTGTTATCTTAAATGGTATTCCATCACCCGATACCCAAGCTGGCAGTGATGTTCCATTTTGATAATAATACTGCATTTGAACGTTGTAGTCATTTTCATATGGATATGATAAAACAATATTCCAATTGTATGTTGAACTACTTTTAGCAACAAAGTCTAATTGTTTTGAATCAATATCTGTTCTAATAAATTCAAACTCTTGAAAGGATGGTAATCCACTCCATATACCATTAACAATTGATTTTTCAGGATGTACATAATATAAGTTATCTCTAAAAATTGTATAATCGGTATGTCCAACTAAATTGTTTTCATAGATATAAGAAATTTTAATTGTTGGTCTAAATGTAGTTGCTTTTTGTCTTTCAGCATCAAACAATGTTGCCAAATTAACAGACACAGTTCTATCATATTCTGTAATCTGAGATTGGGTTTGATTAAGACCAACTTGAAGAGTTATATCTGACTCAGGAGCTGATTTATATTTTAAATCAGGTTTAACTACTATGAAATCCGTTTCTTGACTCATTATATTGTTCCAATATAAAGTTGTGTAAATTTATCCATTGCTGATGAACCTTTCTTCAATCCAAAATAGAAGTACCAAGGTGCACTTGTTAATGTTGTTTGATTTAATGTACCAGGAAGAATTGCGGCTTCGTTTCCACCCTGAGCATTTCTTTGGAAAATATACCCTGTACGGTTTTGAATGTATTGATTTCCACCAATAAACATAGGAGCATTTAATCTATCAATACTTTGATATTTTTGTTTGTAAGCCGAATATGTAAATTTGGCACTAGACCAAGTGTTTTCTTGATTACCAAATATTGAAGGTTGTGATGGATTACCCCAACCATTGTTGTACCAAGTATAAAATGGAACCTCTTGTGATTTAGTTCCCAAGTAGTCAGCAATTAATGTACTACCTGTTAAATTTCTATCCAATCTTCTTGGCGATATTAAATCTCTACTTTGTGTAAATCCACTATAGAACACACCAAATACAGGATTACCATCCGCATCACCACTAACGTAAATCGGATTGTCTAATGTATTGTTTGGGTCGTCAACATAATTTTCTGCAGTAAATGGAACAATACCGTACTGAGAATTAATCTGTAACATCTGAGCGTAATCGCCATCAACCCTATCTTCATTTCTACTAAATAAAGAAGCCACAGAACCATTACCAGCCCCAAAAATTTCACTTAAATAATTGGCATTTACCAATCTTGATATAACAAACAATTGTAATAAGTCTTTTTCACTACTCCAACTTGTTGATGTTAAATTGTCCATCTGATATCCATAGTAATCTGCCGATAAGTTAACATCTTTAGTCCAAATATATTTTGGCCCTAAATCAAGTATTGTTGTTGGAAACATGAATTCTTTTTTATTAACCTCATTAGATGAACCCATTGCTGAATCTCTACCAATAAAGTCACTACCATTCCAAGGACTTGAACGATAATAATAGTTACTTGACTCGGGGTCAAACACTAAAACGTCACCACAAAAAGTATATTTAACATTACCCGTGATTGGATTAACCGTTCTAACATATGGTTTATTATTAGAGTCAAAAAATACATTGTTTTCAAATGGAAATGCAAATAAAGTCCCATTAACCCATGAATTTACAAAGGTGTGTGATAATGCACCTCTACAAATAGCAAATGTTAGTCTAAATCTTGCAACCCATTGAGCTATTAATGCAAAGTCATTATTTCTACCAAACAAAGAAGCTAATGGTTGATTAACAACACTATAACATCCATTAACAACTACTTTTCCACCAACATTTGTATTACAATCATTTGTTGCTGGTAATACCGTAAAATTAGTACCAACACCTTGATAGCAATTTAAATCAACCATACCAGGACAAGAAAATGATTCTAATACTTTATTCATTGTTCCACCTGTGACAACATCAGCGCCACCTGTTCCATCACCAAAAGAAAAACTTGGTACAGGAACTACTGTTTCAGCACTTCCACTATCACTGTAAAAATTATATGTTAAACTATTTGAAGCTTGCCAAGCAAATGCGTTATTGTCAACAGTATTTAATACAGTACCTGTTGGTAGTCTATCTGCTCTCATAACCATTCGGTTACTATAAACAACCATTTTACCTGGACTGTATCTTGCGTAAGATGGTGCGTAATAAAATTGTGGTTTTAAATTATTATTTACCCCTTTGTGATTTCCACCTTTATAATTACCATACCAAATAAATGAACCACCTTCAATATATTCATATCCATCATAAGCAATTCCTGATGGAGTATTACTATAAGCCAATAATTGACCTTGAGTTCCAGTACCAACCATTTTACTAGTTAATAAACTATTACCATTACTATTTGTTGGTAAATAAGAATTAATTTGTGATGTATCTAATGAAGAATAATAAGATTGTAAAGTTGTTGTATACGCAGAATATTGAGTTCCTGCAGTATATTGATAAGATGGATAATAAAGATAATGACCATTTTGATTATCAGTATTTGCCTTTAATAAATTATGTCTAACAGTTTTAAGGCCTGGTTGAACTGGTATATTTAAAAAGAATTCCCCTTCAATTATTTTATTACCATAGGTATTATACCCAAAAATTCTTGATAAATCATATTTAATTTTCTTTCTTCCACTTTGTGGGTCAACCCCTCTAACCATAAAGACCATACTAAGTTTACCTCCAACCCATTCATTAAGATAATTGGTATAAGTATCTTCACCTTCTTTTCCGTCTTTACGATATAATTTAATCTGTTGTTGTAATTGTTTTAAAAGACTGGTTGATAATGTATTTGAATTTTGACTTATAAAATCATTATACGTTAATCCTGTAATTACTTGGAAGTATTCAATATCTGTTGGGAATCTATATTCTTTAGTAGTTCCAGTTGTTGAACCTGATAAACTATAAGTTATTGTTTGTAAACCTGTTGAATTTGCGGGATTAGCAAAATTTACAGTAACACTACCACCAATAGTTGTTGTACCTGTTATACCTGTAGTGTATCCTGAAGTATAACCTGAAAAGTTTGGGTCTTTTGATAAATTTGGTTGTGAAAAAGATATTAATTTACCAGACGGAAAATAACTTTCAGTATTTGGGTCAACAAATACCGCCATAACATTATCAAAGTGATTTTTTGTTGGGTTAATTGCCGGTTCAACTTGAACTTTAATTCTATTTGAACCAGCATATTTATCAGTATCAAAATACTTTGATTTTAAATTAAATTTATTGATGACTTCCCACGGTGGTAAATTATCAATAAAATCATAATCATTACTATCTACATTTCTAATTGGTGTTCTAATTGCCCAATTGTCGTCAGCTTGTCCTGCAAAAACTTGTTTATGTTGATTGATTGCTGTACCCCAATTAGATATTGTAAAAAAGTCTGAATTTAATGATGTTGAGTTTTGTTGTGATGCATTTTTAACTAATGTCGCTTGTTGATTATCTGCCGGTACAGATGCTGACGCACAATCACAAGCCTGACAATCAGGATAACTTAAATTTGGTAATGTTATTTTAACAAATGGATTACCTAACATATCAAATATATCACTAAAACTTTTTGACTCAGGACAATCTAAATCCGCGCCTAACCAATTAATAAATTTACAGATACCCGAAATTATTAATAATAGTGAACCATATATGAAAGCAATTAAAGGTTTTAATATTTGCCAAACAATTGATAACACGTGTAATATTGGTGCCAACACAATCAATAACATTGAAAATATTGGTAATATTAAATTATTAACCAAGAACACAAAAAAATCAAAATTTCTAACACCATCTGTAGCAGGGAACCTATTGTTTTCACTAGCACATGATGGGTCTGTAATTTCTTTAATACCAATAAATTTAGACCTGTTTGTTCCTTTTTTAAATTGGTCAATAAGTCCAGCGACTGTATAAACTTTATTGTATTGAAACTCATAAAAAGTATCTTTACAATCAATTGCTTCTTGTGGGTTTGTATATCCACTCCAATCAAGTCCAAAATAATATGAACCCAATACTTGTTTGTATGGTGTACCTAAAACATTTACAGAATAATATGGGTCTGACGTTGAATTGGTCCAACCATGTTCTTTAATGTTTGGAACCAAGAAATAACCTCTTCTAATTTCATTAGTTTCAAAATTAGCAGGTTGTGTATATTTTATTTTAAATCTATATTTTCCTTTTGTTGGAATACCAATACTTGGGTCTTTACTAAAAATTGTTTCACCAAATTCATTTGTTGTAACATAATCTAAGTTCATTGGGACTTCCATTAACCAAGTACCATCAGCATCAATCACTTTACCCCCTCTTGGTAAGGTTGCCTTTTCTAAGATTGGTTTACCATCAGTATCTTGATAAATTGTTTGTCTAATACCAATAATTTCACCAGGACCTGTTTGTAAATTACAAAGGTTACCCATTTCTCTTGGTGGTTTACAATTTTTGGTAATTGATTCGTCATTAACTCCTGTTACCAAAGACCCCATGAATATGGATGTTGGTTTAATTTCAATACCTGCCTTTCTTAAATCAAAATCATGACGGGCAATACTAATTTGACAAATTTCAGGTTGACCCCAAAATGGTTGGACATTTACCGTTTGATTAATATTAACAATCTGTGGTAGTTCATATAAATTTGTTGAGCTTTTAAAAGTACCACCATCAATTTGGTCGGCAGTTGCTCTACCCATTCTAACTAAATCTTGTGGTGATAAAGAAAAAGGACCGATGTCAGATAAGTCCATATCCATAACCAAAGTGTAAGTTCCAATTGGAACTCCCATAACCATATAATCACCACTACCATTTGTTTTAACGGTGAACTTATAATATTTGTCATAAACCTCAATTAAGGCTGGATTTGTAAGTACATCTTCTCTTGTTGGAAAAGTGCCTGTTGGAACGTGTCCTGTATGTTGTTGAACATATGGTAGTAAATTATATCTATAACCATCAGCATTAACATCGTTATTAACATTTTTATAAGGATAAAGAGATGAAATAATTTCATTATTGGCATCATCATCGGTTAATGGTATGAAAACAGATAATCTAACATTTGGTACACCATAACCACCATTGGCAATAACACGACCAGCTATGACACCATAATCGGCACACATTCTTGTATAAACTTCTTCAGACCTAACTTTCAGAGATAATATCTCCAATTGTTCAAAATCTTGGTCTATTTCAATGTTGACTTGTCTATCAACACCAACTTGTGTGCGAACTCTATACGTTTTGGACATTCCGATTACTTTCTTTCATAAATAGTTTATACACTATTTTATAAAAGATAGTTTATGTTTCAATAAAATAAATTATGAGAAGTTAGTTGTTTGATAATTCTTAACTCTAACAACAATATCTTTTGCTGGAAAACGAATTTGATATATCTGATTTGGTTGTGCAAAGATTGTATTATCAACTAAACTGATTTTCTTTGTTGCCGAATCTGAATATGGCATTGATGTCTGAGCCGAACTGTATTGTCCACCAACTTTATTAAATATTGAAATGTCGGTAACACTTAACACACCATTTTCCGCTTGGATAATTCTATTCAATTCTGCCAATACAATATTTTCACCCAATCCTCTAACAGCAGGACTGAAGAAAGTTGTAACCCTATCAATAATACTTGATATTACAACACCTTGGTTTTGAGTTGCATCTAAAACAACAGATACATCAACACCCAAGTCAATAACCTCAGCACTTCCAATTGTAACGTAGTCATTAATCATACGGTAGTTTGAAAGGTATTCAGCCAAGTTTTTCTTTAATGTTTGTGATACTTCTGATGTTAAGTTTCCACTAGCATCATATGACAATATTTGAATATTGATTTTGTTGTTATTTTCGGTAATAGATACTTTAGCGGGAGCTCCGAACTCACCAGGCATGTTTCTGATAATTGCTTCGTAATCGTGAACAGTTACCGCTCTGTTTTGTGCGGTAAAGTTAAATGTAACATAGTTTCTAACTTCTTCGGTTGATGGATAACCCGCTCCACCAATTGCTGCTGTTACGTTATTACAAGTTAATGAATTAATTACAGATGTGTTAAGAATATCTGAAGGACCGTTTACAAAGAAATCTACAGCTCCAATTTGTGTAATTGTATTTACCCCCAAGTTGGTTGCTTGTCCACCACCAATTCTATATTGAATAAAGATTGTTGTGTTGGCCGTTGGTGCTGAGCCCAAAGACATTGAATTGTTTTGGTATCTCTGAATCTTTAATGGAACATCAAATGCCGCAAACTCTCTAAGTTGGTCTTCAGCCGTGTTTGTTCCACCACCAAAAGTAATCTTTAAAAATCCTTCAGGTGTGAATTCAGTAATAAATCTATTTTGTGTTTGAATATATGTCCCAACTTTAATCGCTGGGTCATCGGATGGTTTTGAAGGGTCGGCAATAAACACTCTATCATCAGCAAGTGCCGGTACCTCATACCATCTTCCCTGAACACCCATGAATTCTTGTGCTGTAGGAACATTTGAATATGCAGTACCGTCTCTTTGAATAATAGATGAAACCCCTAATACGTTTTTTTCTGGTAAGAAAAATTCAAAGAAAGGTCTAACATCATTTGGTGTTATCACTCTTTTGAATACCTTTGTAATACCGTTAACAACTGTCTCTCTTTTTGTAATTGTATAATTAATCAAATTACCCTGAGCATCAAAGTTTGGTATTTTTAATCTGTTTGGAAATCCGTCAGCATTAAATGGTGACGCAAAATTCACATCATATAAATTTTCAAATATCTGACCTGAACCTGATACTTGTGAACCACGTCTTAAAGTTCCCAAATATCTTTCATCTTCTTTATCACCAAAGGCGGGAACTGTAATTGAAAAATCTACCAAAGCCATTGATGGTCTTTGTCCAGGAATTTTTAATCCATATGTTCTTGCAATGTTATAAATTGATGAACGTTGTTGTGCATATTGAAGAACTGTTTCTTGAATACTTCTGTCAATATGATAATGTAAGTTGTCGGCTACGGCTGCGTTTAAATCCAAAAACACAGAGAAAACTGAAGCATCATTAAAGTTGTCAATCAACTCAGGATAATAAGTCCTTGTATAATTGATAAGTTCCTGACGAATTGCTTGGAAGTCCCTAACGGTATATGATATTTTTCTTTGTGCCATTTATGTTAAATATTTAGTATTACAAAATCTTTAGTGTTAAATACATCATTTGAAATGGCGTAATCAATTCTTACAGTTGCTGTATATTCAGTTACGTTTTGATTTGTCATCTGTATTTGGGGGTCAGTAGCACCACCTGCAGAATTTGCTGTTAATCCAGCGGCTTCTCCTGTTGGAGCAGTAATACTAATATTTGTTAATTGTAGTTGTGGCATGTACTTTTGTACAGAATCCCTTATTTCAGATTCAATGTTTTTAAAAGTTGGTCCATCTAACGGTTCAAATATATATTCCAACAATCCAGTACCAAAATCAGGTAAAAAATATCTACTACCTTTTCTTGTTAATAATAAGTGAATTAGATTACTTCTGATTTCCTCCGCAGAGTAATCCGACAAATCCAAATACTTACCGTTGAAAGAAATTACGAAGGGGAAGGTTAACCCGTATGTTTTACCATTAGCCATTATCTATAAATATAGTTGTATTTCCTTTTTTGTATTTAGGAAAATATGCACAATGTCTACAACCATTACCACAACAGTATCCACGACTTAAATGAAATTCTTCGGTAAAGACATATTTTTCATCTTCAATATAAAATGAAGAAGGGAGAAGTTTTACCTCCTCCCCTTCATTATTATCTTTTTGATTTATATTACTTGATTTCACAAGCCCCACCAGCACAAGCCAATTCACCACTCAAATCTGTGTTATCTTGTAATTCAACAACTTTTGATAAGTCAATTGTGTGAAGTTTAGCGAATAATCTTTCGTATTCTTCTTTTGTACAATCTTCAAATGGTGCTTGAATGTAACTTCCACCATCATGAGGTAATACAGATAAACCATTGTAGAAGTCACGGTTTTCCCACATCCACTCACCTGCCAATTCCCAATCTTCATTTTTCAAACTGATTGTTGCTGATACGTTGTGTGTGTTTGAACCAGTTCTGTGACCAGGTCTTACCCACTCTTGTGTGATTTTCTTAACACGGTCCAACAATTGGAATGGAGATTCTGTTCTCAAAATTGCTCCTTCAGGAGATTTTTGTGGAACTGAAATAACTGCCGTGTCGTGTGGACGGAAGAATTCATCTTCAACCAACTCAGGGTGATACATTGCCAAGTATTGGTAGATTGCCTCGTTCTTACCTACACGAATTCTACGAAGGTAATAATCATTGTGCCATGCGTGGATACCTGAAGATGTTCCCAATGTCAAAGATGTTGTCCCTGCAGGTTTTACAGTAGTTGTACGAGCCGATTTGTTAATACCAATCAACTCAGCAACTCTTGAGTTTTCTTCTTTAACAAGTTTAGCCGCCTCTTTCATGTTATAACCCAATACAACACCTGAACCGATACCTGTCATAGATACACCAATCAACGCTTCCTTTTCAGTTGTACGTTTCCATACATCTCTTAAGTAATGGAAATCAGTATAACCTGCTTGAAGTGTTCCAATGAAAGTCGCCGCTTTAACACGGTTGTTCAAATCTTCTTGTGATTCAATGTCAGAAACATTTACCTCACATAAGTTACAGAATTGGTTTGGTCTCAATGCTATCTCACAACATGGATTAGTACCCCAATCTTTATCATTGGTGAAATAGATTCCAGGTTCACCTGCTCCTGATGCTTCAACCCTTTTCCACAAGTCCATGAAGAAATCTTTTGTAATTTTATGTCTAACCAAAGCCGCTGAATTGTTAGCCCTACCTCTTTGTGGATTTGTTTCCCACCAAGAACCTGATTTACAAGCAATCATCTCGTTGTCATCAGCACTGAATAAAGAAATCAAAGCCGCTCTACGAATACCACCAGCAAGAACTGCGTCTGCAATGTGACATATCATATCGTGAACTTCAATTGATGATAATTTTTGACCATCTTCTTTAGCGTCCAACATACCTTTCAATTTGTGAATACAATCTTTTAAAGGTTGAGGACCTGGTGCCTTACCACCTGATGTTACAAGTTGTGCCCCTTTTGGTCTAACGTCTGAAAAATCAAACTCAGGTGTTGACAAATGCTCACCAAAGTAAGATTTCATTAACACTTTAATTGCGTCAGCCCATCCTTCAATAGAATCCCCAACCAAGAATCTTCTTGTTCTATTTGGGTTAGGTTTTCTAATTTCAGGTAATTTTTCTACGTGATGTTTTTGAACTGAGTATCCTACTCCAGTTCCACCTAATAACAAGAACATTGTTTCTGAGAATGCGTCCAAGTGGTCAATAGGAAGGTAAGCACAGTTGTAGATTCTGTTTGGAGAAATCTCAATTGGTTTACCACCAAATTGCATTGACCTCATTGAAGGTAATACTTTTTTATTATACACATATTGATACACGTCCACAATCTCACCTGCGATGTGGGGGTATTTCTTAATGTGCATATTCATGTTTCTTGTTACAAGCTCTTCCCAAGTTTCTCTTCTTTCCAACTCAGGAATAAATTTTGAATACTTCATGTGGACCGTTAGGTCCGACAATATCTTTTGTGATGCGTCCATTTTATTTAAAATACTATTTTTTTTTATTAATTAAAGTTATTTGGTTGTTGTACTCGCTCTTTTCTTTTTTCCATAAGTTCTTTGATTCTGTCTCTGTTCTTTTCTTCTTTCTTTTCTTCAAATCCTAAGAAGGTAACAGAACTTTCAGTATCAATTTCCAACAATTCGTTGTTGAACTTACAGTTTTCAAAGATAACCCCATCTTTACCCACACGAGACTTGGTAATTGCGATGGTTGCTAAATTCATTTCTTTTTGTTGTAAAGTTTTTGCCACGGAAATGATTACGTGTCCAACTTGTGCTTTTTTAATAGAACCACCCATTTGGTCGGTGGTAACAACCTCAGAAGATATAGAGCTTCTGTTACCCTGTGTTGCGGTCCATCCTACTACGTTAAGTTCATGACACATAGATTCGTAACCTCTCATAACGGAACCCTCACTTTTCCATTCGTCTCCCATATTTTTGTCAGGTACAATACAATCAATATAATCTAAAACAATCATATCAATCTTATGTCCATCAGCAACCATCTTTCTAATCATGTTCTTGATTTGAGTCATTGTAAATTGGTCTGAAGGTAGTTTTTTCAAGAACAATTTGTTGGTCATTTCTTCTTTGACCTGACGTGCTTTTTCAAGAACTTCTTCACGGTGTAATGGGAGGTCATCAGGTGGTATACCTGTCCACATTGTGAAGTGTTTACGTTGGATTACTTTTGGATTGTCCTCAAAGAATAACTGAAGTACATTGTAACCGTTATTAAATGCTGAGTTAGCAATTTTTGTAAGGACTGTAGTTTTTCCTACGCCAGTTGGTGCTAAGATTACGCCCAATTCACCTTTTGCTAATCCACCTTTTAATAACTTGTCAATACCCGTAATTCCCATTGGAATTGGGTGACGGAAATCTTCATTCAAAACATCATCCAAGTTTTGGAAAACATCTTCAATCTTGTTTCCACTTTCCCCTACTTGGAGAGCACTTCTTACCAGTTCTTCAAGTTTGTCATAGTTTTCAAATTCTCCACTATCAAGTATTTTTTGTGATTTGGTGATTGCCTTTTGAAGTTCTTGTTGTTTACAAAACTTCAATG
>Ga0136644_10001564_pt1 | contig 18098 bp, 30 predicted proteins | sample C_130820_EF_Meta_FD_94780 | JGI IMG/M metagenome (GOLD analysis project Ga0136644, IMG submission 94780) | Freshwater microbial communities from Lake Croche, Canada to study carbon cycling - C_130820_EF_MetaG (v2) (version 2) | ecosystem: Environmental > Aquatic > Freshwater > Lake | place... | reverse complement strand
GACAAGGAGATTAGTTCGCTGACAGGTATGGACATGGAGACTGTTCGCGCTGCCATTTTCGGTATTGAAGAGGAACGGTTCCATGCCGGCGACGATAATGATATTATTGCGCTGACGGACGTGGATTCCTATTATGATGGGTATGCTCTCGCCAGTGCCGGTTTTGGTACTGATGAAGACTACAGCTATTATGGTGAGGAATAGCAGTAGTTTTTTTTGGGCTTAGTGAAATTATTTAAAGGGATTCTAGGTCAAACCCCTAGACCCGTAACTGAAAATCTTCCAGCCAAACCCGTGGAATCCAAATTTTTTTCCGCGCGGGTAAACACTAAAATTCGAAAATTAGTTACACACTCTATTCAAACCGATGGGGACACTTACTGAGGTCACTGAGTTATTATCGAATAACCACTTGCCTTGTAGCTGATATGCTTCGTACTCTCTCTTTAACCATAACTGACAATCTTTCAGTTTATCTTCATAGAGATGATTGCTATATTGTATCCAGTGAATTGTTTCATGTAACAGTATAGACTCATAATACTTTTCGTCAGTAGATTCAAAGTCTTCTCTGACCCATATCTGATTATACTTTGAATGATAAAGTCCTATAATATTACACTTATTACTATTACAGAATTCTCTCTGTAATTCTTTTACACTTTTCTTAATAATAAGAGGTTTAGGACCAACACCTTTCATACCTACTAATAATTCTGCATCCGATATTAAACTGTTTAAGACTGGGTCTACTGTTTGAGGTTCGGCATCCGCATAGTTAAAATGAAATAATAATAAAACAAAAAAAATTAATGATATACTCAATATGATGAGTATAATTTTCTTGGACATTACAGTTCCAATTTTAAGTTAATTGTTTTCTATTTAGAACATAACTTCAATGCGTTTCGAGTCTTTGTCATATCAGCACAAGTATATTTCTGATAACTATTCTTAAGAATATCTGGCATCGGAATTTCTACAATCTTTGCATTTTCTTTTTCTGCAATCTCATTAGCAACATTCAGAAAACTTTTAGTCTTACCAGTACCTACATTGAATACACCATTCTTAGTGCTTCTCATCATTTGTGTCTGTATATCAATGACCTCACTGACATGTATGAAGTCTCTTAGATAGTTTTCGCTACCCTCAAAGATTTTTATAATACCATTTTTCTTTGCTTGCTGTGTAAACTTTGTATATGGACTTGCTTGGTCTCCTTTGTGTTCTTCATTAGGACCGTATACGTTAAAGTATCTGAATCCTTGAACTATGATATCGGAAGGATTTGTTTTCTCTACGTATCTCTCAAAAAGATATTTGGACCAAGAATATGGAGACGTTGGAACGGGCTTCGAAATCTCTGAAAAGTCAGAATGGAGACCATAGACGGAAGCAGAAGATGAGTATTGTAGATTGACGTTATGTTTAACGCACTCGTCTAGTAACCAGCAAGAGAAATCGTAGTTCTGTGTTAGTATTTTGTTTATGTCGGTTTCGGTGGTGGAAGAAATAGCACCAACATGAATTACCCAATCATAATGTGCGTAGATGTATGGTAGAGGTTCTCCCCATTCGTATGTGTCTACGTTATGACCATTGTCTTGTAGATAGGTCAAATAGTTTGAACCGATGAATCCTTTGTGACCAGTTAGTAGAAGATTCATTTCTGTGAGTCTCCAGGTAGTACGCGATGATTATCTTCAACACTATCGGGTGTTGATACTTCAATGACAGTTCCTGCTTCTACACAAATAAGACGATGAGGAACAAGAGGTGGGTTGTGCCACGTATCACCAACATTAAGTTCTGTTACTGATATAGATGCATCGGATGTGTCGATGACTTCAACAAGAAACTTTCCTGATAGAATATACCAAGTCTCATCTTTCTCTGCATGAAAGTGCATACTGAACTTTGCACCAGAATCAAAGTTCATGAACTTACCACAATACTTGTCATTGGTTGCCCAGATGAGTTCATTACCCCAACCTTTTTTCACGGACCCATTAAGACGCATTTTCAATCTCCTCGATGGTTGGTGCATAGACACCCATATGCTGTACTGTAATTGATGCAGCAACAATTGCTTTCTTGATTGCTTCGTCTATGTTTTTAGTTAATAGATAATAATAAGATAAAGTTGCAAGAAAGGTATCACCTGCACCACAGACATCAACAACATCTACTTTTGGTGCGGGAAACAATTCACCTTCGTAGAGTGCTCCTTTACTACCTAGTGTTACAATTAGGTTTTCATTAGTAGATTCTCTAGAATTAAACTCTAACTCGTTTATCTTAACCCAACAATTTTTTCTTGAGAATCTTGCAAGATCCGGTTTCTTTGTGTCGATGAATACAGGACCATCAAAATGGCAAAGTATACCCTCAATCGTATCATATGACACAAAACCTTTACCGTAGTCTGATATGATTATACAATCAATATTGCTATATTCGGTTTTTGATATTCTTAGTTCGCTACTGATAGTATCATGGTCAATACGAACAATATGTTGTCCGGATCTCTCATCAATCAGTCTAACTTTACGTGATGGGGCACCATAGAAATCTTTGATTTCAACATTAAATCTTTTTAGATTTTCAAGAACATTGTATGCCATACCAGGTTTAGTTTCGTTTCTGGTAAACTTAAGAACAGGTACAGGCGCCTCAGGGCTTATGCGTTCTACAGAACCATATTGATACTCGTCAACGCAAACGTCACCGATTAATAATATTTTGAATTGTTTTTGTTGTTGAATATCCATCTACAATATTATAAAAAATGATGTTAATAAAATCTTCACCAATAATTGGTTTATCTTTGTAATCACTTCCTTTTACCATAAGGTGGTGATTCCTTACCAAGTCAATCAAATCTAAATCACTATTGAAAATAACGACTTCATCAACTGCTTTAAGATTAGAAAGCAAAAATGACCTATCACATGCATTATTGATAGGCCTATCTTCTCCTTTTAGACTCTTCACTCTTCGGTCACTATCAATAGCAACTGTCAGCGAGTCTCCTTTTGACCTAGCATAATTTAATAGTTCTAGGTGTCCTCGATGAATTATATCAAAAGTACCATTAACAAAAATTTTTCTCATAGATTAATCTTTGACCATGTCTTTAGTTTTTCACGCTTGAGTTCTGCATACTCAATAACTTTTTCTTCTCTGACATATCCTTTTTCCATTAGGATATTCATAATACAATAGATATCGCCCAACTCTAGTTCTAGTTGTTCTAAGTTGGTAATATTTTCTGCTGGCCAGCAAGTGTCTTCACCAAAACGAAAAATCTTTGATACTGCCTGTATGACTTCTGCGTTTTCTTCTTGTAGAATACGTAAGGCTTCTTTGATGTCACTGGTTCGCTTTTCACTCTTCATTTTGATTTCCTATTATGCAATCATGCCAATAAACTTGTTAAGTACAACACGGTTTGTTATGCGTGTATTAGTATACTTAGTGAAGGCATTAACAAGACCACGAGTAGTGTTTGTTTTTGCTTCAATAGTTTCAAGTTCGTCAACATCGGTATCTGCCTTCATCAGATAGTATTCATCAAAGCCACTATTCTTAACGACAATACTTTTGTTCCTACGAAACTCTGAACGCAGATAATTGATAGCATCAAGATTGGTGAAATTTGAGTTGAGATATGAATATGCATCACGCGAACTCAAAAGATAAAAACCAACAATGTTTGTATTTGTAACTTTCTTTAGCATGCGAATCAATGCGGCAGTGTAATTATTGGATTTTGTGTCTTTTGACTTTTCAAACAGTCCAGTTTTTTTATGACGGAAGACTGGACTAATTTTACGCCAAGGTGCAAGAGCAGAAGTACCAATATTGTACGTTGTTCCTGATTTTTCGGTATAAGGCTGATGGATGTCAGAAATAGTGTGTCCTTCACCATCGGTCAGAAAAACAGTATTCACGATTTGCAATTTATTATCTTCTTGAAACTTAGGAACGATTTGCATAGCGGAAATAATTGCTTCATTCAAGGGTGTACCAGAAAGAGACATAAAACGAGGATACGTATAATTACTATAATATTTTGAATCGTTTGTCTTTGTCATCTTAAGCAAACATGAAGCAACATAGTTAAACTCATTAGTAGTCATCTTGCTTGAAATGACATTAAGCAAACGGAAGTGTTCTAGAATGAGTTCGCCGCTTTTGATATCAGAAATAGGATTAATATTTTCTGCTGGACTATTGTAATTTGAAAATGCATAGACTTCATATGGAATATTTACCTTGCGGCAGAATAGAACAAGATTAAGAAGTTGCTTTACTGTTTCGTTGAGATGCATACCCATAGAACCAGACCAGTCAATGAACATCACAATTCCATGTGACTTACCATTGGGTACATTAGTAACTCGACGGAACAAGTCTTCGCTAAACTTATAAGAATGAATACGTTTTAGATCCAAATCGCCAGTCTTGGATACAGATGCTTTCTTCATTTGTTCTGCATTTTTACGCAGCTCAAACTCTTTAACAAGATATGATACTACATTGTTAGACTTACGACGAAACTCAGTAAAATAAGATGTGTCTAGTGTACCATCATAATTTGTAAGAAAATCTTTGTTTTCACTATTCACGTTTTCATTTTTGAGACGAGAAATGACTTCCTTGTACGACATGATGACTTTCTTCAAATCGACTTCAGGAATGTCTGCATAGACTGGTTCCATTGTTTCATTTGACAAAAGTTCTTTTTCACGTTCACGAAATGAATCATCAGTAAATGACTTGATTTCTTCCATGTCATCTTCGGCAGCATCAATGTCAGTACCTCCTTCATCGATTTCTTCGGATTCTACTTCTTCTTGTTCATTCGATTCTTCACCAGATTCTTCCTCATCACCATAATCTTCTTCATATTCATCAGCCGAATCGTTCTCATCATCAGCATTGAAATCTTCTGATGCGTTTTGTTCCTTCTTTTGCTTGTTTTGTTCTTTCATCAATTCAAGAATTATGCAAGAAACGCGAACGGTATCTTCCCAAGTTTCAAGATTTTCCATTTCTTGAACGATTGGTGTTTCGATTTCGTTAAAACGAATACCCAGTGAAGAACCTACTTTGAAATGAAGATTTAGACGGTCAACAAAATTAAGTTCATTGACATCAACATTTGCGATATCAAAGAAATCTCGTTCCATAAGTTCACGATATGCTTTTGTAAAGGACACACGCAAACCAGGATACTTACGCTTGATTAGTTTTTCGATGCGGGCATCTTCAGTAACATTTAGAATAGACTTGGGAATCTTTAGGTCGACGACGGAATCGTGCCAACCTTCTTCTGGAGTGTATAGTGCATGACCAACTTCATGACCACAGAATAGGTCATAGAGCCACGAGGAAAGTTCTTCGGAAAGAATAGGAAGAATTAGTAGACGGTCTTTGATATGAAAAGACGCAGTAGCAACTTTTCGTTGTTCGATAGTGATATTTTCAGTAGCAAGAAGTTTTGCAAGTTGTGACTTAGTATCGACTAGCATTTTGAGTTACCTTTTGTTTATGGTGAATGCATTGTATCATAGATAACTCAATTTGTCAAGTGATATTTAGAATAAAAATCCCCAACTGCCAACTGTTCGTTCTGCAATTTCATGTACAGATTTTACGATTTCGGACCCAACACATTTTCTATTTCTATCAAGACAAGCCAATGCAGTACTACCGACACCAATGAAAGGATCATATACTATCTCATTGGGGCCCGTATAGGCCTCTATAAAGGGATACAGAAGTTCTCTAGGGTAGTTGTCTACATACCCTTCAATTGGTTGTACATCAATTTTAAAGACATCGGGAATTTTATGTTCTGTAGGTTCGCCTTTCTCTCTCTTAAACTGCGGACCGGGTTTTTTAAACGTAAGAATAAAAGAATAATTAAAACGATAGAGATTTACATTGTACGAACGCACCCAAATCTTTTGTGATTTGAATTCCCAACCCGACTTTTCCATGATATCAATAATCATCTGGTGTTTTCTGATTACTGTACCACCGGATTTTCGGTCTCTGAGGATAACCGTCACGACTCCATTCTTTGGATTTAGTTTTCCGAGTGAATTTTCCATTAGACTTGTCCATGTGTCGGTAGACTTGTCAGGATTTTCACCGATTTCATCAAAATCCGGAGGAGAAGTGATGACATAATTGTATTCGATGTCTCGTTTTAGTGTGTCGAGACAATTTTCATTGTAAATTTCCCAATTATGCTGCATATTTTTACCCTCTACGCATCTTAGCCATGTCTTGTGCGTCTTCTTGTGAGAAAACTGGGACGGCATTTGACTTGTGTAGGGTACCAATACCCAACATTTTGTCTCCAGTATACACATTTGTCTGTTTTTTGGTGGTTCCAACACCAGACCATGTGTCTACACTTGGAATTTCGAGAGGTTTACGATAGGAGGGGACTTCCAATGATGGTCTCTTGTTGGAAGATGACCGAATTTGTGCAGGTTTACCCGAACTATCAAGGCCATGACGTTTGCAAAAAGCATCAAATTCGCGTTGTTGCTCTTTTGTGAGTTTTTTGGGTCTGCTCTTACGGATCGTGCAATGAATAATCATATTTTTCTCCATTTAAGGAGATATCATAACATAAAAATTGAGTATTGTCAAGTGCTACAGTTCATAATCTTGATGATTTTCGAGTTCCCATTGCTTAATCTGTTTTTTGATTTCAGCATGCTCTCTGACCTTATGTTTTGTGCGCTTTTTCTTGTTTGCTTTTTGCGAATATTCGTAATCATCACGATATTCGTGATTTTTTCTAAATTTACCGACAAACTTACTCATTTTCTTTTTCTTATCTCCTTAAGGTAGCATTTGTGGAAAACATCTCTTAACAAACTCATAAGTTAAACCATCGACGCCTTGGTCTTTTTTAAAAATACCCATAACAACTTCCGCTTCTCTAAATTCTAGAGACTCTAACATTTGAATCAATAATTCATTTCTTCGATTTTCATTTAGTGCCTCTGCTGTGGGATGTCCTTCTTGAAAGAGGTACACTTTACGTAATTCTGTGCCCAGTTTACCGTAAGACAATCCTGGAGGCGCATCTGACCTCTTGTATGTATGTGGTAGTTCTTTTACCTTCCATCTATATCCAGGATGAAATGTATACTCCAATACTTTTACAAGAGTCTGTGAAAGATTTCTTTGTATTACCCATTCTTTTTCTTTTTTATTTGATGCTAATTCAAATTCATCGAAAATTTCGTATATGTTTTTCATTAAAATTCCTCAATTACATCTATTAGATTTTTCAATCGTTTTTCCATAAAGTAATTAAGCATTTTACTCTTGGGTGCGGGAGTTGTTGTGTCATACGTATTTATAATTTTGTCTTTAATTTGTGTAGGAATTTCAGACAAATCAATCAATGTCTTATTTCTACTATAACCAATTTGTGCCAGTTCATCATACTTGCTAGATTCTTGAATCAGATAAATTTCAACTTTTTCTTTTGTCAAAACTTTCTGACGAATCTCACGAACAAAGGTATCACTAGGAGAAATAATATTTGGAATACCGTCACCTTTATCTCCACGTATAATCTTTTCTTTGAGTTCTCGTTCTGGACTATCGGAAACAATAAACTTCTTCAATGCCGGATTGTACTGCTTAATCTTAAATTTGCCAGTATTATATTTTTGCAATTGCAGAAAGTCGCCATCACTAGAAATAATCAATACGTTTTCTACTGTAACATGTCGCGGGGCCAATGTGCCGATGATGTCATCTGCTTCTGCACCTTCAACATCAATAACACGATAGGGGAAGTTTTCTTTGAGTTCTTGCTTAAACTTGGCAAGCATATCAAAAATCATGGACCAATCAAGATCCGACTTTTCGCGGGCCTTCTTGCGACCAGCCTTGTAGAATGGAAATATTTCTCGACGCCAATAGTTACGGTTATCACAACATAGAATAACATCACCATAATCATTCTTAAAGTTCTTAATGTGGGTACGGAGAACATTAAGGACCATATGGCGAATTAAGTCTTCTTCTAGTTTGACATTTTTTTGATTAGAGATTTGGGCCATAAGACCCGACAACAAAACTTGATTCAAATCTACGAGTATCATAATAACTCCAATTAAAGTGTGACTACATCATATCACACTTTTTTCTTTTTGTCAAGTAGTCCTGCTTCACGTAATTTTTTATTTCTTGCGGTATTATATTTGCGGATTGTTTTTGCTTCTTCTGCAATTTCACCACAGGCCTCAATAACGCTTTCCCACCATTTAATTACTTTGCGTAATTGTGGTTTGCTGAAGTTACTATATCCTTCAACAATCTGTTCATCAGACGCATCTAGAACCTGTTGATACTCAACAATCATTTTATTTGAATGTTCAATAATATCTTTTGTATGGGCTCTCTTGACACCTAACGAATGGAGAGTTTTGTATAATTTTGATTCTCTCCACGACATAATATATTCATCAAAGTGTCCTTCGATTTCTGCTATGATTTCGTTGGTCTTATTCTTTGTTCTTTCCTGTATTGAAACAGGAGTTTCAATCTTGCTCATTTTTCAAAAACGCCTTTACATGTTTCTTGTGTACTCTTACCATTATCCAAGTATTGTAATACTCTTCGCCTTCTAATACCTTTCTGGCAAATTGCTCTTTTGCCTCTAGATATCCACACTCGCCTTTTGTTCTGCATAGATAAAGTATTTCTCTTTTGAAATTATCTTCGCCTAGTATAATAACATCATTTTTGAGTTCTGTGTTGGAACCATAGTAAGTTTGCCAATCACTTTGCACTTTATATCTTTTTCTTTTGCCTTTTACCTGTTTGCTTTTGGTACTGTAAAAGAATTTTTTGCCAATGTACATTTTTTGATTAGTAAGATTGGTGATGCAATAGACGAATCCATATGCATCACCAATCATTTCTTCTGTAAAATCAATATCTTTGTATAACCAATTTAATCGTCCCATTCCTCTTCATCATCCTCGGAATCCTCTTCGTCTTCTATATATTCTTCCAGGATGTCTTCTACTTCTTCACCACAAAATGGACAATGATTTGGTAATTCTGAAGATACTAGTTCTTCAATATATGATACATCATATGATGATTCACAACTTACACACTCTCCTGTTATATGCTTTTCCGTCATTTTAGTTTTCCTTTATTATGCCCACACATCAGACCAATCACCAGTCAATGCACCTTTAGCATAATCAGTTGCACGATTTTCAAAAAAGTTAGTATGAGTTGGGGCGTTAATCATTTCTTCTACCCAGGGCAGAGGATTTCGTTTTACTTTAAATATACCTTTTAGACCTAATGAAATAAGTCTTCTATCTGCAATATAACGAATATATTTCTTCACCTCTTCGGGTGTGAGATTTTCCATCGCACCCATACTAAATGATAAATCAATAAACTTATCCTCAAGTTCTACCATTTTTTCTGCCATACCGTATATTCTGGATTTAAGTTCATCATTCCAAATTTCTTTGTTTTCCTCGATATAGGTTCTGAATAACTTAATCATAGACTCACAATGCTGAGTCTCATCCACAATAGACCAAGTTACTATTTGCCCCATACCTTTCATCTTTCCATGACGAGGGAAGTTCAACAACATGATAAAAGAGGAAAAAAGTTGCATACCTTCTGTAAAGGCGGAGAACACGGCAATGTGAGTTGCTGTATTTTCTTTTGTAGTATTCTTGCTAGACACATCAATGATGTAGTCATGTTTTTCCTTCATTTCTGCATATTCAAGAAACTCATTATATGTAGTCTCTGGGAGACCTAGAGTTTCAATCAAATGACTGTATGCAGCAATATGCAGTGCTTCTCGTGCCGCAAATCCAGCAAGCATCATACGAATTTCTGGTTGTGGAAAATATGGAAGATAATTTTTTACATAGCCGCCTGCAACATCAATGTCACCTTGTGTAAAGAATCTAAAGATGTTTGTAAGAAAATGTTTTTCTTCATTTGATAATTTCTTTTTCCAATCTTTAACGTCTTCATGCATCGGTACTTCTGTGTGCATCCAATGTGACTGCTCATGTTTTAACCACGCCTCATACGCCCAAGGATAATTAAATGGCTTGAAATAATCTCTTTCTTCTGTTAATTTTTGTTGTGCTTTTTTAATCATTTTTATCCTTTAAACCAGATGTAAGTTGCTATTAAATTGACTACTAAAAAATACGCATTTTGTAAAAGCAAAGGCATATTCTTATGAGACTTCCAAAAGTCATAAACAAAAATAGCATGTCCTACAACAAAACATGGGAATGCAAATCTCATAAACGACAGTTTTAATGAGACTACAGTTCCACCAAACACGAATAGTGCAAATGCTATCCACTTGATATCAAAATTTTTCATCCTTCGCATGCAATACAATCATTGCCCTTTGCAATTTCCGTCATGTCTAATTCTTTGATGACCTGACGTTCAATTCGTTTTGATACCTTGTCTGCTTTACCAATTTTTTCTGAACGGCAATAGTATAGAGTTTTCAAACCTTTCTTCCATGCCATAAAATGAATAGCATGGACATATTTGATGTTTGAATCTGGACGGAAGAACAGATTGATAGATTGTGCTTGGTCAATATATTGTTGACGGTCGGCAGCAAGTTCAATAATCCATCTTTGGTCAATTTCCATTGAAGTCTTAAATACTGCTTTTTCATTATCATCTAAAACATCTAGATGTTGTACTGAACCATCATTTGCAATAATTGATGACCAGACATCATTATATTCTTCACTAGAAACCTTTTGCTTTATAATTTCATCAAGCCACCGGTTCTTGTTGAGATGCGAGCCGGACAATGTATCTTGACGATAAGCATTAGCCCGATACGGTTCAACACTAGGGCTAGTATTACCCATAATAATGGAAGAACTGGCGTTAGGAGCAACGGCCATAAGATGGCTAAAACGGTTCCCAGTACCTCCGGCATCCGGAGCCTCGCCGCGTTCAGATCCAAGTTGTCTGTTTGCATCATCTAATCCCTCTCTGATATGTTTAAAAATTCGATTGTTTGTTACTTTCGCCATTACTCCTTCAAAGGCGATTCCATTACGCTGCAAATAAGCATGAAATCCAAGAGCACCGACACCAATACTTCGCTCACGGCCGGCCGAGTAACTAGCCCTAGATATAGGATTAGGAGCATTATCAATGAAATAAGTAAGCACATTATCAAGCATTTCAGCGACATCTTTAAGAAAGAGAGGATTGTCTTTCCATTCATCATATCTTTCCAAATTTAGAGATGATAGACAACATACGGCAGTCCTCTTTTCGTCGGTCGGTAATGTGATTTCAGAACAAAGGTTAGATTGATGGATTTTAAGACCTTTGTCTTTTAACCATTGAGGCATCAATCTATTACTGGTATCAATATAATGTATATATGGTTCTCCGGTATGCATACGTAATTCAAGAATTTGTTGCCATAGGTGCTTTGCTGATACAATTTCGCGCACTTCGCCGGAATGAGGATCTTTCAGTTCCCAATCATCATTTGCATTTGGATCAATCATACACTTTTCAATGATTTGCATGAAATCATCTGTTATGTTAATTCCATGATGTAGGTTTAGACAACGCATATTTGGGTCGCCTGTTGGTTTACGCATTTCTAAGAAAGCAGTAATATCGGGATGATTAATATTAAGATAGGCGGCATAACTACCACGACGAGTACGACCTTGACGATAAGCCAAAGAACTTGCATCATAAATTTTAAGATGTGGCATAACCCCAGTAGACTTATCATCGGCAGAGCGAATGCCAAAACCAATACCCACACCGCCACCGAGCATAGAAAGCCAATTAGTTTCTGATAGATTATCAACTAGTCCCTCCGCAGTATCTTCAATATAATTGAGGAAACAAGAGATAGGCATTCCTCTACTACTACGCCCAAAAGAAAGTATAGGAGTAGAGTAACTGAGCCAATGCCTACTAGAATACTCATAAAGTCTTTGAGCGTGTTCTGGGTTTGATCCAAAAGATTTTGATACATATGCGAACCTCTGTTGTGGTGATGTTTCTTCTTCTTTCATATATGATTCTTTGAGTCTCTTGATTCCTAATTCGTCAAACAAATCATCACGACTCAAATCAATCTTAATACCTAGATACTCTTCCATTTAATTTCCTTATTATTATAGACTATCAAAAAACTGTTTGATGTTTGGAGGAGAATATGTATCCGGTTTTAAAATCTTACCATCTTCTCTTCGTTCAACAATACCCGAAGGACCGATTTTACTAAAATTACTTCTCTTAACTTCATCCCAAACTCGCTGATTTGGAATATTAAGTGTATATTCTAGTCCTTCAATGACCCAACGTAAATCAGCACACGCATCAGCAATTTCAACAATATCCTTTTTCTTGTATGCCTCTTTTAACTCATTATATTCTTCTTTAATTAAGCTAAAATATAAATCAGACTGGTTACCAAAACCTTTTTCATCTTGGCCACAACTCATCATAAACATTTTTACATGGGCATATGTGTGCATAATTATTCCTCACAAACAAATTGATTAATCATTGGAAAAATTTGTTCAATTGCTTCGGCACATGCCTTAGCAATTTTTCTGTGTTCTTTTTGTGTTCCTTTTTCTGTTCGGAGTTGTATATAGTGTACCCACGAACGTAGACTGCCATTCATGTATAGTCTTGATGGTGTCATACCTTCAGGTAAAACAACTCTTGCTTGTTCTTTTGCTATGCCATTTTCAATGGCCCACCTATACACCTTCTCCGCCTCAATTTGAATAGTTTCTTGGTGCAGTTCCCATAGGTGTTCAAGTTTCTGGTTATCTGTATCGATACTATTTTGTCGATTTTTTAGGTCTTGAAGTCTTGCTTCTCTTGTTTCCCATTGCAAATCAACTTCAGCATATCTTTGACTGAATTCTTGAAATGAGAATGAACGATGACGTAAAATCTGTCTTGCAATATCTCTTGTTGTTTCGATTTCAAGACAAACATTAACCATTTCGAGTGGTGACCAATGTTGATGAGAGATTAGATAACTAATCAATCTATCATTAGTTTCTTTGTTCATTTGATTGGAAGGATTAGACACTCTTGCACAATATGCAACTAAATCTTGTAGATTTTTTAGGTGTGAAGTGGACTCTTCAACGTTAGGTTGCGTATAACTAATCAACTTTACTTTCATCGCCGTAACTCCATATTTCTTTTAAGTATTCTTCATCCCAAACATCGTAGTAGTTGGTTTTTTTTAGTGCTTCACGATATTCTAACAATTTTTCTTTAGGTTGTGCAATGATAACTGGATATTCACCATTACCTGTATTTACTCTACCGATGAAACCTGGATTGTTAGGATGATCCTTTAGAAAAATAATATTGCTATATTTACTGTTTAGTTTATTGATTGCGTCTATACAATCATTATCACTTAATTTCTTTTCAATGTCATAAAACAAAATAACTTCATATTTCATATTTGGATTAATACAATTGATATATGTTGTTATTTGTTGCACGGGATCACCATCAATATAATAAAAATATACATTGTTGTCTTCTAGTGCTTTTTTTGCAAAAGGACAAATAGCAAAACCACCTAGTTCACTTCTTTTACTGGAGATACGGTCAATCCATGATATTAAATTCTTTTCCAATTTGAAAACTCCAACTCAGCTCTAAGTTTACTGTAAGTAAAATTATCTATCAAAGCCAACAATTCATGGATTGTGCGGCCAGACAAAATCATATCATTGATATCTTTTTCTTTAACTGTCTCTGGCAAAAGACAAACGTTATTGCCGTCTTTAATTGCCTTTTCTATAGTCTTTACAATTTCTTTATTTCTAGGTTCATTATCAAAAATATATGTTATGTCATTGAATCCTAATTCGTTTGCTCTTGTGAGATTTGAATCTGCTGTTGCAATTGCATTTGGAATAAACATAGAATCAATTGGGCCTTCAACAACATATACTTTTTTATTTGGATCTATTCTATTCAACCCAAAAAATTTCGTGACATCTTTTTGTAAAGTAATTGTAACATAACGAATCTTAGATTCGCCCAATGCTCGGCCCTGAAACGCAATTAAAGAATTGTTCTTATCGTAAAAAGGAATAACAAGTCTCTTATCATTATCAACTAGTCCAGATTTTTCTTGTTGCATAGATTCAACAAATAATTTGAAATCATCCGCATAATATAGTTGAGAATAAAATTCTACAGGAATCTTTCTATTGATAACATATTGTTTACAAAAATGCCCATCTGGAAGTTCCACTACAGTAGGTAGTTGAATAGATTCTTTGAAAATTGGTTTTACTTTAAATTCATCAAATTTTGGTTTGATATAATTGTGATTGCCAGTTTCTCCATTTTTAAATCTTTCAAGAGAATATTCTTGCAATAGTGATGGGTCTACGAATTTAATAAAATTATAAAACGTATGGCTTGCACCACAGTTATGACACATAAAGAAATAATCGTTAGCTTTCCGAAAAATATATCCACGGGCTTTACTCTTTTTAGTTTGAGAATCACCACAAATAGGACACCTAAAGTTATACAGGTCTTGCTTCTTTTGAGCAAACCTTTCTAGTTTAGGTGATAGTAGATAAAGAAATTTACGGTCAATATATACACTCATCACTAAAGTATAACATACATTAATGAAAATGTAAAGCTATTGTTTGGTGAAGAATGTTAGTTTGTCGAGATGAGATACTAGCCATGAAACAACTAGTATGCCGCCGGCAACCATCCACTTCCATTGCAGAAGTTTATCGAGAGATTCTTTTTCTTTTATATTATGATTAGTCATTTCAATACGCAATTCTTTTATTTCGCTGAGCAGTCTAAGTTCAGACGCCTGAACCTTGTCAAGAACCGTATCGATTCTATCGTGTATTTCTTTAATGCTCGCCTCAGTTTCTATTCTTCTTCTGTCCATATCTTTATACACTTGGTCGACTTGTCTATCTTGTTGTTCTAGTATTTTGTCTATTACAGTGTCCATTTTTCCGCAAAGTATAGTTAGAGTGTTTACTTGTTCTTTTAGAACGCCCACATCAACTTTTAATTGCGTATCATCGGTTACCGTGACCATTTTATTGCCTTATGTCTATTTCTGATTCTCTGACATTACCTTCTACATCAGTGAACGTTGTTTTTTCTTTACTTCTACCCCATGCAGCAATACCTAAAATAGCACCAAAAGCAATATGAACTAATCCGGCACCCTGTAGTGTGATTGGATTCCATTGTGTAATTGGTCCAGATTTACTTATGACTTGAACCAGACCCCAAAATATAGGAAATAAAACAAAATCACACGCACAAATCACCATATATAACCACCCCATAGTAGGGCGCCAATATGCCTTTACCCAATGCTCATCGTCATCATGATTGTGTGCTGCTTTTTTAGACGATACTTGACGCGACATCTAATACTCCTACCAAAATGGATCGGTATTTTTCTTCTTCAGCCAAACCTTTAGCAAGAGTACGAATATTGTTTGTAATATTCAAATCATCAATCAATTCTTTAAATTGTGAAGATGATAACTTTCCTGCTTTATATTGCTCTTCGTAATGCTTTGCTTTTTCTGATAAAGTTTTCAAGTCACTCATCTTGGTTTCTTCCCTATAACTGATTGTATTTCGTGTGCATTATTATTTATTAATTCTACTTTATTAATACAATATTCATAGTAATCATTTTCTGTCTTTAGTGATACTCTAAATTTTTTAGTAATATCATACAGATTTCTTGACATATCTGTTGTTTTTGTATTTTTTGGTAACAATTCTGCATAATTTTTAAACTGAATTGATGTTTGATATAGACTTTCAGATACAGACATTGCCTTTTCTTTAGTCTCACAGACTTCTAATGCATTCTCAGTTTCACTTTGTATCTTATTGATTAGTGCATATTCATTCGCATCAAATTTTGCTTGAGTTATGATGTTAACTACCGCACAACCAGATAGACCGAAACACAAAAGCACCATTATTGATAATTTTTTCATTTGTTTATTTCCTGTTGCATTTTAATCCATTCTTGTAATGACTTCAGTTGTTCAGCAACTTGATTATACTGATTATAGTTTTTAACTATTGCTTCTGTTGCTTGAGAGAGGTCAATTCCGGAGGAGGCTTCATCAACTCTTCTGGTGGGGTCGGGAATGCTATTTTTAGCGGCACTGTCGTGCAACTCGACAAAAGAATTGTGCAGAGTGCAGTCAGCATCATTGTTTTTTGTAATGAACTTAACGATTTCATTTCCATTGTCCTTTATAATCTTTTGCTTTTCTACGTATTTTACGACAACTTGTTTTGTTACTTTTTTGCTTTCATCTTTTATTTTTGCTATCTGCTCATTCGCCTTGCTCACTTCTTCTGATAATTCATTTGCACCCAAATTAACACCAAGCAAAAACATGCTTATAAGAACAATAATGATACCAGCAAGTCTTGTTGGTGCAGAATACATTACTGGAAGAAAACCACCAACAAAACAAGCAATTATACCTACTACAAGTGCTATAGTTGTAGTTTCAGTTGGAATGTGTTGTAATAACCATACTATCATGCTAGTACCTGTTTCGCTTTTTCGTAATGTGATTTTCTTTCGTCAAGACCAATTGTACCACCATTAATTTTCTTTGTCATTGCTACAATATCATTTGCATCACATGTTGCATTGAGATTATTTTTCTTCCAAAACCAACATGCAGATTCAATTGCGCCATCCATAGTTTCGCAATACGCAACAGTCTCGTCTATTGTCTTATTAATTGATTTTGCAAACGCGGCGTAATTATCGTGACCAGTTAATTGAATTGCTCCGCGACCTCTATATTTGTATCCGTCGCCTGTAGTCTCTCCACCATTACCCATGCGATTAGCATAGATACGATTTGCAATCTTTTCTGGTTGTCTTTCGTATTGTGTTGCTGCGGCATCTGTAGCAAAATATTTAGGAAATGTTGCTCTTAATCCTTTAGCACCATAATTTAGATTTTCTTTTAAAACAGTAAAATCTGCTGATTCATGACCACATTGTGCTAAAAAACCGGCGGCTCGATTTAGGGTATTGATTTCATATTTTGGTAGCATTTTTGATAATGCTTCAAATAGAGGAGCAACACTTTTATTTCTTGTCAAAATTTTTGTTAATTTTTCTTGAGTTAATGTCATTTATGACTCCACAATTTCATATTTGTTTTCATTTACCATCACAACTTCAACCCATCTAGGATCATCACTAAAAACTTTATAATTTCTTTCTTTTATTTCTGTTTCTACACCTTCAATTTGCTGAAAAATATAATTCGCTAAACTCTTTGCGTCGATACCAACAATCCTTAAAAATAGAATATTTGATGCTCTGTGAGATTCTACGGGTAAATCTTGAAACTTCTCTCTAACAAAATCTTCTATTTCTTTTAGATTATGTATTATCATTTTGGTATTTTCCTTTTACCTAGAGGAAGAAGAATCGGATCGCGTTTTCTTTTTCTTAAATCTACCCCAGGCTCACCAGATTTGCTTCCTGGTGGTTGTCCTGCTCCTGCTATTGCTCCACTACCAACTGTGTTTGTGGGTCCAGCAGAACCACCGGCCGCGAACTCTCTTAGTTGTTTAAATGATTTCATATTTCTCTTAATACCTTTGCTATATTCAGGTCTACTGGTATATCTGAAGTTATTATATTTTTTCCGTTTACGCTGTAAATAACTTCAGGCAATAAATTCAAATACAATAAAAAGGTCTTTAATACGTCATAATCATTTTCATCTATTCTGAAAAATAATATTCTTGTTGTTGCTTCCGGACCAAAAACATTATTTAAAAGAATAATATGATTTAATATTAATCTTTCTTTTAATGTTTTTGTTGTTTTGTACCGGCGGAAAAGGCGTTTGAGATATTTCGTTCTCTTTAAGTCTTCCTCTAGTTCTGACATGATGCATTTAGGTGAATTATACGCCTTTGCAACATATATCATAAATGTATCG
>Ga0136644_10001561_pt1 | contig 18125 bp, 17 predicted proteins | sample C_130820_EF_Meta_FD_94780 | JGI IMG/M metagenome (GOLD analysis project Ga0136644, IMG submission 94780) | Freshwater microbial communities from Lake Croche, Canada to study carbon cycling - C_130820_EF_MetaG (v2) (version 2) | ecosystem: Environmental > Aquatic > Freshwater > Lake | place... | reverse complement strand
TGCAGCGCGTTTATTGCTTGCGGCAATTCTACTGAAAATGGAGATATTATAATGGGACATAATACACATAGTGATTTTGCTACTGGGCAATTATTAAATATTGCGTTATATATTACTCCTTCTAATGGAAATTCATTTGTAATGCAAACATCCCCTGGGTTTATAGCAAGTAGTTCGGATTGGTTTATATGTAGTAGTGGAATTATTGGATGTGAAACGACTATTGGCGATATTAACTATACACCAAAATTCGGAACACCATTTTTTTGTAGAATTCGACAAGCAATGCAATATGGTAATGATTTAGATGATTATATAAAAATAATGATAGATAAAAATGCTGGCGATTATGCTTGTTCTTGGCTTTTAGGCGATATAAGAAATAATGAAATTATGCTATTTGAATTAGGTTTAAAAGAGAAAAATATTCAACGAACAAAAAATGGAGTATTTTATGGTATGAATTCAGCCATTAGTAAGAATTTAAGAGAAAATGAAACTACAGATAAAGACTTTGATAATTTATCTACTTCATCTGGTTCTCGTAATGCAAGATTGAATGAACTTTTGAACAAAAAATATTATGGCTCTATTAATTTAGAGAATTCAAAAAAAATATTAAGTGATCATTATGATATGTTTTTGAAAAAAAATATATTGAATTCAAAAGGTATTTGTAAACATTTAGAATTAGATGGAGAACCTGAAAAGAAAACAATAAAACCGTTTTATCCATTTGGTTGCACAGATAGTAAAATTATAAATAGTGAATTGGCTTATAGTTTATCTTTTTTAGGAAAAATGGGATGTGGTTGTGGAGAACCATTTATTGTAAAAACATATATCAAAGAACATCCAGAATTTGAAAACTGGGGAAAAGTTCTCCAAGATAGACATAACCAAAAATGGTTGAAAATACAAAAAATAAAAATTATCAATTCGTAAATTTGCATTTTTAATATTATATTATATTTATATAATACAATATGAAAATTGTAGATTGTTTCATATTTTCAAATGAAGTCGACTTATTGAAATATAGATTAGCCATATTGAACCGCGTTGTTGATACATTTATAATTGTAGAAGCAAGACATACATTTTCTGGCGTAGCCAAAGACCTTTCTTACGAAAAAAATAAAAAATTGTTTGCTCAATATGCTGATAAAATTATCCATATTATAGTAGATTTACCATATAAACAACCTAATATCAATTTTAGTGAAGAAGAACAATGGAAAAATGAGCATTTCCAACGCAATGCTATTCAACAAGGGTTAGATAAAATTGTATTAGAACCAGATGATTATATTATTTTATCAGATGCTGATGAAATACCTGACCCGGTTACTTTAGAAAAAATAAAAGATTTTGACCCAGGGTTTGAAGCAGTTAGATTGGAACAAGATTATTACTATTATAATTTATCCAGTAAATTTGTAGATAAATGGTATTATTCCGTTATGTTAAAATATAGTCATTATTTAACTTCTCAATTGACGCCACAAGATTGTAGACACGCGCCAAAATTTGGTATTTTAAATAAAGGAGGTTGGCATTTGAGTTATTTTGGCGATGTTTCATTTATACAAAAGAAAATCAAAAGTTTTTCACATCAACAATATAACACAGAACCATATAATACAGCTGATAATATAAAGGAATGTATTAAAAATTCAACTGATTTATTTAATAGAGATAAAAAATATCATTCTATGGTGAAAGTCCCTATTACAGAAAATGATTATTTACCACCAGAATGTTCTACATTATTAAAAGCTTTTTGTAAATAAATTTATATTTTTATGTATACTATAATGGTATAACTGTTTGTTTATTATGCGCATTATCATTATTTCCTGATTTTGAACTATTTTCGTGATATGAATCTAACATTTCAGCTTCATCAATATAACTACCCGATTTTATTTTAGCTATATCAGACATCATTTTTTTTGACATTGTCTTATTCATATTCTCAACCGCATTTATTAATGTTGATAAAACATTCAATGAAATACCTATCCATATTAATTTTATTATATCTTTTATATTTTCATTATCTATATTATTATTTTTATAACTGATTGCTATTGTAGTTATAAGAATTGATGAATAATGACATAAGTAATATATGTATCTTAGTTTGATATTACAATTATTTATTTGTTGTCTTTTTTCAATAAATCGTTGTAAATCATTGATTTTATTATCATCAAATATTTTTTGAATTTTCTTAGAAATTGTAGACATCTTATATTTATAATATTCGGTATTATTTTTTTTCTAAAATAAATAAAATGTGTTTACAAAAAAATACAATTGTTAAATACAATTTTATTAGAAGCAACAACTGCCATATTCTTTAACTACTATAGGAGCTTGATAATCATCGTCGCTATTATAATTATCATTATCATTACATAATAATCTCATCTCTTTTGGATTTTTTAACTGTAATAGTTTTACACAAGCATCAATTATTTTTTCAAAAGATACTAATAATTCTTTATTATTCAAATTATTGTCTTGAATACATACACTAATTATAAATCTCACAATATAACCACATATTTCAGCTGTTAATTCAATATGTTTTTGAAATTTAAAATTCATTACTAATATTATATTGTATATTTTGGATATAATTATAATAATTTCATAAATATCATTTGCCTCTATTCCATTATTTGTAATATCTGTAATATTTCTTATTACAATGTTCTCTATACTTATTATAAATTCTGGATTAACTTTTATTATACTTTTTATAACAGACATACTGTATTGAGTTAATCTATTTGTGAATGTATCTGTTAAATTTTTTATTTTTATAATCTTTTCTATTTTTGTTATAACATTATTTTTTGTTTTTATTATTTTGTAATCATCCCTTTGCATTTCTAATTTACTATTATTTTCATAATGATATTCATCGTGATATTCCATTATATAATAATCTAAATATTATATAATTCTAAAAATATATTTATAGTAACACAGTTCAAGAGATTATTATATAAATTTTGTAATATTTATATATTTTTTTATTATCTATAATATAATAATGTTGAACTATGAACTTTTCAAATTATTACCAACCGACATAATCATTAATCATATAATACCATATACTTATTCTACACAACCAAAAATCCTTCTATTTGATATTCGTAGTTTTTATCAAGATTTATCATTGGTAGAAAATGTATATTTTATAGATTATAATAATTATATCTTACTCAATGACTTAATCATATTTTGTAAGAGTAATATTGGTAGACAATTGTGTATAATAGGAGAATATAATATAATAAAACGAACATTTATGCTATGGGGCAAATCACAACGAATTATTGATTATTATATAATGAATATATTTCATAAAAAAATGAAATATAAACCAAATAGTAAAGTAAAATTTATATGGGGGTTAATGACGCCATTAGAGAGAACGCGTTTTATCAATAAATATGTATTAGAATGAAAATTAGCATTATAATTAGAAAAATTGAATTATTATAGTAATTAAAATATATAAAATAATCATTATATATTTTATAATCATGAACCCAATTATTTCTAATATATCAGAAGAAGCAGGTGTATATAAATTTACATTATCTGGACTGAATGTTAGTTTAGCGAATTCTATACGCAGAACAATATTATCAGATATTCCAATTAATGTAATCAAAACAGAAACATATGTTGAAAATCAATGTAATATTTTGGTAAATACGTCGCGCCTTCATAATGAAATTCTAAAACATCGTTTAAGTTGTATTCCAATTAATATTACAGAATTAGATTTATTACCAGGCAATTATGTATTGGAAGTAGATGTAACTAATGAAACCGACCATTTAATATACATAACAACCGAAGATTTCAAAATTCGTAATAAAACAAATGGTAACTATTTAACCGACAATGAAATTAGAAAAATATACCCAATGTGTATTAAAACAAATTCATTTATTGAATTCGCACGATTACGCCCTAAGATAGGTCATGGTATTCCAGGTGAACAATTAAAATTAGTAGCGGATTTCTCTATTGGAACTGCTAAAGATAATAGTATGTTTAATGTTGTTTCTAAATGTTCTTATGGTAATACACTGGATACTGTTAAAATTAATTCAATGTGGGAAGATTATGAAGCCAAATTGAAATCGAATGGTTCACCACAAGAAGATATTGATTTTGAAAAGAAAAATTATTATCTATTGGATGCTCAACGACAATTTATTCCTGATAGTTTTGATTTTGTTATCCAAAGTATCGGTATTTATGATAATATTGAATTGGTTAAAAAGGCGTGTATTATTTTACAAAATAAAATGGTTGAAATGATAACTGACATAGATAGCGATATTGTCCCTATCAATATTAGTGAAACTACAATGGAACATTGTTATGATATTATTTTAGAAAATGAAGATTATACTTTAGGTAAAGTATTAGAATATTTATTATATGACCAATATTATATTAAAGACAAAATATTATCGTTTTGTGGTTTCAAAAAATTCCATCCTCATAACACTGATAGTATTATTCGTATTGCATATATTAAGACAGCTGATAAAAATATGGTTAGACAACATTTGAAATCTGTTTGCGTTGATGCGTCTGATGTTTATAAGAAAATTTATAAATTATTTTAAACCGCTGAAGATTTCAATGCGCCCCTCTGGGGAGGTATTAAAATCTTTATCGGTCATTGACCACGAAGAATGTAAATCCGCAGGGACGGATTTACATTCTTCGTTGGTTTAATTGTTCATCGGTTTGATACTGTGTCTTTATTATAAAAGTGCGATATTTATAAAAAAAATTGAATACCTTTTTTTATAAATTATTAATTTTAATCAAGAAATAAATTATATAAATTTAAAATGACTACTAATTATTGTGAGTTTATTGGTAAAGAACCATCACTGAATGATTTAAATACCTTTATAAAAAATAATAAAGAATTATATCAAGGAATTGATATTGACGTAATTTCTCGTTATTTAGAATTTGCTAATAAATATAGCGGTCATTATTATATTGGTGGACAAATAAAAACTTTTCCTGATGACAGAATTATTAACGAAGATATTGAAAAAGCAAAAAAAATTAATGAAAATGCTGTAATAACCCATCAAATGGAATATTATTCGTTAATGCGCGCTAAAACTGAGTTAGTAAATTTAGATAAAATATTGGATATTTATTATGAATATAAATTAGCGGAATATTATGCGCCACCTTCTTTCGATAATCTTGGTGGAGAAGGTTATACTAAAGTTGCTGAAGAAACTATGATTGGTAAAAAATGGAAAGAATATTTGGAAAAATATGTATAGAAAATTGATTGTTTATTTTTAATCTTGTGTAATGTTAATTAATTTATATTCTTTTTTAATTCTTATATCATGCTACGTAAATTATTTACAAATGACTGTTTATGTGGGCTTTTTAGTAATACTACATCTATAAATGAAACCGTTGTAAATGGACAACACAACTTCATAACATTGGAAACACTAAAATGTATTCATATGAATATGGAGTATTTAGATAAAATCAATTATGATAATACAATTCCATTTGTTCCTCCTATTACTTCAGGAAAAGTTGTAAAAGTTTATGATGGTGATACTTTTACATTAGCATCCAAATTACCAAATACAGACGGCCCTGTTTATCGTTTTTCTGTTAGATTGAATGGCATTGATGCTCCTGAAATAAAAGGAAAAACTACTGCTGAAAAAGAATTAGCTAAGAAGTCCCGCGATGCTTTAAGTGCATTAATAATGAATAAAATAGTAACGCTAAAAAATATTTCCATTGAAAAATATGGTAGAATTCTGGCTGATGTATATGTTGGTAATATTTTATTGAATGAATATATGCTTGATAATAATTATGCGGTAAAATACGATGGTGGAACTAAAAAACGACCAGATGATTGGAATTGAGTATAATCTATTGTGAAAATACAGCTCTTTATATTGATATTTTTTTATTATAAAAAATTGAATTAAACATTTGCCTCTATTATAATGTATAATCCGCCTTTAAAAGTTTTTGAATAATAATAAAATATGGAAAAACGCATCAACAAGAAGATTGAAATGTATGTTACTACTTTCAAAGACCAAATACGAAATAAAATTACTGAATTAGATTTTAACGAAAAAACAAAAATAAATGAATTATTAGAATTTGTATATGAATATAGCCGTTTTGTTTTGGTTAAAGATGACTTAAGTAAACGTAAAAGAATAAAAAATTCAATTCCTTCATTGAACCGTTGTAGTGCTAAACGAGCAAGTGGTGAACAATGCACAAGAAGACGCAAAGAAGATAGCGAATTTTGTGGAACACATTCTAAAGGAACACCAAATGGGTTGATGCAAGACCAAAACACTTGTGGTGATTGTTCTAATCATAAAATGGATGTATTCGCTGAGGAAATAAAAGGTATTGTTTATTACATTGATAAATATTCTAATGTGTATAACACTGAAGATATTTTGAGTGAAAAATCAAACCCAAGAATTATTGCAAAATATGTAAAAGATGATAATAAATATACTATTCCTGAATTTGGTTTAGTGTAAAAATGTATGTGATATTATTTATTTATTTTCAGCTCAATAGTTTCTTTCACAACTTCTTCTCTATTATCTATAATATAATTATTTAATTCACTGGCTTTAGCAATATCCCCCTTATAAAAATTTGATAATATATCCATCAATATCTTTTTAGTAATTGGTTTTTTGATGTTTTTTTTTGTGTAACAAATTTGACCATCTTTTATATCAAAACAATCGATATCGTTTTTTTTCATAGTTTCGATTAGAGAACTCGATAAGTTTTTTTTTTCATTTTTACGATTAGATATTTCTTTATTTAAAGTTCGTATTTCATTGTCTACTTTTACCCATTCTTTTATTGTTTTTACTAATTGCTCTTTTGTTTCCATTATAATATTATTATATATATTTTTTATATTTTTTATATTTATTGTAAATCAATAAATATAAATTTAGGATGAATTAATTATATTTTTTATAGTCACCTTTATATAAAGGTATATTATAACGAATAGATATAAATGAAAAAAATGAATTTTACGACTTATAGTAAAAATAATTCTAATAGTGATGTTTATTCACAATCGAACGCAAATAATAATAATTCATTGCTTACTTTTAATAATGTTGGATATTTAAGACAATCCAGAATATTACAACAAAATGCTTCACAACCAAATAACGATAATATTCCTGCTGAACCACAATCTAAAAAAATGAAATGGGGAGAACCTACTTGGTTGTTTTTTCATACAATTGCTTATAAAATTAAGGATGAAAAATTCAAAGATTTGCGGGCTGAATTATTAAATATTATCTATACTATTTGTGCTAATTTACCTTGCCCTACTTGTGCTAATCATGCTGTTGATTATTTGAAATCTATAAATTATAGTTTTATACGAACAAAAAAAGAATTGATTAATATGCTTTATAATTTTCATAATGAAGTTAATAAAAAAAAGGGTTTTCCTATATTCCCCTATGACGAATTGGAAAATAAATATTCAACTGCTGTAACTAAAAATATTATTTTTAATTTTATAATTCATTATCAAGATAAACATAAAAGTATTCATATGATTGCGAATGATATGTATAGGTCGAGACAAGTTATTTACCTGAAAGAATGGTTTAATAATAATTTTAAACATTTCGACCCTTAAAAATTATCCCATATTACTTGATATTAGTTTACCATTTTTATATACATTACATTTGAATGTGCTTTTAGTTGGTCTACTACACTCCGCATTTCCTGAAATTCTATTAAAATATTGTAAATTTGTCATTTTAGTGCTATCGATTAAAGCCGCCCAACCCATACCAAATATTATTCCCAATGTTAACGATATTGCTATATCGATTATCGTATAACAATTATTTATTATATTCCAGTATATATCAATTATTATAATTAATGGAAAAAATACCAATGTGGGTATATTTTGATATATGTATGTTGGCGTTTTCATTCCAAATAGGTAAAATAAATAGAAAAATGTAAATGCGAATATATTTTGGCTTAGCGGTAATTGTGATATAGCCGTATTTCCTAATCTTATTAAACTATTACATACTGGTTCTTCACCTGCTTGTAAACTCATTAATCCATTTAAGTATTTACTTATAGGAGAACCTACTGTTATTGTAATAAAACACGAAATAATCAATCCTAATAAATATATTAATCCTTTAAAATCCTGATTAAATAATGATGCTAATGAGAAAAAACAAACTAATATAAATGGTGCTAATCTTAAAAATAAATATGCAATTGTAAATACATTCAATTCCATCTAAATAATAATTCTTTATAATATACAATTATATTTTTGTATATTATATTGTTTTTTATTCGAAAACATATTCAAATACTTCGTTTATATTTTCTAGTTCTATAAATGTAATATTTTTTATAAATTCTTTATCTTTATGTATATTCATAAACTCATTAAAATCTCTATTATTTGATTTTGGGTATAAGAATATCTCTATTCCGGCTCTTATTCCGCCGATGATTTTGCTATCTAAACCACCAATTGCTGTAACTTCACCTTGTAAATTAATTTCTCCTGTTATTGCTATATTATTTTTAATTCTTTTATTATTAAATAAACTAAATATGGCAATTGTTATAGCTGTTCCTGCTGATGGACCATCCTTTGATACTGCACCTTCAGGACAATGTATATGTAATCCTTGGCATTTTGTTTCTTCAAAATATTTTATTAATTCTTTCTTTTTCTCTAAAGGCGTTATATTCCACGCTAAACTTTTGGCGACATTCATACTTTCTTTCATTACATCTCCCTGTAGTCCGGTTAATCTTAATTCTAAAAATGTTGATGATGGATAAAACATCGTTTGTATTGGTATTATGCCACCTCTCCCCAATACATTAGCCCATAAACCATTTATTATACCGACTTCTGCTTTATTATGTATTCTCTTTTCTTCTATTTTATGATACTTCTTTAAATATTTATTAGTTATTAAATCTTTTGTTAATAGTAACGGCGTTTCGAAATTTTCAATATCCTTACATTTTAATATTTCAATATTTATTTCACCATATAAATCAAATAATATTTCTTTTAATTTTCTTACTCCAGGTTCTATTGTATAATTCAAAATTATATATTCTATCAAGTTATCGTCAATAGAGACTATGTCTTGAAATCCCATTTTTTTATTTATCTCTGGTAAAATATATTTATTTACAATTACTATTTTTTCTTCTAATGATAAGTTATCAAATTTTATTCTATGTATTCTATCCAATAATATTTTATCTATTTGTTCTGGGTCATTGTATGAAAATATAAATAATACTTTTGATAAATCTATATCAATACCACTAAAATATTTATCTTGAAATTCATCATTTTGTGTTGTATCTATTAAATGTGTTAATATTCCTATTATTTCCTTACCATTCTCAGTTTTACTTACTTTGTCTAATTCATCTATATATATAATAGGGTTCATACATTTTGTTTCCATCAATATATCTACTATTCTTCCCCAAGTCGAATTTACATAAGTATATCCGTGACCCTCTAATGTTGAACCATTACAAGAACCTCCTAATGCTATAAACGCAAACGGTCTTGATGAACCATTATCATCTTTTAAACAATTTGATAAACCTTTTTTTGCTAATGATGTTTTACCTATACCAGGAGAACCTTCAAAACCAAAACAATATCCATTTTGTTCTCCATTCATCCATTGACCTATTATTTTTAAAATTTGATTTTTTGCATAATCATGCCCATATATAGATTGGTCTAATGTGTTTGTTATTTCATTTATATTATTTTCGATATTTAATATGTTTGTTTTTACTGATTTCATTTCAGTAATTGTTTTTGTCAATGATATTGGAGAACCTGTTTTCATTAAATCATATATTTCCATTATTGTAGTTTCGTCATTGATTGAATTATTTAAGTATGACATTATATATAATATCTTTTTATCATTGTTATTCAATGCCGTTATTGGGTCTTTTTTTGTTTTTTTTATGTTATTAATATATTGAATTATTGTCGATAACTGTTTTTTCGACATTTCATACAATAATTTATTTATATCTTTGAGAACATTTGTAAATATCTGGTTATTCATTTTTTTGATATATTTTAATATTTCAATACTTGTATATTTGTCTTTTTTTATTATTTCATCATTTGGAAATACATTTTCGCTATTAGTTATTAATTTTATGAATGTTTGGTTGATTTCCTTCATTTTTCTTAATATAGGTTCTTCCCGATAATAACCAAATGGTATTTTTATTAATCCTTCTAAGTATTGTTTTGCTTTTGTATTTAATTCATCGGGTTTGCCTTTTATTTCTTTTAATTTTGTCATAGCCTTTTCTTTTATTGTTTCATCGACTTTTAATAAGTATATTTGTTGTTCTAATGATATTTTATTTATGTCATATTTATGTGTCATATCGTGTGTGTATTTAATAGTGTATTTTATTACATCTTTAAAATATGACTTTATTTTCCACGGTAAACTATCATATATCATTGTTTGTTCGGTTGCATCACTATTCTCGCCAGAATTTACTGATATTAAATCGTATAATAAATAACAAATATATTGTATTTCATCTTCTTTATTATATAGTAATAAATTTACTAACATATTGCGTTGCATTGATATATCGTATTCTAAAAATCGCTTTATTGTTATATCTAATTTATTGTTTTTTATGGCATTTATTTCTGCTATGACACCAAACACCTTTTTATGTATATCCAAGTCACCAAATATTAATATTTCTTTGAATGTTAATGTATTTACTATTCTCGTCATTATTTCTTTCTCATTTCCATTCAAACTATTCGCATAATTTATCAATGTTTTCATTCGCATATCTATATATTTATTAGTCAAACACTCTAATTGTATATCTTCTACTATACCGTTTATTATTAGTGTTTTTTTTAAACTTTCATTTTGTATTACAACTCGAATTCCAAATATTTTTTGATGAAATATTTTTATAGAGGGTTCTACTTCAAAACATTCAAACATATTTGCTTCTTCAAATAATATTGTTTCTTCTGTGTTCTTATCACAGCATAATATGTCATTTTTATTTTTATGAAGTTTGTTATCTTTCCAATGAATTATCTTATAACCTATTGGGTAAACATATTTCTTTATTAATTCATATTTATCATTTATTATTTCATTATTATTTTTTATATTCTTATATAGAGAACCAAAACTTATAAATAATAAATCATCAATGCACAATGTTCCAAACCCACATATTATCATTGATAATTTATCTATTATTTTTTGCATATTTTCGATTATTTTTTCTGTTTCCGTTTGAGTTTCACCCATTTTTACATCAATATATTTTGTTTTTTCATATAATTCACTTAAAACATTGATTGAAAGTGTTGTATCATTGTTGCTAAATATTTCATATAATTTGTTTTTTTTAATTGAAATTATGGTTTTTCTTATAATTTCTTGTATATAGCTATTCTTTTCAATTATAAATTCAGATATATTTGAAAGACCCCGTTCTTCCATATCATTTTTTAATTTAATAGAATTTTTATGTAATTCTATTTTTTTTTTTCGGTTCATCCTATAAAATACAGGGTTATTAAATATACCTATGAATATTATATTTATAAAAAAATACAATAAATATATAATTAGAAATTATTTACTGATTTTGTAAATAATTAATTATTTTAATTGATATAAACATTACTGGCTATATAAGATATTCTAACATAATGGGAATACCAAGCTATTTTTCGTATATTATTAAAAATTATCCTAATATTATACGAAATCTTCAATATTTTAAAACCAATGTAGGGTTTGAACATTTATTTATGGATTGTAATTCAATAATTTATGATGCTGTTAATAATTTATTAACTGATGAAAAATGTGCAACTTTATCTCCAGCTGAATTTGAAAGTTTAATTATCGAAAAAGTAATAAACGGTATTCAATGTTATATACAAACAATTCAACCCACTAAATCGGTATTTATTGCGTTTGATGGAGTAGCACCATTTGCTAAAATGCAACAACAACGCACTCGTCGTTATAAATCTCAATTTATGTCTACTATTAATAAGGATAATAAAACTATAAAATGGAATACTTCTGCCATTACTCCTGGAACAGAATTCATGAATGTATTATCGAAAAGGATTGAGTTATACTTTAATAATAACGAACGATTTTTTAATTTACAAAAAATTATTGTTTCTTGTTCTAATGAAAAAGGTGAAGGTGAACATAAATTAATGGAGTATATTAGGTCTGGTTATTGTATAGATGATAGGGTCGCTCTTTATGGGTTAGATGCTGATTTAATTATGTTATCTATTTTCCACTTAAAATATTGTAATAATATTTGGGTTTTTCGTGAAGCACCTGAATTTATTAAAAGTTCTATTCCAGTTGCAATACAGAATACTTTATCTGATTTATATTTTTTAGATATTGATATATTAGCTGATAGTATAGTAAATGAGATGAATTGTAGTCATCCAGATAAACACCGCGTTCACGACTATGTATTTCTTTGTTTTTTATTGGGTAATGATTTTTTACCTCATTTTCCTGCTATGAATATAAGAACACATGGAATACAAGCATTGATGGATATTTATAGATTGAATATTGGTAATGTTTATGATAGATTTTTTATTTCTAAAACAAATGGCGCAATACAATGGAAAAATGTAGGGTTGTTTATAAAAGAAATTTCCAAAAATGAACATCAATTATTATTGAATGAATATAATGTTAGAGATAAATTTGATAAACGACATTGGCTTGAAACTACTGAACAAGAACAAAATGATTTGATTTTAAATATTCCCGTTATTTATCGTGGTGTTGAAAAATACATTTGTCCTAATGAATATGGCTGGGAAAAACGATATTATAAGTCATTGTTTGATGAAAATAATAGCACTAATATAATGAATAGTAATAATAGTGAATTTTTGAAAACGCTTTGTAATAATTATCTCGAAGGATTAGAATGGGTTTATAAATATTATTCGTCTGGCTGTCCTAATTGGAAATGGAAATATAACTACCATTATCCACCATTGTTTAATGATTTAATTAAGTATATTCCTCACTTTGAAACTGATTTTATTTCTAATGAAAAAACAGGTGCATCAGCTTTTAGTCCTGAATTACAATTATCATATGTTTTACCTATTTCTCAATTAGGGTTGTTGCCTAAAAATATTTGTTCTTTTTTGAAAAATAATTATAATGATTTATATCCTGAACATTATGAATTTCATTGGGCTTTTTGCCGTTATTTCTGGGAATCTCATCCAATGCTTCCGGATATACCAATCGAACTATTGGAACAATGGGATATTCAATTTAAGATGTGTGTAAAAAATTGAATTGATTTTATAGGTTATAAGTGGAATAAATAATAATACAAATAATAATAAAATGAAACAAAATATTTACGGACAACCAAAAAAATGGTTATGTTTTAATTCTGGTGTATATGAAATAGATTTATTTGAAAAGGACCGCATACTACGCATTGTTGATAATGATAATGTTAATAATATTTATGATATCGAATGTGATGATTTTTGGATGTATTTATCAGCAAATCAATATGCTATACATATTTTGGAAGATAACTACGATAAAATCAATTGGAAATTTCTTTCGAGCAATATTAATGCTATACATTTATTAGAAGAATATATCGATTATGATGCTGAAGAACAATGGATTAGCGAGAATTGGGGTCGCATGGCTCCTCGTGGCGAACCAGATTATACATATTCATTATGTTGGCACGGTTTGTCCGGTAATAGTAATGCTGTTAAACTATTGGAAAATCACCCTGAAAAAATCGATTGGGATTATGTATCGTGGCAATCTGATGCTATAAGTTTATTAGAAAATAATGTTGATAAAATAAACTGGGAAATGTTACATTATAATGATAAAACCAAAAATTTGATAGAAGAAAATATTGATAAAATACCTCTTGATGTTATTGAGGATTATTCATATAATTATTTCGCTATGCCATTTTTAGAAAAATATCCTGATAAAATAAATTGGCAAGGGCTTTCTCGAAATAAAAATGCAGTTCATTTATTGGAACAAAACCCTGATAAAATAGATTGGGATAAGTTATCGCTCAATGAAAATGCTATTCATTTGTTGGAACAAAATCCTGATAAAATAAACTGGTCGAATTTATCATATAATAAAAACGCTATGCATATGTTGGAAAAAAATATTGATAAGATTGACTGGAATGAATTATCTTATAACGAAAATGCTATTAATTTATTAGCAAAAAATCATAACAAAATAAATTGGGATATTTTACATAGTAATGATAATGTTGTTTGTTTATTAGATAATATTGCGCATTTAATACCTGATTTACACACCCATAGTAAATATAGTGAATTTTGGGTTAATATGATACAATATAATAATATTTTTGAATATGATTATAATTATTTGACAAAAAGAATGGATTTTATTAGAGAAGATTTAATGAAAGTAGCATTTCATCCAAAAAAAATATCTTACTGGTTAGATAATGATTTTGAAGATTTTTAAAGCAGGGAAACCTTGCAGGGAAACCAAGGTTTCCCCTGCGACCCCTTCCTTTATAATATTAACCTTATACAAATAACATTACAAAAGGAAGGGGTCGTAGGGGAAACCTTGGTTTCCCTGCAAAGGAAGGGGCGTGCGGGGAAACCTTGGTTTCCCGTATCCCGCAGAAAATTGAATTTGATTTTTATCTTATATTATAATTTAATTGTTATTTATATTATAATATTTTACGATGGCTATGATTAGTAAATTCACTGATAAATTAAAGGTATATTCTCCTACTTTAAAACATTATTTTGATATATTCTTGAATATGTTTAAAAATATTTTTGGTATTTATGTTCTATGGGTCTTTGTTCATTATGTTTCGGCACATATGTATGTTAAACTTTGTACACCTGCAACAATTACCGGATTTATGCTATCCCCGTTTATGGCAGCTGCACCACATTGTCAAGCATTGCGCTGGGCTTTATATAATGGTGGAAACAGTATTATTTCTATGTGGGTTACTGTTGGATTATGGTTATTGGGATATTTAAAACCTATTACAAATACTTTTATTGGAAATAGCGTTGTAAATGAAAAAACCGATTAAAAATTATTTCAAATATATAAAAAATATAAATGTTTTAATGTGTTTTTTTTTACCTTTTTGTTTTTCTGGTTTTTCTGTTTTTTTTTACCTTTTTGTTTTTCGGTTTCTTCTTTGATTTTCCTGCGTTAAAATTATTACTTTTATATATTGGCGTTAATGCTACAACTTCTTTATTTTCTTTAATAGGGGTTGCTTTTGGAGTAAACAAATAAGATAATAATGGTTTCTTACTTTTGTCATATGCTATTGCATTATCAATTAAATTGTTATTTTTGTTATAATTCTCAGCTATAGGAATACTTTCACTATTAGAATTATTATCATAATATCCAACTGGTGGAAGAGAATTTCTATTTTCTTCACTTACTACTATTAATGAATTAAAAACATTATCTTCAGTTAGTGGTTTATTTTTATTCGTTGTTTTTTCTCTATCTCTCATTTCTTTTGCTCGTTTTGTTACAGGATTTATATATTTATTTCTTGATGTCATATAATATATAAATATACTTACATATTATATTTTTACATTTCTAATATTTTACTAACATCTTTTCCATATAATGTATAATTATTCATCAATTCATCTATAATAATATTCATCTTATCTTTGTTTTCTAATAATAACTTCTTAGCTTCGAAATAAGCAGTATTTACTAATTCTAAAGCTTCTTTATCTAATAATTCTTTTGTTTTTTCTGAATATTTACTACTTGAACCCAATGACCTTCCTAAAAATGGTGCTCCATTATCCAGATTTTCATTAAAAAACGCTTCTAATTCTGTTCCCATTCCATAATTTCCTATCATTCGTTGTGCTAATGAATTGGTTTGTTTTAAATCTTGAACCGCACCGACCGATACAAAATCTTCTCCATAAAATATATTTTCGGCTGCTTTTCCTCCCATTCCTATTATCAACCGTTTTTTTAATAAATCTTTTGTATATAAACCACTATCTGTTATATTTTCATATTCATTAAATAATGTATATCCACCTGCACCATTATATGTAGTTTGCATTGTTACTTTTTTTAAATCAAAATATTCATTGTATAATGATACTAATAAAGCATGCCCTGTTTCGTGTATGGCTACTCTTCTTTTTGATTCATCACTTCGATTATCGGTTCTTTTTGATAACCCTACAATTAATTTATCTAATGCATTCAATAAATCTATTTCTTGGATTACTATTTCGCCTTTTCTTGATGCAAATATAGCTGCTTCATTTAATAGATTTTTGATTTGAGCACCAGAGAACCCATTTGTTAATTCGGAGATTAATTCAAAATTGATTGATGGACTTAATTTTTTATTTTTTGAATGAACTTTGAATATTTCTTTTCTCGATTCTCTATCTGGCAATGGAACTAATATAATTCTATCAAATCTCCCTGGTCTTAATAATGCGCTATCTAATACATCTTTTCTATTTGTGGCCGCTATAATCAAAATGCCGTCATTATCTGCAAACCCATCCATTTCTGCTAATAATTGATTTAATGTTTGTTCACGCTCATCATTAGCCATATTAATTCCTGCACCTCGCTGTCTTCCTACAGCATCAATTTCGTCTATGAATATAATACAAGGTTTATTTTCCCTTGCCCTTTTAAATAAAGCACGAATTTTTGCTGCTCCCATACCTACAAATAATTCTACAAATTCACTTGCAGCAATTGAAATAAAATTTGCGTCGGCTTCACTTGCTATTGCTTTTGCTAACAGCGTCTTTCCTGTTCCAGGTGGTCCTTCTAATAAAATTCCTCTTGGAATTTCAGCACCTGCTTGTTTATATATTGTATCATTTTTTAAATAAGAAACTACTTCTGTGCATTCTTCGAATATTTCTGGACTACCTGCGAAACTACTTAGTGATATGTTTGCCTTTATCATATTTATTTTATCACTATCTATATTTTTCATTCCTGGCATTGGTGGCATTCCTGGAAATCCTCCTGAAGAGTTTGCCGAACTTCGAAATAAACGTATTATAAAAGTCAAAAATAAAAATGGAAATATGTAGTTACTTGTAAAAGATAATATATCTCTTGATATTACTTCAAACCCTGATGGCAATGGTTCTTGTAGAAAATATGTTTCTATTTCATTTTTACTACTTTCATCTACTATTGATTTTACAATTACTGGAGTAATTTTAGTTACTGAATAATCTGTTAATATGTCTACATCTCCATCTTCATTTATATTTTCACTAAAAACTCTATCCAATTTAGAATTGATATAAATTTTATCAATATCGTGTTTTTTAATTCTTGATAATAAAGAATTATATGTAGTTTCTGGTAAAATATTTCTGTATTTCATTGCTTCGTTAATGTTGTTTTCATCTAACATTTTAATATTAAATTTATTTATGTGGTGTTCTATTGGTTTGAACGAAAAAATTGTAGGCACAATTATTGTGCATAATATGTATTGCAATATTTTCATATTGTTCTTAATTTTATAATATGTTATTGTATTTATATTGTTTATATTTGTATTCAATAAAAAAGGCTTTCGCCGATTTTTATATTTTTTATTTTGAAAATTAAAATTTATTGAATTGGTTGGACTTCGTTAGCTTCATTGTTGGCAAGTGTTAATAATTCGTGAATTATATCACTTCTTACTGTTGCTTTATTATTAGTAGTTGCGTCTTCAGGAGATTTTTTAGATTTTCTAACCTTTTTAGGTTTTTCTGCAGGAGCAGCTTCAACTCCATCAACAACAACAGCTTCACCTTCAACAGCAGGAACTTCAGGAGATTTTTTGGATTTTCTTGCTTTTTT
>Ga0136644_10001560_pt1 | contig 18128 bp, 13 predicted proteins | sample C_130820_EF_Meta_FD_94780 | JGI IMG/M metagenome (GOLD analysis project Ga0136644, IMG submission 94780) | Freshwater microbial communities from Lake Croche, Canada to study carbon cycling - C_130820_EF_MetaG (v2) (version 2) | ecosystem: Environmental > Aquatic > Freshwater > Lake | place... | reverse complement strand
TTCCTCTTCCTCTTCCTCTTCCTCTTCCTCTTCCTCTTCCTTTTTCTCTTTTTCCCTTTTCTCTTTTTCCCTTTTCTCTTTTTCCCTTTTTTCTTTTTCCCTTTTCTTAGTAATGTTTTTATGATTTTTTTTATTATTATTATTTTCCTCATCATACAGTTTTTTATACCTTGACGCGACTCCGCCCATTTCTATGTATTCCTAACAAATTACCATCACATACAATGTCATGATAATTATGGTATTGTAATAATTATGCTCATTTAAGAAATCTCCAAAGACCTGCGGTTCACGTCGGGCTCAATGGTAGGAACATTGAACACAGTCACGGGCACCTGGGGGTTAGGGGGCTCAGACCGGAGTTGGTAGTTGGCATTCCTCAAGCTCTGGCCCACGGTATTGACACCAATGAGCGCACCCGCTGACAAAAAGTTCTTCCCCTTCAAGGACCCAGTCCCCATAGGGTTCTGCTGTGCCCAGACAGAGTTCGCGTCCTTAGGCAACAGCTCGGAAGGAGTCAGTTGGTCGCGAGGATAGCATCCAGCAGGCTGCTCGGCATTCCCGAAATTGGCGGGACCCGAAGAGGGTGTCGGGACAACCTCGGGCGCATTCTTTACGACACTCTCACGTGTAGGGCCGGCCATAGCATTCCCACCAGCCTGTGCCGAATAGTTCGATGCCGCAGAAAGAGTCGCTTGGAATCCCTCACGACGAGCAAATAAATCAGGTTTCGCATATGCGAGGACCAAAACAACACCCGCTAATACGGCCAATGCGCCAACCGCTTTCATACTTCCAGAGGTACCTGCCATAATTGCTTCTGTATATTGGTTTCATCTTTCTTCTTCGGAAGTTAGTTCAGATTCGGAATCTGGTATGTCAAAATTTCCATACCGCTTGTAATACCGTTCCGCCATTTCTTCGGCATGAAGCCTAGCCAAAGAAGCCTTCAGCCGGGCCTGCCGAACTCTCTTGCGACCTAACTCGCGCAAAGCCCGTTCTTCTTCGGACAATTTTCCAAAAGGGATAATTTCCTGGGTAACCTCTGCAATCGGGAGTTCCGGAAGTTCAGTTTCTACAGTTTCAGGCGGGAGCTCTTCCCCTGTCACGCCCAGCTGATCAAGAAAACCGGGATCCACTTTGGATGTAACAACCTCCTCCAATTCAGACAAACTAAAGTAAAGTTCATACCGAGTTGTAAAAAACACAAGTCGTGCCGGAATCCATGTTGCTCGGAATGTTTCCCCAACCCTCCCCGCCAAATCCACCTCGTCCGTAATCCATTCATATACCAATCGTTTGAAGAATACCGCCTCATCTAGCGATTTTGAAAAATACTTGGATGCCTGCTCCAGGAAATCATGTATAAATATTTCTTTCAGGTCTTCTTCCGTTATACTGAGCTTCGTTGGATCCGTTGTTATCTCTTCAATCTTCGGGGCATTTTTGAATGTGAATGTATAACACTTCTTTGCTACATCGAACTGGGGAGGAAGGACTTGGAAGCTCATATGCGGATACCTTTGTTATATGTTTAAGAATCATATGATAGGAAATGACGAAGCCCGGGACTTCTTTTATAAACAAAATGATAGATTATCTGGGAAATGAGCAGACACGTGACAGAATTCAATCAGATATTCTTGATCCACTCTTGAATCATATCATGAAACGAATATTCCCGTATATTATCTTAATTTGTGTATTTTTCATATTGCTGCTTGTCGTAGTCTTACTCACACTCGGAATCATCGTATTCCAAATGCGAAGAACTGTAGTACCCAGAGTAGAATGAATACACCCCCCGATTCAGTAGAGCAAATTGGAAACCTTATTCGCTATTGGGTTCATTATGATAGCACAATAGGGGCGCTCAATAAACAAATAGGTGCGGCACGAGTGAAACGGAATGAGTATGAATCCCAGATTCTTCAAAAACTCAAGGAGACCCATGTCACAAATCCCGTCATACAAATTGGAGGGGGGCGCCTTATTATATCCGAAGACAAGCAGTCAGCTCCTCTTACATTCACAAATCTGGAAACGCTTCTTCAACAATATTATGCTAAGAAACCAGGTGCCCGTAATGAAACTGCCGATATTATCAAATTTATTAAAGAAAACCGGGTGGTGACAACAACTCCCTGCCTAAAGCGCCAAGGAGCGCCTCGTTCGCGCCGGGCAGATGAGAAAGTCTAAAGAAATATCACGACATTTATGTAAGTAAGAGGGTGTGTATATGGATCAAAGAACATGGGACGACTGGCTGGAGGAGGAGGTTGTTTGGAACTGTCGAGAAGAGATTCCGAGGCGAGTAGCTCTCCGCCGTTTCGTATATGAGGGGCTCATCCCCTTTATTAAGTCATATGGCTACGCATTTGAAGGTGATCTGAATATAGTCGGATCCAATATCGCAACGGGTCTCTATGAAAATGCAAATCGCACATATGGAGAATGGAATTATGGATTACGTGAAGAGTTATTGGATGAAACAGAGTATAAAAACTATTATCGATACACTATTGATTATGAGGCGTGGAAAGCCTTCTGGGATACATGGGGCGTATGGTGCGATCTGGATGACGAACAACATGAGCGAAGATGTGAATTAGAATCGTATATATGGACACAACTATCTATAGAACGCTCAAAGCCCACGAAAATTGTAAATGAGCTGTTGGGTGTGGAAGAAACAGAGGAGAATGTAACTGAACATGAATGTCAAGATACATACTTTAAAGAGATGGTGGAATGAGAACATTATTTACTCGACCATTTGTCATCATTAAAGGGTTTCACAAAAAGGGAATCCGTTTGCGTTTTAAATTGATTTGTTCTTTTATCTACATCCAGTGTCTCGGGTGTTTTCGGAATGTTTCCTTGATCCATTAGAAGCTGTTCATCATGGGCAGTTTGCGCTGGCTTTTTGCCAAAGCAATTTACTCCATACAGCATATCTGGATTATCAAAATAGCCTCCATTTATACCAACTACCCCGCAAGCTCTGCGTTGATCCTCCGTTCCTGCCTGTAGCTTCTCGTATGTTTCTTCTTGCGTGGGATAGACGGCCATCTGTCCTTTTACCCAGCCATAATTACACCAGTCGGCACCCTTACTCCAGGCGTTTTTCACTTGTTCATAGGTGGCCAGTTCGGCTCCGAGTGCCTTACATAGGGGTTCTGCGTCGTAATAAGTAAACTTGTTCTGTGCCACATTGAATACTTCATTGGATGCAGTGGATGGAAGAATTCTTTCTACAATGCTGTGCTGCTTCATTGCGACCTCCTCAGCCGGTGTAATAGTTTGTGGAGCTACTGGGGGGGTTGTCAGATCCACGGGTGGAGGAAGATATACGGGAGGTGGAGGAGGAGGGGGGGGCTGTGTATGAAGACCCATGGACTGTTGGAATGACCTCGTCACATATTCATACCCTTGCTTGATTTGCTCATTGAAAAAAGAAAATACGACAAGGAACACAATAACAAGCGTGAAAAAAATGCCGAGTGGGTAAATCCAGGGACTTTCAAGAGATTTTGTGGATAAATTACCGAATGTCGGAGGAGCGCCTTGAACACCCACTACGCTGTTATTCGCTGGAATCTTTGCATTATTTTTGTTCGAAAATAAGTTATTTAATGGGGCATTTTCAGCAGGGTTTGTGTTGTTCCCCCTGTTTGTATTCGTATTGTTCCCCCAGTTTGTATTCGCATTGTTCCCTCTATTATTCGTAGCTGGCGGGGTTGGAGACGAATTTCCAAACGGGATCAAACTATTGAAAGATAATGCGTTGTTCTTTTTATTCGAATTCAAATTCGTAGATGCGGCATTTGCTACACCTGCCGCCGCATTTACAACCGTGCTTATAGCACTAGATGCTGCTTGAGCAACAGCATTTACAGCTCCAACTATGGGACTAGGTGCTGTAGGTGCTGGAGGTGCTGCTGTAGGTGGTGCTGGGGCTGCGTTCATCTCTAACTAAGAGGAAAGAAGATCAGATATTTGTAACTTTATATGTTCCAAGAATGCGGCTACACTTACATCCCAGTGAACACCATCCGGGGCGAGATTTGGATACGCTATGCCAAATCCCCACGCCGCAGGAAGTTCATTCAGTTTTCCATTCTTACCATCATATGACTGCGACGATTTAACAACCGTATCAACACTTAGCTGAATTGTGGAACGGGGGCGGAATCCCATCGCGTATACAACCCAATCCGCCGAATGTGACGTTCGAATTACTTTGGAGGTGTCATTTACGGAGACAAGTTCAACAGGAATCTTTCCTGCCACGATATCGTCGGCGATCTCTGCTGCTTCTTTTTTGATACCATCATATACACCATCACGATCCCAATAAAATGGTTCAGGGCTATTATAATAGGCTGTCACATCGACACCAGCTTGAACTAGATTACGTATGACAAGTGTGCCACTATGCATTGTTCCGAAGACAAGGGCTTTTTCACCCTTTTTTACAAGGGATGAAATGCGCGACGCATCAATCGCAATCTCTAAAGGTATAGACGGTATAGAAATATCCATATGATTCGGTTCGCTTCCTGGGGCTAACACCAATTTCTTACATACAATCTTTTCCTCCTTTCCAGACATTTCAGTCACCACCGTCCAACTTTGTGTAGCAGTGTCATAGTCGGCGCGTGTGGCAATCCCCTGAATTCTTTTCACGTGTAGAGATTTAGTAAGATTTCGCAGTAGATGTGCGATTTCGACAAGGGCCGTTGTGTTAGCAGGTTCTATCGGTGAATCTATTTTTAGAGAGGGACATGTCGTTGTGAGAGCATGTATAGTTTTGGACCAAGGGGTATTCGACTGAACAGCTGTCCATTTACGTGCCAAATCTCCACCATCAAAATACGGATCCACAATACACACTTTTGCCATATCTGCGCCGGATTCTCGGAGTAAGAGTAACATGCTAAGGCCTGTTGCTCCTGCACCTATAATACAAACGTCCTTCATCTATTCTGTGGATAGTCTAAAGGTATTTATGCCGAATCCTCGGGCTGTGTGCGATTTCCACCTCGGGATGCGATATATTGACGTTGCTGAGGAGTGGTGCATACGCATCCACCGCCGCAGCTGAAACTAGCACCACAGCACTCGGGCTTACACTGATTATTCTTAAACATGAACAAGTCATCGGCGCTAGGCTTGAATTCAGCCCCGTTCAACGGTTCATTGGGTGCCGTATAGCGCCATCCTGATACACTATTGCCGGTAGATAGTTTTATCCCATCAAAGGCCCCCACAGGTGAATACGTCTCTTTGGCTCCGCCCGCATTCTCCAAATAATACGAGCTGAATCCCTCTACATTGCTCGCATTCGTAGCAACGTTGGCCCCGTTGTTGGTCATATTGACCCCATTCATAGCCGTAGTGGCCCCATTCATAGCGGAATTGGAGCCATTGGAAGACATGTTCGTAGCCACATTGGAAGGCATGTTCGTAGCCACATTGGAAGGCATGTTTGTAGCCGTGTTGTTCTGAAATCCCTCCATGGGTGAAAGCCCATATGGAATGTAATACATCATTAAAATATTGGCAACGAATATTAAAAGCAATCCACTAATTAATACAGCACTCTTCATTTCTGATTCTTCTCAAGGTATATTTTTTATACGGGAGCTTTCAGGGGTCCAAATTTCTTATGAACCCACTCTCTATCTTCCGCGAATACCTTGTGCGCCTTCGGGGCCGTTCGCAACGTAAGTTTAGCAATAGCATCCAATTTGTGGAAGACACTCAGGGCACTATATTCATCAACCGCCTTTCGCAAAGCCTCGTGCCTCTGCGAATTAGAGGATCGGAAAGAATATCCGTAGCTAGATAATTCGCCCTTCCGTAATGGCCCAATCCCCTTTCCTGATCTAGGCCCCTTTCCTGGAAGACCCCTATCCTTAATACATCTCGCTTCAACATACATATTCTTTTGTTCTGGATGAATACGATACTCCTTCCCAGAAGACTTCTTCACTGTAAACCCCCTTTTACGAACAGCCGTAGTATAACGCCGCGTATATGCCTTTCGCAGAATTTGTCCGGGGGGACAGTATTTCCGCGAAATACTCTTGAAGCTTGGTACCTTTTCAAGTATGTTTCGTGTTTTTCTACGTGCTGTATTGGAACCCATATTACTATATTATTGTTACATTATATTAAGCATTCTGCTCATCATTTCCAACTATGACCGGAATGGGTTTTACCCCCTTTTTATTCAATATATCAATGTGTTGCGAACTTACAGTATAAGGATATGTTCGTAAATCTAATGTGGCGTAATAGGATAATGAATCTTTTAAAGAAGGATTTGCTCGTAAGGCGGGAAACACGCCCTTTTTTTCGAATACAGAACACACCGCCCGTTTTTTATCATCATAGTTGGGCGGTACAACACCATTATTCTTAATGACACCCATAACTATATTGTATAATTCTTCAATATGATTCTTTACATTCGTCATTCCAAGTTCCACATCCTGTTTTGAATTGTTTGTATTGTTTGTATTGTTTGTATTGTTTGTATCATTTGTATAACCTCCGCCTAAATGCTCATTCAGATATGGCTTCTTAAACTGATTAAATATAGAGCGCATTGTCTGAATAGTAGGATCATGGGGCTCCATTCTAACGGCATACAACGTAAAAAACGGGCAAAATAAATGCGACTAGATAAAAATGCCAGCATCCGGCAACCGTGGTCCTCCTCGCGATACTGGCCCTTCTATTGAAGATTCGATCCGAGATGCAGAAACTCGCTCCCTTGACTTTCCAGCCACGGAGCGAGCTAATTATGTGCGTGCTATGATACATCGTGTCCGGGAGTTTCAAGCTGCTGGCAAAACAACCGACGATATTAAGGAACGACTTCCTGAGTTTGTTCGGGACTATCCCCATCTTTTTGAGACTGTGACTGGCCCTGATTTTGATCCAAGCACTCTGCAGACAATGTTGTCAATGCTGGATCGCATGGGAAACGGGACTCTAAATCATCACCAAGCGACGGTAATTGTGGGTAAGCGCTTGGCACAGAAGTATATACGACCCGATGAACAGCCATAGGTTTTGTTATAATAAAGGGTATATGAAAACGCTGACACCAAGCTAAACTCGTTTTAAAGTCATTCATAAGTTGGGTATCATACCATATTTCTGGATGAACTGCATACTGTTCTGCTATAGAAATCGCCCTACATTGTTGTTCCATGTTCATAAGAACATGCGAATGAACGTATGCCGAATCTGTGTCTCCCATAAGTTCGAAACTGTCAGCAGGATATTTACCTTGTTCTATATTCGACAGAATGCTATTCAAAGATGCAAGCACTTCAGGCGGGGCGCTGATAAACCCACGCCCTAAGAAATATCTTTCCGAATTACACGGACGAGATATGGCTGGTTTATACAATGTCCATTCCTTAAAACAACGCCCTAACAACCCAATTAACACAATAGTGGATTCTGAAAAAATATCAAAGAGCTTCAACACGAAGGATCCATCCGAATGTAAGCAGCGAATCCCTGTCAATGCCGAATTTACTAGCAGTTTATACACCGACTTTTCCTGAAAATGATAATTAATGCTAAAATCAAATCCTCCGTCCGCGGTAAACAACGTTGCTCCAGGTGATACTGCCGCCACAAACGAATCCCTATTCGCTTCTACATATACATCCCCCGTCCCATCCGCCCCATAATGAAGACGCACTTCGCGGTGATTTTGAAGAAACGAAGAAGCTCTGCGCCATCCAGGGACGCGCTGATTTGTCGATCGCAAGGTCATTGCCGTGGCAACTTGAACCGTCTTTTTATTGCGCTGCGCTATATCAATAAGCGCCTGGATAAAGCCACCAGGGCCCTCCGCAATATGCGCGGAACGTATCTTCGACATTTGCTTCGGTAAATTCCCAAATAACTGGAGAACATCCAATATTTCAATAAGTTTAAAATACGAACGACTCAGTGGTTTAATTACAGCAATAGATGGATGAAAATAGTTATCTTCATGCGTATAGACCATTTCATAGGGATTTACCATTTTTTTTACAAGTTCCCACCGATGTATTTCCTCCAAGGCGGAAATTCTGTCTTTGGCCGTTCGCAGTATGCTCGGATGCTTATCGCACCATTCACCAAAGCTGAGTTGTTTCAAGGGTGAAAAAATACGCGGTTGCCATTGCACAGAAGCCCAAGGCGGTTTTGTCGCAGGGCCAGTTTCCATACTTTAGTATAGTATGTGGGCCTTAACCCTTACTCCTCTTCGCCACCCATAATCGTAATTTCTACATCGGCTTCGTCCATCAGAACCGCCCTCTGAGGCATGGCCACATTCATACGCAGGCGTGCTGTAGAACACATATCATCCTGATCCTCATGTAACTCTGCGTTAATTTGCTCCTGCGTAGGACCCTCATCCTCATCTTCAAAGCCCTCCACCGGCGTCATACCCTCCTGGAGCCTCATGAATGCCGACTCATCAAAGAGCACATCAAAGAAGCCCGTTCCACCACGAATGGGCTGCCCCATCATAATATTCGCCGAGATACCTGTCACAGGATCCATCTCGCCAAATAGGGCAGCTCGCAACAGAATCTTTTCCGTCTCCTCAAACGACGCCTTCGCAAGAGGACCTATATCCATCTTATTAATACCATAGCGATCTGCCGACATTAGACGCCCTGCGCGCGTCATTACATCGCACAGGAGTCCCAGGTGTCGACAATTCACACCTGACTCCTCAAACAATGTCGTGATCTCATGAATAAGCGTGGCACGTGTGGCTTCAATACCCAAATTCGGGTATATGTCATGTACGTGGCTGCTCGTGAGTTTCGTGCCATCTACATACGGGTGGTTCATCACTGTGAGAAAGTTCGTGCCATCCGTATCGAGCACATACTGCGTCACTTGCTTATACACACCCTCCTCCTTGTTAAATTCCACCACATCCTTGTCTTGGCGGAAATTCACTGCCTTGATCCCAGGCACGCCACGAATCACAATCCCTGTTAGCAGCCTATTCTGTAGCTTCTTGAGTGCCAGTAAATCGTCCATACCCGAATTCATTTCGGGAGGAATACGCACACGCATAATCAGCCGCTGCGAGTTATAGTCGCTATAGACAAGATTAATCGCCGTCCCGAATTTCTGTCGCAGCACAAACGCAATATCGTCCATGCTGATATTCTTCATAAACATGCGCTCCCTATCAAGCTCCAGGCGAAGCATCAGCCGACTCCACATCTGCTTTTCCTCCTCTTCTACCCCTTCTTCGCCAAACTTGGGGGCCGGCGCGGCATCAGGATCCATTTCCGCCTCAAAGGCCTTGTAGAATTTGATCAAATCGCGGTCCTCCTCAAGCACCGACGAAGAATCATCTGGGTCGTAGTAAATGGCAGCCTTCACCGTAATATCCTTCAACAGCGTGAGTTCCAAGTCCTGCGCGACCTTTCTCGCCTTTTCCTTGGAATCGCGAATTTCGGGCTTCAATGTCACCGTTAGAGAAATCGCCTTCGGGTTCTGTGTAACCTTGAGCAACTCCTTCAAACGCGGCACACCTCGCGTGACATTCGACTTGGCAGCCACACCAGCTAAATGAAATGTATCTTTGCAGGCAATACAATCCATTGTCATAAAGTTGCGCGTGGTGGCAACCGTCAGGTCATAGACGCGGTCCTTCATAGGGCGAATTTCCTGAATAGACGTGATTTCGTCCCACACCATGTCACACGTTACTTTGCGGCGACATGTGCGCTCCTTACCTTCTTTAAAGTGCTCTTCTAATATCGCCTGTTTGCTATCCACGGATAGACGAAATGTATTAGCAAACACGCTACTGTATTTTGCGAGAACAGTTAATGTATAGTTTGTGCGCACAGAATCAAAGACCCCCTTCTCAGGTGTTCTCTCTGACAGTGTGCTGAAGATTCCGAAACGAGCCAACAGTGTGCCGAAACGTGTAAGGAGATCCTTTGAAACGGACGTCACCTTCACACAGCCTGTTTTTTCTATTGTTCCATCCCCACTTATATAGCCGTCTATGAGACCCTGAACAAACTCATCCGATGCTTGAAATACCCAGTCAGGCATTGTCTTCTCGTAACTCACACGACCAAAGAGTTTCTGCATGAGAGTGGCGAGTAGCGTTGAATGAATAACCAAACTAGTGGTTTGTCCGTGGATTCCCGACTTTTCAGCTTCACGTTGTCCAGATACCATATGGGTCCCCACATTCCACTCGGTCATAAGGGCAGTCACCTTTTTCAAATAGCCCGTATCATTATTTGTGATATTCACTTGTGTCGTATTGCTCATACCCTCCGCCAGATAGGCACCTACGAAGAATCCAAAGGACTCTGTGAGTAGAATCTCCGCAGGAATCTGCGAAACATCCGTGCCATAGAGCCAGTCCGTTGGAGGCAGATGTTCTCTGAGACTCAGGCTCTTCACCGTTTGTAAATCACCTAGGGCCAAAGAGTTTGCAATAGGAATTACATCACCTACGCGCAACTCAGATCCATTTATATCCTGCACTTTGTCACCCACCTTTGTAAGGAATGACTTACCCTTGGTGGCTTTTAAAGAGCGCCCAGATGCGAGTGTCACTTCCAGAATAGTATCCGTGCCGTCCTCATTTACAACAGGGTGCCGAGTAATGGCTTCCAACTTTGTCCACATCATTTTACCAGACTCATCGCATGAAATCGCCTGCCAATCATTTCCATCCTTCAACTCCATGTAGAGCTGGTTATTTGGAAACTCCTGAATCTCATCCGGCGACATGGCCATCTTTTCATCTATGAATTCCCCAATCCGAGGACAGACGATTAGACCATTCTTTGCAATCATTATTGGGGTATCCCAATCTACACTATTGAGCGTCATCTGAGTCGATGGCTCACCAATACTCTGTGCCGCGATGATACCGACCTGCTCCCCAGGTTGCGCCCAGCCCTGCCAGTTCTTCACCACAATCATCTCACACACTGTATCAAATGCCTTGCGTGTCAGGCGCTCCTTCAGAACCATCTTGTGGGGTGCCAGATAGAAACGAAGAAGAGCCGCCCAGAGTTTATGATACGACTGCGTCCTCTCAATCAGCTTGTCAATACCCTGTAGGACATAGAGGGGCGTCAAATCCGTCGCTGCCTTCTTTTCCAGGCGGAAACTTGTCGTCACATTCGTCAGCACACGGTCAATGTTCACAGACGCAAACAGCGCTACGTCCTGCTTGGACCGCTGAACTCCCTCCACCAGCATCTTGCGATCCACCAGCACTTGCTCCGCAAACGACTTCAGGGCCTCTGTATCCTCGCCACGCAGAGTTCCTTCGGCCAATACGCCCGCCATATCTGCATTCTCCATCCCGTAATCCCGCCGAACTTCCATGTCACTCAGCTTTCCAAGACCCAGGCTCGCTGACTCTATCTTGGTCGCATTGATTCCGTCCTCGCCGTATTTGAATTGAACCATATTCATGCGGCTGTCTCGGACAGAACCATCGTATTGGACAGTTAAATCCTCCATGGCCTTGACGAGCTGTCGCTGTATATAGCCTGTGTCGGCGGTATCATAGACTTGAAGGCCATTCGCCAAACCAAATGTGAATGTTCCAGGCACTGTCAAATCATATAACTTAGGATACTTTTCTAGACCAACAGGTGTAATCTCCACAATTTCATCTAGAACTACATCCTTCTGGAATGGGAAGTTACGATGCTCAGAAGAGGCCTTTAGAGCCAGTAGTTTTGTATTCTTCGCATCATCCATGAGACGTATCCTATATGCAAATCGTTTCGCCCATTGAGCCCTGATCGATAGGCGGTAGCTTGGTTGAATAACCTCCGTGCCAAGATTATTGCTTGTAAGTTGGGACTCAAACACCTTTGCAAAGATACCAAGACGACTCAATAGCATATTGATGCCCTCAATCAAATCCTTGGAAGCAGAACCGACTTCCACCGAGTTGTCCGATACAGAACCATCTCCAGAGAAGTAGCCATCAAGAAGTGCCACTATGAAATGTTCAGGCGCTGCAAAGGACTCCGCAGGAACACGCTTATTGGATGCTCCATGCCCAACCAAGAGGTCTAGGAACTTGGCTAAGACAGTGGAATAGCCACGCACGGTAGTAGTCACGCCCCCTATTGCGTTGAGCTTTACATCTTCGATAGTCTTTACACGCTGACTCTCAAACCAGTCATGAACGAACTGACAGATTGCCGAATTGTTGTTCGTAATAGCTATATATCCACTCGTCACATCCACATTACCCTCCGCAAGGAACAGGCCCAGGAAACGGCCATTCTCTTCACTCATAGTGAACTCATCGGGAATGCGCGCGTGGTCACGGTTGGTAGTAAAGGGATAGACATATCCACGAAGTATATTATCCGTCTTAGAACGTGTGAGTGTTCGCACAAAGCGCCCTTTATTCTCGTAAGGAAGCGTGAAGGCCTTGCCATTGTTTTCATCCCACCAGCCGGCAGGAATGTGCTCGCGATCCAGCATTGCCTCCGCCACGGCCTCCTGAGCTACCAGGAAATCAGTTCCATAGAGATAGTCATCCTTTGATAGATACTTGGCAAGAGAAATGGACTGACAAACGACTGGAGGTGCTACTAGCTGCATGGTGACTGGCATACAATGCCCAGGACGCACCTCAAGTGTATCCATCTTCTCAAATGTCTTTGTTTCGGCGCGCCAAATCAAGAGGGACTTGGATTCAGGAACAATCACGGAACGACCACCCAACGTCTTCACTTCATAGAGCTTTTTCCCAGGGTCATGGCGAGTGACTGCCGCTACAGAACCCCATGATACAGATCCCTCTGCTGTCACTGTAGGAATGAACGTATTCGATGATAGTTCTAGCATTTCAAGTTCGTTATCCGCAGGGAAATGCTCAATATCGCCCACCTTTGCAGCCCTCATATGCGCATCAATCCAGTCCCCAATTGCTACACACTTTGTCAGACCCTCTTCCATCACCACAATCTTCGTATCACCTGTCACAGACTTTACAGCTGTATCAATCAGACCCTCACGACCTGATATGGCGTGAAAGAAGAACTCCTGGGGTGTCAGTCCCTGAATAAAGCTGCTCTCTACAAAGCCTCTCGCCTCGGCACCATCATCATACTTTTTAAAGTGCGGCAGTGTCCTGTCCGAGAAGCCATAGGGAATACGCTTCCCTTCAGGCGCCTGCTGCCCCACACAGGCCATCATTTGTGCAATGTTAATGTTGCTACCTTTGGAACCTGCACGCACCATCGCCACGAGACGATTCTCATCCGAAAGAGCTCCCAGGCCGATTTTACCCGACTCCTCCGTGGCCTTATTCAGCTCCGTATATACCTTATCTTCAAATTCCTGCTGGTTCGTCTTTCCCGTGCTATTGTCAAAGAGATCCAAGTGAATCTGGAGAAGAATATTCTCAATCGCCGCCTTACGCTTCTTCACCACTTCCTCCATTTGCTTGCGCGTGTCCTCATCAGCTATAAGATCCGAGATACCCACCGAGAATCCATTGTAGACAAGAAACTGCTCCACCGTATTTTGCATAGAGTCAATGAAATTCACCGTATCTGTAGATCCATAATCGCGATACGTGACATGGACAATACCCTTGGATGGCTTGGAGAAGATGTCCTTGTCAAAGATTCCCTGCTCTACAACCCCTTCGCGGATTTTCACAAAATTCTCCTGCGCCTTGTTATCCTTATAGAGACCATTCCCCATCTCCAAGTTAATAGGAGGCATCAGCTGCGTGAGAACCTGTTGTCCCGTCCAACGAGGTGGCTTTCCCTCGGGCGTTCTTCCCGCCTTTGGCACAACTCCCTCAAACCGCTTATTCCACATCATCATGTTCATAAACTCACTCCTATTAAAATTCACATGTGGGCGAGTGAGCCTATAAGACCCCACCAAGGAATCCTGCACAACACCAATAAGTGGCTTCGCGTGACGAGGAGTTACAATCTGATGAGGAACCGCCGCAATCTCCGCCAGCTCCGTAGAAGCCTCATACGACTGGGGAATGTGCGCATTCATTTCATCACCGTCAAAATCCGCATTGTAGGGCGCTGTTACGGATACATTCAGGCGGAAGGTATTGTAGGGCAATACCTTGACTCTGTGACCCATCATAGACATCCTGTGGAGCGTAGGTTGCCTATTGAAGAGGATGATATCGCCATCATCCAAGTGCCTATTCACCACGTCTCCCAGCTTCAGCACAATCTCCCGCGTATTCACGTGCTTCAATGAAATCATGCGGCCATCGGGGCGCACAATGGTCTTTGCGCCTGGATGCTTGTCGGCACCATTCTGGATAAGTTTATACATTTGCTCCCGATTATAGGGCGTCACCTTCTCAGGCACCGTCAGATTAAGAGCAATCTTCAGAGGAACGCCAATCTCTGCTATAGACAAATTGGGATCGGGTGTAATCACAGAGCGCGCCGAAAACTCTACACGCTTCCCCTGGATATTGTAGCGAATACGACCCTCTTTTGAACCCAGACGCTGCTGCACAGACTTCAAGGGGCGCCCTGAACGTTGAGCAGAAGGAGCCACACCAGGAATCTGATTGTCCACGAGAGTCGCAATATGATACTGTAGAACAGTGTGTTCATCCTCAATCAAGTTCTTGGAGGCATTGTTGTTGATCTTGTCCTGAAGACGCTGGTTGGTAGAGATGATTTCAAAGAGCTTGTGCGTCAAGTCATCCTCCGAACGCTGATTGTTGTCTTGAATCACGGAAGGGCGCACCTGGGGAGGAGGAATCGGAAGAACAGAGCAAATCATCCAATCTGGGCGACACCAATACCGATTGAGGCCCATGAAATCCACGTCCTCATCGGTAATGCGACGGAACAGACGGAGAATGTATTCCACTTCCAAGACTTGCGTGACCTTTTCCGGCTTTTCCTGGCCGGGGTTGGTCAAACTATTTACCCATTCGGCCGTGATTCGTGCAATTCCATCCCGTGTGTAGCGATCCGGCTGGACTGCCCCACAACCATCCTCCGTATCCTGCCCACACCGAGAAATGTTGGCGCAAAGGTTCAGGACGGCGCGCCATCTCGCCTCTCCTCGCCTATTTGCGACTGCCTTGTGAAGCTCTTTATCCACCAGGAGCTTGGAACAGCGGACACAGACACAATTCAGAACATTTAAGATGTATGGAAAGAACTGAATGAAATACACAGGCCGCGCCAACTTGTAGTGGCCAAAGTGGCCGGGGCATCCGTGATTCGTCTGTCCACAGCTACGACACGTCTTCCCGTTATCAAGAATTCCCATGCGTGGATCAAAGAGGCCGCCAATACGCGGCTCATTTCCATCATAGGTGCCGGTATTCGTAATTTCCACTACAGACCGTTTTTCAATCTCTTCAGGTCCGAAAATCCCGAATTGGATACCCACCACGGGTTGAATATCCGAATCTGGACGATATATTCCGGCGGGCATCTCTCTTCTGTGTTATAAGAGGGTTTCTAAGTGCCCGCGCACGCTCAATTTTAGGAAGGGGGGGGCCTTTAGGCCTTTGTCACACCCGCATGGACAATAACGTATCTTTTGGAATATACTTTAATGCAGCAATATTGGTCGATTCAGGGAGAATCTTGGGCGCCTTCCCATTCTCATAAGCTTCCAGCCATCGTAGCGCACATACACACCATTTATCACCTGCTACAAGACCTGGAAAGGAGGGAGGGCTGGGAGTAGTTAAATTATTTCCCTTTGATTTCGTAAAACGTAGAAATGTATTGTCCATGACAGCACATACTACGTGGGTTCCGACATCTGTCGAACCCGTTGAACAATTTCCATCGCGAAAAAATCCAGTCACTTTTCCGGGCTTTTTACAACAAGGTATCATTCGGGTCCCGAGTATATTTTTCGTTGAACGCTTACGTGTATTTCCTGGCATCTACCGAGGGCATATTAGTTTTTCACATCGCCATCCATCATATCCTCTACCAGTGATTCAAATGTATACTCGGGCTTCCACCCCAGCTTTGTGCGGATTTCGGTAGAGTCCCCCAGCAATAAATCCACTTCCGCGGGTCTGAAAAATGCCGGATTCACTCTCACCAGCACTTTGCCAGTAAGCTCGCAGATTCCTACCTCCTCCAGGCCTTCGCCAACCCATCGTAAAATGGTTCCCGTATGTTTAAAAGCCGCTTCCACAAACTCGCGCACCGAATGTGCGACCCCTGTCGCCACCACCCAATCACGCGCCTCCTCCGCCTGTAGAATACGCCACATGGCCTCTACATAATCCTTTGCGTGCCCCCAATCACGACGAGCTTCCAGATTTCCTATGGAGATATGCTCCGCCTTTCCATCTTGAATGTCTTTGATGCCCTTTGTAATCTTCCTCGTGACGAAATCTTCCCCACGCCTCGGGGATTCATGATTGAAGAGAATCCCATTCGTCGCGAATAATCCATACGATTCACGATAGTTCTTCACAATCCAGAAACCGTATTGTTTCGCCACACCGTAAGGGGATCTCGGATAAAAGGGTGTCGTCTCCTTCTGCGGGACTTCCTGGACTTTTCCATAGAGCTCACTCGTCGAGGCCTGATAGAAACGAATACGATCTTTTATAGGGCTCGTGCGTATGGCCTCCAATATGTGTAATACACCGGCACCATCCGATTGTAGCGTATATTCAGGCATCTCAAAGGAACGCTGCACATGGCTCTGCGCAGCCAGATTGTAGATCTCCAGGCGTTCTGGATTTGAAAAACTCGCCACCGAGAGAATAGACCGAATAGAACTCACATCCGTCACGTCCCCGTATTGTATATTAATTCGATTCATGATATGGCTGATGCGACCCATATTGTTATTTAATGAAGATCTGCGGACTAAACCATATACTCTGTAACCCTTATCTAAGAGAAGCTCTGCGAGATACGAACCATCTTGTCCCGTTATACCTGTTATAATAGCTGAACGGCCCGACATTCCTATAGGTCTTAGTTACGGGTTCCTTAAACTCTTTACACTTCACCCGTTTCAAACACACCCAGGCGCTCTGCGTTTCCACCCCACGGCGCATAACAGATACGACGCCCCACTTTTGACAGGTCCAGATGCGACGCGAGGCAATAGATGGACGACTCGATCATATGAAGCTCCTCGGCATTCTCCAACAGATATGTATAGTCTAATACCGGCTTGTTCACGACGGATTGGGCGAGTTCATATTCCTCGTCACCTACACTATAATGATTCTCATTCAGATCCAGTAGAAGCCTCTTTTCGCCTGCTGCCCGTAATTTGGACACAATAGCCAGTTTTTTCACAGAAGATTGTTGATGAACAAGGACATAGGGTCGGCCCACAAAAGTATCGGCGAGCTTCCTGGCCTCTTCCGTCCTCGGCACATGAAAATACCGCGTGCGAATATCCCGAGGAATCGCCATGTCATCGTAAAAAGAATAGGGGAGTTCGTAAATAGCCTTGTCTGGTTTCGGGGCGAAGAATCCACAGCTATACACGGAGAATCCCTGGTCCGCAAAAAAGTGTCTGCGAATAGGCCATGGATGTAGATCCGCGTCGTCGTCAATCAAGAATAGTTTGATGGAAGGATCATCTGCATACATGGCTAACGCATTTACCTGATACTTTTTCTTACAGACGACGTGAACTTCATCATAGGCGGTGGCAAGATAGCGGACGGCCCCATTCATCCAATACATGTCGCCCAAGCCGAGATGGGTATATACAAAGGCGCGCTTCACGGCATATCCCTTTTGCTCTCTCAAGGCAGAGTTCGCCAGCGCATTGATTTTGGCCTTGACCCGAAAGCGGCGGTCATTCTCTAAAAGGATTTCACGACAGAGGCGCGCGCCCTCTTCTGCAGGTGTATCCTTCCCGTGAAAACGGTCTTGGATTTCCCAGATGGCGAGATTGACCTCCCGCAGAATTCGGTAGTGATAGGGGAATGCGTTAACATACATCTTGAGACTTGTCATGAGAACATTGTATTCCGTTTCAACATCTCTGCGCCGCTCGGCATTCTGAATTTTCTGGAGCTTGATATCCAGGATTGTCAGCTTATCTAGAGCTTCGCCGAGGCTAACAGG
>Ga0136644_10001557_pt1 | contig 18156 bp, 22 predicted proteins | sample C_130820_EF_Meta_FD_94780 | JGI IMG/M metagenome (GOLD analysis project Ga0136644, IMG submission 94780) | Freshwater microbial communities from Lake Croche, Canada to study carbon cycling - C_130820_EF_MetaG (v2) (version 2) | ecosystem: Environmental > Aquatic > Freshwater > Lake | place... | reverse complement strand
GGATGAACGCCATCACCAAAGATTTTAAAAAAATCTTCATAGTCAAGGGTCCGGATTCCTGCTGCCTTCAGTTCAAGCAAGGCATTTTGACGCGGGTTCGCATCAATGGCGTGCACACTGGCAGGGCTATCAAGAAGGTAGTCAAGCGCATTACAGCCTGCACTGCTAATGACCAAAACTCGGTCGCCGGGTCCGATGGACAAGGCTCTGCGGTCAACGCGAGGGTCCTCCCAGCAGGTGTTATAGACCAAGGAACTTGACCAAAGAGCGTTAAATATCTTCTGATCGAGGCGGTCAACAAGCGTTGGGCGGGATTTTGGGGGCGGACTGAGATGTGACTCAGCCCTTAAGGTAGTAGGACTCAATTTTTTTTCGTCTTAAGTGCGTGCTAACCACGCGTAACTGACATCGTAAGACGTTTTGATGACATCGCCGTGACGCTCGACATAAAACGTATTACACCCTTGATTGCAGTATTTTCAATTGCTTTGTAAGAACTTGCTATGAAAGATGGAATCATAACCTGCATCAGAAGTGAAATCTCTCTGAAATGTTTTGTTTCTTCAGCTTGCGCTAGAATAGATTCCGTGACGATGTAGATGCAGTGATTAGGAGAAGATGGGTGGAACCCTATGTCCTTACCGTAGACATGTCCGGCCTCCCGCAGGCTTGGGTAGAACTGCAAGAAGCCATCACTTACCACGCTAAAGGCCAAGTGGCTTGGAGTTTGGGTGAGCAGGTTTGCTCATTTCGTGGCGGATGGAAAAGAGACGGCACCCGTTCGCAAATTGATACTAAATCGATTATTGCGATCCGGGGAAGCGCCAATGGTGCTCGCCTCTTAGGGCAGTCACCTGGCCTCTCCAATCCCTTGCTATTTTCGCGTGATCGACAGCTTTGCGCTTATTGCGGTTTCCGCTTCCCACTGAAAGATCTTTCGCGTGATCACGTCGTGCCCGTATCACGAGGGGGAAGAAACACTTGGACCAATGTTGTTACAGCCTGCAGATCATGTAACACCTGTAAATCAAATAGGCTGCCTGAAGAAGCGGGAATGAGTTTGTTATATGTTCCTTATAGCCCTAATCGCTACGAACATTTCATTTTAAGGAATAGACGCATCCTGGCCGATCAGATGCAATATTTAATGTCAGGCGTACCCAGAAATAGTCGTTTACACGACTAAATCAGAAATTATCCTCTTTTTGCTCCCTGTATTCCTCTGGAAGAATAAGTTCTTTAACACGCTCGACAGAGACATTTAACAAGCCTGAAATATCATAGAAGTCATCTGGCAATGCGGGGTTATCCCATCCTCTCGCAGAATGGCGCGCCAGATTAACTGCATATATTACGTTTTTCACACTTGGATGCTGGCTATTTTGATCACCCATCATCGTGATAAGCAATTCCGGCAAGTGCCAGCGCACTGCGAGTGCGTGCTCTAAATGATTAAATGACACACCAAATACTGCGTGTTGTGCATCTGCACTGCGTAAGGTGGGATCTAATTTCTTGCGTTGCTCAATTTCAGCACAATCACCGGGCGCCAGAACCCACATCGCCATTTCTATAAAGTCATGGAGGAGTGCAGCAATCAAAATGACTTCTGTGTCTAAATCGCGGCGACGTAATGCCCAATCCCGAGCATAAGTTGCAGCCCGATAAGAGCGGCTAATCACTCTTAATAATCCAGCTAAGGCCTGAGGATTATCTTTTAAACTATCTTCGATGGAATGTAAGTGTCGAAATTGCTTGAAAAATGGCTCTATTCCTGTCATCAGGATAATAGGTTCTAAAGTTTCAAGATCAGTTATCTGTCGGCGATTGCGGATCCTTGCACTCCAAGCATAAACCTTGAGTGTCATCAGGGGATCATCCAGTATTGCATCGGCAACCGATCTCACATCCAAAGTATCGATGTGTTCAGCCATCTCCTCGAAGTGGAGCACTGTTCGCTTTAAAACCGGAATGTCCATCCCAGTAAAATAGCGCTCCCAGGCCTCTAAGGAGGCAGGTAAAGCGGGTAGCCCTCTGACTCGGCTAGCGGGATCTCTGTGTGTATCCATATAAGAATATCGGCCTCATTCAGCGCATCTTAAGCTAGCTTCTCATAGATTGAGAACTTAATAATGTTCCTCTAGGAATTGCAAGACATCGAATGCGACTGCCTCCCAACCTTGTTCCATTTGCAGCATATGTGCCATCTCAGCATATTGATGGGGTTTAACACCATATTCTTGTGCCATCGTAATACCTGATTCAACGCGTATCAATTGATCTTTAGCACCTAGCGCAACCAACAACGGGACAGGGATCTCTGCGCGTGCCAGAGAATGCAAGCCCATATCGCGAAGAGCCCTAGCTGATTCCGGCTGCAAAATATCGGCAACTAAGCGCACTATTTCCTCAGGCGTATCTGGCGTCATTAGCATGTCTCTTGCGCGGAGTATGCGGTCGTCTAAGCCCCCAATCCCCGGGGTCACTTCCATGCGCAATGCGAGCATGGGGTGGTGCATCATGAAGTGCAACATTTCCCATGCCATGCCATGAGGAGGCACCGAGGCAAGCAGAACGATTCCTGCTGCTACTTTGCCCTCTATTACATGGCGTTGAGCCAAATACCCACCCATAGAATGCCCAATAATGACGGGCGCTACAGCGTAAGTATTGATCTGCTTATCGAGCGCTTCTGCATAATCGTCAAGGCCTAAGGCATGCAGGTTAGGATCTGTAAACTCCCCACCATGCCCAGGCAGGTGCATACTTTCACACTTCCAACCTTGCTTTTCGAAATACTGCTGAAACCCATGCCGCCATACTCTGGCATCGCAAGAGGCTCCATGCACAAATAATAAAGGGGGCCTCATTTAGGAAGACCTATTAAATAATTTAAACCATACATATGCTGTGACTGTAACACTCAGCGCTTTATAAATCGCATCGTATTGTTAAATGTACTAGAGGATTGTAGATTGGATTGGGATGTCATCATTATTGGAGCAGGCGCAGCAGGCTTATTTTGTGCCGGTATTGCGGGTCAAAGAGGCTTAAAGGTATTGCTTATTGATCACAGTCCGGTGATTGCTGAAAAGATCCGCATCTCGGGTGGAGGAAGATGTAATTTCACCAATCGCGATCTGGATGCTCGCTCAGCACATCGCCATTTTATTAGCGAAAACCCATCGTTTTGTCGGAGCGCATTGAGTCGTTATACCCCTCAAGACTTCACCCGATTGCTCACTCAATATCACATTGGGTTCCATGAAAAACACAAAGGGCAATTATTCTGTGATGAAGGCAGTCATGTCATTATTGACATGCTGATGGATGAATGCGCTGCGGGAGGAGTTCAGCGATGGCAACCGTGCAACATAGAAGCGATTCGTCTGCGCAATGATTCGAGTAAACACAAGTCTTCCCGTTCAGGCTTTGAATTGGATACCTCACATGGGGGTGTCACAACCCACAAATTAGTCATTGCAACGGGCGGTTTATCTATCCCAAAAATTGGGGCAACAGACTTTGGGTATCGCATCGCCAAACAATTTGGGCACTCCCTCGTAGAACCAAGACCCGCTTTAGTTCCTCTTACCTTTCCCAATGCGCAATGGGAAACCTTTGCTGCCCTTGCAGGAATTTCCTTACCCGTTAGGGTGGCAATAGGTACAGCGAAAAGCCGACCTCAGTTTGATGAAGATCTTTTGTTTACCCATCGCGGTTTGAGCGGGCCGGGCATTTTACAAATTTCTAGTTATTGGAATCCGGGCGAGGCTTTAAGCCTTGATCTCCTCCCTGACTCGCAAGTTGAATCTCAGCTCAAAGACTTCAAGTCTTCTTCGCGTAAGAAGGTCTCTACGCATTTGAGTGATTGGTTTCCTCAACGCCTTGCTGATACTCTCACCACCTCTTTAGGCTTAACAGATCGACCGGTAAATGAGGTGGCCGACAAATTGCTCAGAGAACTCGCTGAAAGCATTCAACACTGGCAGGTTTACCCCAGTGGTAGCGAAGGCTTCAAGAAAGCAGAAGTAACGCGTGGAGGAGTAGACACCAAAGACTTATCATCTCAAACAATGGAGTCCAATAAACAAGCAGGGCTTCATTTCATCGGAGAGGTGGTGGATGTCACCGGGTGGTTGGGCGGTTATAACTTCCAATGGGCGTGGGCAAGCGCGCATGCCTGCGCCCTTGCCCTTTGATTTTATTGCCTATTTACAGTGTGGCAAGAACGCCACACTGGATACAACGCTACCGAAAAATTAGTAGGTCGTTTCTTGTAGATTGATATCGAGCGAAGTGAAATCTTCTTGCAAGTTCTCACCGAACTCACGAAGCATGTCATCTTCTTCTTCAAACAACCAGTTCAGGCGAATACTTCCTTCATTGCTAGCTGCGGTATCCAATTCTTCAACAAATTTAAACACCAGTTTGGTACTAGCAGAATTGAAGTAACGAAGTGCAACATCCACAACAATATTACGACCAGAGCCACCAGACAAATAGGCACGTAGTTCTTCCATCACTCGGCCATAAAATGCGCCAGCGTTCTCAGGATAGGATTCACCTTTCATGCTTAAATGATTTTCATCAAACTTGAAATCGATTTCAGGAGTTTGTTTGGATGCGGGAAGATAAAAATTAGGCATGAGAACTATTCCTTAAACAGTCACTGACAGGGTAAACATTTGATGTTCTGAGTTGTCGGGAGATTCGACAAATGAGAACTCGATGGGGTTTGATGAATCGCGAGCCAAGGTGAGGAGGCCAATGCCGCCGCCTTTGCTATCTTCCTCACCCTCTGCACGCAGTGCTTTGCGGTAAAGACTTTTAATTTCATCAACACTCAAGGTTGCCAACACTTCTAGCTTTCCTTGCAGCTTGTCTTTAATACGCTGACTGACGGGGTTAGTGCAGGTCAAGGTGAACTGTCCGTCCTCACCTTCTCGGCAAATTGTCAACACACCAAAACGTACTTCATTTTCGCTTGCATCAACAGCCGTAAGGCTATCAGCGGAATAATGAACAACGTTCTGGCCCATCTCAATGAATGAGCTGAGCAAACGACGTTGGGTGGGGTAATTGATGTTGGCAGATTCCAAACGCAGCTTTAAGGCCTCAGCGCACGCTTCAACCATGGTTTGTGAAACATAACCACGGTAATAGAAGAATACATTGTGGCCTTTGGCCATTGCGTGAAACTCATTTATAGGTGCACTCATTTACTTTTTAAACTCCTGCATCAAGCCATTTCTGGCTGATTTCAATACCAACAAAAGTGATGTCATCGCGGCGCATTTGTTCGCCTTGATAGTTCACGAAATCTTCTAGTACCTGGTCACCTTGACGACGCACATCGGCAATAGCGTGGGTTTTTACACTGGCGTGAAAGCGATTCCAACCATACGCAATCGCCTTGCGTCCGCCAATCTGATCGCACAGACCGTCGGTTGCTGCAAATATGCGGGTACCCAACTTCAGATCAACTGTATGGTTGGTCCATTGGTTGTCCGACGGCACGTCCCGATAAGCAATACCGTACTTGTCACCTTTCAGCACGTGGGGCTGGCCCTGTTCATCACGCAAGAAAATAGGCAATTTAGCGCTTGAGATCGTTGCAACTTTGTTCTTTGCATCAAAGCGCATCACCACTGCGTCCAATCCATCGTCCACATCGGTCACTTCACGGGTTGGTTCAGTTTGTCCCAACACTGTTTTGACGCGACGGTGTAATGCACCCAAGAAAGCAGCAGGGTCAATGTGGTCAGCCACTCCCGTAACCCGATCTGCTTCAGACAAAGCCACTAAACGATCTGCTTCGGACAATACGATCGATGTTAAAAGTGCACCAGGAACACCATGACCTGTGCAATCAAACAAGCATACGAAAGGATGTCCATCAATCATGCGGGCGTAGAAGCAATCTCCACCTACGATATCGCGTGGATTCCAAATCAAGGAATAATGCTCACCGAAAGCTTGCTGGAGAACTAAACGCGACTCCGCATGCATTGCACCTTGAATGGTACTGGCGTATTCGATACTGGAAGTGAGCTGGCGATGCTGCTCTTCTTGGATTGAAGACATTGTTCTAAGCAGGGAGAGGCCGTCGCAAACGCCGTGGAACTTACCGTTTTGAGTGATGATGAATCCATCGCGCAAAACAGACGGGCCCGCAGTAGCAGCCAATTCTGCAATGTCGTAAATTGGGGTGTCTGCTTCAACGATCAATGGATTAGGTTCCATGAATTCGGTGCAAGACTTACGTGCAAACAATTCCCTGTAGAAAGGTCTTGCCATCACGTCTAAGAATAGATTTCGGTTGATAAGGCCAACAGGACGACCATCCTGAACAATAATCTGAACACTTAAGGTAGCCGAAGCACCAAAGGCATCATTCACTTGTTTATTGGTTACATCAACCGTAATGGTCATTGCATCTTGTGCAACATCTCTGGCGAACTCGGGTAAAACCCGAACCAAATCATTGTCGCTAATCACTCTTTCCGGCAAGGGTGCATTCATGGGGCGAGAAACTCCCTGAGAGGGTTTGAAATCGGGGTGAACACATCTTTTGAAGACGCTCAGTTATCTTCTTAGCGAACAACAAATTAAAGATGCTCCATCAGAACGATTACTTTAGCCGTGAAATATTTCAGTTTTTGATTGATGTTTTTGACTATTTCATTTCGCAAACATTACACAAGTAAGTACTCGCTTTTTATTTAGATCAAAAAAATAAGCCTTAATCTAGATAATGCTTATTACCGATAGGCAACTTCCAGTATTTCTAATTCTCGTTCACCCGTAGGACTTGGGAAACGAACTGCATCACCAACCCGCGCTTTAAGCAGCGCCCTTCCAATCGGTGAGATCCAACTGATGCGTCCCTCATTGGCGTTTGCTTCATCCACTCCAACAATTTGAAAGGTTTTTATTTCGGATTGAGATAGATCTGCAGCGAGCATTTCAAAGGTTACTGTGGCCCCAAAAAAAACCTGATCGGTATCCTCTCTCTCGCTGGGATTCACTACTTCAGCAATCTCTAGCCGTTTAATCAAAAAACGAATTCTGCGGTCAATTTCACGCAGACGCTTCTTCCCATAGATGTAATCCCCATTTTCGCTTCGATCACCATTTGATGCAGCCCACGAGACAGTTTCAACTACTTTGGGTCGTTCGATTTTAACAAGCAGGTCTAACTCCTCACGCATGGCGTGATACCCCTTGCGGGTCATATAGTTTTTGAGGCCGCCAGGGAGAGGCGCTTGGTTTTCAAGCTCCTCTTGATCATCAGTGTCGGATTCTTTGGTAAAAGCTTTACTCACCGCTTACGCTCAAGGTTTTTTGATATCTGCTTTCTTGACAAGCTCATCAATCAATTTTTGGCGTTGCTGATTTTGAATACTCTGCTTTACCTGCGCTCGTGATTCCTCAAAAGAAGGCAGTTTGAAATCTCGCACATCATTCACTTTGATCACATGCCAGCCAGACGGAGTCTGAATGGGAGCGCTGACTGTTTTACCTTTACCCAGGTTGATCATCACATTAGAAATAACGGGAGCGATCTGCGCAGGAAGCACCCAACCAATTTCTCCACCTTTGTGCTTGGTTGTTTCATCTCGCGACACGGCCTCAGCAACCTTGGCAAAATCTTCGCCTTTCTGAATACGCTGAAGCGCCTCTTTTGCCTGTGCTTCAGTCTCGAGCGAAATATCACTGACCAGATACTGAGGGGTTGAATCACCGCCACCCAGTAGTTTTTTCTGTCGGTCATATTCTGCTTGTTCATCTTGTTCTGAAATTGGATGCTTGCTGGAGTAATCTGCCCAAAGAGATTCAGCAAGAAGATTTTTTCGTACGTCTTCCATTTTCTTTTTAAACGAAGTCGTTTTATCCATATCTAAACGAATCGCCTCTTTATTAAGCACTTCTCTAACAATGAGCTCGTTTAATACTTGATCGCGAAGCTGCGGGCTGGATTGCACTCCTTGGGCAGTAATATTTGCAATGGCATCATCAAGCGATGTGTTCGTGATGGCTACACCATTCACGGTAACGATCGTTCCCGAGCTTGTTTTAGTTTCGACAATTTTATTGGGTTTTTTTTCGTCAGCAAAAGCTGTCGATGTATTGAGCGCAAAAACTGCAATGATCAAAAAAAGACCAGGCTGAAGAAAACGCTTCGCTGAGATAGGAGATGACATAAAGGCAGAACCTAAAATTGAATAGAATAGTGATGATATTAGCAGTTCATTGCCTTTCTCATCACACTCCTTATAGCGCTGACGTCCATTTAGTCAGCGTCTGTTGATGATGTTCTAATCCAACCATAAACACTTCACCCTATGCGCTATATAACCAGGATTGCAGCCTTTTTCTCTGTGACTTCTCTTTTAAGTGCCTGCTCCCCGATTACTGTGATCGATGCCTTGACGCCTAAAAGCACTTACCAAGCAGCCAACAACATTTCATATGGCTCTGATCCACGCCAACAACTCAATATTTTTTTACCTCATTCCTCAAACTTTGCGGTTCCTAATGAAGGCTATCCCGTAGTCGTTTTTTTCTATGGAGGAAGCTGGAATTTTGGCAGCAAAGAAGAATATCGCTTCTTAGGAGAGGCACTAGCATCAAGAGGGGTCATCACCATTATCGCTGACTACCGCTTATATCCTCAGGTGCGTTACCCGGATTTTTTAGATGATTGCGCAATGGCTGTGGGCTGGGTGCAACATCATCTCTCAGATTATCACGGCAACCCAAACAAGCTTTTCGTTATGGGGCATAGCGCCGGAGCCTATAACGCTGCAATGTTGGCATTGGATGGTCGTTGGCTGAAAAAACAAGGATTGTCACCCACCATCTTTAAAGGGTGGATAGGCTTAGCCGGGCCGTATAATTTTCTGCCCATTGAAAATGAAGATGTTAAACCTGTTTTCTTCCACCCCCATTACCCTGAAGGCACACAGCCAATTGATTTTGTCTCAGTCTCTGCACCCAAAGCTTTTTTGGGCGTAAGCCGGTCTGATGACTTAGTCGACCCAGAACGAAATACAAAAAAGCTGGCCTCCAAACTCAAAGAATTGGGGGATGACGTCACCTTAAAAGAATATACCAACACCAGCCACACTACTATTATGGGGGCCTTTGCCCGCCCCCTGAGGTTTATCGCGCCAGTGCTCGATGATGTAGTGGCGTTTATTTCAAATAGCTAAATGCCCATCTTAGATTACTTAAGAAGGCTAATAAGTTGGGTGACATTCGGAGAACCCAAACCGGTCACCGCATCCCAACCTACATCAGCCGTGCAGAATTGAGCGCAGCCAGAGGTCTTTGATCCGGTTGACGCTGTATAGTTTGTTCCGAGAATAACGTCATTAATCACGTTGTTCACCTGACCACTGTTATATAGGTAGTTATTAAAACCATATCCACCTGTCTGCGCTTTTATCAAACTTTTCCAGCCGGCCACCCCAACGCCAAAAGAACCAGAATAAGCACTGGCCATTTGAGCAATCACTCCGGCCCACATTGGAGTAGCCTCACTCGTTCCACCCACATAACCTTGGGTGCCATTGACATAGTATGAAACGGGGGATTGCATATAGCCTTGAACATTATTCGTAGCGCTGCTTAAGCCTGAGTAGGATGTGCCTGTAGAACCGCCAACGGTGGTCCCGCTCATGCAATAACCGGCCTGTGTGGTGATTTGTGAATAAGAAGGGGTTTTATTAGCAATGAGAAGATTTTGAAGGCAATTTAAAGGCATGACGATGTAGTACCCCACCCCCCCCGTATTGGTTCCCGTTTTAGGAGTCACAATAACTAACTGGGAGGCGGAAGTACTTGAAGGTGTTGCAACTCCCGAAGAATTAAATCTAGAAGATGCTGTTAATGCAGCACTACTGGCGCTATACAGTGCCATTCCTGGAGCAATGTTTGGGGTTCCGTTCAAAGCCGTCACTTGCATATAAAAAGAACCTGACGGAATAGTTGCGGTCCAGTTACCGTAAGTTCCTGGGTCGGCATTGGCAGACACATCGGGCATCCCACGTTGCCCCGCTAATGTGCATAGTCGCCCCGCTAATCCTCCACTCGCGCCTCCGCAGGAGGAAATCGTGGTTCCTGCAACAACAGCAGCTTGGGCAGAAGGTGTGGTAATCGTATAAGTTCCTGTTCCTCCCGAACCCGTTACCAGAGCCGATATGTAACTACCCACAGTAATATTCTTACCAACCACATAATGGCCCACAGCCAACGTTCCGTAACTGACACTCGTTACCGTCATGGCCGCAGTACATACACTGGGAGTACCAGAGCAGGTCGCAGCAGTAATACTTCCCAAAAAGGAAGTTGAACCATTAGCTTGAAGATAGCTAGATTGATAGGAGGGCATCGTTTCGAAGGTACTGGGCCCCCCTCCGCCATTCGCCCATGCAGTCTCTCCTAAACCCAAAATACCAGATGTAGAAGTCCCCCCCACAGCGGTAACGTAGGGAGAAGCAGCTGGATAGCTCTTATTACTGCCCCAATCTCCAGAGTCTCCCGTTGCTGCCAGAAAAGTGACCCCATAACTCGCAATCTGACTTTTGAATGATGCATCGTAAAAAGCGTCGTAACTCGCCGAGGGTTCGTTACCTCCATAGCTCATCGATACAGCCACTACATTAGGCAATGAAGCGGCCAAAGCTTGGGCGGTTGCCAAATCTGCGCCTGAAGCTGATTTAGAGATCACCAAAACGATGCTTGCCCTAGGAGCAAAGGCATGGGCCCACTGCGTATCTAGCGCAATTTCCCCTTGCCAACCTGAATTGACCACCCCCCCGCTATAATCAATAACAGTGATAAAAGGAGTAGAGGGATTGCAACCGCTGCCCAACCCCGATGTTGTGCTGGTGCAAGATGTCAGCGCAGGCAAATTAGGGGTGAAACTCTGATTGAATTTAATCAAATCAGATATCACTGTTGCTGCTGGCGAACCTGGCGCGTCTACAATTGCAATGACTGAGCCATATCCACCAGACGAAAAGGTGGAACTACCACTACCAAGAGGGTTATAAGCTGTATTGCCTGGTATGGCGTAATGACTGTAGAAATTAGCGGGAGTATAAGATCCGCTCTTCCCGGAACCATATGTACTCTGAGCGTGAAGAAAAGGGGATGGACTTAAAATATCAAAACTATCGCCCCCCCCACAGGAAACCAAGACACCAAGGCACACCAATAGCCACAGATTGATTAAACGATTTTTCATTGCTTCCACCGAATTTCAGTTTGAACTGAGCGAATATATTTTTGGCAATGACCGTATTGGTAGCCAACTAGGCAAGTAACAAGTAATGAATTGATTTTAGTTTCACACCCTATAACGATTGCATCGGTTAGTAAACGTCATTAACTTAGTTTTGTGAAATAGTTCGCACTAATTTGCGTTTTCCTTGTCATCTAGTAACCCTTATTTTTTTGCTTAGAGATCACTTTATGAAAAAACTCATGCTTACAGGCCTTCTCCTTGGAGCTTTCACTCTATCCGCGCATGCTGCTTGTTCAGGCGCCATCAACCATAAACTCACCACTCTGCAAGGTCAGTCCGCAGATTTATGTGAATATCAGGGCAAGGTTGTGATGGTTGTAAACACGGCAAGCTATTGCGGCTATACCCCTCAGTACAAGGCGCTAGAAGCCATTTACGAGAAATACAAAGCCCAAGGCTTTGTTGTTTTGGGTTTTCCTGCTAATGATTTTGGTGGGCAAGAACCAGGCTCAAACGCTGAGGTTGCCGATTTTTGCGAGCGCACCTACAAGGTCAAGTTCCCTATGTTTTCGAAATCGAGCGTAGTGAAGGGTGGAGATAATCCGGTGATTACAGAATTGGCGACAAAGACGGGGCAATGGCCGGAATGGAACTTTCACAAGTATCTCATCGATCGATCTGGTAAAAACGTGATCAGTTACAGCAGCAGAGATAACCCTGCATCGCCGGACGTTACCAACCAGATCGAAAAGTTACTTAAAGACTAAACCCTGATTTCTATTTGGGCGCACTGGTTATTTTAGCTAGTTGCGCCCGATCCATTTTTCCCACAGTGGTATGAATTAACTTACCTTTAGGGTCAAATACAAAAGTGGCAGGTAGCCCTGCTACACCCCCACTACCTGATACTTCTTTGGCTAAATCATCGTTTCCTAGCACAATAGGATAGTGCACCCCAACCGAAGAAGCATATTTGGTGACCTCTTTGGCTTCATCCCAATCCATCGCTACACCAATGACTTGAAGATCTTTAGATTTGCGCGATTGCCATTCTGCTTCAAAATCCGGCATTTCTTTCAAACAAGGGGCGCACCAGGTTGCCCAGAAATTGATTACCAGCCATTTCCCTTTATAAGTACTCAGGCTGTGGCGTACTCCGGCCATATCCGTCATCGTAAATTCAGCTGCTAGCACCGAAAAGGAACACATTACGACGAGACTGATCGCAATCGAGTAATTGAAAAATTTCTTGATCATGGATCGCATAAAATAAATTTACCGTAGCCTTTTAGTGGCGGTGAATAGGCGCCTTAAACAGGACATTAACGTGTGTCATGCTTTAAACAGTCTGAACGGGTAATCAAGACCTTAGTCATTTAAACAATACGAATGATTTGATCAGCTGCAAAGCGTACCTTCTTTGCTGATTGAAGCGTATCTTCTGCTGATCGATAACCCAGCGCTACAGCGGCTAATGTGCCGTGCCCGGTTGCTGATAGTCCTAAAATCTGATCGAACTGAGCTGCATCAATACCCTCCATGGCGCACGTATCAATTCCAAGCATTGCTGCTGCAGTGATCAACCCGCCCATTGCAATATAAGTTTGACGCGCAGTCCATTGCGCCAACGCTTCAGCTGTCATACCTTGCACTTTGTTTAACATGATGTTGCGAAAGTCTTGAAGCGCGCTCAAAGGCACCCCACGCGTCTCTGAAATCACCTGGATATAAGAATCGACATACTCTGGTGTCATTGTCTTTTTGTTTGCGAAGATCACTATATGCGAAGCAGTCTCAAACTTAGCCTTATTCATGGGTGCAGCTGCACTGAGCTTTGCTTTCATGTCTTCTGATTGCGCAACAACAAAGCACCATGGCTGAAGACCAAAGGAAGAAGCTGACAAACGCAATGACTCAGTTAACGTATGCAAATCTACTTCAAGGATTTTTTTGCTTTTATCGAATAGCTTTGTAGCGTAGCGCCAGTTCAACTGGCTCTCGATTTGATGACGTATGCTTTCATTCGAATCGTGTTGACTCATGTTCATTCCTTTCAAGTTCACGTAAAACCATAGCGGGTTCAGGCAACCCATTTGCTTTTAGCAATATTGGGGCACTAGCGAACTAATAGAACCACGGATAAGGCTCAGGGCGTCATAGACTTATATTGTGTTCATCTAATCCTTGGGTGCATATTGCATTTCACCGTTACCAAAAGACCAGTTTTCTTTATTTACTTCAACCAAGTTGATTATGACGTCTTGAGGCCTTACTTTAAGCTTCTCAACCACTTCATCACAAATTGCTTTGTAGAACTTTTTCTTCATGTCTGTTGTTCTTCCCTCATTCAAAGTCACTTGAATAAAGATGATGCCTTCCGAGTATTCAATTCCCAGATAACTTTTAGGAACAACCAATTCAATTGAATCGTGCCGGGTGATGACTTGAAATTTATCGTCTTCGGGAACATTGATATGTTGCCTCATCACTCCGTAAACAATATCACCAACTTGTTGGGCTAATCCCTCGGGTTGCTTGTTACTCAAATCGATTCTGACAAATGGCATATGAACTCCTTATTTAACGGTCTTGGCATCTTGGCCAAATAACACTTTCTTTGATTCTTCACTAACTGTAGGGGCAGAATTAACCGTTTTTGCTAACTCATAAGCCTTAATCGTGGCAGGCCTTTGCGCAATTCGTTCAAACCATTTTTCCAGATAAGGAAACTCAAAAAGTTTCTGTTGTTGTCTTTCATGTGGAACGACCCATGGGTAGCACGCCATATCCGCAATCGAATATTCACCTGTTATAAATTTTCTGCCATCAGAAAGATGTTTGTTCAGCACTCCATAAAGTCGAGAAGTCTCTTTCACGTAGCGATCCATGGCATATTGAATCTTCTCAGGAGCATATTGAACAAAATGATGGTTTTGTCCTGCCATCGGGCCTAATCCACCCATCTGCCAAAATAGCCACTCCAAAGTTTCATTTCTTCCTCTTAAGTCTTGAGGAATAAACTTATTTAACTTATCTGCCAAATAAAGAAGAATCGCTCCCGATTCAAAGACAGAGAGAGGTTGACCGCCATCTGTTGGATCTTTATCAACAATTGCAGGTATTCGATTGTTAGGCGCAATGTTTAAGAAGCCTGGCTCAAACTGTTCACCCTTACTAATATTGACAGGAATAATTTGATAAGGGTGGTTGGCCTCCTCCAAAAACATCGTTATTTTGTGGCCGTTAGGTGTGGTCCAATAGTAAAGATCAATCATCGTAGTACCCTATTCGTCTTTGAGATTGGGATGGAAGGAGAAGACTTTCCAAAGACTCAATGCTATGACGTACTGCTTTTATTGAGATGCTTCATTGCATAACGCTAGTTTAGTTAGCTTTGAGCTTATTGATTGAAATTTGGGGTGTTCGCGTTCACATTGACTCTTTTCGACTCACCAAATATTTTACGCCGGTAAGACCATAGCTCTCTGAATGTTTTTGATAAGGCATGAGATGAAATTCATCACCAGTCCGATATTCGGTTTTCACGCCATCTATGACTATGCTGATGCTTCCATCAATAATAAGTGCTTTTGACTCAAACGGATGATGATGAACCCCCATCTCTCCATGTTCACGTTCAACTAATACAGGTTCAGGTAATCCCTCTAAATCGAGCGATTTTAGAAAAGCATATTTATCCACCACAAGTATCAAGCCTCTGTTCATTTCATTAAGGGTGTAAACAATGAGATCGGTTCGTACCTTTGCTAATTTGGTAGCCCATGGCGGAATCGAACCAGGGCTTGAGGATTTGAACAAATGGCCATAGGCTAGCTAGATATGTAGTCTGGAGACAAGCCTATGAGAGAGCGAATTTATAAAAGCAGTGATTTTCTTGTATCAAATACCGGTGAACCCATTCGCTCTGTGATAACTGAATCTAAGGAGTCTGCTGTAATTGCATGGTTCGTCAATCCTGGACAACGAATTAGCGCGCATTTGCACCCTGATGGACAAGACACTTGGATTATTCAATCCGGCATCGGGGTATACCAACTCGACAGGTCTGGCGCAACGAAGAACATTCAAGCCGGGGACGTGGTGGTTGCCCATCAAGGCGAAGTTCATGGTGTTTTAAATACGGGCGATACACCACTCATATTTGTATCTATAGTCTCTCCGGCGCTTTCTGGCTATGAATTATTAGTCAATGAATTCAATTATTAATTAAGCCTGCTGACTGAAATGGCTCTCTTATCAACAATTAAAATTTCTTCGCTCGGACAAATGAGAACATTGCGATATCTTACGGGAATATATTCATGTGGCCCAACGTTTGATACCTTCCACGAAGTACCGTCAATAAGCGTGAAGAGGTCCATTGGGTTGCCATAAAAAATGATGGGGTCTTTAATATATGATTTATTGCAGATCACTTCGTTAGCATCGGGCCCTCGATTGATGCCCTGAGGGTTTTGGGAAAAAACAGGTTGGGCCAAAATCGCCAGAGAAAGAGCGAGGACAAGGCTGTTTCCAGACTTAGAAAAGGTATAGCTAAGAGATATGAGAGATAACCGTGTAAGCATCTGATGATGCTAAGGGCTTGGATTGCAATACTCCAGAACTATCGATTCTAAAATTTACTAAGGTTGTGTTAGACGGTTTATGACCGCCTAGATCTTTAGCGCTTGTGCTAAACAATCCGATAGTTGCTGATAATGCTTTTCAGCTTTTGCTGTGATGTGAACAGATTTTCTTCGAGCATCATCCTTTTCACCCTGAAGCTCAATAAAGCCTTTCCCCACCAAATTTTTGAGGCGTCCGTGAAGCGTTGCTTGGGATCCAAATTGCTTTAGTAGGATGATATCTCCAACCAATATCTTCTGACCATTTACGGAAACAAGATATATGTGATCAAGGATCTTTTCTTCAAGAGAATCAAGACTACTGCCCGGGCTCATCCGATCAAGGGAATCTAGGGCGTTTAAAAAGCGGGAGTATGACGAGGGTGATATTGCTTTCATGCACAATATCTTACCCTTCTTAGTAAAGTTGACACTACAATAATGTTTTGAATTTTATAATTATTCGATGTTTCATCTAAGAGCTGTTTACCAGTTTCTATTCGAAGTAATACTTAGCGCATCCCTATATGTGGGGTTTTTTTACTTAAACCAATGGATTATGGTTTCGCTAGAGGACGCAAAAGGAGTTAACTGGATTTTTCTACCCGCGGGTATTCGAATATTCGTCACGCTCATTTTTGATTACTCAGGTGCTATTGGCCTAACTTTTGCCTCAGTGCTTATTAACTCTGTTGGATTTTATGAAACCGATTTCACGTCCATCCTTGGTATCGCAATCATTTGTGGCCTTGCGCCACTTCTGGGCAAATACTTTGTCCTTAAAAACTTAAGAATTCACCCCGACTTGAGTAATATCAGTTTCAAGCAACTGTTGGGTTCAATCGTTGTTTACTCCTTAATGAGCTCTGGGTTCCATCAAATATGGTTCGCAACTAGACGGCTAGATTCAGGCTCCTGGAGTCATTTTATTGCTATGTTCTGTGGAGATGTGACGGGATCAATCTTGTTGGTTATTGCAACCAAAATAGTTATCGATTTCGTTAAAAGCCATATGGGCAGAGAAAACTTGATCGAATAGTGTCCTGCCATGAACTTGGGGTTCACTGAGACCTTTGGTTTATTCAATATTGATAGGTGTGATCGGTACATACCTTTTGATTTTGGTGGCCCGGGGCGGAATCGAACCACCGACACAAGGATTTTCATCCTGCCCCTAGACTATTTCCAGCTAAGGTTCAATTTCTTTTGGGAAGCGGCGCAATCACGTAAGTAAAGATTTATAAGACTTTGATAAGGAATACCCACCTCTTCTGATACAGATTTGAAGTAGTTCACTGAATCCTCATCCAATCTAATGGTTATAGGCTTTTTGAGCATAGAAGCGTATGGGTTTTTACGAGCTTTTGAAAAATCATATTCTTTACGCATTTTCATCACCTTTAGTAAGATTTTGACTCTGTAGGGGTTGCTTTACGAGCGGAAATAATGCGAATTACATTATCTTCACTTCGATAGCAATGACAAACCAGAATCACACGAAGGAAATGACTTAAACCAAGCAAGATAAATCGCTCTTCATTCTCGGAATGTTCCGGATCATCGATCAGCTTGGCTCTTTCGTCATAAAACACTGATTTCGCTTCTTCAAATGAAACACCGTGTTTTTTTAAATTGGCCGACGCCTTGCGAGGTTCCCATTCAAATCGCAATGTGCTCATATGTACAATGTACATATATTAACTTAGGCACACAAGCTTATCTTCATGCGTAAATGAAAATGCCCCGCATATGCGAGGCATTATTTGTAGTACCCGACACATAGTTTACGTTTTATACCGGACACATACTTTACAGTTTTGGCATAGGAGGGGACCACTATGCCTTGGACGGAAAGTACGAAAATGCATGAAAAATTTAAATTTGTTGCTCGTTTTTTAGATGGAGAATGACCCTAGATGAGCGTCGCTTAAATCGACGCTTGACTGACGCAGGGATGACAAATCCCCAATAGATAAAGCGTCCTTTAAAAGGACGTTTCTAGTAGAAGGGAAAGTTGGAATAGCTTGGGAAATGGTGCCAGACGGCGGCCAACACTATAGATTCTATGGACCAAATCTCGTGTTTTGAGACTCTTGATAGCCTGGGGCGGAATCGACTAGGTCCTAAAATGCCTAACTCTGCTTTAGACTAATGCCTACTTTATTCGTAGTGAGTCCACATTCTTAAGATTCGAACCGTCTTCTCCTTGCGCAAAATTTCATAAACTAAGCGATGTTGAATGTTAATTCTGCGTGAGTAAGCCCCTTTTAGATC
>Ga0136644_10001555_pt1 | contig 18167 bp, 20 predicted proteins | sample C_130820_EF_Meta_FD_94780 | JGI IMG/M metagenome (GOLD analysis project Ga0136644, IMG submission 94780) | Freshwater microbial communities from Lake Croche, Canada to study carbon cycling - C_130820_EF_MetaG (v2) (version 2) | ecosystem: Environmental > Aquatic > Freshwater > Lake | place... | reverse complement strand
CCAATCTTTCTTACATGATGGCGCAAACCGGTAAGCGCGTATTGCTGATCGGATGCGATCCGAAAAGCGATACGACATCGCTCTTGTTTGGTGGTCGGGCGTGTCCGACAATTATCGAAACATCGGCGAAAAAGAAGCTCGCTGGCGATGATGTTAAGATCGGCGACGTCTGCTTCATCCGCGATGGTGTTTTTGCGATGGAATTGGGCGGACCGGAAGTAGGCCGCGGTTGTGGTGGTCGTGGTATTATTCACGGCTTCGAATTGCTCGAAAAGCTCGGCTTCCATGAATGGGGCTTCGACTATGTGCTGCTGGACTTCTTAGGTGACGTGGTATGCGGCGGCTTCGGCCTGCCGATCGCGCGCGACATGTGCCAGAAGGTCATTATCGTCGGTTCAAACGATCTACAATCGCTCTATGTCGCCAACAATGTGTGCTCGGCGGTGGAATATTTCCGCAAGCTTGGCGGCAATGTCGGTGTTGCAGGCATTGTGATCAACAAGGATGACGGCACAGGTGAGGCGCATGCCTTTGCCGAGCAAGTCGGCATTCCGGTTTTGGCAGCCATTCCGCAAAACGAAGACATTCGTCGCAAGAGCGCGAATTACGAAATCGTCGGTCGCCCAGGTGGTGAGTGGGCTTCGCTCTTCCAAGACCTCGCCGATAATGTTGTGGCGGCTCCGCCAAAGCATCCAACACCATTGGATCAAGATGGCCTGTTGGCTCTATTCAAGGGCGATGCGGTTGGTCGCGGTGTTGTTCTACAGCCCGCAACCGAAGCCGATATGTGCGGCGGCGTGATTCCAGAATTCACATCCCTCGAAGTTGTCTACGACACGGTGTGAGAACAAACATGACGCTCGAAACCGCCGACACCATGACGACCCCACCAAGCACAACGGCCGCTACGCCGGACGTGAGCGGAATGTCATGCCATGGCGGCAAAGACGAGCTGAAAAAGGCTGCGTCCTCTGCAGGTAAATCGGAAATTCTGGCGCAATATGCGGCGGATTATCCTGTTGGCCCGCATGATCAACCGCAAAGCATGTGTCCTGCTTTTGGCTCGTTGCGTGTCGGTCTTCGCATGCGGCGCACGGCTACGATTTTATCGGGTTCGGCCTGCTGCGTTTATGGCTTGACGTTTACTTCGCATTTTTATGGCGCGCGCCGCACAGTCGGCTATGTGCCGTTCAATTCCGAGACGCTCGTTACCGGAAAATTATTCGAAGATATTCGTGATGCAGTTTTCAAGCTTGCTGATCCCGATCTTTATGACACGATCGTAATCACCAATCTCTGTGTGCCAACGGCTTCGGGTGTGCCGTTGCAATTGTTGCCGAAAGAAATCAACGGCGTTCGCATCATCGGGATCGATGTTCCGGGTTTTGGTGTACCGACGCATGCGGAAGCCAAAGATGTGTTGGCTGGCGCGATGCTTAAATATGCAGCGAATGAAATTCGCCAGGGCCCTGTTGCCGCGCCGCGCACTGCGAAAAGCAATTTGCCTACAGTGACGCTATTAGGCGAAATGTTCCCTGCCGATCCTGTCGTTATAGGTCGCCTGTTAGAGCCTATGGGCCTAGCCGCGGGTCCCGTTGTTCCAACACGCGAATGGCGTGAATTATTCTCGGCCTTTGATTGCGCAGCCGTTGCTGCCATTCATCCTTTCTACACGGCTTCCATCCGCGAGTTTGAGAATGCAGGCCGTAAGGTCGTTGGCTCGGCCCCTGTTGGCTATGATGGAACGGCGGATTGGCTCGCAGCGATCGGGGATGCCTGTGGCGTCTCTGCTGATAAAATTGCCAATGCGCAAAACATGATTCTGCCCGCAATTAAATGCGCGCTTGCTGCAAAGCCGATTAAAGGCCGCTTGACCGTATCGGGCTATGAAGGATCCGAATTGCTCGTCGCCCGCTTGCTGATCGAAAGCGGTGCGGAAGTTCATTATGTCGGTTCTGCTTGTCCGCGCACAAAATGGTCGGATTCCGATCGCGAATGGCTTGAAGCGCGTGGCGTGGAAGTTAAATTCCGCGCGTCGCTCGAGCAAGACCTTGCCGCGATGGAATTTTATAAGCCTGACCTCGCCGTTGGTACGACGCCTGTTGTGCAAAAGGCCAAGCAAATGGCGATTCCTGCGCTCTATTTCACGAACCTTATTTCAGCCCGTCCTTTGATGGGGCCCGCGGGTGCAGGATCGCTTGCGCAAGTCATCAACGCGGCGATCGCTAATAAAGACCGCTTCGATGCGATGAAAGATTTCTTTGAAGGCGTTGGTACAGGACACGCCACTGGCATCTGGGAAGAGACGCCAAAAGATCGTCCTGAATTCCGCGCTAAATACCAAGGTATGTTAGCAGCACGCGCTAAAGCAGAGGAGTCAACGGCGACATGATTCTTCTTCTTGTCTGTCATGAGGTGCGGCCATGTTAGTTCTCGATCATGATCGTGCCGGTGGCTATTGGGGCTCCGTCTATGTGTTCACAGCGATCAAGGGATTGCAGGTGATCATTGACGGTCCGGTGGGTTGTGAAAACCTGCCTGTAACATCAGTGCTTCATTATACGGATGCTTTACCGCCCCATGAATTACCAATCGTCGTAACGGGCTTGGGCGAAGAAGAACTCGGCCAACATGGAACCGAAGGCGCGATGAAGCGCGCGCATAAGACACTTGATCCAGGCTTACCGAGTGTTGTCGTTACAGGCTCGATTGCCGAAATGATCGGCGGCGGTGTGACGCCACAAGGCACAGGAATTCAGCGCTTTCTACCGCGCACGATTGACGAAGATCAGTGGCAGAGCGCCGATCGTGCCATGGTATGGCTTTGGACCGAATTCGGCTCGAAGAAGAAAAAGATTCCGGCTGCTCCCGCCCGTAAAGAGGGTGAAAAGCCGCGCGTTAATTTAATCGGTCCGATCTATGGCACGTTTAATACGTGGTCGGATTTGGCCGAGATGCGCCGCCTTGTCGAAGGCATTGGTGCAGAGATCAATATGACCTTCCCGCTCGGTAGCCATCTGGCTGACGTGCCAAAGCTAATCAATGCGGATGCTAATATTTGCATGTATCGCGAATATGGCCGCAAGCTGTGCGAGACATTGGATCGCCCTTATTTACAGGCGCCAATTGGGCTGCATTCGACAACAAAATTTCTTCGTACACTCGGTGAAATCTTGGGTCTTGATCCTGAGCCCTTCATTGAGCGTGAAAAGCATACGACTATTAAACCATTGTGGGATTTATGGCGTTCGGTAACGCAAGATTTCTTTGGCACGGCAAGCTTTGCGGTAGTCGCGAACGAGACCTATACGCGCGGCCTGCGGCATTTCCTCGAAGATGAAATGGGCTTGCCTTGCAATTTTGCTGTAGCGCGTAAGGCGGGTGAGAAGACGGATAACGAAGCGATCCGTGCGATGGTTAAAGAGAAGACACCGCTTATTCTTTTCGGCAGCTACAATGAAAACATGTATCTCGCCGAAGCAGGTGGTCGTGGCGTGTATATTCCGGCCTCGTTCCCTGGTGCGATTATCCGGCGTCATACTGGCACGCCTTTCATGGGTTATGCGGGCGCCACTTATCTGATCCAAGAAGTTTGCAACGCGCTCTTTACGGCCCTGTTCAACATTTTGCCGCTCGGTACCGAGATGGACAAGGTTGAGGCAACGCCTGTGCGTCAGCATGAAGAGTTGACATGGGACGATGAGGCAAAGGCCGCATTCGATGTGATTGTCGAGAGCCAACCGATTCTAGTGAGAATTTCGGCAGCAAAGCGCCTTCGCGATGGTGCGGAACGGGTGGCGAGAAGGTCGCAATCCAACCGTGTGGCGGAGAGCGATGTGCTCGTCGCCAAGAAAGAATTTGCTTGATGAACACACCATTTAATTCTTCGGCATCGGGCCGATCCAGAGGGGGTAGCACCACCATGTCTTCAGTATCCAACGGTAAAGAGACGACACGGTTAGAATTTAATCTTGTCTTCTGCCTCGCTTATCCAATCTTTCTGGTTGCGGTGGCTTTATCGCGCCTCATTCCACGCCGTTCGCGCTGGTCGGTCAGCGATCAAGACGATGGCAAATCCATTTTCAAGGTAGCCAAGATTGCTACCTATAACTCGATACCGTTCGCTTTCATGTGAGAGCGGACGTCCACCCATTCGTTAGGCGCAAGTCGAACGAATACCCGTCGGGGATCTCCTTGCGAGTGAATCGGCGGCCTGAGCCGCGAGGGACGTCGCGGTAACGGGGACCTAAAGGCCCTCAGCCGGAGGAATTGCAATGGCTGATAATAATGGCCCGTTGAGTTCAACGGGTTTAACTGAGGCGGAAGCCAAAGAATACCACTCGATGTTCATGTCCAGCACGATTGCATACGTGGTGGTGGCGATTATCGCTCACTTCCTCGTTTGGAATTGGCGTCCATGGTTTCCAGGGGTGAATGGCTATTCGCTCAACGATCACATCTTGCCAGCTGTTTCGCAGCTGACATCGATGTTCTCGTAAGGAGGATCGTATCATGTGGCGTATTTGGCTGATGTTCGATCCACGCAGGACCTTGATTGCCTTAGCGGTATTTCTAGCTGTTCTTGCATTCACCATCCACTTCATCCTTCTCTCGACGAACCGGTTCAACTGGATCGAAGGACCAAAGAAGGCAGCTGCTTTGGATGTGACGATCAGCGAGATGATCAGCTAACGCTGATGGTCTTAGCTAACTTGTGGACGGAGTATTCCCTAGCGGTCTGCTCCGTCCACTAACCACCTTACTTTTACTAACTGCTCTGGCTGAGATGGAGAAACCCGGATGGCAATGCTCAGTTTCGAAAAAAAGTATCGCGTCCGTGGCGGTACCTTGATCGGTGGTGACCTCTTCGATTTTTGGATGGGTCCGTTTTATGTGGGCTTTTTCGGCGTTCTGACGATCTTCTTCGCAGCGCTTGGAACCGCTTTGATTATCTATTCGGCCTCGCAAGGGCCGACATGGAATGTCTTTCAAATCAACATCGCGCCGCCTGATCTTAAATATGGTTTAGGCATAGCGCCGCTGAAAGAAGGCGGTTTCTGGCAAGTTATTACCGTTTGCGCCATTGGCTCTTTCGTTTCATGGGCGCTTCGCGAAGTGGAAATTTGCCGCAAGCTCGGCATCGGTTATCATGTTCCATTCGCATTCAGCTTTGCGATTGGTGCTTATGTAACGCTCGTTGTTGTTCGCCCGATTTTGCTGGGTGCATGGGGACATGGATTTCCATACGGGATTATCAGCCATCTCGATTGGGTTTCGAATGTCGGGTATCAATACCTCCATTTCCACTACAACCCTGCGCATATGATTGCCGTGTCGCTGTTTTTTACAACGACCATGGCGCTTGGCTTGCACGGCTCTCTCGTTCTGTCGGCAACGAACCCGCAAAAGGGTGAACCGGTTAAAACGGCCGAGCATGAAAACAGCTTTTTCCGTGACACGATTGGCTACTCAATCGGTACGCTTGGTATTCACCGTCTCGGCCTGTTTCTGGCGCTTGGTGCGGTGTTCTTCAGCGCCGTTTGCATTGTCATCAGTGGACCGCTTTGGACCAAAGGTTGGCCTGAGTGGTGGAACTGGTGGCTTGACCTCCCGATCTGGTCCTAAGCGAGGACAATGACAATGATCGAATATCAAAATATTTTTACCCGTACGCAGATCCATGGACCTGCCGATATGGGGGTTCCACTTCCTAATGGGGGCAATCGGGAACGGGTTGGAAAGCCCATCTTTGTTCACCTGTTTGGTCTGTTGGGTGACGCGCAAGTTGGCCCGATCTATCTCGGTTGGCTTGGTATCTTATCCATTCTTTGCGGTGTGATCGCGTTTGAGATTATTGGTCTCAATATGTGGGCCTCTGTTAATTGGAGCCCTATCCAATTCCTGCGGCAGCTTTTCTGGCTGGCGCTTGAGCCGCCACCTGCAAAATATGGCCTTCACTTCCCGCCAATGGCGGAAGGTGGATGGTGGCTTTTGGCCGGTTTCTTCTTAACCGCCAGCATCATTTTATGGTGGGTTCGTACCTATCGCCGGGCCATCGCGCTTGGCATGGGAACACATGTGGCTTGGGCTTTCGCTGCTGCAATTTGGCTCTATCTGGTTCTGGGCTTTATTCGTCCATTGCTGATGGGTAATTTTGGTGAGGCGGTTCCTTTTGGCATCTTCCCGCATCTCGATTGGACAGCGGCATTCTCGATCCGCTACGGCAATCTTTTCTACAATCCGTTCCATATGCTCTCGATTGCCTTCCTCTATGGTTCAGCTCTCTTGTTCGCGATGCATGCGGCGACCATTCTGGCCGTGTCGCGGCTGGGCGGTGAGCGGGAAATCGAACAGATTGTTGACCGTGGTACGGCTTCTGAACGTGCGGCATTGTTCTGGCGTTGGACGATGGGCTTTAACGCAACGATGGAATCCATCCATCGCTGGGCTTGGTGGTTTGCGGTGCTCTGCCCATTGGCAGGTGGCATTGGCATTCTTCTAACCGGGACCGTCGTCGACAACTGGTATCTTTGGGGTATCAAGCACGGCTTCGCACCTGAATATGCGTATGACATGTGGGCGCCGGTCCTCGATCCTGCCCTAGCAGCCAAGTAAGCGGAGGACCCGATCATGAACATGAAATATGGTCTCGCCTTTATCGCCGTTGCAGCCGGGGCTTTGCTCGCCATGGCCACACTGATGCACTGGGAGCGTCCGCCGATGGCATCGACGCAATTAGGGCCTCGCGGTGTGGGCATGGTGTGGACACAGAACCCACGCACCGAAGCGATTGTTAAGTCGAAAAACATCGCGCCAGAGTCTGATCCTCCAGCGCAACTTTCCGGCATCAAGGTCAAAGACAGCCCTGATTACCAAAACGTCAAAGTTCTTGGTGATCTCGATGTTGAAGAGTTCAACCGTCTGATGGGCGCGATTACGAATTGGGTCGCACCGGATGAAGGGTGCACCTATTGCCATAACCCTGAGAACATGGCGGATGACGGCCTCTATACCAAGGTCGTCGCACGCCGCATGTTGCAGATGACGCGTCAGATCAACACGATGTGGACGCCGCATGTGCAGCAAACAGGCGTGACCTGCTACACCTGCCATCGTGGCAATCCTGTGCCGGCCAATATCTGGTTCAAGAACGATGGTCCTCCGCATGCTGCTGGCATGTCGGCAAGCCGTCAGGGTGAGGGTTTGGCCTCGAAATCGGTTGGCATGACATCGCTGCCTTATGATCCGTTCACCACGCTTTTAGCGAAGGGTGCACAGATCCGCGTTGATGGCACGGAAGCGCTGCCAACGGGCAAGCCGGGTGCAAGCATTCACGACACGGAAGTCACCTATGGGCTTATGATCCATATGTCGGAAGCCTTGGGCGTGAACTGCACCTTCTGTCACAACTCGCGGCAATTCGCGAGTTGGTCGGAAAGCCGTCCGCAACGCGTGCCCGCTTGGCACGGGCTCCGGATGGTTACCGATCTCAACGAAACCTTCATGGCATCGCTGCAAGGCACCTTCCCGAAGAATCGGTTAGGCCCTTCGGGCGATGTTGCTAAAGTTAACTGCGCAACCTGCCACCAGGGCGTCAACAAGCCCCTCTACGGTGTGAGCATGGCGAAGGATTATCCTGAATTGCGCGTCGCGAATCCCTGAGCGGTTGTTCCACCCAGGCAACTTAACGCCGGAGCGCAAGTTCCGGCGTTTTTTTATGTCCAACGAAAAAGCGATTAGCCGCGTAAGGGCGCGTTCCGCAATTCGGCGAGCGAGGTGGAACCTGTCACGAAGCACGCGATCTTAAGCGCGCGTTCGAAGGTCTCGACATGCGCAATCACCGCCTCGGTGCTTTGGGTTGCCGCAGGCAGCAAGGCCGCGGCCTGACCGACCAATCCTGCCCCAAGGCGGATGGCTTTTGCCGCATCCAGCCCATGGCGAATGCCGCCTGAGGCGATCAAAGGAAGGGTTGGATGGGCTGAGTGGATCTCGGCCAGGCATTGCGCCGTAGGAATTCCCCAATCACGGAAGATTTCGCCGAGCGATTGGTCTTTGGTCTCGGCCGATCGCTTGCCTTCCACCGCAGCCCAACTGGTGCCGCCCGCGCCCGCGACATCGACCGCCGCTACCCCGCATTCGATGAGCCGCTTAGCGACCGCTGCCGATATGCCGCTGCCCACTTCCTTGACGATGACGGGCACGCCGATGCGCGGCACAAGCTGTTCAATCGCCTGCGCGACGCCTTTGAAATTGATATCGCCGCCCTTTTGCAAGGCTTCTTGCAAGGGGTTGAGATGCAGGATGAGGGCATTAGCTTCAATCGCGTCAATCGCACGGCGCGCATCGTCGATCCCCATGCCGTTGACGAGCTGAACGGCGCCTAGATTACCGAAAATCGGGATATCGGGCGCTAAACGGCGCAAATCGCGCCCTAACCCATGCGTCTCGTCGGTCGTGAGCGCGATCCGTTGGGAACCGACGCCCATCGCAAAGCCGCAATGCTGCGCGGCCTCGGCCAGCGCGCGGTTGATGGTGACGGATTCGACCGGCCCGCCCGTCATCGAGGACGCGAGGAAGGGGATACGCAGCGAGAAGCCGAGAAACTGGGATGAAAGATCGATCTGATCGAAATCGACTTCGGGCAAGGCATTGTGCTCGAAGGATAAAGCGTCAAAACCGGCCGGCATCGTATGGGACGCCGTACCGGAAAGAACGATATCTAGATGATCGCGCTTACGCCGCTCAATATCAGTCATGAGCGCGATCTTAATAGAGCAAACCGGCAATAGCCAGCTTGGCTGACGCTTATGGCTTGGATTTTAGATAAGCGATAACGTCGGCCACTTCCTGTGGATTCTTGAGGCCGGCGAAGGCCATCTTCGTGCCTGGTACATAGGCTTTCGGGTCTGGAAGATAGGCTGCGAGCGTTGCCTCGTCCCAAACTTGTCCTTCTGCACCCTTGGCTGCCATCGCGTCCGAATATTTGTAATCGGCGATGGAGGCGGTCTTCCGGCCAACGACGCCCTTCAGCGTTGGGCCGATCTTGTTCACGCCCTGCTCGTTCTCGTGGCATGCTTTGCACTTGACGAATACGGTCGCACCAGCTGCTGCGTCGCCATCGGCAAAAGCAGGGGTTGCAAGGAGCATTGCTGCGGCGATCGATGAAAAAATAAAGTTCTTGGACATTATGACTGATCCCTCCTGGAGTCAGCCGCATTTGCGCTGACGACAATCTACGTCTGGCTCCCCTGATTTGGATTTGCCTTGAGACCACGAATTTTTAAGGCAAGCTCACAAAGATGCGCAAGGAGGCTGAGACCAAGAAATACAGCAATCTGGCCAAGGCTCGATCCGGTAAGTGCCGTATGTAAGGCCAAAACGAGGCAGGCTCCGGCCAAAAGTGCCGCTAAAAACCCCGGAATCGACGAAATTTGCCCAGCGCGACGCAAATAAAGCGTCACGATTATGGCCTCAACCGCCATGACCACGAGAACACCATTCGTGATCATGCCGCTCTTTATGAATTCATCCATGCTGTTCCCGGCCTATCAGCGGGCCTGTTCGACGATAAGTTTCAGTCGACGGCCTTGCGTGGCTTGACCAGCGTGGGAATGCCCAAAAGGCCCGATAAGGTCCAGCTCGACTTGGTAACTGTTGGTATGTGCAGCACAGAGGAGAGTGGCGCCGCAACCCGGCTTAATTGGCTGACACCGTCCGTTGGGAACGTCGTATCATCCTTTTTAAGCAATACATTAATACCGAGATACGTTGAAAACGGGGTGGACGTTCGGGTCAGCTTTGGCCAACCTTGGACCTGCGCGTCCCATCCCCTTTGCTTGATCAAAGACGGCACCCGAAAAAAGGCCGAGAACGGCGTTGAAACACGGGTGAGCTCTGGCATCCGGAAAAATTCCGAGAAGGGTCGGGCGGATTTCGTTAGCAAGGGCAGATTGTACCAAGATGAAAAGCTTTGTTTGGTACGAAGGAGTTTTGGCATCCCGAACAAGGATGTCTCAGAAGAAGGCTGCCGCCAGATCGACGGGATACCAATCCAATCGGAAAACGGCGTTGAGGATTTAACCACCGACGGCATGTTCCAGAAGGTCGCAAAAGGGGTTGGATCTTTTGATAAAAGGGGAATGTCAAAAAACCGAGAAAACGGCGTCCCGTCGAGAAAGCTGCGCGACTCATATTTCTTGCTCGCGGCACTCGCTTTTTCAGGCGAGAACTTATCCATGATGATCGCCGCATTGCGCGACTCGCCCCAAGGCGCGTGAACGGCAACGAGCGAATAGCCCTGATTGATAAACGCGATAAAGCCTGCTGTGTCGCTCGCAGGGATGCCTGCTTTTGCAAGCCGTTCTTCGAGCGTTACACCAGGTTCAGAAGCTTGATTCTCGGCATTTGAGATCAAGAAGACGAAATTTTTATCGAACTTCTTTTTATGCAACCGATTCACCGTGCTAACGGCGTCACCATAGGCTCTGTAGATCCGCGTATTAAGTGTGCTCATGACGTTTACGCCTGTCGGTTAGGTTGGATTTGAGCGACACAAGGATCGCCCATGGTGGTAATTGCGCCTCTGAATGCCGCTCGAATTTGCGACAGAAAGGTCATTCTGACAACCCGATGACGACGCTCGGTGCGCGCAATCAGGGAACGAGAAGATGGCATTGCCCGAAAGGCGGTTTGGAGGTTATCGTGCCTCAAAACCTCTGTTCCGTCCTTTTGGCTGGGTGCTGATATGCCAATCTTTCCGATTATCGTCCTTCCCTTCGCCACTATGCTCCTCGGCTTTATACTTGTCTTGCTCCTCATACGTGGCAAACGAAAGTCGGTTCTCATCGGAGTGCATGTTTTATTGGGATTGGCCACCCTGGAGATGGTCGTCATCATGCTGAAGGGGTGGCCGATTGGTGATGCCGTACCTGCAGGTGAGTTTGGCGATATAGCGGCGGGCATCTTGGCGCTTGCAGCCTTTTTTGGATTGTTGAGGCCTGTTTTCGGACGTGGGTCGACGTTTAAATCCAATGCCATGCTGCTGGCCCATGGGAGCGCTGGACTTGCAGGTGTTGTGTTGTGCATCGCCTGGCTCTCCAAATCCTTAGGGTGAGCCCAACTGGCTCTGTGCCTTTGATTGGCGGTCGGGTCGAATAAGCGGCGCCATAGCAATGAGCGTCCACATCAGTAAAATTATTTCCAGTGCGTAAACGCACATATATCCGGTTGCGGGACCAAACTCGCCGCGTAGCGGCATAGTAGCAACGATATCTCTTAAAATGCCGCCGATCGCGATTGCTAATCCGGCAGCAACCGCCTGCGATGCGCCCCAAGCACCGAGCGCTAATCCAACCTGATTGCGGGGCGCAAGATTCATGGTGGCCGTTAACGTCCCATGCCCGAATAGCCCCGCGCCAAATCCTACCATCAAGGTCCCCATCGCGAAAAAGAAAGGTTCGTCGGCAGGTGAGGCGGCAATCACCAAGATAAAGGCCGGAATACCCGTTAGCGCGCCATAGCTTGCCATTCTAAAAGGATCTGCCCCACGGCTTAAGACTCGGGAAGCAAGCGCAAGGCCAATCAAGCCACCTGCTGCGAGGGTTGCGGTGAGACTGGTTGTGGCACCAACACTGAGATGGAGAATCTGCCCGCCATAAGGCTCGAGCAGCACATCCGCCATGCTAAATCCCATCGTGCCGAGGCCTACAGATAAAAGACGTCGGACGGCATGACCGCCTTGGGCAAACGACTCCCAGGATTCACGAAACGAAGGCTGTTGTTTAGCCGGATTTCGTCGGGCGGCGTTTCGCCCTTCTTGTTTCCATGAGGCCATCGTATTGAAAACGAGGGTGATGATGGCACATCCTTGAATAACTTGAATGAGCCGAAGCGGGCTAAAATTCGCCAAGAGTGCACCGAAGGTAACGGCACTGATGATCATGCCAACAAGCAGCATGACATACATTAAGCCGACGACTTTCGGCTGCGATTCACTCGGTGCCAAATCCGTTGCCAGTGCAAGCCCAATGGTTTGCACCGTGTGTAATCCCGCGCCCACAAGCAAAAACGCTACGCCTGCCCCAAACTGCCCGACCCAGATCGGATAGCGCGCGGATTCACCGCCGCCGGAAAGTACGAGCAATGCAAAAGGCATGATGGCCAGACCACCAAATTGAATCATTGTGCCGCGGAAAATAAACGGCACTCTCCGCCATCCCAAAGCCGATTGATGAATGTCTGATTTAAACCCAATGAGAGCACGAAATGGCGCGAAAAGCAGAGGTAGCGATATCATCACACCGACAAGAGATGCCGGAACATCCAATTCAACAATCATAACGCGGTTTAACGTGCCGACGAGCAACACGAGCGCCATACCAACGGTAACTTGGAAAAGGGATAGTCTTAATAAACGGCTCAGCGGTAAATCGGGCGTTGCCACATCTGCAAAGGGCAGGAAGCGAGGGCCAAAACTCGCCCACGTCTGAACCAGTTTCAGGCTGACGCGATTCATCATGTGAGCCAGTCCTTTTCCGCCCTATGGGTAAGGGTGCAAACCCGCCCAACACGTTTTTCATAATCCATGCGTGATCGTCCGCGTGGACGATGCATTCATTTTATAAAATATCTCGGGATGAAAGGGTCGGAACCGTGCGATCCCGACCCATTACTCATCGAAGATCCTGAATTAGGAATTCACGATCTCTACGCCTTTAAGAGCCAAACCAGCCGGAACGGTGGTTTGAATCTCCATCGAGACCTTCTTGTGGCCGCCTTCTAAGAAAGCTGGGAACCACGTTGTGTGGGTCAAGATGGCGTAGTGCACAATCAACGAAGTTACAGCCACGGCGCCCAGAAATACTGGAATACCTACGGTTGGCTTAACTACCGTCCACATTCTTCCTTGGTTCATGTCCGTTCTCCCTCAGTGAAGCCAGGGTGAATAAACATAAGCAAGGAAATGCGCGAACAGCGCGATAGCACCGAAAACACGGGCGCCATCAATGATATGCTTGTGCAGTTCCTCAGATTCCGCGTGTGTTAGGCCGGTTGGCCAGACGCGGTGTGCATCATCGCTCATATCGCTACCTCCATGGAGTAATGCGATCATTCTCGTGCTGAACCCGCACGCGGGTTGCGACAAAGGTGCCTCCCGAGCAAAAGCCCGGACGACCCCATTCCCGCTGTCGTACGACGACAAGTGTAATGATATTATGACAGTTTAGATTGTCAATTTGTTTTGACGTATCTCAAGTTAAGCTTTCGCTAGAATAGAATTAACCCATTGTTTTTGATTGATAATATGAGATGTGGTTGATTTTTAGGCTTAGGGAGATTTAGGGGTGGAGGTGTATCGCGCGCCCAAAGGGTGAGATAAGCTGCTCCCCTTCAGAAAGCGGGATCGAGCATTTTCTTTTGGTGGGGGTGGTGTTTAAAAGAATGACCGTCTCGAATGCCGATAACGTATTATTCAGCCATCAGGCGGTCCCGGATCGATTGGCTCCCGGGAATATGCTGCATAACCAGATCCACGACTTTGGCGCGGCTTTGTTCGGTTTTGGTCGCTAACGCCCATAATTCGAACCGGGCCGGTTTTTCAAACGTCATGATCGACCCATATCCGCTTTGTGAGAGAGCCTTTTGGAGCGTCTTTCTCGTAAATGCGGTGCGATGGGCCATATAGACATTGCCATTTTGAATGGAGGCATTGTGGCCAAAGACCATATCCAGCGGCGTAATGGGTCCCATACCCGACATATAGGCCACCGAATCGAGGCCGTTATTAGCAATATAGGCTGCAACAGATGCAATATCGGGACAGGTGATGACGACAAACCCGTCATTGTTCAACACACGATGAAATTCCCTGAGCGCAAGGGGAGCCTCATGGGGATAAAGATGCTCTATATTATGCGATGAAAAAACGGCATCCAACGAGGCCGTCTCGATCGGGCTTAAATCGGTGATCGAGGCGATAACGTCCGGGTTAACGGAAGCGTCAATGTCCAGCCTAATTTCGTCCCACCCATCGCCGGCAAAGCCAGGGGTTCGGGGACCCTTTTTCGCCGGACCACAGCCGACATGCAGAAATCGCTTTATCATCTAACGTCACACTGATGGCCAAATTCCGCACATACATTTCGAGCGTTATGACTTAAATGACGTAACGTCAGTTAAATTGACGTTAAAGCGAGCGGCTAAGCGGCAGGGCTTTGAAACCTCAGCCGTTTTGCTGATCGGAGCGACCAAAGGGTTGGTTGATGAGAACAACCTGTCGGTTAAGCAGTGCGGCGATAAAGACCCACACCAGATAGGGTGCAATGTAAAGCGCAGCCTGCGTTGAAAAGGGAAGTACGACTAGGATCATGGCGAGGATCGATAGCCACAAAAAGACGACTTCCACCAACGCCCAATCGGGACGGCGGAGTTTGAAAAAGAACAAATTCCATCCGATATTCAAAACGGCATTGGCGATGAAAGAAATTAGGATCCATTGCCGTGCCGCATCATCGGGTGCTGCTTCCCAAGCGATTGCAGCCGCAATGGTGGCGAGCGCCAAAATGACTGTCCAAATCGGACCGAATGCCCAATCCGGCGGCTTCCACCAGGGATTGCGCAGGCTGCGATACCAAGGGCCGACTTCGGTTAAAAATCCACCGACGCCACCAACGATGATGGCACCGGCTGCTGCGACTTTAAGAGCAAGAAGATAGGTATCCGAATAATCCATCATGCGACGCGTGTGATGCCAAGCAGATGCGCCATATCTTTAATAAAGATTTTGACATGGGCAAGGGGATCTTTCCGAACGAGTTTTTTCTCGGTGTAGGATTCCCATGTCAGACGCTGCACATCTTTGTCATCGCACATTTTCACAAACCGCTCGCGCATGGCGTCGCTACCATACCAGAAGCGTTGCATGATGCCTAAAATGAAAAAGACCGTTCCATGGTCTTTCATAAACCGTTTGCGTGCGGTTGCGAGAGCTTTAGCGTCTCCGGTTTTAAGGCAGAGATCAACGGCGTCAGCTGCAAGACGACCACCGAGCATGGCGTAATAAATACCTTCGCCGGATGCGGGTGCAACGACGCCTGCGGCATCGCCTGCCAATAAAACATCGCGACCATTATCCCATTTTTTAAGCGGCTTTAACGGGATGGGCGCGCCTTCTTTGCGGATGGTCTCGACCTTATCAAGGCCAGTTATTTTCCTTAAATCGGCAACCGAGCCTTTCAACGAAAAGCCTTTATTGGCGCTGCCCGTTCCAATGCTCATCGTATCGCCATGCGGAAAGACCCATGAATAAAAATCGGGCGACAGCGTACCGCGATAATACACATCGCAACGCGCGGGTGAAAAATCGGCGGTGCCAGGTTCAGGCGATTTGACGATTTCATGATAGGCGAAAACATACGGCATTTTATCGCCGCCGCGCACCGTATCACGCGCCACCTTTGACAATGCGCCATCCGCTCCGATCACGAGGCGTGCACGTACCCGTTCCTCAATCCCTTCGGCATCTTTATAGGTGATGATTGCGATCCCATCGGCGTCACGCTCAAACTTTTCATAGGTACCAACGCGACGCTCCGCGCCCGATTGATGCGCGCGGTTGCGAAGCCATTCGTCAAACACATCGCGGTCAACCATGCCGACATAGCTGCCTTCAACGGGCATATCGACGCGTCGATCTTTGGGTGAAACGATCATCGCGCAATTGATCTTGGCGACAACCAATTCATCGGGAATTTCGAAATCACGAATTGCACGAGGCGGAATGGCGCCTCCGCACGGCTTGATGCGCCCGGCACGATCCAGCATCAGGACGCGATGTCCTATCCGCGCTAAATCATTCGCAGCGGTTGCGCCCGACGGACCACCGCCGACAACTATGACATCGTAAAGACTGCGATCAAGCATAGGCTATCCTCCGCTTATACCCATTTGGGCTTTTTGTTGATGGTGAAAGGCAACGCTATCGTCGCGCGCTTCGCTTGTCTGGCCGATCTGGGCAGCTAAAAATGCAGCGCTTAAAAAGAGAATGCCTTCGACGGCAAAGACAATCGAATAGGCGCCAACGGGGGAGCCTAACCAAAGGCGCATGAGATCCGAAAGACCGGAGCCCGCAAACCCGCCAATACCGAAAGCGACTCCTTGCGCTGCGCCGAATAATCCCATGCGAAGGCCTTCGCGCGCTTCGCCACCGCTGGCGGCTAGATTAAACATCGAGCCGATGGCCGCTACCGCATAAATGCCATTGGCAAGTCCAAGCGCAAAGATCGACGGAACAAGCGGCCAAGCCGGACCAATGCGCGATGCGGCAACCAAGCCCATCAAAGCGAGTGCCGATCCCGCGCAACCCACGATGATCCAATTGCGAAGCGCCATGATTCGCGATTTGTTAAACAAAGTCGCGAGCGTTCCAACAAGAATCATACCTGCCAATGCACCGCCATGTTGGGCGCCACCCAATAAAGCGGTCTCCGACGGGCTCATACCGAAGACGAGCGCACCGAAAGGTTCGAGCACCAATTCCTGCGCGCTATAGGCGAGCATCGAAACGAAAATAAAAATCGCAAAGCGCCGCGCCGTTTGATCTTGCCACACTTCGGCTAAAGCAACCTTAAAGTCAGGCTTGTCATCGGTCTGCTTTTTTGCCGCTTCGATGAGGGCTGTCGTTTCAAGCCGAAAAAGGGAAAGCGAGGAAAGCGCAAATCCACCGAGACAAACGATAGCAGCGATTAATATTAACCGATCCGCTGAAAACGGATTCAAAAACTTGCCGACAAACCCTGCCGTCATCACAAAGCCGGCGATCATCATAATCCAGACAATGGTTGCCGCTGCCGCGCGTCGTTCTTTTTTAACGCTTTTAGCCAATAGCACGAGAAGGGATGTGCCTGCCGCACCCACTCCGGCGCCAATCAAGGTAAAGGCTAAAGCGGCAACCAAAAGACCGAGCGAAGTATCATAGGCCATGACGTCGATTGAAAGCGCGGAAATAAAACCGCCTAACGCCAATACGGCCATGCCGCCAATAATCCATGGCGTTCGACGACCACCAACATCGGAACCATGTCCCCAACGCGGGCGCATGATTTGTAAGAGATAATGCCATGTCACCAAAATGCCCGGCACAAGCGCTGGCAGAGCGAATTCAACCACCATCAAACGATTGATGGTTGACGTGCTTAAGACAACCATAGCCCCGATCGATGTTTGCACGAGCCCGAGGCGAACGATGCCAAACCAGCTAAGGCCATTTTCGTTCATTATAGCGCTCCTGCCACAGTTCGCACGGCAAAGGCGCTGACGAGCATGCCGATCACATAGAGGGTCGTGCCCGTTGCATTATAAAACGCCGCTTCTTTCTTTGGATCTTTGAGCAATCGACGCATCAAGAAAAGCTGTGCGCCCAAAAGGGCTACGATGCCGATCGCATGAAAAGGTTTATCCCAACGGATCAAGAGACCGATCACCGCGAGTTGCGGAGCCGCCATAACCAAGCAAGCGAGCCGCGCTGCATTTTTGACGCCGAGTTGAACGGGAAGCGAAAGCAATCCCATTTCGCGATCGCCATCCACGGATTTAAAATCGTTCAGCGTCATGATGCCATGCGCACCAAGGCTGTAGAGAAGGGCTAGCGCTAAAATTGGCTGCGAAGGGACGCCATGAACCATAATGGCCGCGCCCGTAAACCAAGGCAGCCCCTCATAGCAAAGCGCGACCGCGCTATTGCCCCACCAGCCATTTTTCTTGAGCCGAAGCGGAGGGGCGCTATAGGCCCAAGCGGCAGCAACGCCGAAAACCGCTGCAAAGAAAACGGTAGGCCCAATGGCTGCCGCAACCAGCAAGGAAAGACCAGACCAGATTATGCCGATATTAAGCCCCCAGCGACCGGGGATGCGTCCCGACGGAATCGGGCGGTTTGGTTCATTCAAGGCATCTACATGCCGATCATACCAATCATTCACCGCTTGGCTGGTGCCGCACACCAGAGGGCCCGATAAAAGAACGCCCAAAAAGAGCATTCCGAGATTGTCCAAGACGGGCGCGCCGGAAGAAACGATCCCGCAGCCAAAGGCCCACATGGGTGCAAACCAGGTAATCGGCTTCAGCAATTCGATAACTGAAGCGACAGCTGGAATGTTAACCGTTGGACGGTG
>Ga0136644_10001554_pt1 | contig 18176 bp, 6 predicted proteins | sample C_130820_EF_Meta_FD_94780 | JGI IMG/M metagenome (GOLD analysis project Ga0136644, IMG submission 94780) | Freshwater microbial communities from Lake Croche, Canada to study carbon cycling - C_130820_EF_MetaG (v2) (version 2) | ecosystem: Environmental > Aquatic > Freshwater > Lake | place: Lake... | reverse complement strand
GGAGGATGTTCCTAAAACAGCGATTGCCAGTAGGGTTGTGACAAATAAGTAGGCGTGCTTGGACTCAAATGCCTCTCCTCTTGATAACAATCCGAAGAGGGCGTCAACAATAAAGGGAGTACCGGTTTTGGTGGTGAAATCGAATTTGTCGTTCATATATAGATAGATGCCGTACAATAGAAAAATGAGGACCATCGACGATACATAAAAGGCTTTGAATTTGGTTAAAATATCGCGCGGATTACCATCCAATGCTTTTGGGTCGGTGAATATACTGTGTGTATTGTTCATTTTGAAATAGAAGAGAATACAGAAGAGGATGGATACAAAGAGGAGGCCGACTGCTGCGAACAAGGAAAAGCCCAGTAGGTCATCAGTCCTTTTCCGCAATACATTGAATGTAATCAGAATGAATAGCAACGTATTAGTAAAGCTGCATATAGTAAATCCCAAGAATTCGGTAGGAATATGATACAGGAAAACGAAGCCGAAAATAAACATAATAAAGAGTGTCATTTCGACAAACATAAAGCATGAATAATCATTTGCCATCTTTTCTATTTGTGTGTCGTATTATATAAGAGCAAGGTAAAAAATACCCCTTTATTATTTCGGTATTTTGCTTTTTGTAACGATTTTATATGTGGGAACAATATATTGTGATTACGATTGTATATTGGTCTGTTACATTTTTCTTCGGATACCATTATGATATGGACAATGACCACGATACAGAAGCCGATTAATGTTTGACTTTGTTATACATATTATAAGACGTTGTTATGTATGTACAAAAGTCAAAATTGATTCTGTATCATTTGGTAAAACGAATCATTCAGGCTTACTTATCTACAATATTCTTACAAGATAATAAGACCTTTTTGACTGCTTGAATTATATTTGCTTAAATTTAATACGCTTCTCTAAGTTTAAATTTAATTCGCTTCTCTTTGCTTACATTCGCTTCTCTTTGCTTACATTCGCTTATAACAATGTTTGAAGATATGACCCCCGGTTTGGATAAATGTGTATTCTGTGAAATCAAAACTTGTGTAGAGGATTTCAATGAAAGGGTATATAACGATGCGGACCACTATCGTTATGATATCTACTATTGCTCTGCTGCCTGTATGAAAAAATCGGCAGAAAAGGACAAAAAGTATATCGAATTGATGAAATCCAGAGCCAATGCGATTACAACTGAATCGCATCATTTCGATATGTGCTATATGAATAATCAAAATGGCAATTATGGTTATTACAAAGTTGATATGTTCGACGGGATTCCCTGTATTGTGGAAGAAATACATTACGACCGTAGCAACAATGTTGTATATGTAAGAGTCACCAAGCCCAAGTTTTGTGATGGGAATAAATATCACTTCGAATTTTACAATCTTATGGACGGTAAGCTTGTACAATTCAATACAACTCGTATTTGTGTAACGGTAGAAAATGGATGTTTGAAAAGTATGAAATTAGAAAAATTAGTGACAAAAAAAGGCAAAGTATTGAGAGTGGTGGATACCTGTGATAGTAACGAAAAACCTATTATGAACTCTTTGTGGAATTAAATATTTTACAAAAAAACAAAATAAATAAACAAGAAAACAAAATAAAAAATGTATGTGAAAAAATAAAAACAAAAAAACAAAAAAACAAAAAAACAAAAAAAATTTTTTTTTGCCGGGATTCCAAAAATACATAAATACAATTTTTGTAATTATGCAATTTATTTTGTAAAAAAAATGAACCAAGCAATATTCGTATCATTTAACGGCACAGTTCCTACTGTAACGATATTTACAACACACGTTGCGATAGTATCGGGGGTTCATGACTATGTAACAAAAGAAAGTGAGTCAAAAGAAAAGATACCTCTCTTAAACAATCTACTAGGATATTTATTGCCACTGGGAATCGTTACAGGGGTTATGTATCCGTTTACGATTCCCTATTATATTACGACTTGTTTGTTAAATCATACAAGGGCGAAGCCAAAATCAAATAATTGATTGATAAAAACGTTCCGTTAAATCAAAAAAAATATTATCTGTTAAATCAAAAAACGTTCCACTACACAAAAAGAAAACATTCATTCGAAGCCACCGGTTTGCAATACATATTATACAGATACCACATTTGTGTCGTTTCGCTAACAACCCGCCCTGGTTCAAATATCAGTTCTGTATGCGATTCGTTCATCGCCAAATCCCGGTTGAACCCCGTCAAAGGAATCATTACACGGTCAATGTTGACGTTTTTCATCGATAAGAGTTCGGTTGCTCCTAATTCTCGCCGCCATCTATCCAAAGTAGTCAGCCAACCTACCAGGAAATCCTTTCTATTTATTTGTTTGACATCGCGCCATGAACCAATCAACTCAACCGCCTGTAACCCTGTTTCTGAATCTACTACAAAGGTGCGTCTGCATAAGTAGAACGCAGTTATGTATCCATTGACCTGTACGGTAGCGAGATAGGTCGAACCGTTCTTTAACCGGTTTTCGAATTGTGTTTTGGTTGGCATCGCAGACATTGAGAAAGAGGCTTCGACCCTCTCATAAATAGCGTCGATGTCCTTGGTCTGGTTCGCGGTCTGTAACAGATAGGGCTTCTTCAATTGTACCGGGGTTTTGGTAAAGGCCGGTGACAGGACCTCGACATATTTGCACTGCATCAGCGGTACGACTCCCGGAATTCCGGCGCCCCTTTTGGAAAACAGGAAGGACTGGACGGTCGAGGAGGCCTTCTCTTGCAACACAATATGCGTATACAGCAGCTCCTGGCCGATTTTTTCCCGGTTCTGCGTAATATTGTGGTCGATAGCGAAATAGTCCAAACAATATAGCGCCATTTTCTCGCTGTTCCTGATTCGGACATCGACCGAATACGCCACCATCATTCCTTCGAAACCTATATTGTCCCTCTTTTTCGAAATGTAGGTAGGCAAGGTAGACCCGATAAATAAATCGCGCCAAACCTCCTGTGGCATTCCCCACAGGAGGCGTTCATCGGGTTGGATATGGCATTGCAGGAAATCGTAGTAGGGTGTAGTATCGTCTATGTCGGGCAGTGAGTTTAGTGAAATATGGGCGGGCTGGTACCATTTCGGAATCGGTTTTAGCGTTGGTTTCTTTTGAATCATGGTCGGTTCTGTAACGAAATAGCGCCAGGTGTCGTATGAATGGAACACTGGTTGTCTAGACCAGAACGGATAGACAATATAAATCGCTAACATTGAGGCGAAAACGACGATAATGAGAAGTGCCAAAATAAGAAGAATGGCTTTTTCCCACATGTTGCTCTTTGATTGGGATTTTTCGTTGTGTTGATATCATACGATGGTTTTTCTTTTTGCTCTGTTGTAACCAAAAAGAAAAACAGAAGGAATAAGAAAAAATAGGGAAGAAGAGAATTAGGATAAGGCTAACCTTATGCATGAGGATTGGTCGGCACAGCACGAATATCCGCCTTGATATAATTTACGTATTTTAGAGGAGTCGATATATTCGGGTCGGTTGCATATCTCTTCGGGGTTACATAGGGCGTATTTTTCGTAAAATAGAGAATCGAAGTCGGCGAGGAATAATCGCTCATCAGGCCCTTATCAGTCATCGCTGCTACATAAAACGTATAATGATTGTTGTATTCCAAATTATAAATTGCATAATAAGTCTCATCGAATTGCGTATTGAAAAACAAGGGCTGCTTCGACTCCTGTATATCTACCTTCACTATATATTTCAAAATCGTTGCACCATTCATTACAGAAGGTGCATTCCAACTCAATAAAACGCCGAAATTAAAAGTTGCAGCCGAATTATAATCCCCGAAAAACGTCCATGAATAGGCTTTGTCCGATAGTACCGCCTTCGCAGCCACCCCTGTAGCATTGTAAAAGAGGCCGACCGCACCCAAATTCACGTTTTTCGGAATCGCGGTTTGTTGCGACCATCCCGCCAATGTTGCGCTATAATTCGCCTGTGTCATCAATGATACATTGAACATACGCGTCATCGAAATCGCGTTCGGAATCTTCCACAAACCTAGACTGGTATCGATATTCGCACCTTCGAACATAGAATCGAAATAATTGACAGAACTGGTATTCCACAAGGGAATCCCGGCAAAGTTATTGGTCGAAGTTGCATAATAAAACATCTTCTGCATATTGAAGACGTTCCCCGTATTCCAAACCGCCGTATTTCCCCCCTTCCCCGGAGTAAAATCCACCACCAATTTAGGGCAAAAAGCGAACATACCGGTCATGGTTTGCACCGATTGGGTCGACCACAGCCCAATACCGACCCCTGTAACGGCGCAGCCAAAGAACATCGAGTCCATTGCCCTAACATTCGCAGTATTCCAAATACCGGGATTGCCACCCTTCCCGGGTGTGAAATCGAGGTTCGGCAACAATCCGACACAATTATGAAACATGCCAATCATATTCGTTACAGAGGATGTGTTCCATCGGTCTATACCTAATCCACCAAATTGGCTGCACGAACCGAAGAGCCCTTCTGCCAATAACAAATTCCTGGTTTGCCAACCTGATAAATCAACCAGGGGCGACAGGTTGGAACACCCCGTAAACATGGCTGTCATATTCGTTACAGAGGTTGTGTCCCAATTTTTCATGATACTGTTTCCGCATATGTCGAACCCTGTATATGCAGAAGCTAGATAGAACATGAAACTTGTATCGACTACATAGGCCGGTAATTGCAGAGGTAGTGTGGTCAAGTTGGTACTATGAATGAACGCACCTGTAAAAGATGTAATACCGGTCCATGACGCCACTTTAGTAAGGAATTCCGAGCCGAGCCAGGCAATTTGCGACCGGTCTCCATTGCCGAACTGCTGGAAACCATCAGTGACTGTTACAGTCACGCTGGCCTGGGTCGGTATATAATACGGATTGTTTGGATATTCGGCCGTAAAGGTCTTGACCGTTCCGTCGGTGGATGACATCGTAATCGCAACTCCATATGTATTGCGCAGCGGCAATTGAATCGCAGTTACATTTGGTGTCAAGCCGGAAAATTTTAAGACAATCCGCGCTTGATAATACGAATCGCCTATCAAACTCCACCCATTCTGCAAGCCGGTCAATACCTGATGCGCGATAAAGGCCGAAGTATTGTATTGCAATCCCGCAACACCTACTGTCACATTCGGCTGCAACGCTTCCAGAGCCCATCCTACCAATGTCGCCGAATAATACGTCTTATTCATCGCACAATTATCGAACATATTTTGCGCCGATAACAAACTCGTTACAGGCCAGTTTCCCAAACTCGTATTCAAACCCGACCCCGCAAACATCGAATCCATATATCGAACATGCGACGTATCCCAATTCTCTACAACACCGACCCCTGTAAAGGACGCAGTCCCCATCAACATATAGCGACAATCTATCGTCGTCGGCATAAAATAAGTCGGCAATTGCGTCAAGTTAGGGCAAAGGAAGAACGCACCCGGCATATACATGATTTCGGACCATTCGGTAACGGCGGTCAAATAGGGGGAGCCCAACCATTTATTCTGGCTGTTTCCAAACTGCAGAAAAGACCCACGAATCGCAATCGAAATGTTGGGCGAGGAAACGGGAAACGGCGCAAACCCCTGTTGCAATGTCAAGGGCGGCGTTCCATCACTGAACAAGACCTGTATCGACCCCAGTATACTCGTTACAGGAGGTTGCAGCAATTGTCCTGGAGGGAGGTTCGCAAATTGCAGCACAATCCGGCTATTCTGCGAATAGGTTTGCGCAGACTGATAAATGCCGTTCTGTTGAGTGGCTACATTGACATTCTGGCCATATTTGTCACAGACTAGGTCGGCAGGGTTGATAAAGGTATCGCGGGTCGACCATGACTGGCCATAGTTCGTGGAAAAATAGAGCTGGCCGTTGGATGCCAGAGCGAACGCATATTGCGCATCGTAACTCGCAACAATTTTCCGAATCGTCACACCGGCAGTCGGCAAGACAAAGGCCGTATTTCCGGAACCATAATTTCCTACTGTAACGATACTACAGAGGTGGGTTTGAAGGTCGACGGATGAAAAGAAGAGATATTTACCGGTATCATCTGTTACCAAATGTTGAATGGTTTTGTTGCGATTAAGCGTATATGGAGGTACGGGAAACGGGGTGAAAGTATCGCCGCCATAATTGTTAGAAAACCGAATTGAATAACCTATATTTGCGTTATATAATAAGTCGTATACATATTGTGCTAATTTACTCACGACTACTTCTATATGATAAATAAATTTGTTAAACGTATTATTCCAAGAAACACCGCTATTTTGCGTAAAATAAAAAAAGAAACTTTTATTAATTAGATATGCATATTGTCCATTACTCGATGATATGATAGTATCCCAAACGTACGTGGTTGGTGCTGATGTCTGTATCCATTTCAATCCAGTCGAATCTATCGATTTGAATACATAGCCATCTGTAGAAATAATATAAAAATTCTTGTTACCTGCATTCAAAACTATCTGCTTCCATTCATAAAAAGGGAATAAATCGGTTTCATTCCATGTTATTCCGTAATCCGAAGAGCAATATACTTTTTTTACTGTATACGCACCAATGATATATACATATTGCCCTGAATCATTCGTTACAAGGGATGTATAGGTAGGATAGGTATCCAGGGTTGTTTGCGTCCATTGAGATAAACCGTATTGGTGTGAATAATAGATATAACTTCTACTGTTGCTATTTCCGAGTGCATATACATATTGACCACTCTTGCTATTTACAAGAGAGGTCCATTGTATATTTTGGGGTGCGTCCGAAATAGTAAAAGAGGACATTCTTTTGTTGTTTTAATTTCTGTTTTATATTAGTCAGTGAATAAATAAAACAGAAACAAAGGGTACTTATTTAATTTGGAAAAAGGGTACTTATTTAATTTGGAAAAAGGGTACTTACTTAATTTGGAAAAAGGGTACTTATTTAATTTGGAAAAAGGGTACTTACTTAATTTGGAAAATAGTGTATGTCAAATTCGTCGGTGCCGAACATTTCCCTGTAGCAAGTTGAAAAGAGGTAGTTGGTGAGGCTTGACTAATTCCTATATTGGTTTCGGCAATAATAGAAAACGTATATGCAACGCCGTAGGAAATCGTTACAGTTGCGGTTGTTGCAGCGCTCTGCGTTTGTATTATCTCCTTATCGGTTGCTGTTTGAATCACTATCCAATAGGATTGGACAGTGGAGCCGTTGAGGTTCTGGGGAGCCGCCCAGGAAATCTTTACAGTAGGTGTTGTGGATTGTTGTGTGAGGGTGGGCTGGCCTGGGGGTCCGCTTATTTGGTTGGTGAGATGGAAGGGGGGAGCGGATGGTGGGGAGAAGGTCGATGAGCCTATATTGGTGTTGACCTGAACTGCGAAGGTATAGGGCGTGTTGTAGGAGAGGTCGACTTGTGCCTGTATAAGCGGTGCATAGGTTGCGTTGTATTCCTGGAAAGTCCAGTCGTAATATTTTTTGATAATGGTCCGTATAAGGGTATTGGGCCATGTTTGACTGATGGTGATGCCTGTATATCCTAAAGTGACGTTTTTGGGAAAATAGGACAAGAATGTGACAGGGGTTTCCTGGGTAGGATATTGTATCCAGGCTTTCAGAGAATTCAGTAGGCTATCGCTCGATAAACCAGAGCCGTCGAACATATTGCGCATATTGCCGGATTGAATCCCGTAGATTAGCCAGCTTCCTAGATTTTGGTTGAAATTGCGGGTATTTTCCAACATCGAATTCATGTTCTGGACGTGCAGCGTATTCCATGTATTGAGGCCGATGCCCTGGATGGGTGTCGATAAGAACATCGACTGCATATCTGTTACATATTGCGTATTCCATATTATGCCAGTATTAGAAAAGTTGGTAGATGGGTTCATGCCGGTACAATTGGCGAACATGAAAGCCATATTGTTGGTATTGCTGGTGTTCAAGCTATCGATACCTAATCCGCTGAATGTGGGAGATGAATAGAACATGCCCTGCATATTGATGATGGAATTGAATGTAAATAAGCTGGATAAGTTGGCTGTAGCTAGAATATTGCAATAAGCAAACATATATGCAGCATTTAACAGCCGTTCAAAGTTCATTTCGTTGAAAACCGGTTGGCCAGTATTGGCTTGCTGCATATCGAACATATGACTTGCATCTATTACATATTGATATCTAGAAGTCATAGATGAAAAATTAGTTAGATTGATGCAGCCCATAAAACCACCGGGAAAATAGAAAATATTGAACCAATTGACAGTCGACAAATATTGCGAACCGGGCCAGGACTGAACTGTATCAACATCGCCGTTGCCGAACTGTGTAAAATCGCCGATGGCCTTTACAGTAACGGTTGCTAACTTGGGTATGAGGACCGGATTATTGGGGTAATTTTGTTGTGAATATTGAATCACGGTTCCGTCGGATGAAATGATGGTGACGTTGCCGAAAACACGTTTGATTGGGAGTCGTATTTGCGTTACATTCGGAATCAGATTGGTGAATTGGAGCGTAATAGTGGCGCCTGTAAAGAGATTGTCGTTCTCTAATTGCCAGCCATATGTATCAATCAGGGTTTGTCTTGCCGTGGATGCTGCAGGTGTATAATACATTGTATAAGCTCCTACTGGAATATTACTGGGAATTCTGCCGATATGACTGGCCCAACCCTGTAACGTTGCCGAATAATTTTCCATGGTCATATAGCTATTGTCAAACATGTTTTGCATATTAGTAACGTTTTGAATATTCCAATTAGCCAAGTTGCAATTAATAAGCGAGTTCAGAAACATCCCTTTCATATTCGTTACAGGGGTTGTGTCCCAGTTTTCGATAATACCCTGGCCTGTAAAGGAGAAGTTGGGGCCTCTGTCTTGATAGAACATAAAGGACATATTGGTAACGGACGTGTTATTGGACGCGTCTTTCGGCAAATAATTTGGCAAAGACGTCAGGTTCTTGCAATTATAGAACGCATAACTGAGCGATTGAATACCGAACCAATCAATGACCTTGGTAAGATAATAACTACAGGATGTGTTGGATTGTAGATTGAATTCAGTGAACCCACCGGTGATGGTGATTTGGACCGATGGTTGTGTGGCTGTATAGGTAATGGGTTGGTTGGTAGAAATAGGGCTAGTAATACCGTCGGAAAAGGTTACATAGACCGGATATTGGGTGGCTACAATAGGTATAGTGAAAGTAGTATAACCGGGAATCATATTGTCGAACTGCAGCGTAATAGTTGTTTCATATGGATAGGGGCTGTCATATAGAATCGACCAACCCTTATAAGTTTGTAGATAATTACGTTTGGGTATGATATATTTATAATATTGAACGCCATCTGCACCTATTTCCAGATTTTTATAACGGTAATACCATCCTGTAATGATGTTCGAATAGTTTGTGGGACTTAATTTCGTATAACTGAAAATTTGTCTCATATCAGGGCCTTGAAGTAGTGAAGGTGCTTGAATCGGTAGCCAACCACTGATATCGGTATTGAAATTCGACCCATAGAACATAAACAACATATTGGTCACGTTTTGTGTATTCCATGTATTACAACCAAGACCAGTAAAAGAACTATTGTCAAACATGCTTTGCATATCTGTTACACTTGTTACATCCCATACGTAATTATTATGGGTCAGATTCAAATCTGGACTTAAAAATCGGCAGTCTTGAAACATGGACGACATATTCGTTACAAGGTGAGTATTGAAGTTTTGAACACCTCGACCTTCAAATTCTGTACACCCGTCAAACATATGTTGCATATTTGTAACTGCTTGTGTATTCCATGATGATAAATCATCTCTGAAAACATTGCAATTTGTGAACATATAGGACATATCAGTAATGCGGGAAACGTCCCATGTACTGACTCCATTTATCAACGTTTCATTTTTAATCAATGGCATGTAGAACAGCTTGGAAAGATTCGTTACAGAGGTCGGTATATTGCTCGGAATAGTAGTCAGATTTCGGCATCCCATAAATGCACCATTGAGACTGGTCATGTTGAACCAAATTACTACTTTTGTCAAATATTCGCTTCCTACCCACGGTTGACTAGTAACATCGCCGTATCCAAATTGAGTGAAATTGCCAGTTATCATGACTTGTACATTTGCGTAATTGACAGGAATATATTGCGTATTCGGATAATCCTGTGTAATGGTTACAGAAGGGATGAGTATGGAATAGTCGGTAACTAAGAAGGAAACGGTTACAGGGTTGATAATATTGCGTATAGGGAGTCCTAATGTAATGAACGGCGGATTTGTGAATTGAAGAATGATGGATGTTTCGTTGAAGGAGGCGTCACCTACAAATTGCCAACCGTATCGGTTTATAATATTGTTTCGATGAGACACTGTTTTGGGTTCATTGTTATAATACATTCCTTGTGCACCGAACACAATGTTTCGTGGTAGATTTTGTAAATTATCTATTTGTAGCAATAAAATACCATAGTTTTGATAGGTCATTGCCGAACGGTCGAGGAAATTCTGCATGTTGGTGACATTCTGTATATTCCAATATGGGATGAATTGAGAATTATTGAGTCCTGAATAGGCGAACATCCCTTGCATATTCTTTACAGAGGATGTGTTCCAATGGTTACTGCTGGTATTGGGTTGTGGATTGAAATTCAGCTGGGTTGCTCCATAGAACATATAACTGAGATTGGTACACTGGTTATTCGGTAATGTACTCGGTACTTGATTGAGTTGGCTGCAGTTGAAAAAGGCGCCGGACCAATTGGTAATGCTGCCATTCCATGAAACGACGGATTTCAAATAGGTCCCGCCTTCCCAACCTACATTGTGTCTCAGGTCGTAATTCCCGAACGCAGAAAAAATGCCCTGAACGGTAATGGTAAGGGATGTATTGGCAACGTAGACAGGTACATTCGGATAATCATTCAATATCGTTATTTTTTTGCCATCGCTCCCTGTAACACTGATGACCCCTCTTACGCCTTTTACAGGAAGTTTGATAGATACGCCGCCAAGGGGAGGCGCCGTTATTTCGAAATACAAGACAATACTATTGTTGCCCTGGATATATAGACTATCGCCAGCAAATGTCCATCCATATTGGCTGATTAGATGATTTCGGGCAGCTACTGCGCTTTGATTGTAAAGAAGTCCGGACACACCAATTGTAACATGATTGGGCTTTCCACTAGCCGAAACAATCGTATCGAAATGGTTGATAATCGCGCTGTACTCGGTTACACTCAAAAGTGTAGTATCCAACATATTCAGGAGGTTCGTTGCATTCGAAATGCTATTCCACATAGCAATTCCAAAAGGGTCGAAATTTGTAAACCGGAACATCGAACTGAAATTGGTAACATTGACAGGATTCCATGACGCAAACGACTCATTCTGAGAATTGTATGCATTTAAGAACATTCCCTCCATATTGGTGACTTGGGAAACATCCCATGGAAGCAAGGCTCCCAATGATTTACATCCGGAAAACATATACTGCATATTGGTTACATTTCCTGTGTACCACGTAGTAATACCTAGTTGGTTCGGGATAATTAGGTTGCTTCCTGCAAAACTAGTACACCCGGCGAACATATGTTGCATATTTGTTACAGATTGCGTGTTCCAAATACGGGGATTGCCATTTTTGCCTCGTGTCAAATCCAACGACGAGAAGTTACTGAAATTATACAGACTGATACAGTTCGTAAACATGAATTCCATGTTGGTAACAGCAAAAGTATCCCAATTCTCGATGACGCCATAACCACTGAAAAGGGGGCAGCTATACAACATATAACTCGTATCTGTAACGATTCCATTGCCGGTTGTATCCGTCGGTAATTTCGTAGGCAACGTTTGCAGGAGCTCTCCAAAAGGGAATGATTTGCGAAAACTCGTGATTCCTTCCCATTTCTGAACCGAACGAAGATTTCTTACCCCTAACCAACCGCTAGTAGGCGGCGAATTGTTAATGGTATCTGGTAAACCGAAGTGGTTGAAATTACCATGTATATATACCGTAACGTCAGATTCCGATACAATTACAAAAGGTGTCGCCGGATAATTTTGCGTGATTGCATAAACTTGGTTTCCTGATGAATAAATGAACTCAGCATATACTGTTTCCCCTGTAGCGATTCCATCAATCGGTAGCTGAATCTGCGTTTGGTGTGCGACCATATTATTGAACAGAAGTATGATTCCATTCGAGAAATCTCCTACGAAACTCCAGCCATAAGAACTTCGGAGTAAATTCCTTGCATTATAAGAAGCCGCCGAATATGCAATTTGATAGGCGCCTAATGATATATTACGAGGTATCGTATATGCAGATTGACTCCATGCATTCAAAATGGAATCATAATTCGCTCTCGATAGTGCAGAATAATCAAAAATGTTTCTCATGTCTCTGCAACTCTGTATGTTCCAAGACCCAGGCGCCGAACTATTGAAATTCGAATTATAAAATATACCGCTCATGGATGTAACATTTGCAGTATTCCATATATTGCCATTCATCTGTGGATTGAAATTGACCAAACTATGACAATTATAAAACATATTTATCATTCGAGTTACACTGGATGTATTCCATGATGCAACACCCCTCCCCGTAAAACTATTTGAAGAACCGTTTGAATCGATCATGAACATTCGATTCATGATGACCACATTTTGCGTATTCCAACTATTGGGTTGACCAGGTTTTCCAGGAGATAGGTCAACATCCCCTATTCCAGAATCTAAGAACATTGAGTCCATATTGACAACTTGGCTCGTATCCCAATTTTCAATCGAACCGACTCCTGTAAAAGAATTACAATAGATTAACATTCGGTCAGTATGGGTTACTATCGAATTATTATTATCGTCCACGGGCAATTGATGAGGCAAAGATATCAAATTATTGCAAGAATAAAATGCATTTGTAAATCTAGTAATTCCGGACCAACTGGAAACCGACGTCAAAAATTTAGAGCCTAGCCACGTAATAGTACTAAAACTGGCCGTTGAATTAGAACCAAACTGCGTGAATCCACCTGTAACAGTCATTGTAATCTGTTTCAAGGTTTTTACTGAAAAAAAGGTATCGCCTTGTGAATAAGGCTTGGTAATCGTTACAGGGGGTGTTATGTTGTCATCGAACGTAACCAAAATCGGTGAAAAATAACCTTCAATCGGCAAGGCGAAATTATTCTGTGTAATATATTGGAATGTCAGTACAATCGAACTGGCCTTTGTATCACCGACGATATTCCATCCTTTCGAAATAAGTGTTGACCTGGCTGCGATAGTTTGTCTATCGGCTGCATAACAGCAGTTTGCTGCGCCTAGAATGAATTGGAATGTTGGTACCGGATACAAACTCCAGCCTTTCAAAATGCTGGAATAATTGGCAGTCGTTAATTGGCAATTGTCGAATAGTTGGCCCATTGTATAGGTCAATACTCTGTTTGTCACTATTCCTGTCAAATTCCAACCACTGATGTCGGCGTTGAAATTCGAATTGGCAAACGTTGCATACATACTGATTACTTTGGATGTATTCCATATGTTGCCATTCGGCTGCGGATTGAAATTCGTAAGTTGTTGGCATCCATTGAACATATTGTCCATTGTTTGAACGTTTGATGTATTCCATAAATTCACACCCCTTCCTGTAAAGGTACTTTGTGTATTCAATATATCAAAATGAAACATATCATTCATTGAAGTGACCTTGCTCGTATTCCAACAATTCGAATAGCCTATTTTGTTAGGTGTTAGGTCTACATCGGTCAAACCGCAATTGAAGAACATACCCTGCATATTGATAATTTTGCTCGTATCCCATAATTCAATCGAACCGACTCCTGTAAAGGCAGTACAACCATAGAACATATTTCCTGTATCGGTTATCAAGCATTGACCGTTTGATTGTGCAGGCAATTGTGTAGGTACCGACGTAAAATGTATACAATTGCAAAAAGCAGAATTGAAACTTGTAATTCCGGACCAACTGGAAACGGACGTTAAATATTGGCTTCCTTGCCATGGTTGATTTATATTCCCGACACCAAATTGTAAGAAATTACCGGAAATAGTGACCACAACATTGGCCGAATGGACTTGAATCGGAGGATAATTGGGGAAGGGCTGTGTAATCGTTACAGAAGGTGTTGAGTCATCGAATGAAAGTGTGACTTGGCCAAATACGTTGGATATGGGGGGTTGTATATATGGATAATGGACGAGGTCGATGCCGGTGAAATGCAACACAATCGAAGAGGGCGGTGCCAGTTGGTCGCCAACAATTGTCCAGTAATAGGGTGCGGATGTTAGCAAATTGTGCTGTTGTGTAGCTGACGCCAAATATTGGCAACCAGCTGCGCCGAATGTTACATGGGTAGGTATAGGTCTGAAAGTACCGATTTGATTTCCCAATTGTTGAATCGTGCTCGAATAATTGTTGATAGAAATGCTGCAATTATCGAGCATATGATTCATGTATACGATAGAACGCAAATACCATGAACCTATATCGGCGTCGAACGTCGAATTTTCAAACATAGAAATCATGGATGTTACATAATTCAGATTCCATGTATATGTGATGTATGAATTGTTATATTGAGGATTAAAACTATCATTGGTCAAATTTTTGCAGCCGTAGAAGAAATAATCGAGATTCCTTACTTGACTTGTGTCCCATTGGTCGACACCGGCACCGTTAAAACTGCCCTTTAGATTGGCGAACATTCCGGTCATGTAATAGACTTTCGACGTATTCCATACGTCCTGGTTGGGCGTCAAACGAACCTGGCTGTTCAATCCGGACCCGGAAAACATGAAGGATGTATTGACCAGCTTGCTAGTTTTCCATGTTTCGACTTGTTGATAACCGGTAAAGGCCGTTGCTCCATAAAACATGTAACTCGTATTGGTGACAATCGATTCTTGGCTCTGGTTGAGAGGAAGCTGGTTCGGTACGGTCACCAAAGCCGTACAACCTGTAAAGGCACCGCTGAAACTGGTAATGCCTGACCATGACTGTACAGATTCCAAATATTGGCTTCCTAACCATGTAGTTTTGCTCCCGGTTCCGAATTGTTTGAAACCGCCTACTAAGCTCATCGTTATGATACGAGTTCTGGTTGTGACAGAAATTATCGTAGGGGCTTGCGAATAGGCCTGGGAAATCGTTACAGGTGGATTGACTGCACCGGTATCAGTAAACGTAACGATGACTTCGCTATCATATAAATTAACAGGAAGCTGGAAATCAAACGTCTTATATTCCACAATTTCAAACGACGTATCACCTGTAACGAATCGCAGGACGAGTGTACTGGGGACGGCAGGGGAATCTCCGGTTATATTCCAATGATATTGCGATAACAAATTGTCTCTGGCTGCGACTGCTGCTGATGAATAGCTGCAACCTTGTGCACCTAGATTGAGATTACTGGGAAGAATACCGCCCGAATTCCGATTGTTCCAGCCTATGAGAATATTGCTGTAATTTTGGGTCGAAAGGGAGCAGCTATCGAACATCGAATCCAACACGAATGCACTGGATAGATTCCAACCACTAATATCGGCATTGAAATTGGAACCAGTGAACATATAGGCAAAATATTGGTTCTGTGCTGTATTCCAAATAGGGCCGTTAGGTTGTGGATTGAAATTCTGCAAACTTTGGCATCCTTGAAACATTTGTGCCATATTTGTTACAGAGTGTGTGTCCCATTTGTCTACGCCGATACCTTGAAAATCGTAGCAATTGAAGAAAAGGAAATTCGCATTTTTCAAATTTGAAGTATTCCATATTTTCGGATTGCCGCCCTTGTTCGGCGTCAAATCGATAGCCCCTATCAATGAATAGGCAAACATACCGACCATTGTAGTTATGCTGCTCGTATTCCATTGTCCGATGCTTTGAATCACACTCGCATTGATTGGCTGGATTCGATTGATGCTTATAAACATATACCTAGTATCAATGACAATATCGTTATTGTTGGAATCGACCGGCAATACATTCGGTATGGACGTCAATTGATAACATTCTATGAACGATGCGAAAAACTGTTGAATTCCTGACCAGCTATTTACAGATGTAAGGTATTGGCTTCCTAACCATGTACTCCTAAAACCTTGAACAAGCATTAAATTGGAAAATCCAGCAAACCCTCCTGTAATATTCATAATGACGTTGTTTGAAAGGACTGAGAAGGTCGGCGTATATGGATAATTGGCCTCGATAGTAAGGGTCGGCGTTGCATCGCTGAATGTCACTGTAATCGGTGTACTATGGGCGGTCAGGGGTAATTGAAAGAGAGCACCGGGCGGTATGTTTTTGAATTCCAATTGAATGCTACTGCCATTGACGGAAACCGGCAAATCACCGGTCATGTCCCAACCATACGTCTGTAACAGAAGATTCCGGGCTGAGATAGCTGATGTATCATAGGCCAGGCCATAGGGTAAGAAACCTACATTTTGCGGAATATGAGGTGCCTGACTGGCCCATCCTTTCAAAATATTAGAATAATTCGTACTGCTTAGATTTGTCAAGGAAATAATAGATTCTATTTCGGTTGCACTAGACAGGTTCCAACTGCTAATATCGGCGTTGAAGGAACTATTCGCAAACACATTGGTGAAATTCGTTACAGAGGATGTGTTCCATATGTTGCCGTTTGTTTTGGGAGAGAATGTGGGCGATAATTTGGGGCAGTTGATTAACATTTGGTATAAATCGGTTACGTTGTGTGTGTCCCATTTGTCGACGCCTATTCCCTGGAATTGGCTGCACGAATAAAACATTTGGGCCATGTCCTGTACTGCGCCGGTGTTCCATATTTTGGCATTGCCGCCTTTGTTGGGCGTCAGGTCGACAGCGCCCAATTTCGTTTGGTAGAACATTCTGGACATATTCGTTACAAGGGATGTTGCCCAATTTTCAATCATTCCGAGGCCCGTAAATTTCGATGCCTGATAAAACATATATCTCGTATCTGTAACGATTTCATTGCTGGTATTGTCGGTTGGCAATTGCGTAGGGACCGTTTCTAGATTGACGCACTGTTCGAATCCATGGTAGAAGTTGGTAATACCGGCCCAGGATTCGACAGAAATCAAATATTGGTTGCCTAGCCATGCTGCCCCTCCTGGTTGTGAACCGAACCCGGAAAAACCGCCGGTTATAGTGACTGTGACAGAAGTGCTATTGACGGTAAAGGGCGGATAATCGACAGATGGCGGCGTGACTGTAATTGTGGGGGTTCCATCACTGAACACGAGTGTAACATTGGATATTATGCCGTTGATTGGAATGTGCATAAGAGCATTTTGAGGTATATTATTGAAAAACAATACGATTTGAGAGAGAAAAAATGAATCGCCTACGATATTCCATTGATAAGAATTGATTAGGTTGGTTCTCGATATGCCAGCATTACTTAAATAATTACAACCTTGTGCACCTAATGTAACGCCGGTTGGTATGGTTCCACCAGAATTTCGAGCATACCAACCATTCAAAATGCTGCTGTAGTTTCGTGCAGATAGAGGACAATTATCGAACATTCCATCAAGCGCAAATGCATTTGATAGGTTCCATCCACTAATATCTGCGTTAAAACCGGAATTGGTGAACATATTGGAAAAGTTGAAAACGGAATGTGTATCCCATGATTGTAAACCGGTTCCGTTAAATTGGGCACAATTATAAAACATTGTGAACATATTCTCTACAGAATGGATGTTCCAATTCGTCAACCCAACACCTTGGAATTGACTGCAATACAAAAACATTCTACTCATATCTGTTACGGCGCCTGTATTCCAAATATTCGGGTTTCCTCCTTTTCCAGGGGTTAAATCGATAGTAGTTATGGGCGTATTTCGAAACATAAAGGACATATTCGTTACAGAATGCGTGTCCCATTGGTCTACGCCGATACCTTGGAATTGAAAAATATTGGAGAATAGGTTTGACATATTTGTCACATTTCCTGTGTTCCAAATGTTGGGGTTTCCGCCTTTATTGGGGGATGAGTCAACTGTGGATAGGCGTGTATTCTGAAACATGGAGGACATATTCGTTACAGAATGTGTATCCCATTGGCTTATACCAAT
>Ga0136644_10001553_pt1 | contig 18181 bp, 17 predicted proteins | sample C_130820_EF_Meta_FD_94780 | JGI IMG/M metagenome (GOLD analysis project Ga0136644, IMG submission 94780) | Freshwater microbial communities from Lake Croche, Canada to study carbon cycling - C_130820_EF_MetaG (v2) (version 2) | ecosystem: Environmental > Aquatic > Freshwater > Lake | place... | reverse complement strand
GACATGCTGGAAACGGTTTCTTAGACAGGAACAACCTTGAAACTATCAGTGCCAGCATCAGTGTGATTGCCACTGTGACAAAACTGTTTGTCATTTGTTGCCGTGAGACAAACATTGTTTTATTTTTCAGGTACCTTAAAAATGTCTCGACCTTAAGAGCGGATTAGACGGTATGCATCAGTATGCGATCCGAACAAGACAAGTGGGAAGATCTGCAGAATGAATTCATGGCATCAAGGCCCTGCGTGCCTCTTTCACACGTGCCGTGTGTCTCTTCACGCACTCTCTCTGTTGAGCTTTGTGTGCCTCACGGCGCTCTGCTTCGGTCGCGTACAGACAAGGTCTGCCGCGCTTCACTGCACCAAGCCTGCAAAGGCCTGCTTCGCCATGTTGTCCAACTCCAAGAGGAACTTGGATTGCTCTGGCTGTAAGATCATGCGGAGGTTCAGGCTCTGCGTCGTCGGCGCGGCCTGCAGCGCGCTGCGCCTCTGCGCCGCCCGCGCCGCGCGTTGATTCGGCCCGGGAGTCGGCCCGGCGCCCTTGGAAAAGCACCGCTTGCATGGAACGCGACGCCGCCGCGACGTCCCGGACGGAGCGCGGCCCCGAACTCGCGCAGGGCGACCTGGAGCGCCTCGCCGGGCTGCTGGAGCTCGCGGCCGACCGCGGCGCCTTCAAGCTCGAGGAGTTCGAGGATGTCGGAGCCCTCTGGCGGCGCCTCTCCGCCTTCGTGCGCGCCAGCGGAGGCAGCGGCGGCGGCGGCGGCAAGCCTTGAGGCCCTGGAGGCCCTGGAGGCCGAGCTGGCGCGGGCGCCGCCCGGCGGCCACGGCTTCGACCGCGTCTGCTTCCCCGACTGCCTCACGCCCGGCCCGGACGGCGACGGCGGCCTCTACCCCTACCAGCGCGTGGGCTTCGAGCTGCTCCGCGACCCGGCGCCGAAGAACCTGCTCGTGGCCTCGCCCACCGGCAGCGGCAAGACGCGGCTCATCGAGGCCTGCGTGGCGCTGGCCCGCGAGCGCGGCGAGCGCGTCTTCGTGGCCGAGCCGCTCATCGCGCTCGTGGAGCAGATCTACGCCCGGCTGGGCGGCGCCGGCAGCGAGGACCTCTGCATGCTGACGGGGCCCGCGCGCAAGGGCGACGCCGAGCGCGCCAGCGTCACCGTCTGCACCTACGAGGTGCTGGCCCGGCTGGCCGCCCAGGAGCCGGAGCGGCTGGACGGCTGCCCGCGCCTCGTGCTCGACGAGTTCCACTTCCTGGGGTCGGAGCGCGGGCCCGTGCTGCAGGAGATCCTGGCCCACGCCGCGGCGCCCCACCGTCGCTCCGTGGTGGCGCTCTCCGGCACGCTGCCCAACGTCGCGGACCTGGCCGCCTTCCTGTCGCGCCTCAACGACTTCCCGACCTTCGTCATCGGCGCGCAGCGGCGGCCCGTCGACATCTCCTTCCACTGCTACTGCTGCGGCAGCAACCGGCTGGCGCCGCTGCCCCCGCCGCCCCGGCGACAGGTCTTCCGCGCGCAGGCCATCGGCGGCCTCGGCGACCGCCAGAGCCTGCTGCGCCTCCTGGCGCAGCTGGACCGCCAGGCCTGCCACCCGTCGCTGCTCGTCGCCTTCAGCTGCCGCCGTCTGGACGAGCTGGCGGACTGGGCGGCCGCCGCGGCGCCCGCGCCCGACCGCGCCGCGCGGCGCCTGGTCGCCACGGGCTTCGCCCGGCTGCTGCGCGGCGTGCCGGCCGAGGACCGCGCGCTCTTCGCGCTCTACCGCTTCTGGGCCGACCGCGGCGTCGGCGTGCACCACAGCCACGCGCCGCCGCCCTACCTGGAGCTCGTGAGCTGGCTGGCCGAGCGCCGCGCGCTGCGCCTAGTCTTCTCCAGCTCCACGCTCTCGGCGGGCATCAACCTGCCGGTGCGCACCCTGTGCCTGCTCTCGGCGCGCGTGCCGCGCCGCGGCGGCGACGGCGGCCTCGCGCACGAGGACATCGACCCGCTCCTCTTCCACCAGCTGGTGGGCCGCGCCGGCCGGCCCGGCTACGAGCGCGAGGGCCACTGCGTGCTGCTGGTGAAGAACGAGGCCGACCGGCCGGCGGCGCAGGCGCTGATGCAGCTGCCGCTGCCGGCCGTGCTGCCGCCCAGCGGCTTCGCGGCCGGCGACGCGCTGCGCGCGCTGCGCGACCGCCGCTGCCTCCTCTCCGAGATCCAGGCGCTGGCCAGCCCCGAGGAGCACGGCCTGGCGCTGCGGGCCGCGCGCGACGCGGCGCTGCAGGACGCGGCGCTGGCGCTGCTGGGCGACGACGCGGCCGCCAAGAGCCTGGTGCGACGCCAGGTGGAGGCCGCGCACCTGCTGCTGGCCGCGCCGGCCGCGCTGCTGCCCTACGCGCGCGTCGCGGCGCCGCAGCCCAGGGAGCTGCTGCTGCAGCCGGACGGCGGCGTGGTGGTGCGCGCGGCGCCGCCCGCCGCCGCCGCCGCCGTCGCCCCGGTGGGCGGCCGCCTGGTGCCGCTGACGCAGGCCAGACGCGGCGCCGCGACGCGGCTGCCCTGGGAGGACGTCGACCGACTCCTGGAGCTGCAGCAGGCGGCCCGCGCCCTGCTGGAGGCGCCGCCGGGCCAGGCGGACCCGGCGCTCTACGCCCGCGTGCTCAGCGTCTGCTTCCGCTGCCGGGCTTCGCAGCGCGCGCTGGCGAACTCGCCGCTGCACGAGGAGTTCGCCCGCGCCGCCAGGGCGCTCGAGGGCTGGGCCGTGCGCGGCGGCGAGCTGACGCCGCAGGGCCGGGCCGCCTGCGAGATCCGGACCTGCCGCGAGCCTCACCGGGTGCTGGAGCGGCTGCTGGCGCTGGGCGAGCTCGACGCGCCCCGGGCGCTGGCCTTCGCGTCGCAGGTGCTCCAGGAGGGCGGCGGAGCAGGCGCCGGCGACGGCAGCAGGCGCGTGGAGCCCGACGGCCTGCTGCCGGTGCTCCTGCTGGAGGCGGACGCCATGCTGGCGCTCGTCGCACCCGGCCTCGCCGGCTTCGAGACCACGCACCGCGACTGGACCGCGGCCGTGCTCTGCTGGTCCTACGGCGCCGCCTTGGCGGACCTCAAGCAGCTGCTTCCGGTGGGCTCCTTTTGCCGCCACATCACGCGCGTCGCCGACTGCTGCGAGGAGCTCGCCGCCGCCCTGCGCGAGCTGGGCGCGGACCCGGCGGCCTTCGAGGCCGCGCGCCGCAGCGTGGTCCGGGGCCTGCCGTTCCTGCGGCGCGGCGGCTGGAAGGCCGAGCCGGCCGACGAGGAGGAGGCCGACGAGGAGGAGGAGGAGGCCGACGACGGAGGCGCCGCGGCCGCCGCGGCCTTCGAGGCCGTCTTCGGCGGCGGCGAGGAGGAGGAGCAGCAGCAGGACCTGTAAGCTCACCTGGCTCACCTCGTGGCGCCGCAGAGCGCCCGGGCCGCCTCGGCGGCGGCCTGAGCGTTGCCGAGCGCCGGGTCGCACTGCTGCGGCTCGGCGGCCGTGCCGCGGCAGTAACAGAGCGAGGCCTCCGCGGGCGCCAGCGCGTCGCAGACCCCGCGGATGCAGAGCTGCTTCGCCTCCGGCAGCGCGCTGCCGAGGCGCGGGGCCCCGGGGTCCGTCCAGAGCCTCGCGGCCGGCTGCTCCGCCTGCCGCCGCGGCGGCCCTTGCGGCGGCGGCGGCGCCTGCGGTCGCGCCGAGGCCTCGGAGCAATACATGGGGCTGAAGTCGAAGCAGCCCTCGGCGAAGGCCGGGCAGCTCGTCGCGCTGCGGCCGCCGCAGCGCACGCTGCGCACGCTGCGCTCGCTGCGCTCCGCCAGCGGCGCCGCAGGGAGGAGGGCGGTCAACACGTCCATTTCTCTTCAGCCCCGGCTTCGCTTCTTGCCTTTCGTCTCGGAGGGCGCGACGACCACGACGACGGCCGCGAGCTCCACGCGCAGCAGCTCGCCGCGCGCGAAGCGCAACAGGCACCGCGGCCCCCGGGCGCGCAGCGAGCGGCCGTCGCCGCGCGCCTCGGCGGCCCGCGGCAGCAGCTCGGCCTCCAGCACGGGCAGGGCGGCCTCCGCGAGGCGCGCGGCCAGCTGCGGCCGGGCGGCGCTCAGTCGGTGGAGTAGCTGCGAACGGCCTGTCTCTTGGTCTTGGTGAAGATCCTCCAGCCGCAAGGGCAGAGGGGCGTGCCGATCTCCTGCAGGGGTCGCTCCTCCTTGCAGGCCATGCATCGGTAGAGGAGCGGCTGCGCCGCGGCAACCGGCGCCGAGGAAGAGGAGGAGGAGGAGACGGGGGCGGAGGGGGGCGGCGTCGCCTGGGACATGGCGCGCGAGAGGCCCGCCGGAGACGGCGCTGGGAGCCACGAGCGGAACAGCGGTCGGTGCGGGTGGAGAGGAGGTGCGCAGCTCACCCGGTCTCGACCCGAGCGCGCTTGCGCCCCTCCGCGGGCGCTGTGACGCCCTCCTCGCAGAGCTCCAGCAGCACCTCCATGGCGGCGGCCAGCTCGGCCTTCTGCTCGTAGAAGTGGGCGCTGTCCTCCAGCGAGGCGTGGTAGAGGAAGCCCTTGGGGAGGTGGCGGAGCTGCCGCTGCAGCACGGCGGAGCAGCCCTCCGGCGCGGTCTCCTCCCAGTCTTCGTCGTCGCTCTCGCCCGCGCCTCGCGAGTCGGGGAAGACGAGGCCGCCGCGCCTGCGCCGCCAGTGCCCGCTGTCGAGCGCCAGCAGCGCCTCCGACGCGAAGCAGCCCAGGAAGGACTCCTCTTCCTGCGCGACGGGCTCGCGTGCCCTGGGGGGCTCGTGGGAGAGGCGCGTGAGGAAGGGCGTCTCGCAGGCGCCTCGCAGCCTGTCGCTCCGCAGAGGCACGGACAGGAAGACGCGCCGCTCGTTCACGGCCTGGCCCTTGACGAAGAGGAGGCGCTGCGGGCAGCTCTGCAGCCAGGCGCGGTAGTAGAGGCCTTCGGTGCCGGGCCGGCAGTTCCGATGGGAGTAGAGGGCCGAGGGCGGCAGCTCCACGGCGTCCGTCATGGTGGCCCGCCAGCAGAAGTGGTCCTTGACGAGCCGCAGCAGCTGCGCGTGCTCTTCGTCGCGCTCCTGCCGGCAGCGCCGCACGGCCTCCCGGAGGAGCCGCCGCAGCACCTCCATCTCCAACAGCGGCAGCCTCACGCAGTGGCGGTCCATGTGGCAGAGCTCGCGCAGGCTCTCGTCGGGCAGCAGCTCCAGGAGCTCCGCGCGCCAGAGCGCCGCCAGCTGCAGGAACGGCGCGGCCAGCACCTTGGGGTACCACACCAGCGCGGCGCATTCGCCCCGGCCCAGCAGCGGCAGGCCGGCGTGCGTGAGGTCGAGGGCGCCGCCGACGCCGTCCGGGTCGCGCTCCAGGTCGCGCATGGCCTGCGCCAGTCGCAGCTCGCGGGCCTTGCAGTCGCGCTCGACGTCGCCGCGGAGCACGGGGTGGCCCTCGTGGGCCTCGTTGGTGCGCGGCGACCTCCACTCCCTCTCCCCGTACCCGGCCCACTGGACGATGCAGCCGCGGCAGTAGGGGAAGCCGTCGCGCGCCAGCACCGCGTCGTCGAAGAGGTCGCGGCAGATGGAGCACTGCAGCTCCAGCAGCGCGCCGGGGCCGTCGCGCGGCGGCGGGGCCGCGGCCATGGCTGCGGCGGCGACAAAAGACTCCCCCTCGCCCCTGGTAAAAGCACGGATGCAGGCCGACGCGGAGCCGCGCCAGCTCCTGCCCGACAAGGCGCCCGCGCCCGCCTCGCCGCACCACCGCGCCCGCCGGCCTGAGCCGGAGGGCTTCAACAGCAAGATCGTCCAGAGCCACTTCCTGGGCAAACAGGCCTGCTACGACCGCATGACATGCCTGCCGGTGCTCCGAGCGTCCTCGCCGTCACCGCATCACAGCCGCCACCACGGCCACAAAGAGGCCGCGGCGCAGCCTGTGCCTTCGGACGAGTGCCCCCTGAATCAGGTCAGAGATCTCTACGACTGCTGCTTCTTTCATTCGATCGGCGCGCTGGAGGGCGGCTCCAACAGGTCCCCCGAGGGCTGCACGCCCGACAAGTGGCCCGAAGACACGCGCGTGTACAAGCAGTACGCCGCCCTCTTCCCCGACGCGGCCGCCTGAAGCGCGAGGCTGGCGTCGATCAACAACGGCCTCCCGCCGCCGGACCCCCGCCGCCACCGCCGCCGCCGCCCAGCAGGCGACGCTCCTCCACGTCGGTCATGAGCGCGAAGTCCAGATCCGTCCCTCGAGGCTTGCGGCCGCCGCAGCAGCCCGTCAGCAGCAGCCAGCAGAGCCGCCACCCGGAGCCCCGCGCCATTTTACTGCTTAGCAGGAAGCGGGAGCGCGTGGCAGCTCAACGCGTCGTCCAGGGCGAGGAGCAGCTGCTCCAGGCCGGCGCACTTGACGCCCGTCCTGGCGCCGTAGTAGTGCATCGGGCCCCTGCGCAGGAGGCCCTCGTGCCGCCGCAGCAGCGCCAGCAGCGAAGGCTCGCGCCGGCGCAGGGCGGCGGCGAGCTCCAGGGCCTCCTGCGGCAGGAAGGGCCCGAGCCTGCTCTGCGGCCGCCAGAAGACGCTGTTGGCCAGCAGGAAGACGGTATTGAGCCGGGCCGCGGCCTGCTGCGACTCCACGCGCGCCCAGAAGCGAGGGTCGAAATCGGCGAGCCGCAGGCGCAGGGCGGCGTCGTGCCGCGACCGGACGCCGCGGCCCCGCTTGACGGCCGCCGCGATGTCGCCCGCGGCGGCGGCGGCGGCGGGCAAGGCGTTGGCGTCCTGCGAGGACGCGTCGGCGGCGCTGGGCTCGGCGAAGATGAGGAGGTTCGAAGGCTTGAGGTCGGCGCAGACCAGCCGCTGCGAGACCAGGCGCCCGTCGCGCACCAGCGCGAAGGCCGCCCGCCAAAGCTCGCGCAGCAGCGGGAAGGGCGGCGGCGGCGACCTGCGGGTGTGGAAGCGCTCCAGGTCGTCGCAGGCCTGCTCCATGAGCAAGACGGCGACGTCTTCGGCGCACTCCGAGCCCAGCACCGGCGCGCCGAGGCCCCGGTCCGAAGCCCAGCGCGCCAGCAACAGCTCCCGGCGCACGCGGCGCCGCGCGGCGGGCGAGCTCCCCCGGAGCAAGAAGCTCTTCGCCGCCGTCGCCGGGATCCGGGGCGAGCGGACGGCGAAGACGGCCTGCTGCAGCTGCTGCCTGGAGCGCCGCCGCGCCAACACCTGCAGCGCCGCCTCGTCCGCACCCAGGGCCGTCGCGGCGAGGCGGCGCAGCGGCGCCAGGTCGTCCTCGACGGCCTCGGCAGCCTCTGCGGCCTCGCCCGGCATGGTTTGTCTGCCGGGTGCAAAAACGCGGGGGCATCAGAGCGCGGCGGTCAGGCCCGCGGCCGCGGCGGCGCCGACCAGCGGCAGCACCGCCAGGCGCCAGAGCGGGTGCTGGAAGCGGCGGCCGGCCGACGGGTAGAGCGGCGCCTGCACCTGGCCCTCGTGCCAGCACTGCAGCAGCGCGTTGGCCAGCAGGAAGCCCAGCGCCGCGGCGGCGGCGGCGGCCGGCGAGCCCCTGGCGCGCAGCGCGCCGCAGGCCACGAGGGCCGCCAGCACCAGCGCGCAGCCGCCGTGCAGCAGGAAGGAGGTGCCCGCGACGGCGCCCTGGTTCACGACGCCGTAGTAGAGCGCGCAGACCAGCGCGTTCACGGCCAGCACCGCGGCGAGCACGGCGGGGGGGCCGCCGGCGACCAGCGCGTAGGCCGTCGCCACCAGCGTCCAGACCGTCAGCGTGGCGAAGTACCCCCCGTTGCAAAGCTCGTCGCTCTTGGAGGCCTGGAAGAGATGCGCCGCGGCGAAGAGCAGGACGAAGAGAGAGGCCAGCGCCTGCAGCCTCGCGACGGACGACGATCCCATTTTCAGTGGTGGGAGTATCTGCTCCGCCCAAGGCCGAGGGCAACCGCGGGGGCGGCGGGGGCGGCGGCGGAAGCGGCGGTGGCGGCGGCGGAGGCCTGCTCGGCCTCCGAGCAGCGCACGAGGTAGTTGACGGCCTTAAGCAGGTCCACGTCGGCGGTGGCCTGGTAGCGCCGCAGCGTCTCCAGCTCCTCGCCCTCGCTGCGCCTGCGCTCCTGCAGCACGTCCAGCTCCGCCTCCAGCAACTGCACGTGCCCCCGCAGCCGCAGCAGCTCGTCGACGCCGGCCTGAAGCAGCTCCCAGCGCCGCTCCACCCAGGGCCTCAGCAGCTCTTCGCGAGCGGGCTCCGTGCAGGCGCGGGAGGCCCCGGGTCGTTCGAGGACCCAGCGCCGCAGCTCGTGCTCGCCGGGTCGCGACAGAGCGATCAGGAGCCCGGCGTCCAAGGGGGCGGCGTCCTGCAGCGGCGAGCGGACGGCCCTCGGCCCCGCCTCCGCGAGGTCTTCTTCTGACGAGGAGTCATCTTCGCCAATGATCTCCCCCGCGCGTCGGAGCGGCGGCGGTGGCATCACGGGGATTCGGAAGAGGAGGAGGATGAAGGGGTGGATGGCGCTGCGGTCTGGGAAGCGGAGGAGTCCATCGCTCCCGTGGAGCCGTCGCTGTCTTCGCCGGGGCCATCTCGGACCGCCTCCTCTTCAGACGTCGTCGCGTCCGCTGCTTGCCGCCTCGCGCGGCGGCGTCGGGGAGCCTCGGTGGCGGCGGCCACTTCCGCGTCGCTCTCGGAGTCGCTGCCGCCGCTGTCCTCGGGCAGCTCGTCCTCGCGGTACAGGCTCGTCTCCGCCGAGGAGTCCGAGGCGTCCGAGGCGCCCGCGGCGGACCCTCCGTCGTCGCCGTCGGGCACGCCGCTCGACGAGTAGAGCTCGGAAGAGGCGGCCGAGGTCTCGGTCTCCGACAGGTCCGGCTCGGAGGCTTCATCCCCCGGGCTCAGGCCGCCCAGCGAGGCCGGCTTCAGAGGCGGGAAGCTCGAGGAGTCCTCAGTCTTCATGAACGCGCTTTGTTTTATTACAGACGCGTCACAGCAACAGGAACAACAACGCCAGGAGCACCAACGCACCCACGCCGACCCCGACGGCGATGAAGATCTTTTGACGCTTCGATTTGTCGACGTCCGGCTGGGGAGGTGACGGAGACGGTCCAGGCGGCGGAGGCGGCGGAGGCATCGGAACACATTTACAGTTCACACACGTCATCTTCCTCCTTTGAACTTTAACGTCGGTCGGTCTGTCGGGAGGACCATGGGCGTGCTGTCAAGAAAAAAAATAACCATTGATCAGCGAAAATTCGTTGCCCTGCATCAAAATGTCAAGGACCTGCAAGACAGCTGGCGACGGCAAGACGCTTGGCGGTGTCTGTGATATCAATGGGCAATGTGATGTACCGAGTAAGCTGCAGTGCAATGCAGACGGCTACTGCGTACTCAATACGGATGGTGGTCACAACAGCCCCTGCATGAAGGACGCCGATTGCAACTATCAGAATTATCCGGGCTTGAAATGCAAGCAGGATGACCCAAACAAACCGGGTACATGCGATTGCACAACCAAGAGCTCACCAAAAGACAAGTGTGACGAGACTATGATCTGCGTCGGCGACGCCCCGGGTCCAAGTCCGGGTCCAAGTCCGGGTCCATCAGATAAACCACCACCAGATTGGCCGACCAACTGGCTATACAAGCCCCTCGACGGTCCTCCGAAGTTCACAGGATTATGCACAGCTTCAGACTGGTATACGAAAGGCACAGGAAACTGCCCCGCACAACCCGAAGGCGCTTCGCTAGCTGGTCAGCCTAACGATGGAAGTGCCATTCAATGCATCCCAAGTAAAAACTGGACAAACGCAGACGTGGGCGACGGCTACAAACAGCTCTGCACGATCCCTTCTTCTTCTGCAAAGCGGCGATGATCGATCCCGCCTCTCCCGCACCCGCCATGTCCGACTCCGGGGGCTGCAACGCCCGCGCCATGGCCCTCGTGGCGCTGCAGCTCGCCGCCGTCCTCGCCGGCCAGGCGCTGGCGCGGCGGCGCCCGGGGCTGCTGCGCCGCGCGGCCTCCTGGCAGGGGCTCCTGGCCAGCCTGCTGCTGATGCTCCTGGGCGTCGGCGGCCTCTCCGCCGCCGCCGGCGGCCGCTGCGAGCCGCTGGCCTGGCTCTGCTTCACCGCCGGCGGCGTGCTGCTCAGCCTGCAGCTCGCGCGCCACGACACGGGCGCGCTGCGCCGCGGCCTGCTGCAGGCGGGGGCGCTGCTGCTGCTGGCGGCGGCCGCGGCGCCGCTGCTGGGCTACTACGCCTCGGCGGCCCGCACGGCGCTGCCGCTGCTGACGCTGGCGCTGCTGGTCTCGCTGGCGACGAGCGTCCTCTGGCCCTGCGCCGCCGCCGCGCAGGCGCTGCTCTCCGCGGCCGGCGCGGCGCTCTTCGCCATCTGGACCGTCCACGACATCGCGGCGCGGCCTTGCGGCTCGCCCTGGCTGAAGAGCGTCGAGATCTTCCTGGACCTCTTCAATCTGCTGACCTTCTCCTCCAACGTGCCCTGAGGCCTACGGGCCGGACGCACCGCCGGGCGCGCCGCCGCCGCCGCGACCGCCGCCCTCGAGGGGCCTGACCTTGACGCGCATCGCCACGCCCATGCCGGCCAGCTCCTGGCTCAGCAGCTTGAAGGCGTAGGGGATCGAGACCTGGGCGACGTTCTCGGCGCCGCCGAGCCGGCAGCCCCGGCAGAAGAGCCGGGCGTGCACCGGCGCGGCCTCCTCGGGCGCGATGGCCTCGGCGATGAGGCCGCAGTGGCGGCAGACGTGGAAGTCGAAGGCATCGGCCTGGTGGAAGAGCCGGTCCAGCAGCATCGCGGAGGCGCCGTGCGCCAGGATGCAGTCGCGCTCCATCTCGCCGACCCGCAGGCCGCCGTCGCGGCTGCGGCCCTCGAGCGGGCTGCGGGTCAGCAGGCTGCGCGGCCCGCGGCTGCGGCCGTGCACCTTGTCCCGGACGAAGTGCTTCAGCCGCTGGTAGTGCACCAGCCCCACGAAGACCGTGGTGGCCAGGGGCTCGCCCGTGCCGCCGTGGAAGAGCAGCTCGTTGCTGCGGTCGTGGAAGCCGTGTCGCCGCAGCGGCCGGCCGACCTCCTCCACCGTGACGCCCGAGAAGGGCGTGCCGTCGCCGCACTGGGCCTCCATGCAGCAGAGCTTGCCCAGCAGGCACTCCAGCATCTGCCCCACCGTCATGCGCGAGGGCAGGCCGTGGGGCGACACGATGAGGTCGGGTACCACGCCGTCGACCGTGAAGGGCATGTCGGCTTCAGGCAAAATCATGCCGATGACGCCCTTCTGGCCGTGGTGCGAGGAGAGCTTGTCGCCGATCTCGGGCACGCGCACGGCGTCGAGGCAGACCCGCGCGAGCCGGGCTCCGTCCTTGTTGGAGGAGAGGTAGACCTTGCGCACCCGCATGGGCTCGGCGCTCTTCAGCACCGTGGAGTGGTCCACCTGCACCGTCTTCTTCTTGCGGTCCGCGCCCAGCTGCGCGGCCGCCATGCGCTTGCTGATGATGACGTCGCCGCTGTCCACCAGCGAGCCCAGCACCGGCAGCCCGTCCTCCTCCACCTTGCAGTAGTTGGCCTGCCTGGAGCCCACGGCCGCCGCGGCCACCTTGCCGAAACGCTCCACGTCCGCGCCGATGCCCTTCTCCTCGTCTTTGAAGCACTTGAAGATGCTGCTGCGGAAGAGGCCGCGGTCGATGGCGCCCTGGTTCACGATGATGCTGTCCTCCTGGTTGAAGCCCGTGTAGGCCAGCACCGCCACCACCACCGTGGCGCCGCTGGGCAGGTCCGCCGTGCCCACGACGTCGTGCACCAGCGTCTGCACCAGCGGCTGCTGCGGGTAGTGCAGCACGTGCGAGACCGTGTCCACCCGGTCCGCCAGCGCCAGCGAGAAGGAGCCGATGGACTGCTTCGTCATGGCGGCCTCGTAGATGTTGCGGGGCGCCTGATTCATGTTCAGGAAGGGGATCATGCCCGAGCAGACGCCCAGGATGCAGCACTCGTGCAGGTCCACGTGCGTCGCGCCCACCGCGATGTGCCGCTCCTCGTTCTTGTCGATGAGCTCCACGACGCCGGCGGCCAGCAGGTCCTCCCAGAGCTGGCAGGGCGGGGACGTCGCCAGCAGCCGCCGGAAGCGCTCCAGCTCGCCCACGCGCAGCATGGGCCGCAGCAGGCAGCCCGGGTCCATGTCCACGAAGACCGAGCGCAGCCGCTCCTCCACGAAGACGGAGGCGTCGCAGGGCAGCGCGCAGGCGCGGCGCCAGGCGCGCAGCCGCTCGGCGAGCGCGACGCCGTCCTCGCAGACGCCCTCGATGGCGCCGTTCAGCAGCAGCTTCCAGTGGCCGCGCCGCATCTCGGCCAGGGGCCGCAGCTCGCCGGCCTGCTCCAGCAGCTGCACCAGCGGGCCGCCGTCGCAGCCCAGCCGCACGTGCGCCACCAGCGAGAGGTTCTCCACCAGGCCGCAGGCCTGGCCCTCGGGGCTCTCCACGCAGTCCAGGATGTAGCAGTGGCTCAGCGGCAGCTGCCGCGGCTTTGGCAGCTTGCCCTCGCGGTTGATGGGCGTGTTGACGCGCCGCAGGTGCGACAGCGCCGAGACGCCGTTCATGCGCGAGAGGATCTGCGCCACGCCGTGCTGCGACGTGGCCTTCATGATGCCCCACTGGCCCGTGCTGAGCGCCGACTTCACGCCGGCCGTGATGCGCTTGGCGTTGACGCAGTCGATGACCGCCAGCGGCTTGCCGTGCTCCACCGCCTTGCTGACGTGCGTGCCCATGCTCTTCAGCAGCTGCCGGTAGAGCTGCCGCGTCAGCAGCGCGAAGAGCTGGCCCGTGGACTCCACCCGCTTCAGCGCGAAGTCGTCGCGGTCGTCCGGCGGCTGGAGGCCCAGGAAGACGCGCGCCAGCTTCGTCAGCACCAGCGCGAAGAAGGTGCACTTGCGCCGCAGCACCTCCGGGCTCGGGTCCATGCCCTGGTGCGGCAGGAACTCGTTCTCCACGAGGTGCTCCATGTACTGCAGCCGCCGCTCGGCCGTGGCCTCCTTGGTGCCGTGGCGCCCGATCTCCTCCATCAGCTCCGCGCGCGTCTTCAGCAGCGCCTCCGGCACGTTCAGCGCGCGCCGCAGGATCTGCATCGCCGCCGCGTGGCCCGGGCCCTCGCAGACGTGCGGCTCCAGGAAGGCCAGCATGGCCTCCAGATCCTCGAAGTGCAACAGCCGCAGCATCGCCGTGGCCGCCACGGGTACCTCCACGAAGGGCAGCTGCACCGTCAGCACCTCGCCCAGCTGCCCGGCCCGCGAGCTCAGCTGCACCAGCAAGGTGCTGGTGCTACGCGCCTTCGAGGCGTGCAGGCTCCGCACCTCGGCCGTGCAGGCGGCAGGGCCGCTGCGCTTCACGAAGACGAAGTTGGTGCGCATCTTCTCCTGCGCGATCACCACCTTCTCCTGCCCGTTGCAGATGAAGTAGCCCCGCGGGTCCAGCGGGCACTCGCCCGCGGCCGCCTGCGCCCGCGTGGCGCCGCAGACGGTGTTGCAGGCCAGGCAGCCCACCATGCAGGGCAGACGGCAGAGCAGCACCTCGCTGTAGAGCTTGGTGGTCGCGGCGCCGTTCAGCAGCTGCTCCTGCAGGATGTTGACATAGACGGAGAGGTTGTAGGACAGGCCGCGGATGCGGCACTCCTGCGGCGAGAGCTCCCGGTAGCTGCCGTCGGCCTCGCGGACGCAGGGGCTGCGGATGAAGACCTTCTGGAAGCTGCAGCGCGCCGAGGCCGTCACGACGCCGTTGCGCTTCACCTGGTGCTTCAGCTCGCTGTTCTCGAGGACGATCTCCTGCAGCTTGGAGCCGATGAAGCGGTTGAAGGATTCCAGCTGGTGGCAGACCAGCCCGCGGTAGGCCATCCAGCTCTCGAGGCAGCGCATGGCCTCGGCCTGCGAGAGCAGCGGCGGCCCCGGCTCCTGCATGGCTCGGTCGCGAGGGCGGCGAGCGGCCGGGGCGCCTCCTCGAGTCGGAGCGGAGGAAGAGGAAGAGGAAGAGGAGCGTGCGGTGGCAGGGGTGGGGAGGGGGGCGACAGGGGCAGGGGAGGCGGGCGCTCAGGCGCGCCGCGGAGAGCGGCTCATCGGTCTGTCGAACGCCGGTGGCGGCAGGCGAACGTCCACCCTCGCCACGTCTTCGGGACAGTCGTCGCTCGCGACCAGGCGAAGACGCAGGCGACCTATATCGGCCAGCACCCGTCCGTCTCGATCCACAAAGATCGCATCTCCTTCGAGAGCCAGGCCTTGCAGGTTCCAAAGGCCGCGCAGCAGCTTGTCCAAATCGTAGCCCCCCAGCGATACCGGCTCCCGGTAGCCGTCTCTTTGCTGGAACTCGATCTCTTCGCATTCGACGATGCGCACCACCTTCTTCAATGGCGGGGCCAGGAGAACCCGGGGCGGTCGCGGCAGCTCTGGCCGTCGGTCATAAATGGCCCGCAGCTCCACGTTCCGGCCCGCGCGATCCGCTGCGCCCTCGGCGACCAAGCGGAGTTCGACATGGTAAAGCCCGTCAAACATGAATTGGAGCCTCAACGCGTCCAGCCTCGGCGCCGCCCCCGACTGGGGTCTCGCCGTGACGTCCACGGCCACGGGCCAGTCTGGAGGCATCGGTGTCCTCTTCTTCAGCAGCGCCGCGAAGCTCTGCACGAGCGCGTGCACCAGGCATTGCAGGCGCACTCTCTTCTCGGAGTCGAGAAGCCTGCCGACTATATGATGCGGATCCCGGAGGACCAGCGCCGGAACATCTACATACACATGAGGCGCCTTGGTGTTCATTTACCTCTGACCGCACGAGCACGTCGTCGGGGGCCAACCTCACCGTCGGGACAGCCGGCGTCGAGCGTCGCCACGACCCGGGACACGAGCGGCGGCCTGCATCGGGTCCGCCAGCGTGACCCTCACATACATTTGCCTTTCATATGGCCTCCAATTCGTCCCGCGTGCTCATTTCAAGAAAGCATGATCAAATTTTGCAGTTTTCACTCGCAGGCGTACACCAGCTGGAAGCGCTCCGCGCAGCGCAGCGGCGACAGATTGGAGTGCAGCCGCACGGCCGGCGCGGTCGCGGAGGCCTCGATGGAGAAGACCAGCATACCCGAGGTCAAAGTCTGCACCTGCACCGCCGCGCCGTCCAGCGTGTGCTCCACGCCGCTTCGGCGCTCGCTGCAGAAGAGCGCCACGGGCAGCGCGAGGTGCTTCAGCAGCGCCTCGGCCTCCAGCGCCGCCAGCTCCTGCGGCAGCGTCCTGGGCGCCAGCACGGTGCACTGCGAGGGCAGCGCGTCCAGCGCCGACGCCGCGGCGCGCAGCCCGGCGCAGTAGGGGTGCGCACGGAAGAGCTCCTCCAGCGACGGCAACCGGTGCTCGTGCGAGGCCACCACGTCTTCGAGGTCCGCGTAGAGGATGTACTTCGCCGGCAGCGCCGCGCCCGCCGGCACCAACTTCTGCCGGAAGCCCAGGCCCGGCAGCAGCCGCAGCTCGCCGTTCGGCAGCAGCGACAGCTTCTGCAGCCCGTTGGAGCAGTCCAGGTGCAGGTCGTGGCCCGCGCAGGCCAGGAGCGTCAGCGCCCCGCCCACGTCCAGGTCCACCGTCATGGTGTCGAGGAAACAGCTGCCCTTGGGCGTCCTGGCCTCAGCCGTCACCGTCACGCCCTCGCGCGACCGGTTCTGCAGCACCAGCAGGCAGAGGTCGCCGGGGCCCGCGCCCTGCCAGCCGCCGCCCGCGGAGGCCGCCGGCGCCGCCCGGGGTCTCGCGCTCGCCGCGCCCGCGCGCATTTGATGGCCCCGGCCGGCGCCGGCGGCCTCCGAATGAACCCGCGGCGGCCCGACCCCTCGCCCTTGCCCTCCCGCCGCACGCGCGCGCGCGTGCTCCGTCCGGCTCAGACGAAGTTCGCGACGGCGTTCACGCCCGAGATGCTGCCCGTGAGCAGGGGGTTCACGTTGCCCTGGGGCTGCACGTTGAAGCGGACGCGCGTCTGCGAGAACTGGGCCGCGGCCCCGGCCCGCGAGCAGCAGCTGGCGCTCGTGGCGGGCGCGGGCGGCGGCGCCGGCAGCACGAGGATGCCCGAGGCGCGCCTGGAGACCGCCAGGTTCGTGTTCTCCACGCCCCGGGGCGCCGGGAGCAGCACGCGGGGCAGCAGCTCGCGGAAGACGGGCGTGGCGGCCGTCACGTTCGTCAGCACCGGCGTGCCCGCGCCCACGACGAGGATGGCCTGCACGCCGCGCACCGCGTTGCCCTCGCGGTCCACGCCGCGCACCCAGGCCGTCGCCTGCAGGTCCGCCGGCTCGTCGCCGGTGTTGACCAGGAAGCCGCCGACGTCCGTGATGAAGGGCCGCGCCGGCGGCAGCAGCGACGGGTAGAAGCCCAGCTGCAGCCGCCGCGCCGCCTCGCGCCGCAGCAGGTACCACTCCGGCAGCACCTCGCCCAGGATGCCCCGCGCCTTGCTGGCGGCGCCCGTCGCCAGGCTCAGGCCCAGCAGCAGGCTGTGCTCGCGGAAGTTCATCGTCAGCTCCTGCACGTCCACGTCCGTCAGCACCACGCCCGAGCCGGTGTCGGCCGCCACCGGGTAGGGCGCCTCGTGCGCGGCGTCCGGGACGACGGCGATGCCCGCGACGTGCGACGTCTCCGCCAGCGAGAGGTTGTCCGAGAAGGCGCCCCAGGCCCGCACGTCCGCCGGGCGGAGGGCCGCGCCGTACAGCACCAGCGTGTAGAGCTCCTGGGACAGGGTGTAGAAGGAGCTCAGGTTGGGGCCGACGACGCAGCTCGTGATGCTGAGGCCCCGGGGCGAGTAGGCCAGCACGCCCTTCTCGAGGAAGTTGGTGATCATCACGTTCTGCAGCAAGCTGTTCTGGCAGCCCCGCTCCAGCAGCACCCCGACGGCGCAGGTCATGAGGTGGCCGTTCTGGATCACGACGTTCCGCGTCTGCGCGGCCACGTGCACCAGCACCAGGCCCTGCGAGTGCTCCGTCGAGGCCGCCAGCAGGTGGGACTGCAGGTCGAGGACCACGTCGTCGGCGCGCACGTCGATGGCGCACGGTCGGACGCCCGCGAAGGCGTTCCAGTTCGAGGCGGAGGGGAGCGCGGGCACGCCCACGAAGAGGCTGGACGCGAGGAAGTAGTGGCCGGGGGTCGTGATGACGAAGCCCTTGGCCACCATGTCCTCGGAGATGTTCGTGATCATCCAGCTCCTTTGACAGGCGCAGTCATTCCGGCATCTCGAGGCCTTGCGCCAGGCAGAGCTGCGCCACGTCCTTCCAGTAGTACACGCCGCAGCGGCGCAGGCGCACGTCCTTGGGGTTCGCGACGGTTCCGACGCGGAGGTGCAGGAAGCTGGCCTCCGGCAGCCCGGTGACCCTCTTCACGTGCGCCGCGGTCATGATGCGCCGCTCCGGCAGCGTCCTGCAGCCGTCGCAGAGCAGCTCTCGGGTGCAGCGGCGCAGTCGTCCGGCCGCCTCGCCGCACTCGCAGCAGAGGCGAGGCGCGGAGGGCGTGGGCGACGTCTTCGTCGTCATTCCGACGTTTTTGTTTACGAGGAGCCGGGGCGGCTGAGGTTCGTCAGCAGCGCGGCCTGATTCAGCTTCGTGTAATACTTGAGGCTATCGAGCACCTGATATCTGGTTCCCGAGACCATGCCGGTGGTGTACGGTACCATGTTCTGCACGAAGATGGGCGTGGCGTCGCAGCCCCCGGCCCTGTTGACGCGACCGCCCAGGACGCACTGGCCGTCGGGGTTGGGCGGCCCGGAGATGGGGCCGCTGCAGCTGTTGGGCAGCAGCGCGCTCTGGTGCAGAGACGCCCCCACCGCGAAGTTGAGCTGCGGTGCGTATCCGCCGAGGTCGTTCATTTCCTTTCAAGGAGAAAAGCATCGATCGATGTCCTCTTTCAGGCCTCGCTTTCAGGCAGCCGCCTGGCCCCAGGGCGCGACGGCACGCCCCCCCTTCGGGTTCGGAGCGCAGCAGCAGCAGCAGCAGCAGCAATACCAGCCGGGGCAGCAGTCGGGCCAACAGCAGCAGCGGCAGCAGAGCACGTTCCGATCATCGGGCCCCATCCAGGCGGCCACGCAGAGTCAGAATCGCGGTGTGCTGAGCACCGCCAGCTTGCCGCTGCCGACGCAGTCGGCGCCGCTCGCTCGGTCAGTGCAGCGCATGGCTCCCGTGCCTCGACCCGTTGCGGCGAAGCGCTGCTCATCTTGCGCCTGATGTTCTGTTCCTCCTGATAAATGGCATCTCAAGGCAGCGCGAGTCTCGCTTC
>Ga0136644_10001551_pt1 | contig 18185 bp, 14 predicted proteins | sample C_130820_EF_Meta_FD_94780 | JGI IMG/M metagenome (GOLD analysis project Ga0136644, IMG submission 94780) | Freshwater microbial communities from Lake Croche, Canada to study carbon cycling - C_130820_EF_MetaG (v2) (version 2) | ecosystem: Environmental > Aquatic > Freshwater > Lake | place... | reverse complement strand
CATCAGCAGTGGGGATGTCCAAGTCGTCGTAGGGCCACGCAGCGCGATCTTTGCTCCCGTGCCTCAATTGGGCCTGGTGATCCTCGACGAAGAGCACGAAACCTCGTTCAAGCAAGACACGATTCCCCGCTACCATGCCCGCGATGTGGCGATCCATCGCACCTTCCTCGAACAGGTCCCGCTGGTTCTCGGCTCGGCCACTCCATCGCTCGAAACCTACCATCGCGCAAAGAAAGGGGCCTACGAGTATGTCTCTTTGCCACGACGGATCCTCAATCGACCGATGCCCGAAGTCCGCACCGTCGATCTCAGGGTCAATCGCATCGATACCAACCAGGGGAGCTTATCCAAACCGTTGCTGCAATCTATGCGACGGGTGCTCGAGGAAGACGGACAGATCATCCTGCTTCTAAACCGCCGCGGTTACTCGACACGCGTTCAATGCCCTTCGTGCGGCTTTGTGCTCGAGTGCCCAGACTGCGACCTGCCGTTGACCTTCCACCGCGATGGCAACAAAGTCATGTGCCACTACTGCGACTACACCATCGCAGCACCTCAGCAGTGCCCTAAGTGCACCTTTGATGGGATTCGCTTTTCAGGACTCGGGACCCAGCGACTCGAACTCGAGGTCCAAGCCAGCTTTCCCGATGCACCGATGGCTCGGATGGATTCCGATACCATGCGGAAACCCGGCAGCCACGAACGGACCTTGACCGACTTTCGAGCCCGCCGAACCAAAATCCTCCTCGGGACCCAGATGATCGCCAAAGGACTCGACTTCCCAAACGTTCTGCTGGTGGGGGTCATCCAAGCCGACACGAGCCTGCACTTCCCAGATTTCCGAGCTTCGGAAAAAACCTTTCAACTCATCACCCAAGTCGCCGGCAGAACCGGACGCGGCGAGCGGGCAGGCGAGGTCCTCGTTCAGACTTTTTCTCCCGAGCATCCAGCCATCCTGGCCGCCTGCAAACACGATTTTCTCGGCTTTGCAGACATGGAACTTCAGCACCGTGAACCCCTGGGCTACCCACCTTATGGCTCCCTAGCTAGGATCATCTTTCGAGGCGAAGTCCAAGAACAGGTCGAGCAGTTTGCCGAAAGTGTGGTTGCCAAAGCCCGCTCTCTGGTCGCCAAGCACGGCTCGAAAGTCCGCGTCTTGGGACCTTCCTCTCCCCCGATCCCAAAACTCCGCGGTCACCATCGCTTCCATGCGATGATGATCACCGATCAGCCCGGTGCCCTGCACGCGGTCTTGCAAGAAATCCAATCGACTACCAAATTGCCCGACGGCATCCTGTACCTGATCGATATCGATCCGATCGATATGCTTTAAGAGAGGCTTTAGGCTTTAGGCTTGCGGTTCTTTCGACCGCCATTTTTTTGCCCTCAAATTTTTTTGCCCTTAAATCTTTTTGCCCCAATCTTTATCCCCCCATTTTTTTGCCTCTTCCAGCAGCGCGGCATAGCCAACTGTTGTCCTCGATAAGCGAATCTCGGCGTCTATGATCCGACACGATGCTCCCTACCGAACGATGATTTCATTCCCACGCAGCCGAAAGCTGCTCATGGTACAATCGGCCCAAACCGGCCCCAATCATCCTCTCCTAGCCTCCCAGCAATCGTTCAACATAACATGAGACTAGCTATTCTCCTTGTACTCACACTCTCGACCCATGTAGCTCTGGTGGCTACTGCCTGGGCGCAAGACTCTGCTGTGATCTCTGTCGCCAGACAACCCCTGGAGGCGTCGGCCAAACGCCTGCGCGAAGCGATGCGGTTCCTGGGTGAACCGTTCTCGGATTCGATCGAGCGTACTTTCGCAGAACTCGAGAACCAGACCGAGGATTCGGCCGTTGTGGCACAGATCCAAAAAACACTCGACCCTCTTTGCTTGGCCGTTATAAGCATCAATCCTGAGAGCCGTGTGAAAGTCGCCGCCGGGGCCGGAAACCCCACCTTGATTGAGAAAGGCTGGCGCACGTTCCTGGTCAAAGTCATCAACGAAGCTGGAGTGACCGCACCGCTGCGCTGCTCGAGCCCCCAAGCTCAAAGTATGGTGCGCCAAAGCACCTCGTCGGCCGAGCCCGAACTGAAAATCTCTCCGGCAGAGTCGGCACGACGATGGCTCGATATCGCTATGCCGGTCCAAGAACCAATGCTCGCCAACCTCTCGGGGCTGAAGGTCGAGTATCGAATCGTTCAACTCTACAGCCGTGACTCTGGACCGCTCGAAGCCACCTTGGCTTTCGACGTCGGTCAAGGAACCCAGGATCTCGGGTTCCGAAGCGAACTGCCGATCTTCTTCCGCGCCTTGCCCAGCCAAGTCGTATCGCTACAAATTCGGGACCATGACGGCAAGAAAACCACTTGTGCATTGCTGATCCAAGACGCCCGGGGAAGGGTCTACCCGAATCCCGCCCGCCGTTTGGCCCCAGACTTGTTCTTTCACCCACAGGTCTATCGGGCCGACGGTGAGACGGTCACCTTACCGACCGGCAAATACAACGTCACCGCGTCACGGGGCCCAGAGTACCTCGAAACGAAGTTCGAGTTTGTCGTTCCCGAAAAGGAACCAGCCGAGCCGATGCGCATCGAGCTTAAGCGCTGGATCCACATGGCTGCCCTGGGATGGTATTCCGGCGATCATCACGTTCATGCCGCCGGTTGCGCACACTATGAGAATCCCACCCAAGGTGTCACGCCCGAGGATATGATGCGCCATATCTTAGGCGAAGATCTCAACGTCGGTTGCGTACTGAGCTGGGGACCTTGCTGGTACCACCAAAAGCAGTTCTTCGATGGCAAGGTATCCAAGCTCTCGCGAAGTGACTATCTCATGCGCTACGATGTCGAGGTCAGCGGGTTTCCCTCCTCTCACGCAGGACACCTGTGCTTGCTCAACCTCGTCGAAGACGATTACCCGAACACCAAGAAGATCGAAGATTGGCCCAGCTGGACCATCCCGATTCTCAAGTGGGGACAGCAGCAAGGTGGAGTGGTCGGCTATAGCCACAGCGGTTGGGGGCTCGCGCTTCCCGACTATATGCCAGACGGTTCGCGCGGCCCTCTGCCCAATACCTGGGGGGGAAGCAAACCTGGCCAAGCTGGCCGGGCGGCCGACAAACTCCCCGACTATGCGATGCCACCATTCGATGGGATCGGAGCCAACGAGTACATTGTCGCGGCTCCAAACGACGCTTGTGATTTCATCTCGACGGTCGATACTCCCGCCGTTTGGGAACTCAATATCTGGTACCACGTGCTCAACACTGGTCTCAAGACCCGGATCAGCGGCGAGACCGATTTTCCTTGTATCTACGGTGAGCGCGTGGGCCTCGGGCGCGTTTACGTTCAACTCGATGGCAAGCAGCCGGTGACCTACGACCAATGGGTTCGAGGCTTGCTCGATGGACGCAGTTACGTCGGGGACGGAGCCAGCCACGTGAGGAGTTTTGCTGTCAACGACCTTAAATTAGGTCAGGTCGACTCTCAACGTAGAGTCAGCGAATTGCACTTGAAGGAACCGGGCATGGCCCAAGTCACCGCCAGCCTTGCGGCTTGGCTGCCTGCGGAGCAAACCGAGCAAAGCAAACAAATCAAAAGCCGCAGGCTCGATGAAAAACCTTATTGGCACATCGAACGCTCTCGCATCGGCAATTCGCGCAGCGTGCCCGTCGAGCTGATCGTCAACGGCCAAGTGGTTGCCAAGCAGGATCTGGTTGCCGACGGCAACTGGCAAGATCTGCGATGGGACATCGAGCTGGATGGTTCTAGCTGGATCGCCATGCGGATTTTCCCCTCGATGCACACCAATCCAATCTTCGTGCATGTCGATGGCAAGCCGATTTGCCCAAGCAAAAAAAGTGCGCAGTGGTGCCGCGATGCGGTGGAAGTGTGTTGGAACAAGAAGCGACCGCTGATCCGGCCCGAGGAACGGGACGCAGCCCAAGCGGCTTACAACGCCGCCCGCGAATACTACGACCGAGCCATCGCTCTTTCACCCCAGTAAGCCCATCACTCCAGTAGCGGTGTTGAACCGAACTCATTGTTCGCTATCTGTCTCAATCAGACTTGGCGAACTTGGCGCCTTAGCGGTGAGTTTGGGACGTTTTTTTGACTCACCGGGCAGCTAAGCGCCGACGTTCTCGACCTTGGCAAAAATCATGCGACCACCCTGGGTCTGGAGCGTACTGGTCACGGCGACTTGGACCGTTTGATTGATCTTGTCGCGACCACCCTCGATGACCACCATCGTGCCATCGTCTAGATAACCGACCCCCTGATCGTGGCTCTCACCGGGCTTAACCACCCGAATTTGGAAGGCTTCGCCAGGCAGATACTGCGGCCTAAGCGACGCGGCGACTTGGTTTAAATCGATCACCTCGACGCTGTGAAGCTTGGCCACTTTGTTGAGATTGAAATCACCCGTCAAAAGTTTCCCGTCGAGGTGTTTGGCAAGCAGCACGAGTTTCATGTCGACGGGCTGACCCGCAAACTCCGCAAGCTCCGTGTCGTACATCGTGAAGTCGATACGTTTGGAAGTCCGGATCCGATTGAGAATGTCCAGTCCTCGCCGGCCACGAACCCGCTTGAGTTTGTCGGAACTGTCTGCGATGGCTTGGAGTTCCATCAGCACAAAACGGGGCATCACCAAACGGTTGTCGAAGATGTTGGTTTCGGAGAGTTCCGCAAGCCGCCCGTCGATGATGCTGCTCGTGTCGAGCACCAGTGGCTTGATCCCCTTAAAGTCCCTTGCGAATTCCACGTAGGGGATCACGAAACGAAAGTCGTCCTTGGTCTGTAGCAGGACGCTCACGCAAGCATAACAGAGCGTGATCAACACCCCGAGTGAGATGTAGGACGCATAAGGATTGGTGCTGCCAGGGTTGTTGATGAACGGGGCCAGGGCGAGCATCAGCAGGTTGGTGAAAATCACGCCGACCAGCAATCCGAAGTAGATGGCCGAAATGACCTCGATCCGCTTGCGTGGAATAAACAAATCCAACGCGATCACCGCGCAAGCGATCAGCAGCACTCCAGAGAAAACCAGGTAAGGGGTGATCGTTGTCCGCTGCTCTTCCCCAGGGACGATCTTGGCGCTCATCGAATTGGCCAACGACGCGCCAATGCTCGCTGCGGCGACCACGAAGATGATCCGCAAAATAATTATCGCAATCGAATCGGCAAAAGGAGAACTCGCCTCTCGTTCGCCGAGACTGTCAGGCCGTATGTTATCCACTCTTATTTCGATGTGTGGGGGGACGTGGGGTGGTTCGGGATCTAACCGTTTTCTATCAATTCGATACTCTAGTCGAATTTGGGCTTAGTTTCCTGGAATTCGAGGGTCTCGATTGCATCCGTCGATGAAACCAGTATCGATCTTAGCGGATTTTCCAAAGATCACCAGGGTCACGCGTCCCACCCTAACCTTGGACGCACGGGTTCGACAGCACGCCGATGTTCTCTATTTCGACTTCGATTCGGTCCCCGGGCTTGAGGAAGACCTGTGGGCTACGAGCTACGCCCACTCCAGCCGGGGTGCCGGTAAAGAGCAAGTCTCCAGGTTCGATTGTTAAGACTTGGGAGATGTAACTGAGCAACATCTCTGGTGCGAAAATCAGTTCGCTTGTGGAAGAATCCTGCATGGTTTTTCCATTGAGCCGAGATTGGATTTTTAGTCGCTTTGGGTCTGGGATCGACGTGGCCAAAGCGATCGCAGGACCGATAGGCGCAAACGTATCGAAGGACTTGCCCAGCAACCACTGCTTGCCAGGTTTCCCTTTTTGCCAATCCCGTGCCGATACGTCGTTGCCTGCGGTGTAGCCAAAGATCGCTTGCTGGGCCTCTTGCTCCGTGGCCTTCCTAAGACGCTTGCCGACGACCACCACCAGTTCGGCTTCAAAGTCAACCTCGTGGCTGATCGATGGAACTTCGATCGAGTCCCCGGGTCCGCACAGTGTTGTCGGAGCTTTCGAGAAAACGATCGGTTCGTCTGGGATAGGAGCATTGGTTTCGATGGCATGATCTCGGTAGTTCAGACCGATGCATAGGATCTTGCCAGGAACATCCAATGGGCAGAGCAGCTCCAATGGATCTTCAGAGGGTCCTAATTTTTTGATCAAGCTAACGATTCTCGGTTGCAGTTCACTCCATCGCACGATCAGTTCGCTCGTTGATACCGGGAGCGAACCATCCGCACCGCAGACATCCTGGATGCCTTGTTGCGATCTCCAACCCCAACCTATCGAGCCGTCGAGTCGCTTGAATCGAACGATCATCTCGCGGCCTGCCGATTATTTAGGAGCCAGCATGGCGATCATTTTCTTGCCTTGCTGGGAGGGCGGTGATTCGAGCTTTGAAAACTCAGCCAGATCGACCAAGATCTGTTGCATGACGCGCTGGCCTTCTTCGACGTGAGCCAATTCGCGACCTTTGAACATCACCGTGACCTGGACTTTGTCTTTGTGCTTAAGAAACCCGATCGCTTGGCGAACCTTGGTTTCCACATCATGTTCGCCAGTCTTGGGACGCAAACGGATTTCTTTGGTCTTGGTCTGGTGAGTCTTCTGCCCTGACTTCTTGTTCTTCTCGTACTTGTACTTGCCGAAGTCCATGATCCGGCAGACAGGAGGGCGTTCGTTCGGAGCAACCTCGACGAGGTCCAACTCCGCATCGCGAGCGCGACTCATAGCTTCTTCAAGAGTAATGACACCATACTGAGTTCCATCAGGGCCAATCACGCGAAGAGGAGAAATGCGGATTTGGCTATTGACCCGAGTCTGATTGCGTTCGATCGTGACGCTCCTTTGTGAATGGGAATCAAAGTCCTGTAGGCGGACAGGAATAACTAGATTTAAAAGTATCGACTCTAACGGGGGTGCGGGTCAACGGACATGCGGAAAAAATTCCTGGTTTTCCCGGGAGTCCACCAAGGAATTTGGCTCTTGCAACCCTCCGCCTGGACGCTAGGATTACACGCAATGCGATTGCCCTTGTAGCTCAGTCGGTAGAGCAGCTGACTCTTAATCAGCGGGTCCAAGGTTCGAGTCCTTGCGGGGGCATTTTCAAAGCTCATTAACCCTGGATTTCCAGGGTTTTTTTGTGTCTGGACCCGCCTCTCACAGGATCAAAGACCATGAAACCAAGACTCTCTCTAGCAATCCTAGGGCTGGCGGCTCAGTCGCTTCTACTCGGTTGCGAGAACGGCAATTCTTTCTCTGCAACCGAATCTTCTAATCTAAAACCTCTGGCCGTAATGTACGGACGTTTTATTAGCTCCAATAAGGGGCGCGGCCCGATGAATGAACAAGAGCTCAAGGCATTCATCAAGAGTCGGCCAAAAGAGGAATTAGCCAACCTAGGGGTCAGCGACATCGATAGCCTATTTGTTTCCTCCCGTGACAAGAAACCCTATAAGCTCAAGTTTGACGCGAAAAGCCCAGTGCCTGGCCAATCGAGCAATATCTTTGCATGGGAACAAGACGGCCTCGGCGGCAAGCGATATGTCGCCGGCTCCCTAGGCGAAATCCTCGAAGTCAACCAAGAGAAATTTCGCGAACTTGTGCCCAACCCTTAGTAGTCGTCCGGAATCGTACCGCCATCCTCGCGATGGCCAAGTCGATTGAAAAGGGTCTGATCGACGCTAAAGCCAAGGAAGCGAACAGACCCATCTGCTAACAGGATGTTCATGCCGCTGGAATGAGCGCTGCCGAAGCGATACCCCTCCCAGCCACCCTGGTTGTCGTATTTGCTGTCGGAATTCGGAGCAAAACCGGTGTACCGTATGACATCTGGATCCCATCCATCGGCCCAGCCCGCATCATCGTGCCAGTCCCCGGTTTTGTACCGCACCGGACTTAGTTGCTTTTCTCCGACCACCATCGTGTTGCTCGTGCCGTCGGTAATGTTGGCTATCTTGGATTTGCTTCCTCGCCACACCCCGCTTTGATCTGGTCCACCTCGGACAATCACCCCATAGTAGGGGGATTTTTCCCAAGTCATCCCCCAGGTGTCGCCGTACCAAAATTGATCCCAACTGTTGGGCCTATCCGCAGGTGTCGACGCTGCATAGTCCATTAAGTACCGGCCACCTTGGGATATGTTCGCTTCAGAGCCTCTGCGCGATGGGCAGAAGAAGACGGTTGGACCGCCACGGTACCTGAGTATGTCGACGTTGTTGTTGGTGTTCTGCGTCGCCAAAGTTCCCTGTTCCATGAAAGGCAAAATATGCGTCGCCCAACTCCCAACAGCCCCCCACGGATTGTAGCCCCCAGGAGGAAAGTGCTTTAACCCGTCGTGGTGGTTCTGGATCGCCAACCCCTGCTGCTTGAGATTGTTCGAACACTGCATTCGTCGTGCCGCCTCGCGGGCCGCTTGCACGGCCGGCAACAACAATCCAACCAAAATTCCTATGATCGCAATCACGACCAAGAGCTCCACCAACGTGAAACCCTCTCGCCATTTACTAGGCCCCCTTTTATTGGGGGGGATATTGCTTTTAAACATAGGAGGATACCCCTTTGAGGAATCAAAACGTTATTGTGAGACTTGAACTCTCTGTCAAGACTATCGAAAGCAACAGGCCCCATACAGTCCCAAACTTGGCGAAAATCGGTTTATGGGTGAATTTTTTTGATTTAGATGCCCTCTAGAGGTGTGCAGCGTTCCGTTAGCTCCAGTCCACGCCGCAAGGTCGCCCCATCTCGACGAGCAACAAATACTGCTCGTCGCAAAACCGGTCGGTCATCCCGGCCAAATAAGCTCCCACGGCTCGCTCGTTTCCCCAACTCCTTGCCCAATGTCTAGCCCGCTCGGGCAATCTCTCTGGATGATCTGCCAGCGACTTGTATAGCTGTCTTAGCCGCATCGCGGCCTTGTCTCGAACCTCGACTAGCCGCTCATGGCGGTAGACGTTCTCGAAAAGGAATCGCTCCAATTGACGCTTCTCCTGCTCGATCCCAGGGCTCATCTGTAACTTGATACAAGCTCGACATACCTCTTGCGATGTTAGCCCAGCGACAGGTTCAAGTAGCTGACTGGAGTGTCGAAGAAAATCCCCCATCTGAAGATCCAGCAAGGTGTGTACCAGCAGCGGGCGACGCAAGCTCTCCTCGATGGAATCCAACGGAACCGATCGCTTGGCACGCTCGACAAGCTCAAGTCCATCTAGCTGCCGCCACTCCAAAAGCCCAAGCTTCAGCGCATCATCCACATCGTGGGAATCATAAGCGATGCTATCGGCCGCATCGACGACCTGGATCTCGAGCATCTGAGTCTCACTGTTCCGTTTGTCGGATCGAAACTGCTGTCCAGATAAAACCTCATGGGTCAAGTTCAAACCCGGATAATCGGTGTACCGCTGCTCGATCTTGGTCACCAAGTCCATCGCGAATTGATTGTGCGAAAATCCGCCGTGATGCTTCAAGCAATCTGAGAGCACGTCCTCGCCGCAGTGGCCAAAAGGTGGATGGCCGATATCGTGAAGCAACGCCATGGCCTCGATCAAATCTTCGTTGAGCCTTAAAGTTCGCCCGATCGTACGTGCCAACGAGGCGACTTCGTGCGTATGGGTCAGGCGCGTTCGGTGATAGTCGCCCATGTCGCCGGTGAAAACCTGCATCTTGCCAGAGAGCCTGCGGAATGCGGAACTATGCAAAATTCGATCGCGATCGCGCTGGAATGGACCACGATAAGGATGCCCGTGCTCGGGATGCTCGCGACCTTGGGAATCACAGGAATGCATGGCGTAGCGGGCAAGCAACACGCTCTCGCGCTGGTTCCAGTTGGCTTTCGAATCGCTCGGATCGGCTTGCTGCATCGTTTCAAGTGCTATCTATCGGACGGTTTGGCATGCCCGCTTTACATGACGGTCAGATTGTCGCGGTGGATGATCTCTTGATAAGGACACTGGCCGAGGATCTGCTCGATGCGATCCGAATGGCAACCGCGTATCATCTTGACCTGCATCGCATTGTAATTGCTGAGCCCCCTGGCGATCTCGTTGCCACCCGGGTCGAGCACCGAAATGATATCCCCTTTTCCAAACTCTCCCGATACATCCCGCACGCCGATAGCGAGCAAGCTACAGCCTCCGCGCTTCATCGCGGCACTTGCCCCTTCGTCAACACTGATGCTCCCGCTGGGCTTGGTCGAAAAACCAATCCATCGCTTGCGAGACACCAACGACTTGGGCTGTGGCAAAAACAGGGTGCCGAGCACCTGGCCGCGAGCCAACCGGATCAGTACGTCCGGCTCGCGTCCCCAAGCGATCGCGGCGGCTTGGCCGCTGTGAATGAGAAACTTGGCCGTCGTGAGCTTGCTGGCCATGCCCCCTTTGCTGATCCCGGTCTTTCGATCTCGCACGAGCTCTTCGACGCTCTCATCGATCTTCGATACCGTCGAGAGGACGATCGCGCCGGGTGCCTGTGGATCGCGGTCGTAGAGGCCATGCACATCGCTGAGGATCACCAGCGCGCTATCGTGCATCAGACCTGCGACCATGCCTGCAAGTCGATCGTTGTCGCCAAACGTGGTTTTCAATTCATCGACCGCTACCGAATCGTTCTCGTTGATGATCGGAATGGCTCCGAGTTCCAACAGCCGTGAAAGGGTGTTTCGGACATTCAAATAAGCCACCCGGTCATCGAGTTCGGTCGCAGTCAGCAGTATCTGCGCGGCATGCTTAGAGTGCGTCGCAAAGGTCTTTTCGTAGACTTGGATCAAGTGGGCTTGGCCGATCGCCGCGACGGCTTGGAGGGTCGCAAGATCGGTGGGACGGGACTTGAGACCCAGCTTCCCCATGCCGCTTGCAACCGCACCGCTCGAGACCAGGATGACTTGTTTACCGAGTCGGCACAGGGCCACGAGTTGGTTCGCAAGATTGGCGACTTGGTCCAAATCGAGCCTGCCAGACTCGTCGGTCAGCGAACGCGAACCGACTTTCACGACCCAAGTGCTAGCATCGGTGAGTGCTTGGCGATCCGCACTTGGAGTCGCTCCATCGCCAGTTGCTGCGCCAGAGTCATGAGGTGTGGTCATTGCAGAGATCTGGATTACGAAGCTTGAGAGGATTGTTGTTGGGCGATCAGGGCGTCGAGTTCTTGCCGAAGTTTAGGCAGGATTTCGTCGTAGCCAAAGGCCCCTATCGGTTCGCTTCGTCGTTTAAGATTGACTTTGGCGGGCCCGCACCAAAGTCCCAGGTCGGCATCGTCGGTTTCCCCTGGACCGTTGACGCGGCATCCCATCACAGCGATGGTGATCGCGTAATCTTTCGCGTAAGCGGTCATCTCTTTGACTTGTTGGGCCAGTTCGACAAAGGCCTCGTTCTCGACCCGCGAACAGCTCGGGCACGAGATGATGTTGAGCTTGGAGGGGTCCAAGGCGACGACCGAGCGGAGGCGACCTGCGTAGATATCGTCGACGATTTGCCGGCCGACTTGGATCTCCATCGACTTTTGGGAGTTCGGGACCGTCAGCGAGACGCGGATCGTATCGCCGATCCCGCGGCCGATGAGCTGCTCGAAAGCGATGCGGGTTTTGATGATCCCATCGGGGGGCAGACCGGCCTCGGTGACCCCTAGGTGGAGCGGCACGTCGGGACGAAGCTGTGCGAAGCGTTGGTTGACTTCGACGACTTTCGAAGGGTCGGAGTCTTTGAGGGACACGACGTAGCGGTTAAAGCCGATCGAGTCGAGCAGTTCGCAGTGTTCGGTGGCGCTAGCGAGCATTGGGCCGATCGAGTCGTGCGGATCGAATTTGTCTTTGATGGCCGGGTCGACCGAGCCGCAGTTGACTCCGACGCGGATGGCGCAGTCGTTGGCCGCGGCGGCTTCGATGATGAATTTGACCTTGTCTTGCCAGGGTTTGGATTTCTCGTGGTGGTACAGGTGCCCTGGGTTGTAGCGGACCTTGTTGACGTGCGGGGCGACTTGGGTGACGAGTCGATAGTTCTCTTGCAGGTCTACTGAGAGGTTGGCGGAGGTTTGTTTTCGGATTTCGGCAAGGGCGGCGGCGTCTTTGTCGCTATCGACGGCGATACGGACGACATCCGCGCCGGCATGGTGCAGGTCGTTGACCAGAGCGACGGTCGCGGGGATATCGGTCGTGTGCGTGGCAGTCATGCTTTGGACTGCGATAGGGTGTCCTGCGCCGACAGTGATCGAGCCGACGCGGACGCTTCGTGTGGGGTTTCGTTGGATTTGCATGGGGATTCCTTCGGTGGGTTCAGATGGTTGGCGATAGTATATCGCCGGCGGCCAGATCCCCCAACAGCGGGTTGTTTCGCGTGGTAAATCATTCCCTTTTTGGTTGAATTCGGCAGGATTTCTGGTTGGGAATCGATTGCGATTCCCCCACCGCCAGCCCGCCAGGATGCTGCATTTTGGGGTCGAGACCAAGGAGCAAACGGCCATCGCAAACGCTCCTTGGCTCAGGGCACGTAGTCCCTTGCACCCAGGAGACTTGCACTTGAACCAAACCAGGAAAAACCCAAAGCGACAGAATTTTGGCAATTTTTCTCATCATTCATGATGCGAGCAACAACATCGCAGCGTTGGAATCTTTTAGGATGAGGTATGTACTCAAGGTAGTGATTCACAGCCCGACAAGAGTCGGACTATATCGCATCGCCTGAGCCGGACAGGTAACCGCTTTTTGGAGATATGACTTATGCCTACCCCAGGTACTGTGACTTTGGACTACGCGACGCTCCCCACGCAAGCAACAACTTATGGATCCGATCCGACAATCTTGGTGGAAGCCTACAACCCTTTGACTAACACAATTCCATTGACGGCCATAATTCCGACGGGATACAACACGGGTGTCTTCGGATTTCAAGTTGAAGATGGAGGCTTACTTGTACCCGCAGCTGTAGACTTTACAATCACTTGGAACCCTCCGACCGGAACTCCAGCGGTCAACTATTCGGGCTCTTTGAAACCTAGAGTACCCCCATCGCTCAGCGGCAAAAAACTCAGGGTTACCATTCTCACCAAGAAGGTTCCCAAAGGTGGTTCGCCGCTAACAGCAAAGAAAACGAAAAAGAAGAAACCAACTGCCAAGGCTACCAAGGCTACCAAGGCTACCAAGGTCGCGAAGAAAGCCAAAGCGACTAAAAAGAAGAGTTAGCGGGGCGTAGGTTGCCAATTCGTATGTTCCTAAGGAGCTCGAACGGATGTTCGAGCTCCGTTTTCTTGTCGCAAAACGGTTGATGTCCCTCGAGCGAAATCGCGTACTCCGAGAGTTTTTTTGAGCACGAGCACGAGCACGAGCACGAGCACGAGCACGAGCACGAAAAACCCTTGAATAGGGTCTTTCCGCAGACTTTGTGGGTGACAAGGTTTGAGAATCCTAAGCAATTCGAGATTGACTTCGGGGATAACTCATCGGTTTCGAGACTTAACCCAGCGACTTGGGCCCCACAAATTCCGAGGATGAGACGAGCCTTTTAAGACTCGCAACACAGTCGATCAGGAAAAAGGTCACAAGTTTTCCATTCGCTTCAAGCAATCTGATTCCTGCCCAACTACACTCACATGCCGGCGATGAACTGACGGTTGAGTGACTCGTCAGCAAATGAGGATGATACCCTTTTCAAGGAAACCAGATTATGCCTACGCTCCCGACACCGCTAGACACAGAGATTCCATCAACCAGTGACGCCAGTCAAACGGTACCCTACGTACCTACGACAACGGAAAGCGTTTGGGATCTGCAAATTCTACCCAACATTCTTACTCAAACAATTTCCCAGGCTGGTTCTTTTTCTATTATTGAAATACCAGTGGAGTTGCCTTCCAGTTCAACCCTCGGTGTTGGCGACTACGGTTATGTTCTTCTTGTTGATGATGTTCCGACGAATCTAACTTTATTCATTAGTCTTGATGCAATGGGGCAGCCTGATCCTAAGAAAGGAATCTTGACAGCTACGATTAGACGCAACCCCCCACCCGGTAAACTCGTCGTGACGATTCTGACGAAGAAAACTCCCAAGCCTTAGTTGGAATCGAATCATCCGTGTTTCTCTCGGTGATTTTATTCGTTCATTCCCTGTTCTGGTTGCCACTTCGTTTGTTACTACGGAGCTCGAACTGATGTTCGAGCTCCGATTGCTCTTCGCGAAGCGCTTCGTGCTCCTGTTCATTACCCTCGGCAAGCAGCACCGCTAGCTTCGCGTTGTTGTAGTGAATTCTTACGCTAATGTACCACAACTTCTCTGACTCATCGACTTGAGTCGCCTGAGGCTTAAGCTCCCCGAGGTACTCTTCTGCGTTGGCAATCGCCTCGCGTGCCTGGCCCAGGTCCAGCGGCGCTAGCAACGTCGCTCGGTCGGATTCAAACATCATCGCCTGCTGAATGACTGCCGGATCGTCGATCCCTTTCTCGATCCAATCGAGTGCCTCTTGATAAAACTTCTCTGCTTGCTGTGCGTTGTGATCGCTGATCGCAAGCTTGTACAACGCCCCAGCCGCACCGACCCCGTGAATCCTGGCATCCGTCTGGGCTGTGGGGATCCGCTCCGCGATACGGCAACAGCTGAGCAATTCCCGCAATGCCTTGCCATAATCTGACTTTTGATTGAGATTTTTGAGCACATCGCGCCGTTGACTTAGTGCTGAGATATAAATAAGAATGTCTCCATAGTGGATTTTCTCGAGCCGCTCTTCGCTCGGCACATCCTCCAAAAACTTCGACCCAAAAAATTGGGTCATCTGGTCGACGGCCATCTGGGCTTGGGCCAAGGATTCGTCGAGCCGATCCTGCTTTTCGAAGATCGATGATTTTTGTCGATGCAACCGGCTGAGGATGTCATGCTGTCCCTCTGGAGGTTCTAGGTATTTGACCCGTTTTTGGGCGAGGTCAAAGCCCGCTTCATTGGCAGCCGTTGCACCCGGATAGTCGTTCTTAGTGTCCAGCAAAAATTCGCTTTTGTAGTATTCTAGGTCGATCCCCGCCCCCAACCAATCACTCCGCTCAAGGCTTTCATCAGGGGTTTTTTCGGCCTGTGCGGTCAGCTCCGAGGCGCGGTCGAAAGTTTTGATCGCCCCGGCTGGATCGATGTCTTTCTGCAAATTAACTAATCGGGTCAAAAGTCTTACCACGTCGAGCTTCAAATCCCAGTTATCAGGATGCTTGGAAACAAAACCCTCCATTTCGGTCGCCACGGCCTTGAGAGTGTCGATCCGTTTCTGCCCCGATTCGGGTAGTTGGGACATCTGGTCATCGAAGATCGAGCCCACGACCTTCTCTAGAACCGTCGACAACGCGTCACGACTCTCCTTGGTAACCTTCTGCTGCCCACGTAGCTTTGTGTTTGCATTATCGAGATCCATACGCTTCTTGAAACTGTAAGCCGTCGCCGATAGAAGCAGAGCGGCGGTAATCCCCAGCAAAAGCATGCTGGCAATCACCCCCCGAGCATGACGCCTGAGCCAACGTTCAGATTTCTTTAGCAAGTTATCTGGCACCACGCTGATCGGCTCGCCCGCGATCCAGTTCTCTAGATCCTGGCCCATATCGGAGGCCTTTTGGTACCGATCAGCAGGATGCGTTGCCATCGCCTTGAGACAGATCGCCTCAAGCTCTTTAGGGATCTTCGCATTGAGCTGGCGCGGTGCAACAAACTGATTGAGCTTGGCTCGTCCCAGCGCCTCCTGGGTGCTTGTGCCGCTGTAAGGAACCGTGCCGGTGAGAATCCGATACAAGGTTGCTCCAATCCCATAGATGTCGGTTCGGTGGTCCAAGTTGTTGTTGAGCGACTGGGCCTGTTCGGGACTCAGATACCCAAGCGTCCCTTTGACCGATCCGGCAAGCGTTCTCTCGCCGCCATCGCCCGATCCAGAAATCGGCACAAAAAGCATCGACGATGCTTCGTCGAGTTGCGTGGGATCCTCGACCGTTTTGCCCATCCCCCAGTCCATCACCACCGTCTCGCCGTAGCGATTGACCATGATGTTCTCAGGCTTCAAGTCCCGATGGATGACCTTGTGCTTGTCATACGCGTACTGAAGCGTATTGCACGTGGCAATCAGGTGCCTGAGTAGCGGGCGGATCTGGGCTAGAAACTCCTCGCGAGTGAGCGACTCGTGCTTAATCGCCTTGACCCGGTCGGCTAGTTTCTCACCCCGGATCAACTGCATGGTAAAAAACGGATTGCCATCGTCGTCGTGTCCCAAGTCGTAGATAGGGACGATCCCTGCGTGATCAAGCCGACCTGTGTTGCGGGACTCTTCGACAAGCATGCTGTTATGAAGCGGGCTGTTGGCATGCTTGGGATGGACTTTTTTCAGCGCGATGCGTCGGCCGAGCTCCGTATCATCGACTTCCCAGACGATTCCTTGGCCCCCCTCACCAATCGGTTTGCGAAACACATAGCGGTGGATCGAGGGGTTTGATGTCGGTCTAGGCCCAGCGGGCCGGACGGTCTGGTCGCAGACTTTGGTGATTTCCTCGAACTTCCTCTGCCAATCCTCCGGGAGATCCTGGCCTTCGGGCACGCTCCCGTTTTCAACGACGAAACTCAGGCTGTTGTCCAAGCCCCCTTGTCGACGCAGTCGGTCTTCGAGGATTCCTTGGATGTTGTAGCGTTCGACCTCTTGGAGGAATTTCTTGTCGACAAGAATCTGGCCCAAATCCTGCTTGGGGTCCTTGTTCCATACCGCTGCAGCTTCGAAGAATTGCTCGGTGTTGATGTAGCCATTTTGATAGGCGATCAATGCAAACAGTAGGTTTCTGTCGCTCCCAGGACTCATGTTGACTCCGTCTCCAGCAACGATTGTGCAGGCCTTTTACGATCGTTCAAGTTGATGTCTCAACATGTCATTTCAACAAAGTATATCATACTCGCGCGTGAGCCGCTCGGGCGGTCTTCAATAGGGATGATTTTGGAATATCGAGGCACTATCTTGCATCACGCCAAGTATCCCCGTTGGAGACGCAAGTGGGCTTGGTGCAAGCCGACTCGTTGGAGCCTTTCTTCCGGCCATACTCCTTTTCGCACTTGGGCTATGGCTCTTCCAAAAACCGAAATCATGATGACCAAACGCGGGCGGGTTTTGGCGTGATCCTCGCCGTTTCCCCGCTTTTTCCGCATAGAAATTTCCCTAAGGCTTATCTCTTATGGGCCTTTTTTCGAATTTTGTCCGATGGGGAATTTTAGTATAGTAAGTCGAGCACACACCGCACCCATTGCATCCCTATCTTGTGACCAACTCCATTTCATGAGTCTCCCATTCTCAAAAACTCTCTCGTCAGCGCTTTCGAGTCTCGCACAAAGACTCTATCGAAAACGCAAACAACCCAAATCGCGCCGACGAAGGCTATTTGCCGAGGCCCTCGAAGCCCGCAGGGTCATGGCCGTCGGCGCTGCTAGCATGTACATCAGCGAGATCCAAGACGATCCGCTCTTTGGCAACAGCGACACCGACCAGTATGTCGAGTTGCGAGGTGCTCCCAACTCGGCGATCCCCAATGGGACTTATTTTGCTGTCCTGGAAAGCTGGGGTGCGGTCCCAGGTGGAACCGGCTACCTTCACAGCTTGATCGATGTTTCGAACCTGACTTTCGGGGCCAATGGTTTCCTAACCGTGACGCAGGCCGGGAGCCCTTACCAAGTCGACTCGCTCTCGACTCGGTTGTCTAGCACGACGACAGCCTTCTCTGGCTTGCCCAACGGACGCTGGAGCGATGCCTCGAGCATCTCCGACCGCTTCTCGCATGTCAGTGGCTCGCAGTCGTTTCTGCTCATCGGTGCGGCTAGCAAACCGGTCCCTGGTAGCGACTACGATGCCAATGACGATGGCGCTCTGGATAGCGGGGCTGAGTCATGGACCATCTACGATTCGGTGGCCATGATGGGCTTTACACCCACCCCGGGCTGGTCGTATGGACGAATCACCTTCTCGCACCTGACGACCAACCACAACTATCCCGCCGGGACAGCTTATACCGTCCAAGAGAACATCGGCTACGTCGCTCGCCTCGGAAGCTCGACGGGCTACTCGACAAACGATTGGGTTTGCGGCACGACGATCGAGGATACTCTCAACGCGAATTCCAAGTACCGGTTCACCTACGGTACCTTCGGGGATCCTCGCCCCTTGGTCTACTCGGGCCGAGCCACCAACAATGTCGGGACTTACAATTTTGGTGGAGGGTTCATTGGCCAAGCGATCCTCGATTCGGAT
>Ga0136644_10001548_pt1 | contig 18196 bp, 16 predicted proteins | sample C_130820_EF_Meta_FD_94780 | JGI IMG/M metagenome (GOLD analysis project Ga0136644, IMG submission 94780) | Freshwater microbial communities from Lake Croche, Canada to study carbon cycling - C_130820_EF_MetaG (v2) (version 2) | ecosystem: Environmental > Aquatic > Freshwater > Lake | place... | reverse complement strand
CCCCTTCAAGGGCCATGTTGGCTACGAGGGGAATGATCTGGTCGTCGATGGCCACAAGATCAAGGTGTTCGCCGAAAAGGATCCGGGTGCCATCGACTGGAGTTCGCAGGATGTCCAGGTGGTGGTGGAGAGCACCGGCTTCTTCACCGACGCCACGAAGGCAGTCGCCCACAAGCGCGGCAGTGTGAAGAAGGTGGTCATTTCGGCCCCGGCCAAGAATGAAGATCTGACGCTCGTGCTCGGCGTCAATAACGAGATGTACGACCCGAAGAAGCACCATGTGATCTCGAACGCCTCCTGCACCACCAACGGCCTGGCCCCGGTGGCCAAGGTGCTGCACGAGACCTGGGGCATCGATCGGGGCCTGCTGACCACCGTGCATGCCTACACCAACTCGCAGAAGACGGTCGACACAGCGGCAAAGGATCTCCGTGACGCCCGGGCCGCGGCCCTCAACATCGTGCCCTCGAGCACCGGTGCGGCGCGGGCCGTGGGCCTCGTCATTCCGGCGTTGCAGGGCAAGTTCACCGGCATGGCATTCCGCGTGCCTGTCTCCACGGTCAGCGTGGTCGACTTCACCGCGATCCTCGGCAAGGAGGCTTCTCCTGCCGATATCAATGCCGCGATGAAGAAGGCGGCTGAGGGCCCGCTCAAGGGAATTTTGCGGTACACCGACAAGGAACTGGTGTCGACCGATCTGAAGGGCGATCCCCACAGTTCGATCTTCTCGGCCGTCGATACGATCGGCCTCGGCAACTTCGTGAAGGTGGTCAGCTGGTACGACAACGAGTGGGGTTACTCCAACCGCGTCGCCGACCTGCTGAACTTCCTCGAGGACAAGGGGCTGTAATCGGCTCCCATCGGAGACGTGTCCGTGCCATGCCGATCCGGGCTCGCCAAAAAAACCCGGTGTCCCCGGACTTCCGTCCGTGGCTTTTTGTTGTGGGTGACATCACCTTCGGTGGTGGTGCGTGGATTTCATACAAGCCCCCGGCGGAAGCCGGGGGACTCCGGGTGTGAACACCATCCTGCGTGCCATGCCGATCCGTGCTCGCTATAAAGCCCGGTGTCCCGAAAGGCCTGCTGCGTTACGGCGCTTCCGCGGCCCGCTGCTGTGGCCTGACGGCCACGGTGCAGTCGGTCTCGAACGACGTCGCTTCGAAGGTGGTCAGGCTGACCTGCACCCGCACGTGCTCCCCCTGAGGGGGCTGGCCCGGCCAGCGGAGCACGAAATGCAGGCCGCGGTTCCGGGACGTCCGTCGGAAGCGGGCGATCGCTTCCGTGGCCGGAATGTCCCAGCGGGCCACCGGCCCGGCGCTGGGAGGGCTGCCGCCATCGAAGACGGTGATCGAGATATCACCAGCCGCCGTCACGAGCCGCTCGTCGTCGTCCCGAGGCTCGATGACGATGGCCAGGCCATCACTCAGCCCATCGCCGTTGCCATCGAAACATTCGGTCCGTGCCGGATTGACGACCAGATGCGTGATCCGGCCTGCGACGGCCAGGCTTTCCTCGTTGGAGAGCCGCCTGTCTGAGGGAGGCTCTGCGGCCGGTTCGCTCATTCCGGAGAGGAGCTGACCTCTTGACTCGCCGATCCCCGCGGCGGGAGTGACGGTGGACGCATCGCTTCCGGAGGCGGCTGTCGCCGATACCGGGGTGACGAGTGACGTGTCTGGGGTGGCGGCGCCGGGGAATCGCGGTTCGGCCGGTAGCGGCGGGATGCCGTCGAGCGTCGGGGGAGTGACCGCTCCAGGTGCCGGTATTCCGATCGCAGGAGGAGCCGCGGGACCGGAGGCCGGTGCGCGGGGGGCAGGAATCTCGATCGCCGGCGGCACGAGTACCGGCTGTGAGGGTCCCGCTGCCGATCCCATCGGCAGCCGCGGTGGCGCCGATGGACTACCCGGCAGGGAGAGGCCGCGACCGCGTGCCGAAGCATCCCCCTCGGTGAAGCCCAGCTGCCGCCGGAGATTCGTGTTTTCGCCGGCCGTCCTGTCCAGCCGGGCGCATTTGTCCTGCAGTTCATCCTGGAGTTGGTAGATCTGGTCTTCCTGCATCCGCAGCTCGCGCTCGAGCAGTTGTTGGCTCAAGTCGCTCTTGCAGCCGAGGCACGCAAGGACCGTCGCCAGCACGAAGCAGGCGACGGAGCTCATCGGCAGGCCGCCATGGCCTGAGACGATGCGGTGGCGTGCAGACAACGCCTGCACCGCAGCATGAGGAACAGCCGGGTCACTGAACCGTGTCATGACGCGCCTCCTTGCGCCTCAGAGCAGCCCATCGCGGGCCGCCATCATCCGATCACTCTGTTCCGACCTACCGTTTTTGTGCGAAAGCCAAAGGGGGGAAGATAAGGGGGACGAAACGTGTTCGGCGACATCCTGTCAGCCGGGGGACTTCTCGGTCGGCATGCGGTCGATCACCTCGTCGATCAGTCTGTATTCGAGCGCCTCATGCGCCGACATGAACCGATCGCGATCCGTATCCTGTTCGATTTTCTCGAGGGGATGTCCCGTGTGCTTGAGCAGGATGGCGTTGAGTTTGTGCTTGATGTTCTTGAACTCCTTCGCGTGGATCATGATTTCCTCAGCCGTTCCCTCCATGCCGGCCAGCGGCTGATGGATCATGATTCTGGCGTTGGGAAGTGCCCGCCGTTTTCCCTTTGCGCCCGCGGTGAGCAGCACGGCTCCCATCGAGGCGCATTGCCCGATGCAGTAGGTGGCGACGTCGCAGGTCACGAACTGCATGGTGTCGTAAATGGCCAGGCCGGCCGTCACGCTACCGCCGGGTGAGTTGATGTAGAGGTGAATATCCGACTTCGGATCGTCGGACTGGAGGAACAGGAGTTGGGCGACGATGGCATTGGCAACCTCGTCGTTAACCTGCGAGCCGAGGAAGACGATGCGGTCCTTCAGCAAGCGGCTGTAGATGTCCATCGCCCGCTCTTCGCGGCCACTCTTTTCGATGACAAATGGGATCAGTGGCATGGGCTGCTTCTCGGCGGGTGTCTGAGGGGGGGTGTGCCTGACCTTATGAGCAAAGTTTGGTGGGCCAGGTTTAGTGGGCCAGATTGGGAGCGGGGGTCGGAGGGTTAGTCCTTGCTGTCTTCCTCGGCGGCGACCGGCGGCTTGGTCAGCACGTCGTCGACCAGTCCATACTCCTTCGCCTCGGTGGCTGTGAGGTATCGGTCTCGGTCGGTGTCTTTGGCGATGCGATCGATTGGTTGGCCCGTGTGCTGGGCCAGAATGTCGTTCAAGATGGCCCGGGTCTTGATGATCTCGTCGGCCTGGATCTCGATATCACTGACCTGGCCGCCGACCTGGCCATAGGGCTGGTGGATCATCACCTTGGCATGAGGCAGGGCAAATCGCTTGCCCTTCGCGCCGCCAGCCAGCAGCACGGCTCCGCCACTGGCGGCGAGCCCCACGCAGTAGGTGGCGACCTGGCAGGAGAGGATCTGCATCGTGTCGTAGATAGCCATCGTGGCCGTGACACTGCCACCTGGCGAGTTGATATAGAAGTGAATGTCCTTGCGGCGATTTTCGCTCTGCAGGTAGAGCAGTTTCATCACCAGTTCGTTGGCGTTGCCGTCATAGATTTCCCCCTGCAACAGGATGATCCTGTTTTCGAGCAGGAGGTCGCCCAGCGTCATCTGCCGCTGCCGTTGGTAATCGCGTGAGGCGCTGGAGGCGTGCGGAACGAAGGAACGCTCGTGCATGTCAGGTCTCTGTGGGACTGTGAAATCGGCGTTGGTTTGGGATGCGAAGCCAGGCTGACTCGGTACTGGGCGCCGGAAGCGTGATCCCGGCACTCACGCCCGTCGCGGACTGCCAGCCTCGGCCTGGGTGGCCGTTGGAATTTCCTCCTCGCCGACGACGACGCCGCAGACCGCATGGTCCACCGCCTCGGCGTCGCGTTTTTGAAATTCGAACGGGGTGTCGGTGAACTTGGCGTGGGATGTGATCAGATCGACCGTTTTTCGCTCGATGATCTGGTTGCGAAGCACGTCCATCAGGCCGCGTTTTTCGAGGTTGGCACGGACGCGACGCGGCGACTCTCCCGACTGGGCGGCGATCGCGCGAATCTCCTCGTCATAGTCGGCCGCGGTGTCAGCGATTGACTGGTCTTCCGCGATCCGCTCGAGGATGAAGTGCTCTTTCAGGGCGGCTGCCGTGCTGCCCATGACGCTCTGCCGCAGTTCATTGACGTGGCGGCGAATGGAGTCGTCGTCGAAACCACTCCGGCGCAATTCGAGGATTGCCCGTTCGAGTTCCCGCAGGCTCTGGCGACGAAGAAGATCAGGGGGCAGATCCCAGCTGGCCGATGCGGTGAGCGCACTGGAGACCTGCTGGCGAACCTGCCGGCGGCGGTGCCATTCGAGCTGGTTTTCCAGCTGCTTTTGCACCGCGGCACGCAGGTCATCCGCCGATTCGAAGCTGCCGAGCTCTTCGAGCAGCTCGGGGGTCATTTCCGGAAGTTCGAGCTGCTTGACGTCCACGACGGTGAGTTCGAGCGTCACTTCTTTGCCACGAAGCGACTCGACCGCGGCCTCGTTCGAAACCGTCAGCGTGGCAGTGACAGGGGTGCCGATCCGTGCTTTGCCCACGAGCGCATCGAACCCCGCCAGTTCAGCATCGGCAAACGAGAGCTTGGGACGCACGATCAGTTCCAGGTCTGTTGCCTCCGACAGCACCTTGTCGCCGTCGAGAATCCGAAGGTTTGCCACGATCAAATCGCCTGGCTTCGCGGGGCCTGCATGGGGCACGAACCGCGCCCGCTCGCGGAGCAGGTTGCCGAGCGATTCATCGACGTCGGCTGCGGAGATCGTGCGGGAGGGCCGCCGGATCGACAGGCCCTTCCATTCGGGCAGGTCGAATTCAGGCCGTACCTCGATCTTGAACTCGAACGTCATCGGGCCGTCGGCCGGCACAATGACGTCGTTGACGTTGAGCTCTGGCTCGCTGATTGGCGAGAGCTTCTCCTGATCCGACACCTGGGTCATGGCGTCGGCGAGGAGTTTGCTGCGGATCTGGTCCGAAAGCTCCGACTTGAAGCGGCTGCTGACGAGCCGCCGCGGCGCGCGGCCCGGGCGAAAGCCGGGCAGCTGGGCGGCAGGCATCATTTCACCGAGCGCGTCGTCGCGATACCGGTCGATGTCTTCCCTGGGGATTGAAACCCGCACGCGTCGTTCGCACGCCGAGATTTTGTCGATGGCGACATCGAGCTTCAGCGGCAGGTTTGCCACTTCGTCGCCACCGGAAGCAGGGGATTCCAAGGCCGTTGCGGACTGATCGCTGGAAGAGGACATGACTGGTTCCGGCAGGAGCGGGAGAGCTAGTAAAACGAACGGTGGTAAGGCGGCTATGCGAACGGCGTCCGCTCATGGAGGCTTCGGGATGCACGCAACCCGAAGCCGATACATCGCTCGACCGCTACGGACCAGTCGAACGCTCCCGGGACGACTCCCGGGCGAGGAGTGTGGAGGGAGCGCTGACGGGCGTTCGGCCGACGGCATACGAAAGAATCTCGAAGCGGGTGATGGGATTCGAACCCACGACAACCACGTTGGCAACGTGGTGCTCTACCAACTGAGCTACACCCGCGGAACTGTTCCTAAAACACCGGCGCAGTGCCCGGAAAACGGGCCAGTCACGCGGTGCCTAGGAACCCAGGATTATAGGGCGGGCGGGGGTGGCCGCAAGGTCATCCCCTGGGTGGACAGGGTTTTCTGCGAAGGCTGGGGGAACCGGGTGGTGGGGCTGCACAAAGCACGCTCCGTTGAGATCGAAGATATAGTGGTTGGGGCCCTCACCGAGCCCCAGCCTCCAACGATCTGCCATGCCTGATCTCGCCCGCCGCGTGACCGTTCTCGATCTCGCGGCCGCCAAACGCGACCGTCGCCCCTTCACGATGGTGACAGCCTACGACTGGCCAACGGGCCAGTTGGCCGATGCCGCCGGGGTGGATTGCGTGCTCGTGGGCGACAGCGTGGCGATGGTCGTGGCCGGTCGGTCGTCCACGATCCCGGCCACGCTGGAGCAAATGATCTACCATGGAGAGATCGTCTCCCGAGCCGTGTCGCGGGCCCTTGTCGTCGTCGATCTGCCGTTTCCGCTCCAGCATCTTGGTGTGCGGACGGCAGTGGAGTCGTCCGCCAGACTTCTCAAGGAGACCGGCTGCCAGGCCGTGAAACTCGAGGGCACTGCCGGTCAGGCCGACATCATCGCCGGGATTGCCGCCGCCGGGATTCCGGTGATGGGGCATGTGGGGCTACGCCCGCAAGCCGTCCATCAGCTTGGCGGCTATCGCATGCAGCGGGATCTCGACCGATTGATGGCCGATGCCGAAGCCGCTGCTCACGCCGGTGCGTTCGCCGTCGTCCTGGAATGCGTTCCACAGGAGGCGGCCGCGACGATCACCCGCTCGCTCTCGGTGCCGACCGTTGGGATCGGCGCTGGCCCGCACTGTGATGGCCAAGTGCTGGTGATGCACGACCTCATCGGCCTCTCGTCCGGTCGGGTGCCCCGGTTCGTGAGGGCCTACGCCGATGTTCAGGCAACGGTTGGCGACGCGCTGGCCCGTTGGAGGCGCGACGTCGAAAATCGCAGCTTTCCAGGACCGGATGAGACGCTCGGCTGAGATCCCGTCTGCAGAACCCTGTCTGCAAAACCTGTCTGCAAAACCTGTCTGCAGGCAGAGGGCTGCAGTCCTTGGTCACGGGAGGACGACTTCGTCGGAGATCACCACTGGCCTGCTGCTGGACACGGCTGCTGGGGTGGGCATGCCGGCACTCGGGCCAGGCGAGCCTCCCGGGCCAACCGGCAGGCTGCCGGCGCCGGCAGGCAAGCCGGGCGTCACGATCGTGCCCGATGACATGCCGCCCTCCACGATGCCGCCACCCTGACACTGGTCGCAGTTGCCGCCTGCCATGGTTGCTCCGACGACATGATCGCCGCCACCGCAGGGGGCTGCCTGACACGGCGCGGCCTGGCCGCAGGGACGCATCGCAGCTGGCGCGGCCACCGGCATGGCGCCTGGGGGCACAAATCCCGGCGGCAGATGCCCGAAGAGTTTCTCGTACTTCCACACTTCCAAAGCGATGTATTTCTCGGTGAGCGACTTGCAGCCGGACAGTCCGGTCGCCGCTGTCATCACCAGAACCACTGGCAGGCATCGCGCCACGGCATGGCACCACGAATTCGAACGCATTGAGTGAATCTCCTTCCCGGGGGCATCGCCTCGTGGCTGGTCAGAGCTGCGAGGTCAAGCAAAATTACCCCACGCCAGAGGCGCGGCAAGGAAAATGGAACGGCATCGGGGCTCGCCACAGAGCGTTGCCGTGAAGCTGTGCGGATCGTGCCGGGAAGGGTGGCGGGATCCAAAGATTTTCGTGGAGCGGCCGTCTGCCTGAACCACATGAAGGCGGGTTTTCAAACTGCCTGTGGTGTTTGCGGCCGTGCTGATCCGTCGCCTCGGTTCGCCGCCGGAGGCGGCGCGGCCGCTTTTCACGGAGATGCCGTGGCTGCCATCAACCCTTGCGATGGCGGATACGGGCCCGCATCCGGCGTTTCTTCTGCCCCAGTTTGCGGCGGCCCTTGCCCGTTTTCTTGACTCCCATGCTGTCCTCCAGAGTGTGACCGATCCAGATTGCTTGGAGACGTTGTAAGATGGGGTAACTTGTGAATGCAAGCACCATCCCGCATTCCGCATGGCAGCGGCCCGGCTTGAGTCCCGGCCGAGGACTGCGGCATGTGCCCGCGGTCCGGACGCATGATCGTATTTTTCCCCACGTATGCGCGTCGTCTTCCCGGCGAAAACCGCTGGCGGGCCACCGTCGCCGGCATGATCTCACGGCCGTTGCCCGCGAAGAGCCACCGCCGCACCCTCGCTGTCGGAGTGCTGAAGCGGCTTCTTGAACTCAATGAAACACACCTGCAGTCTGCCGTGTTTCAGCGGCGTGCCGATGCGTTTCTGTTTCAGCGGGTGGCCGGAGAACGGGTGAAGATCACCCTTGGTGGACGGCAGATCGATGCGGGGCAGTCGGACCGGGTCGGCCATTTTCAGCGGTCGATCGACCTTGAGGAAGCGGAAGTCGACGCTCTCGCGGAATCTGCCGGCGGTTGTCGTTGGCTCCGCTACGAAGCGGCGGTTGCTGCCGACGATGGCTTCGACGGTCAGCCCGCGTCTGCCGCGTCGGCCGCGGGCTGGATCCAGATGATCCCCGAGGAGGGGATGTCTGTGATTTCTGACATCGACGACACCGTGAAGGTGACGAACGTCGCCAACAGGCGAGAACTCCTGGCCAACACGCTGCTGCGAGAATTTTATGCAGTGCCCGGCATGGCGGAGGTCTACCGTCGCTGGCAGGAGACCGGCACCGCCTTCCACTACGTGTCGTCGAGCCCGTGGCAACTGGCCAACTGCCTGGGGCGATTCTTCCACGAAACGGGACTGCCCTCGGGTTCCATGCACCTCAAACTGTTTCGGCTGAAGGATTCCACGCCGCTGGGACGGCTGCCGTCCCGGAAGCGTTCCAAACGGCGGACCATCGAACAGATCATCGCCGACTTCCCACGGCGGAAGTTCCTGCTCGTGGGGGACTCCGGTGAACGCGATCCGGAGGTCTATGCCGCGGTGGCCTGCCGTCATCCGGACCGGGTGGCTGGCGTCGCCATCAGGCAGGTGGAGGGGAAACCGTCTCGGCAGAAGGTCCGGACTCGGCTGGATCGGCTCGGGAGCCGGCTGCCCGCCGGCTGTCTGCATGTCTTTACGGAGGCCACGGAACTGTCGGCCCTTGTCGCCGGCGGATGACCGGCGAGCCCAAAATAGGCCGCTGTTCAGTCTTGGTCGCGGCGCGGGCGTTTGCTACCGTTCCGCCCGTGTGCGCCCTCGGAAAGGTGCGCAGATTCTTGGGGCTGAACGCTTATGCAGACCGAACCCTCACGACGAGCCTTGCCAGCGGTGACGATGCCGCGGTGGGGATGGTGCCAACTCCTCTGCCTGGCACTCGCCTGCGTCCGGCCGTCTGCGTGCCACGCGGGTGAGGAGGGCTTTCGCGTGGAAAGCGAGGTCTTCGTCAACAACGCGGAGCAGCCGGTCGCGCGGAGCCTGACGCTCTTTCGCGACGGAGTGGCCTGGGATTTTCTCGAGCCGCCGCTGGCCGAGAATGCCGATCAACGCAGCGTTAAGGCGGTTGGCAGCGCGTCAGCGGCCGGTGAAATCGTGCTCCACGATCCGGCGCGTGAACGGATCGTGATTGTCGATCCGGCAAGGAATATCAAGACACAGATCGATGCGATCAGGCTGGAACGACTGAGCGTGTCGCTGGCGTCATGGGCCAGAAAATCGGATGATCGCCTTGTGCGCTGGGCTGGCGGTCCCGACTTCGGTGAGGGCATGACGGAGTCGGACGACCGGATTGAGCTGGTGGGACCGCGCGTCCGGTATGCGATTGATTTCACCGCTCCACCGACGGCGGAGGCGGCCGGCATCTACCGACGGTTTGCCGACACGGCCATCCTTCTCAAGGCGCTCGTCCGACCAGGTGGTCTACCGCCCTTTCCGCGGTTGGCCATCAATCGCCGCGTTGCTGCCGCGGGGGGCATTCCCACAGAAGTATCGCTGGAGATCGATGCCCGGGCGGCTCTGGTCCCTGGTCGGGCCGACACTCTGCGGTGCGTGCACAAGTTTCATCCGCGGCTGCTCGCGGGTGACGTGTCACGCATCGATGAGGCGGAGAGCCGGGTGGCCGTCGCCGCACCGGTCGAACTTGCCGAGTTCGCGGCGCCGCCGCTGCCAGAAGGCGAGTAACTCGTAGCGATCGGTTCTTGAATCAGCATCGCCCAGGCTGCGGAACCGCTCCATCGCGATCAAGCCGCAGCACAGTCCGACGCGGCACAATGCGTCTCGTCGGTGTTCGGCAGCGCAGGGCCAAGAAAGTCTGCCCAACCGGACGATGTTTCCTTGGAAGCAAAGTCAGCCGATTCGTCTCCGGCCCGCTCGGTGCCGCGGTCGGTCAGGAAGCCGCGAGCCGTGCGATTGGTGTTCGGGCAAGGTTGACATTTGTATAGCTCATTCATTACAGTCATTCCACACATCTATTCGGAACGGAGGCCTTCGATGTTGGTGCTGTCCCGCAAGCAAAACGAACGAATTCGGGTTGGGGATTCAGTGGTGGTCACGGTCGTCCGCGTCAGCGGCGACAAGGTGCGGATCGGAATCGAGGCGCCACCGCACGTGCGAGTGCTGCGGGACGAACTGGAGCCCGACGTGCTCGGAGAAGTGGTGTTGGAGACGTCGACAGAACTTCCGATCCCCCGATTGTTGGGGCTGACGGGCTGACGGTGGTTTCAAAACGGTGCAAAACAGGCTCCAATCATCGGAGAGTGGCGCGGAGTAAGGCCGCGGTCGCTCTGAATGAAAGAGTGTGTGGCAGAGTTTCTGGCACAGAGTTGAAACGCAGCCGAGCATGAGTGGCCTTTTGTCGTGAAGCAAGCATCGTGGCAGCTCCTGCGCCGAACCGTCGTGGGCGGTCTTGTTGGGCTGGCGATCGTGCTCGTCATCTCTGGGGTATTGTTGAAATATGAGCCGGTGGTCTACCGGCAACTCGCGGTTCCCGGAGGTACTGCTGCCGGAACTGGCGTGCCAGCGGGCGAAGGAGACGATGCCGAGGCGCTAGCGCGGCGGGCCGTGACGAAGGTCGCGGCCTGGCATGCTTCCATCTCGCGGCCGGGCGGCTGGGAAACGGCGTTGCGAGACGACGAAGTCAATGCCTGGCTGGCCGTCGATCTCCCGCAAAACCATCCCAGTTGGCTGCCGCCGGGCGTCACTCAGCCGCGGATCGCGTTCCTGCCCCAGCATGCTGTGCTCGGTGCCCGGGTGGGCAGTGGGCCGTTCACGGCCGTTGTTTCGCTCGACTTCGAGATCCTGCTGCGGGACGTCAACCACCTGGCAGTCGTGCTGGAGCAGGCGCACCTCGGCGCACTTCCTCTGCCGCGGGCACCAATCCTGCGGGAACTGTCCCGCAGAATCAGCAGGATGGGTCTGGTCACCGACCTGCGGAGGCTCGACGGTCGGCTGGTGCTCATGGTCTACATCCCGTCGACGCATGACGCGGGTGCGACCAGCTACTGGCTGGAGTCGTTGGCCATCGGCGCGGGCGAACTCCTCATCGCGGGAGAAACGCGTTCGACGTCCGGAATCCTCCCAACGCTGAAACCACCGTCTTCCTGAGTCCGGAACGAGTCTCACACCACGTGACCATGACGACTGACCCATCACGCCTCGAAAGGAATCTCCGATGACCCCACCGACAACGGCACCCCGCTCTGGAGCCAGCCTCACCTTCCTCGGCGCTGCGGGCATGGTGTCGGGTTCGCGGCACCTGCTGGACGTCGGAGGCTCGCGTGTGCTCGTCGATTGCGGACTTTTTCAGGGGGAAAAGCACCTCCGCGAGCGGAACTGGGACCGCTTCCCAGTGCCGGCCGATTCGATCGACGCCGTCGTGCTCACCCATGGACACATCGACCACTCCGGCTGGCTGCCGCGGTTGGCCCGAGAAGGTTTCAAGGGGCCGATCCTCACCTCCCCGGCCACTGCCGATCTGCTCGGACTGCTCCTCTATGATTCTGCCAAGTGTCAGGACGAGGATGCGGCGTATGCAAACCGCAAGGGTTTTTCGAAGCACCAGCCTGCGCTCCCGCTCTACGACGAACGTGATGTCGAGCGGGCGCTGCGGTTGGTCAAGGCGGTGGCCCGCGACACCTGGTTTGAGCCAGCGGCGGGCGTGCGGTGTCGCTTTCATGATGCCGGCCACATGCTGGGAAGTTCCTTCATCGAGATGGAGGTGACCGTGGCCGATGGCCTGCGACGGCTTGTCTTTTCCGGAGACGTCGGCCGCTTCGACGCGCCGCTCTACCATGATCCGGTGCCCGCCCCCGCCTGCGATTACCTCATCTGCGAAAGCACCTATGGCGATCGCGACCATCCCGCGAGCCGACCTCTCGACGAACTGGAGGCCGTGACCAAGGAGTCGCTCGCACGAGGAGGCATGATGCTCGTGGCGTCGTTTGCGATCGGCCGCTGCCAGCAACTGGTCTACCTGCTCCGCACGCTGATGGCCGCTGGTCGGCTGCCGGAGGTGCCTGTCTGGATCGATTCTCCGATGGCGGTCGAAGCCACGGAGGTATTTCGGAAACATGTGGCGGAGCACGATTTCACCGAGGCAAGGATGGCCGGAGTGGCCGAGGCGCTGGCATCGCCGTTCGTGCGAATGGCAAAGACGGCTGCCGAGTCGAAGGCGATCAACGCCCACGAGGGACCGGGAATCGTGATCGCGTCCAGTGGCATGATGAACGGTGGCCGGATCCTGCACCATCTTGTTCAGCGGCTCCCCGACCCCAAGACGACGGTGCTGGTGGCGGGCTTCCAGGCGATCGGCACACGGGGCCGCAGCCTGATCGACGGGGCGAAGTATCTCCGCATCCATGGTCGGGACATTCCCGTCAAGGCAGCCGTGCGGCGGGTTGATGCCCTCTCGGGCCATGCCGACCGCCATGAGATCGGCCGCTGGCTCTCCGGGATGCCCGCGCCCCGCAAAACCTTCCTCGTGCACGGCGAACCACCGGCAGCGCAGGGGATGGCGGACTTTCTCCGGCAGACCCGTGGTTGGGATGTGGAGATTCCCTCCATCGGCACGAGCACACGGCTGGATTCCTGAAACTGGATTCCGGGGTCGTTTCAACGACAATCGATGCAAGAGACCCGTCGGCAGGAAGAACAGCCATGGCCAAGACAACGAAGGCAGCGAAGACCACTTCGCCATCACGATCGGCAACTCCGGCAGGCAATGCTCCCAGTCTGCCCAAGGCCTGTAGCGTCCTCCCCGACACCACGCTCGGCGACGACGTCGCCTTGGTCGCCGAAAACATGGAGGCAATTCTCTCCTCGCCCAGCTATAGCCTGGCTCAGGACGACCGACATCTCTTGGATAAGTCCGAGATGCGCGGCGTCCGGATGCTGCTTGAACTCGGCAAACCGGAACTGGCGTTTCAGGCGGACAGCATCACCTCCACGGTGATCGTCTTCGGTGGCACGCAGATCGTGGAGCGGACCGCGGCAGAACGCCGCTTGTCGGATGCCCGCCGCGCCATGGCAGCGGCGACCGCCGCCGGTCCCGCGTCGGCCGTGCCGACGAATCTCGCCCGGGAATTGAAGCGGGCGGAGAAGCTGCTCTCCTATTGCCGCTACTACGATGCCGCCCGCGAGTTCGCGCGATTGGTGTCGATCGACAACCAGTGCGATGACCAGCGAGACTATGTCATCATCACCGGCGGCGGGCCGGGCATCATGGAGGCGGCCAACCGAGGGGCATTCGACGTCGGCTGCAAGTCGATCGGCCTCAATATCAAGCTGCCCAGCGAGCAGCAGCCCAACCCTTTCATCACCCCGGAACTCTGCTTCCAGTTCAAATATTTCGCCTTGCGCAAGTTCCACTTCATCCTGCGAGCCGCCGCCGTGGTGCTCTTTCCCGGAGGCTTTGGCACGCTCGACGAGATGTTCGAGACGCTCACGTTGCGGCAGACGCACCGCATGCAGCCGGTGCCGATCATTCTCTTCGGCCGCGACTACTGGTCGCAGGTGATCAACTTCCAGTTCCTGGCAGACAGTGGTGTGATCTCGGATGACCACCTCAAGCTCTTCACCTATGCGGAGACTGCGGAAGAGGCCTGGCAGCAGATTGTCGACTTTCATGGCAGCCTGAAGAAGCAGGGCTGACGATCGCTTCGAGCCCCCGCCTCGTCTCCTGGAGATGGCCCATGTCCGAGCCACTTGAATTCATCCCCGGTTCTGTGGCGCAGAGCGGCCGGGTGGCATTGGTCACCGGCGGAGCCGGAAAGGTTGGAGCAACGGTGGTCCGGGCGTTGGCATCCAGGGGTTATGCCGTGGCGATTCACGCCCACGGATCGTTGTTGCAGGCCCGTGAACTGGCGGCTCAACTCGATGCTGCGGGCGTGCCCAGTCTGGCCGTGACGGCGAACCTCCGCGACGAAGGGCCGGTGCGGGCCATGGTGCAACGCGTTGCCGACCACTTCGGCCGGATCGACGCGCTGGTCACCTGCGCCGCGATCTGGCAGGCCGGCCAGTTGGAGGCGGTGACAGCGGAGGACCTCCGGGCCCACTTCGACATCAACTGTGTGGGCACCTTTGTGGCAGCCCAGGAGGCGGGGGCTTTCATGGTGCGTCAGCCAGAAGGTGGTGGGATCGTCACGCTCGGCGACTGGGCGGTGTCCCGCCCATACTCGGACTACGCCGCCTATTTTCCGAGCAAGGGCGCGATCCCCGCCCTGACGCGGACTCTGGCCGTGGAGTTCGCCGCCCGCAACCCGCGGGTGCGGGTCAACTGCGTGCTTCCTGGCCCGGTGACGCTGCCGCCGGACATGGAGCCGGAGGCCCGAGCCGCCGTCCTTGCAGGCACCCTGGTGAACCGGGAGGGGACTCCCGCGCACGTGGCCCACGCGGTGCTGTTTCTGCTGGAAAATGATTTCGTCACCGGCGTCTGTCTGCCGGTGGATGGTGGCCGCACCATCGCCTGATTCAGCTCATGCGGATCGTGAACGTGCTGCCCACGCCCGGTTCGCTTTCCACGGCCACCGTTCCGCCGTGCGCCTGCACGATGTGCTTCACGATCGACAGCCCCAATCCCGTGCCTCCGAGCTTGCGGCTGCGGGCCTTGTCGATGCGGTAGAAGCGTTCAAAGAGCCGCGGCAGGTGCTCAGCCTCGATGCCGCAGCCCTCGTCTTGCACCGTGATCACGACGCTTCCGGTCGTTGCTGGTTCGTTGGCGACCCCGATCCAGATTGTTCGGCCGGGATCGCTGTACTTGATCGCATTGTCGACCAGGTTGATCAACGCCTGCTCGAAGAGCGGCGCGTTGACCTCCGCCGTGATGGATTCGTCGCAGGTGACGTCGAGCCGGATGGAGCGATCTTCGGCACGGGGCAGACAGTCAACGGTGACGGCGGAGAGCAGGTCGGCGATCCGCACCGACTCGCGGGGCAGGTTCCCCGTGCCCTCGCTCTGCTCGATGCGGGAAAGTGCCAAGAGATCCTCGATGATCGATGCCAGCCTGTCGGCCTGCCTGGCGATGATGTCGAGAAATCGACGCGAATCGACCGGATCGTCGCTCGCCCCGTCGAGGAGCGTTTCCACGAAGCCCTTGATCGACGCGATCGGCGTCTTCAGCTCATGCGACACGTTGGCCACGAAATCGCGACGAATGTTCTCCAAACGCTGCACGTCGGTGACGTCGTTCAAAACGATCACCGCCCCACCCTCTCCCGACAGATCCCGCAGTGCCGTGCCCCGCAGTCGAATCGTGCGGTCGCGGGCCCCGCGGAGCAGGAGATCATCTTCGACAGGCTCGCGGCAGTCGATCGCCCGCAGTGCAAATCGCCGCAGGTCGGGGTTGCGGACGACCTCCTGCAAGGGGCGGCGGATGGCGCGGGCCGGGTCGACTGCCAGCAGTTCCGCCGCGGCTCGGTTGATGCCTACCACCCGCTGTCGGGCGTCAATGGCGAGGACGCCCTCGATCATGCTGCCGAGCACCGCCTCCTGCTGAGTGCCCTGCCTGCCGATCGTAAGACCACGCTCGACGAGCTGTTCACGCAGCGCCCCGATCGCCTCGGCGAGTTCGGCAAGCTCTGTTGAGTCAGCCGTGGGAATGGGCGCGCTGACATCGCCGTCGGCCAGCCGAACCGCTGCCAGCGAAAGATCGGCCACTGGCCGTGCCAGGCGACTGGCAACCGCACGGCCCGCGGCCAGAGCCGCGACCGCCCAGGCCAGGAATCCGAGCAGCAGCCACCGCTGTGACCGGGCCAGTTCGGCGTCCGATTCGATCGTGTCTGCCGTGACGCGGACGATGCCCGCGGGTCGCCCGACCGGGCCCACCGGAGCAGCCACCACGAGGATGCGTTTTCCGGCGGCGGCATCGTAGCGGCTGGTTCTGGCAATCCTACCGGCACGGGCCTCCTCAATGAGCGCGTCGGCTGCAGGCGACCTCTCGCTCACGCTCCCACCCGCGGCTGATGTGGCAAGCATGGTGCCGTCGGGAGAGAGCAGATCGACACGAGCCCGCGTGCCACCCACCATCCACCGGGTGGCATCGGCGAACGCGGCAGGATCGAGCGGTTCGGAGTGTTCGGGAAAGATCGCGGCCAGTCCCGTCGCCACGTCGGCCACCCGTTGCAGTTGCGCGGCGTCGGCCAGCCGTGCCAACTGCACGCTCGACAACCAGAAACAGCCGACCAACCCCGCGGCGACCAACGCGCAGAAGCCCGCGAACACGTGCCAGACGAACCGCGAGCGGGCCATGAAAAAGACCGGTAGAGACGGAGAGTGACAGCAGGGACCGACATCGACCCGGGAGTGGAACTCCCGTCACGCCCGGAAACGGTATCCCACACCACGGACGGTTTCGACGTAGGAGCCGAAACTGCCGAGCTTCTTTCGCAGGCCGGCGACTTGCACGTCCACCGAGCGTTCTGTCACAGGATAATCCTCCCCCTTCACCGCGTCGACAATCTGCGTTCGCGTGTAGGCCCAGCCGGGCCGTTTGGCCAGGAATTGCAGCAGGGCAAACTCCGTGTAGGTCAGTTCGACGGGCTGACCCGCCAGGGTCACCTCATGCCGACCGGGGTGGATCGATAGTTCGTGGACATCGATCGTCGTCTCCTGGTCGGCCTTGGCATCCCCCTCTTTGCGTCGCAAGAGTGCCTTGACGCGGGCTGACAGCACCCGCGGGCTGAAGGGCTTGGCGATGTAGTCGTCGGCGCCGCGATCCAATCCCGCCACCATATCGCCCTCCTGCCCCTTGGCGGACAGCATGATGATCGGAATCTCACGCGTCTTGGGGTCGCTCTTGAGCCGATGGCAGACCTCGAGGCCGTCCACCGCGGGCAGCATCCAATCGAGCACGATCAGGTCGGGCGGCTGTTTTCGGGCGGCCTTCAACGCCTCTTCACCCGTTCCCACGCACTGCACGCGGTAGCCATCCTTGGAGAGTTTGTAACTCACCAATTCCAGAAGATCCTCCTCGTCATCGACCACCAGGATCTGTTGTCCGGCCATCGTGGGCATCCTGTTGTGATGGGTGGAAAAAGCAGGCGACGCCGATCCGACCCGGGTCTTAGCCGAATGCCGTTAGGGTTTTGTGAGGCGGGTCGAGCGGCTGTAAGGCTGGCGTGCTTTCAGGAGAGCAGCATCTCGACATCCTCAGCCGTCAGGCTCGAGACCATGGTTTCGTCGGCGCGGACGATCGATTCGGCCAGTTCCCGTTTTCGATCCTGCAGGGCAACGATCTTTTCCTCGACAGTGTCCCGCGCGATCAACCGGTAGGCGAAGACACGGCGGGTCTGGCCGATGCGATGGGCCCGGTCCACAGCCTGAGCCTCGACGGCCGGATTCCACCACGGATCGAGGATGTAGATGTAGTCGGCCGCGGTGAGGTTGAGACCCTGTCCACCGGCCTTCAGGCTCACCAGGAATAGCCGGCAGTCGGTGTCCTCCTGGAACCGTTGGACACGCGCCTGGCGGTCGGTCGTCTTGCCGTCCAGGTATTCGTAGGTGATGGCTCGCTCGTCGAGCCGGCGGCGGACGATCGACAAGAAACTCGTGAACTGGCTGAACACCAGCACCTTGTGACCCTCGTCGATCACCTCGGTCAACTGTTCGAGGAGCGTGTCGAGTTTGGCCGCCGGGTCGTCGAGGCGGGCAGGATCGACGAGGCCAGGGTGGCAGGCCGTCTGCCGGAGCCGCAGGAGCGCCTCGAGCACGGCGATTCGCGATCGCCCGATGCCCATGCGGCCGATCCGGCCCGACAGTTCCAGGCGGTAGTGCTCGCGGAGTTCGTCGTAGGCCTTCCGCTGCTCCTCCCCGAGTTCGCAAAAAAGCGTCTGCTCCGTCTTCTCGGGCAGGTCGGAGAGCACCTGCGTCTTGGTTCGCCGCAGCAGGTAGGGACGGACGGCACGGGCGACGACGTCGGAACTGGTGCGACCACCGGCGAGAAACCGCTTGAGTCGCGTGGCGCTGCCGAGTTGGCCTGGATTCAAGAACTCGAAGATGCTCCAGAGCTCCCCGATGTGGTTTTCCACAGGCGTGCCCGTGAGGGCCAGACGATGTCGGGCCCGCAGCAGTCGGCAGGCCT
>Ga0136644_10001547_pt1 | contig 18199 bp, 18 predicted proteins | sample C_130820_EF_Meta_FD_94780 | JGI IMG/M metagenome (GOLD analysis project Ga0136644, IMG submission 94780) | Freshwater microbial communities from Lake Croche, Canada to study carbon cycling - C_130820_EF_MetaG (v2) (version 2) | ecosystem: Environmental > Aquatic > Freshwater > Lake | place... | reverse complement strand
ATTAATTCTACGCAAATGAGAAAGACTTGAAATATAAGTCAATCGATTGAGAACTTGCGCTACACCAACTTTACTACTATTTGATTGTTTAATACTAAAATCACCAGTTGAAAGAGCACGATTAATACCATTTTCAATAGTGGTTGATTTCATAATTTTATAAATATTCGACATGTTTATAATATTTTCATAATCATCTGTAGAACGCCATGAACCATTGTTTATTTCTCTCACTATTTGTTTATGCATTTCTTTTACCAATTTATTGAAATAGTTTCGAAATAAATTATTTAAAAGAGTTCCAGTAAGTTCAATACGTTTATTTAAATAAGAATCGCGGTCATCTGGTGGAAGCCAACCTAAACTAGTCTGTATGAGTTTTCTAGCCATATATCCAATAATATATAATTTCTGTTGTAGAGTTTGACAATGAGGAAACAAGTCATTTTCAAGGACTTCTAATGCGAATTCTCTTTTTTTTCGTGATCCAGTTTCTTTATCTAAATTGATCGGTGTATATGCAACAGAAGATGTAATATGTCTTAAAGCATCTTCTTGTGTCATGTATTTGTTAGAATCTATAATAGAAGCTTGTAGAAAATTCAATATTTCGGATTGTTTTTCATCTTCAATATCAAGAACAATATATTTACAGATTTGTTTATCACTAACTATACCAAGTGCACGAAATAAAACGAATAATTCAATAGGATTTTTTATTCTAGGAATGGATATAAATATTCCATTTCCAAAACCATTGTTTTTACTAGCAATCATCATTTCGATTTGCTTTGGTGAAATACATTTAAAATCAGGAACCGATTTTATTTCAGCAAACCAACTCCATTTTGTAGTATTTTTACCATCAAAACAATATACGCGGTTTTCTGCTGCACGTTCTTGTCCTAAAACCGTTTTTTCTGAACCTTTAATGATAAAATATCCCCCACAATCCATCTGACATTCTCCAGTATGAATGCTAGGAATATGTTTATTTTGATTGAGAACGCAAATAGACGATTTCAACATAATTGGTAGTTTACCAATATTAATTTTTGGAAGAACCTTTTCAATAATTCTAGGATTTTCCATATTTTCGGTATTTCGAATAATATATTGGATATGGATGTCAATATTCATCGTGGATGCGTATGTAAAATTTCGGATTTTAGCTTCTTGTGGTAACATTAATTTAGTAGCACCATTATTTTCATGAATTTGTGGAGGATACAATTTAAAATTAGAGAAATTAACATGAATCTCTAAAAAGTATTTGTCTTTTTCTGCATTGTAATCATTATCCGAATGTATAATTGCTGGATTAAACATCTGTATTGTTCTCTGTATTTGATAATTCACAAAATGATTATAAGATTCAATTTGATGTCTAACAAGCCTTTCTAAATGTTGCCCTTCAAAATAGGATTCAATGATATTGTATGGTTCTTCTGAAAAATCTCCAATATGATCTAATAATGTTTTTTCTTGTTCTTCTACATTATTCATAATTTCTTCAATCTTTTTTTGAACGACTTCTTCTTTTTCTATAATCTTGGTAATTTCTTCTGTAATTATGGATTCGGTATCTTTTTTATTATATGGAATATTTTTTAAAGAATTTTTTTTTATTTTTAATTTCATAGGTGGTTTACAAATACTACTACTTTCATCGTTACTTTTTTCAATTTGAATAGACATTGAGGGAAAATTGGCTTTCATTTCGTAATTCATAGTAAGTATATTGTACCTAATCCTATTTTACTAACGTAATCAATTTTTTATTTCCTTTTGGAATAATGTTTATTCAAATAGTAATGTTTTTATCACATTAATTTGTTTGATTTTATCATCCGTATCCATGCAACATACAGCATGATGAAATAATGATTTATTTTTATCAAATATATTTTCACCAAATATGGTATATTCATTTGGAATATAATCATAGTTTATTTCGTTTTTCAAATTATTGATAATTGTTTGGTCTCCTAAACGCATTTCTTCTATTCTTGTATTTTGTAATTCATAATAAACTTTATTAAAAAAATTTATAATATCATAAATATTCGAATTATTTTTAATAATAAAAAAACCAGAATTTACATCATTTGAAATATTTTCTCTCATAAAAAATATATCTTTATCATTTTCTTTTATAAAATATTCTAAATTTAACCATTCATTTATATTTTTAGAAAAAAATATTACATCACAATCAGTAAATATAAAATATTCTATACCGTCAGTTTTATTATTGATTAAAGTATCAATTAAATGTTTTATTTTATTTGTTACAGAATAATACCATATTTTTGTTCGAAATCCTGTTTGATCCAATAACGTTTTACATGGTTCTTCTAGTAAATGATTTATATTTTTAACTTTAATTTCATTTAATGATTCAATAAATATATCGGTTACTTTTTGATAATTTGTTGTTGAATAGCAAATAAATAATGATTTATTAATCATAATAATGAGTTATACAATATATATATATATATAGTATATTTTTATTCATAAATGGAAGGAAAAAAAATTAATGTTGATATGAATTTATTTAAAATTCCTCATATGACACAAAAGAAAAGAAAACCAAAAAATGAATCAGGTATAAGTATGAAAAAACCTAAGAATAATGAAACAATGAAAAAAAAATCAATATTAAAAATGATAAGACAACATCAAGAAGAACGTTATAAAAAATTATTTGAAGAAGAAAAAATAGATACAAAAGAAAAAAATGATAATTCTAATTTCAATAATGATTTTAAAGAAGCACAGAAATATTTACAATCGTTAGTTGATAAAAATAATAATTCTGTAAATAAAACATTGAAAAACTATACAAATCAATCATTATTATATCATCCTACAATTGAACCTTTGAAAACAAATTTAACAGAAGTTACAGATACAAAAATAAATGATTTGTCCCCAATCAAAATAAATCAATCTTTAAACAATACCAATCCTCCATTATATGGTTGTTTAAAAAATGGAAATTTACCAACATATAGAAATTTTATGAATCAAACTAGAAAAATGAATCCAATACAACAGTCACAAAACCCCATTATTATTGGAGGTTCTCAAAATCATAATGATAACCATAATGATAACAATAATGATAACCATAATGAAAATCAAAAAACAATAGAAAATAAAATAAATGAAAGTTTGATGAGAATTAATGAAATGAAAGAGACATCTAAAACTTTGAATCAATTAAAACAAAATATAAAACCTAAAAGAATGAAAAGAAAAAAGACATTAAGAAGAACTTATAAAATAGGAAAATCAAAAATACATCCAAAAATTTCGGTTTTAGTATCTAATAAAACAATACGTAATAATATCTCTACAAAATCTCAATTGCTTAAACAAGTTCCAATAGAAGAAGTCAAAAAATTTTTAATAAAAAAAGGTTTTATAAAAGTAGGTTCAATAACACCAAATGATGTATTAAGAAAAATGTATGAAAGTGCATCATTAGTTTGTGGAGAAGTTCAAAATCATAATCCAGAGAACTTATTATTTAATTATATCAATGGAAAGTAATAAGTGAAACCTCTTTTGTATTATATTTTAAAAGTATTTTAGCATTATAACGTTTTAAAGGAAAAAAATCAGCAGATAAAGGACGAAACCCACCAGTAATCAATAAATCAGGATTGTCTTTTATTTGGTCGCAACAATTACATATCAATATATATTTGAATTTTTTACTTTCTAAAATATTATCTAAAAAAGTATAAATATCTTCTAATCTCCAATGTTGTAAAACGTCTTTTATAATACACAAATCTGTAGGAATTATATTTTGCCATTCATTGAAAATATCGAATTCAAAAAAATTATATTTTGGATTTGATTCAAAATTTAAAATATTATTTTCTATAATTTTTGAATAAATGTCATATCCATAATATCTTACATTCAAATCATCGTAAATATATGGACCACAAATAAAATCACCACATCCTAAATCAGTAACAGATTTTATTCCATTCTTTAAAATAAAATCTTTTAAAAATGGAATAAATGTATTGATATTATATTTAAGGTCAGAACCATCACCACTATTTGTAGTATAATTATCTAATTCATTCCAAATTTTATCTTCATAAATAGCAGTAAATGCTTTGTTGAATTTTTCTTTAGAATTGTTCTCCATATTCAATAATTTGTATTATTTTTATATTTTTATTTGAAAATAGAATAAAAATATAGATATGAATATGAATATGGATATGAATATGGATATGAATATGGATATGAATATGGATATGAATATGGATATGAATATGGATATGAATATGGATATGAATATGGATATGAATACAGATATTTCAAAAAAAAATAAAAAAATAGCAATATATAATGGTTTAAGAGTTCATTATGAAATGTTTGGATATTTATTTTATTATTGTTTAGAAAAAAATATTGATGTTTTTGTTTATTGTTATTTAAATGATTCCAATGGATATATTGATTTTTTCAAAATTTTATTTCAAAATTCAACAATTGAATTTCGATGTATTACTTTATTTGATTCAGAAAAACATCAATATGATAATTTTATATTAGCAACAGATGATGATTTAAGTTTCAATAGTGAAAATGAAGATATAAATAATCGAACAATAAGAATAGATCATGATTTATTGATTCGTAGAAGTGAAATAAAAAAATGTATTGCTACACGTCCATTTTTTAATGGTCTAATTCGACCATGGGCTATACCATGTTATCCAGTAATAACTTTAAATAATAAATTAGATATTTTTTCTGAAAAAAAATCAGAATGTCATGTTTTATTATTAGGAAACGACCATTTTTATTATACATCAATTATTAATCGTTTGTATTCTGATCGTCCAATTATTTTACATGCTATTTCTAGAGATATGAAAGAATCTCGATTTTCAAATCTAAGTGAAAATATTACATTAAAAATTTATAAAAATATTCATACAATAGATCTTTTTAAAATTGCAATAAAATGTGATTTCATTTTAACTGATACTAATGTAAGTTATCATTATGAAAATCAAAAAATGTCGGGTGCTATACCTTTATCTTTTTCTATTTTAGTTCCACTTATTATATCAAAACAAACAAATTCTCATTATCAATTTACAAATGTTATTGAATTTGATAAATATAGCGATGAAAATATTGTTTTAGATAACAAAATAAATGGGGATTTTTTTATTCGATTAGAAAATGAAAGAATGAAATTAATCAGTATGTTTTTTAAAATTATGGACTATTATTTATCAACTTAAAATGGATTTTTTTAGTAAATTTGATAAATAATTATGAAAATCTAAACCAAAACCTTGCCAATCTCCACCAGCACGATAATGTAAAAAAATATCATCATATATTTCACAAAAATATCTTCCATTTTTATTTCTAGGATCATTTTTTATAAACTTTTCTAAATCAGTATTTTTTATTTGTTCTGGCATTTCACTATCATTCCAAGTTAAAGACCATAAATGTTTTATAAAATAAATACCATCTTTATTAAAAACGTTTTTCTCAGAAACTCGAATATTATAAACATCTGGTAAATCTTTACATTTATCATTCAACCACATATATGTCATTCCTCCAGCATCTGTCATACCTAAAGAATTTTTTATACCTTTTACATCTGAAGTAAAATCTTGATTCCAATTCATTTTTTCAAAATTTGTCATTTTATAAGTATTGAAATAAAAAAGTCCATTCCAAATATAGTTAATATTTAAATGTTCTTTATTTTGTAAAACAATAGCACAATCATAATCTTTATATCTTTCTGGATAATAATAATCGATTAAAAACATATCACTATCAATAACTAAATATTCATCTTTATTTTGTAACATGTATTGATATATAAAATTTATTGCATCCGAACATCTTTTAACAGGACATTCCATTGTTTTATGATGTTCGTTTGGTATAGAAATACATTGGATACCTAATTCTTCACATTTATTTTTAATTTCTATATGAATATTTTCATTGAATCCATTACTAAAATCTGGGAATGGTTTTGCATCATTGAAAATAATAAATTCGTATTCACATTTCATGTATTTTTTGAATGTATAATATTGAATTTCAATAAATATTGGATTGTTAATTACCGCGGACAAAATTTTCATATGTTAATATTTATGATTATATGTTTATATATGTTTATCTAAAAATACATAAACATATCCTGTTATTGTAAATAGATAATGTCAAAAACAGTAATTGCAACAGATGATAATATTTATTCTGAATATTTCAAAATAACAAAAGAAAATCAAATAAATTATGGTAAAAAAACAATAGTATTAATGCAAGTAGGAAGTTTTTTAGAAGTTTATGGTATAAAAACATCCTCAGGAAACATTATAGAGAGTCAAATTGAGGAATTTACGGAGATTTGTCAATTGAATATTGCAGAAAAAAAAAGCATGTTTGGTAATAAAGGTCAAATAGTAATGGCTGGATTTGGGGTTTTTTTATTAGATAAATATTTACCTAAAATTATAGATGGTGGGTATATAGCAGCAGTTTATTTACAAGAACCAGATCCAAAAAATAAAAAAATTTTTATTCGAAAATTACACAAAATTTATTCACCAGGAACATTTATTTCATGTGAAACAGATAGTTCTCCACAAATAACGAATAATATTATGTGTATATGGATTCATAAATCTAAACCTTTAATTTATTCTGAATTATCAAAGGTAAGAGAAATAATGGTATGTGGAATTTCTGTAATCAATATTTTTACTGGTAAATCTTATTTTTTTCAATATGAATCAACATTTTTGTTAAATAATACAAGTTTCGATGAATTAGAAAGATCCATATCTGTTTTTAATCCTAGTGAAATTTTATTTGTATCTCCTTTTGAAAAGGATGAAATAAAAAAAGTTATGCAATTTTCAGGTATTGGTTTTCAAACAATTCATAATTATAATTCAAATGAAGAAAAAAATATTAAAATTACAAACTGCATGAATCAAAAATATATAAAACAGATTCTTACAACATTTTATAATGATGATGTTTATAATGTATGTAGTGAATTTCATGAAAATATAATAGCGACACAGTCTTATTGTTTTTTATTGAACTTTATACAAGAACAAAATCCAGACTTGGTTCGTAAAATTAGTATTCCTTTGTTTAATAATACATCAAATCGTCTAATATTGGCAAATCATACACTTATGCAATTAAATATAATTGAAGAAGGAAGTAAAAAAGAAAAAACGCAATACTCTTGTGTTATGAATTTTTTAAATAAATGTTGTTCTGCAATTGGAAAAAGAAAGATTCAATACCAAATTACAAACCCAACAAGTGACATAGAATGGTTGAATAAAGAATATGAAATGATAACTTTTATGTTGAAAACTGAAAATTATTTTAATATTGAGAACTATCGTAAATGGCTCATTCAAATCCGAGATATTGAAAAAATAATGCGACAAATTTTAATAAAAAAAGTATATCCTTCTTCCATAGCTCATTTGTATAAATCTATTGAAATTATATATCAAATACAAGACACTTTTTCAAATAATGATTGTTTTTCTGAATATTTATGTAGTGAATTTTCAAAAAATGGTGTATATATAAATAATATCACGCAAAAAATAATAATGTTTTTGAATGAAAAATTTTTCATTGATATTTGTAAAAAAACATCTTCAATAACAAATTTTGATGAAAATATTATAAAAAAAGGCGTTTCAATTGAATTAGATTCTGTAATTTCAGAGTATGAAAAATATTTGAAAGTTTTCAATGAAATAAAAGAAAAAATAAATAAAATTATGCAACAAAATGATAATTCATCCGAAACAGATTATATAAAAGTACATGAAACGGAAAAATCAGGTATTGGATTACAAATAACTACCAAACGTTCTCAAACATTGAGAATATTATTAGACAAAATAACAAATTCGTGTTTTGAAATAGAGGGTATATCAATCAATCTGAAAGATATAAAATTTTCTAAAGCTGGATCATCAACAACAAATATGGATATAGAACATCCTGTTTTAAATTTAATAACGAAAAAAATATTAAATTCAAAAGAAAGTATGAATGATTTGATAAAAAAAACATATTTCAGTATTTTGGAAGAAATAGAAAAGACTTGGTTAGAAGATATTGAGAACTTGGTTAAATATATTGGAAAAATAGATGTTTTACAATGTAAAGCATATTTGGCAAAAAATTATAATTATTGTAAACCTAATATTATAGATTCAAATGAAAAAGCATTTGTAGATGCAGTAGATATACGTCATTGTTTAATAGAACAATTACAACAAAATGAAATTTATGTTACAAACAATATATCATTAGGGAAAGAGAATGAAAATGGTATTTTACTATATGGAACAAATGCGGTTGGTAAAACGAGTTTGATAAGAGCATTAGGAATAGCGATTATAATGGCACAATCAGGATTCTTTGTTCCATGTTCTCAATTTCATTATAAACCATATACCGCAATATTTTCAAGAATCCTTGGAAATGACAATATTTTCAAAGGTCTTTCTACATTTGCTGTAGAAATGACTGAATTACGCGTTATATTGAAAACTGCGGATGAAAATAGTTTGATTTTAGGTGATGAATTATGTTCTGGAACAGAAACAGAATCAGCTTTGAGTATTTTTGTTGCTGGGTTGATGAAACTTTGTGAAAAAAAAGCATCATTTATATTTGCAACCCATTTTCATGAAATAACGTCTTATAGTGAAATAGTAGAAATGAAAGAAATTGCATTGAAGCATATGACAGTAAGATATGATAGAGAACAAGATTGTTTGGTTTATGATCGTAAATTGAAAGAAGGATCTGGACCAAAAATGTATGGATTGGAAGTATGTAAATCACTTTATTTAGATGAAGAATTTTTAGATTTGGCACATTCTATAAGAGATAAATATTTTCCAAATAGTAGAGGAGAACTTTCAAATAGTCCAACCATTTATAATTCTAATAAAATAAGAGGAATTTGTGAAATATGTAATAAAGAAATAGCGAATGAAACCCATCATCTAACTCCACAAAATAAAGCAGATATAAATGGGTTTATAGGATCATTTCATAAAAATCATAAAGCGAATTTGGCTTCTGTTTGTGATGCATGTCATGATAATATTCATAAAAATGATATTAAATTAGTAAAGAAAAAAACGAGTAAAGGAGTTAAAATAATCGAAGAAAAATAAAATCATTATTTATCACTATTTTTAACATCATATTGAGGACAATTACCATAACAATTACCTAAATAATAATAATAATCACGATTTTTAATTAAATAATCACTGTAATTATATGACATTTTAGCACCCTGTTGGTTTCCACTAACGCATTTTGAACCACCTAATAAAACACAACATGGAGAAAGTCTTCTACAAGTTCCATTGTCTAAATTATTACAAGCATTTTCTAATCTCTCTGGATAATTACTATAAAGATTGCAAATATCATTTGGATTTATACCATTTTTATAAGATGATGTTGTTGGTAAATAAGTAGTTTTACTCAAATAAACACTGTCTTCATAATTAGGAACATATGATGAACCACCATATTTAAAAGCACCAGGTTGATAATAAATTGCATTTTCTTGTAATCCTACAAGATCGGAATTCATACTCATATCATCATGATATTGTAAATTAAAATTGTTACTATTATGTTGTATTAAAGAATTATAACTAGCATCTCCTAAATTTGATGTTGGAGAACTTTGAGATATAGCAGAATTAACAGTATTTTTAGCAGGATCTAATGTAATACCAGTATTACTTGAATTAATTATAAAACCATAAGGTATAATTGCCATTTTATTTGGTCTGGCATTTGGATTAGGATTATTATTGATGTTATAATAACCATTTGGAACAGTATAATTACCATTTTTGTTTTGAGTTATGTTTATAAAATCAGTATCAGTATTAGTAACAATACCTTTTTTATCACTTGTTATAACATAACCATTAGGTATAAGTGCCATTGTATTATTTCCAGTATCATAATATCCTGATTGTAAAATGTAATTCCCTGTATTGTCTTGTAATTGTGGATATATATTCATATATTGAGTATCAAGCGTTACTAATCCTTCTACTGTATTTTTTTCATTTAAATTATAAAATAAACCTATTACTAAAGAAAACATTAAAATAAATATTAATATTATATAATTTATTTTCATCTGCTTTATATTATTGTAATAAAAATATTGTAATAAAAAATTGAAAAAAATAAAAAATATATAAATACAAAATATATAATATACAATTATGATTATTCCAATTAAATGTTTTACATGTGGTATGGTATTAGCAGATAAATATAGATATTATCAAGGAGAAGTTCGTAAAATAAAATTATCTAGAAATTTGAATATAGAAAAAGTCGTTTATTTAACAAAAACCAATGTTGAAAAAACACCAGAAGGAGAAGTTTTAGATGATTTAGGATTAACAAATGTTTGTTGTAGAAGACATATGTTAACACATGTTGATATTGAATAATATATTTATATTATGTATATGAAAAAATACACAAGTAATAAACGTAGTAAAAAAAATAAGAAAAATAAAAGAAAAACGAGTAAAAAAGGATGTGGTTGTAAATCCAATATTTTTTTAAATATGAAAAAAAGAATAGTAGGGGGCAATATAAATCCCGCTAGTTTTCAAAATTTTCAAACATCACAGAATCAATACTATTATGATGTAAATACTCATAACAATGATCCTAATAATACTTCAATGTTAATATCTAGCAGAACTTTACCTAATATAATAGGTGGTAAAAAAAAATATAAAAAACATAAAATGACAAAACGAATCATAAAAGGAGGTGATCCTATTTCATCTTTTGGTAATTATAATGGTGCGAATATAGGATCTAATATTTTTTCTGGAAATCAAATAACAAATAATGACGTAGTATCACAACCAGCATATCAATTAAATAGTGGAGCTTATAAATTGTATGTTTAGATTTTTTATTTTTGTATGAAAATAATAAAAAATATATGAATTATGTATACGAAATGGCAATAGGTTTAAAGAATATTTGTAATCCAGCAATGGTTTATTTGATTCTATCAATGTTAGCATTGATTATAATGGCAACACAAAATTATTACGGAGATTCTATATATTGTTTAGGAAATTATAGTTGTACTGTTTCTAGTGTTTCATTGATTTTTCTCGTAAAATTTATTTATATTATATTTTGGACTTGGTTATTGAATATAATTTGTAAATCAGGTTATCCTATTGTATCTTGGATTTTAGTATTATTTCCTTTTATCTTATTATTTATATTAATATCATTTATTTTTATAATAGAATTTGATAATCCATTTAGAAATTTATCAAATATGGGTAATAACAATTCTATACCTGTTGTTTCATCTTATTATAATTGGATAACATATTAATATATATAGCCTATTAAAAATATATATATTATATAGATGACACATAGAAATCATAATTATCATAACAAAACATTGAAAATATATTCTAATAAAAAAAAAATAAATGGTAAAATAATTAGTGAAGAAGCAGGATGGAAAACAATATCCATTTATGGAAAACCATATGAAAGAGGTTTTGCGCACGGATATTTACTTAAAAATGATTTTAAAAAAGTATTAAAAGTTCTCCCATTCCATGTAAACAAAATGCTTCATAAAAATATGAAAGATTATTTGAAAGTATCGAATGAAATAATACGTCCAAAATTAAAAAAAAATTTCCCTGAGTATTATGAAGAAATAAAAGGTATTTCACATGGAGCAAAATATGCGGGTATTAATATTTCTACTGATTATTTGATTGCTTGGAATTCATACATGTCTTTAAGTTATTATTTTAAAAAAAATTATTATAATAAATGTTCTGCATTTATTGCTACAGGAAATGCTACTGAAGATGGTAAAATTGTAATGGCTCATAATACACATACTGATTTTGTAGGAGGAAAAATGCATAATATTAATATTTTAATAAAACCAGAAAAAGGATATAATTTTTTGATGCAGACGTGTCCTGGTTTTATAGCAAGTGTATCTGATTGGTTTGTCTGTTCTACTGGTATTATAGGTACAGAAACAACAATATCAGGAATTGATTATACACCCAAATTTGGTATACCTTTTTTCTGTAGAATAAGAGAAGCTATGCAATATGGTGAAACTTTGGAGGATTATGTTAAAATTATGAAAAAAGATAATGCGGGTGATTATGCTTGTTCTTGGATGTTTGGTAATGTAAAAACAAATGAAATAATGCTTTTTGAATTAGGATTAAAAGAAGATAGTATACAAAGAACCAAAAATGGTGTTTTTTATGGTGCAAATAGTGCTATGGATGATGATTTTAGAAAAAATGAAACACATGATATAGATCATAATAATATTAGTACGTCAGTAGGTGCTAGAAATAGTAGATTGAATGAGCTATTAAATAAAAAATATTATGGTAAAATTAATATTGAAATTGGCAAAAAAATAATGGCAGATCATTATGATGTTTATCTTGATAAGAATGAACCAGGACAAAGAAGTATATGTAAACATCTAGAAAAATCAATAGAACATTGTAAAACACTTCCTTTTTATCCATTTGGTTGTATTGATGGTAAAATAGTAAATAGTGATATGGCAGAAAAAATGTGCTTTTGGGGTAGATTTGGTTCTGCTTGTGGTCGCGAGTTTTCAGCAAAACAACATATAAAAGAACATCCAGAATTCAAAAATTGGAAAGATGTTTTGGAAGATTTTAAAAGTGAAAAATGGGTTAAAATAGAAACGTAATATATAATATGGATCTATCTAAAATACCAAATGATATAATAATAAATCATATTATACCTTTTACATATGAACTACAATCAAAATTATTATTGAGAGATATAAAAAGTTTTTGTATAGATTATGAAATTGTTACTAATTATTATTCTTTTGATTATAATGATTATATTTTATGTAGCGATCTTATTCGATTTGTTAATAATAATTATTTTTCGAATAGTTATTCCAATAGTTATTCTAATAATATAAAAAAACTTTTTGAAAGGAGTTATTTTTACAATTTGGTAAGTAAAGACGAATATCTTGTTTTTATTGAAAATAATGTTTACAACAATTATATTATCAATCCTAAAAAAGTTTCAAGAATAATATTTGGATTACTTAAACCGTACGAACGAAAACGATTTTTACATAGATTTGTTATACCATAGATTTTTAATGTAGTTACATTTTTATTTTTGTATTTATTCTTGTAGCAATTATGATGTCAATATAATATTTTAGAAATAATTTATAATAACAAATATTATAATGCAAATGCATAAAAAACCACATACAACTTTTTTAGATCATCTAACACAAGATAACTATTTTTTAAATGAGAAATGTAATGAATTGTATAAATTAAATGAAACATTGAATAAAAATGTAGAATATTTAAATAAATTCATTTTTTCTACTTATGATATTAGTGGTAATTATATTTCAAATTTAAAAATTATTGCTTATGATTCAAGTAATAATATCATATCATATATTTGTTCTGATTCTTCTGGTAATTTTTCTTCACAAAATAAAATGGATTTATCGAAAAATTATTTGAATACCCATTTAAAAAATTCTATGACAGAATCACATATTTATGATTCAAGTCGATGTTTTCCATTTCAAGGTCATTATGGTGGTTATCCTTATTTTCCTCCTTATTTATATCCTTATGGGTATGGATATCCTTATTTATATAGAGATATTTTTAATAATGATGATGATAATAGAGATATATCAATGAATCATTTACCTCCTATACCGAATCCTTTACCTATAATACATAAAGACATTATGATGGATTATCCTTTTACAAGTAGAGAATTACAAATACATTCATTGCATCAAATACATCCAATACATTATTATAATAGCCATACAAATTTTCATAAATAAAAAATTGAATTACAAAAATAATAAATATAGAATTATAATTATATATTTTAATAATGGATCCACAATTAGTAAAAGTATCAGAAATAGGAGATATTTATGAATTTACATTAAGTAATATTAATGTAAGTTTAGCAAATGCAATAAGGAGAACAATTTTATCTGATATACCAATAGTCTGTTTTTATACTGAAAATTATGCAAATAATCAATGTATTATAGAAATAAATACAAGCAGATTACATAATGAAATACTCAAACAGAGATTGAGTTGTATCCCTGTTTATGAAAAAGATTTGACTCTTTTGACAGATAACTATATTTTAGAATTAGATGTAAAAAATGAAACAGATACAATAATAGTTGTAACAACAGAAGATTTTCGTATAAAAAATAAAACGAATGGAAATTATTTAACCAAAGATGAAACAAAACGCATCTTCCCTCAAAATCCAAAAACACTTCAATATATCGATTTTATGAGATTACGTCCAAGAATTTCAGATACAATTCCAGGAGAACAAATAAAATTGACTGCTGAATTTTCAGTACACACAGCAAAAGAAAACAGTGTTTATAATGTTGTTTCAAAATGTTCTTATGGTAATACTATAGATTTAGAACGTTCAAAAGAAGTATGGGAAGAGTATAATAATCAATTGTTATCAAAAGACATATCAAAAGAAGATATTGAATTTCAAAAAAAGAATTTTCAATTGTTAGATTCTCAAAGATATTATAAAGATGATAGTTTTGATTTTATCGTACAAACCATAGGAGTTTTTGATAATAAAGAAATTGTAAAAAAAGCATGTGCTATTTTATATAATAAATTTGCACAATTGATTGTTGATATTGAATCAGATTCTTTACCTATTAATCGTAGTGAAACAACTATTGAATATTGTTTTGATGTTATTTTAATAAATGAAGATTATACGATAGGTAAAGTATTAGAATATATTTTATATGAAAATTATTATAAAAATAATAAATTATTATCTTTTTGTGGTTTTAAAAAATTTCATCCACATAATACTGAAAGCACTATAAGATTAGCATATTTTGATAATGTTGATAAAAAAACTATAATGGAACATTTAAAAATGTCTTGTAATGAAGCAATTACTATTTTCAAAAAAGTATATAATATGTTTTAATTTTCAACAATCTTTATATTCTTTATTATATATTTTTTATTGATTGAAAAATTGAAATAAACATTATTTATTATTTAATATAATAAATAATATCAATATGGATAAACTAGTTAATAAGAAGATTGAAAATTATATTACAGAATTTAAAGATAATATTAAAAATAAAATAACAGAATTGGATATTGATGAAAAATTAAAAGTAAATGATTTGCTAGAATTTGTTTATGATTATCAAAGATTAACAATATCAAAAGATGATCTAGTAAAAAGAAAAAGAGTAAAAAATTCAATACCTATAAATAATAGATGTAGTGCTAAAAGAGCAAATGGAGAACAATGTACTAGACGTAGAAAAGTTGAATCAGAATATTGTGGAACTCATGTAAAAGGAATACCTCATGGTTGTTTAAATAATGAAGATAATATTGCTTCTAATGAAAAAAAAATACAAGTTATAGCAGAAGACGTAAATGGAATTATTTATTACATAGATAAAGAAAATAATGTTTATAAAACAGAAGATGTATTAAACGAAATAGTAAATCCTAGTATAATAGGAAAATGTTTTAGAGAAAATGGGAAAATTACTATACCAGATTTAGGATTGTTATAATTATCAAAATGAATTAGTATTTTGATTCCCTTTGATTTTACGAACAATTTCTTCTTGTATTTTTTCTTCACGATTATTCAAAATAAAATTGTTTACGTCATTCGCTTTTAATAAGTCATCTTTATAATATCTTTCAAGAATTTCTAGTAACATTTTTTTTGTTATTGGTTTTTTTATGTTTTTTTTACTATAAAAAATTTGTCCGTCATTAATATCAAAGCAATCAATTTCATTCTTTTTCATAATATCTATTAAAGAAGAAGACAGTTTTTTTTTCTCATTTTTTCTATTCATTTGTTCTTTTTGTAAATATCGAATTTCATTATCTATTTTTACCCATTCTCTTATTGTTTTTATTAATTCATCTTTTGTTTCCATAATTATATTATTATAATATATTTTTTATATTTTTACAATATATAAATATTTTCATTCTAAAAATGAATATGCTATTTTATAGTAACTCTAATTATTCTAATCATTCTAATTATTCTAATTATTCTAATAATCAAAATTTTAATAATAATTTATCTTTTGGAAAAAAACTTTTGTCAAGAATCACTAAAAGCAATTCTGTTATAAGAAATAATTTGAAAGAACAAGCAATAGAACAAAATAAAATAAACAATTCAACAATAAATAATTCAATAATAAACAATTCAACAACAAATAATTCAATAATAAATAATTCAATAACAAACAATTCAATAACAAACAATAATGAATCTTTAGAAAATACAAAAGAAAGATGGGGGGCTTCTATATGGTTTTTATTTCATACACTTGCTGAAAAAATTATAGAAAATGATTTTGAAAAAATAAAAAATCAGTTGATAGATATTATTAAAGGAATATGTATGAATTTACCTTGTCCTACTTGTTCGAATCACGCTACACAATATATACAAAAATTGAATTATGTATCTATAAGAAATAAAGATGATTTAAAAATTTTCTTACTCAATTTTCATAATGATGTGAATAGAAGAAAAAATGTAAAATTATTTTCATTAGAAGAATTGAATTCTAAATATTCAAAATCCAATACTTTGAATGTTATTAATAATTTTATTTCTGTTTATCAATATAAAAATAAAAGTTTTAATATGATTGCAAATGAAATGCAAAAACAAAGGCAATTAGAATTATTCAAAATCTGGATAAAACAAAATATTCAATCTTTTTTATTATAATTTTTCATTCTTACAATATATATGACATTTATATTTTCAAAAAATACTACTACTCATGGAAGTTACGGATTGTCTAGACGCGACGAAGTCGCGTGACGACAATATCCGATTTAATAAAAATTAGACTTATGGTCTAATTTTATTAAATCCCCTCTGAAACCATTCCCCTAGATAACTTTATTTGATATTAATTATTTGGTTAACATAAAGTGTTGACAAGTTGTTTTATTCAAAGGAAGGGGTTTCAGGGGGAACCTTGGTTCCCCTGAGTTTGTAATTCAAGAAATATATCAAAAAAAGACATGAATATATTATTATAGATTTGATATTAATTTTCCATTTTTGAAAACTCTGCATTTAAATGTTTGTTTTGAAGGAACACTACATACTTGATTGTCAGTTACACCTGAAAAATATAATAAATCAGGATTATTTGTTTTTGATATTAAATAAGACCAAAATACACCAAATAATCCACCAATGATTAGAGAACCTATTAATTGCCAAATAGTATAACAACCATTTTTAGCATTCCATACTAAATCAAATAATAATAATATTGGAAAAAACACAATCGTTGCTATATTTTGAGTAATAATATTATTTTGTATTATTGTATATAATAAATATCCAAAAGTAAAACTTATTACAGATTGTCCTAGAGGTAATTTTGAAACATCTCCTGATTGTCCTATACTAATAGAATTACAAATAGCAGGTCTAGCAGTAATATCTATTGTAGGTATAATATCAGATAAAGCATTACCAAATATAACAGTTGTAAAACAGGAAAATAACAACCCTGCTATATAAACTAGACCGCGGAAATCACTATTAAAAATAGATGATAATAAAAAGAAACATACAATTATAAAAGGTGATATTCTCAAAAATAAATAACAAAAAGAAATTATATTCAGTTCCATAGTTTATTCAATACTAATTTATATATTTTATAAGTATAAAAAAATATAAATTATACAAAAACATATTCTAATACTTCTTGGATATTAGAAACTTCAATAAATTTTATATCTTTATATTTACTTTCATTATCATCTTTAGAGAACCAATCATTGAAATCTTTATTATTTTCCTTTGGAAATAAAAATGTTTTAATACCAGCTTGTATTCCTCCAAATATTTTATATTCTAAACCACCTATAGAAGTAATATTTCCATTTAAACAAATTTCTCCAGTTAT
>Ga0136644_10001546_pt1 | contig 18201 bp, 15 predicted proteins | sample C_130820_EF_Meta_FD_94780 | JGI IMG/M metagenome (GOLD analysis project Ga0136644, IMG submission 94780) | Freshwater microbial communities from Lake Croche, Canada to study carbon cycling - C_130820_EF_MetaG (v2) (version 2) | ecosystem: Environmental > Aquatic > Freshwater > Lake | place... | reverse complement strand
CGCGACTGTTGCGACGCGCCGGCGTCTCGGGTTGGCCACGATTGTTTCATTCGAAGCGGGCCAGCCGGCAAACGGAACTGCAGCGCGAGTTCCCGTTGCACGTGGTTTGTTCGTGGCTTGGCAATCTTGCCAAAATTCCGGCGGCTGGCCATTTTAACTGCACTAGCCCACTGCAGGCGAGGATGTGTCTGTTCCGCTTTGGACCGACCCACGATCCACAGACGCAGGTTTTGCCAAGCTGGCATCTGGTACTCGTTTCGGCCGCGATACCGTCCTGACACCAGATACTTGCTGACGCTTCCTCGCGGCCTCGGCGATTGCATGAATATCGCATCCCGACTCCTCCGCAATCCGTTCGCGGGTAGCTCTGATCTCGGCAACAATTGGATCGGTCATTTCAACTCTCCAGTAAATCAAATGGTGTGCAGATCAATGGTGGTTCCATGCCTAGATCTCGACACGCCCGTTCGATCTTTGGGCGGTGCTCAGGGTTTGCGATATGCTTGCAGTTCCACGTCAACAGGAATTGTATGCCATGAACGGAGGCCATGGCGATATGGAAGGAATCGATTCGAGCTTTGGCTGGTATTTGAAGTACGACCGATATCACCTCCGCCAGTTTTTCTACTTCTGTGTTGGCATCAAGAACCGGGATGTTTTCCAGATAAAACCTACGTTCTTCAGCGGCTTTCGGGTCGCCCTGGCAACACTCATCGATGACAAACTGGGACACAAAAACATCAAAATGTGGTCGATGAACATCCCACCATTCACGAGTCGACAGTTGGTTTGCCGCCACGCGTAAATCTCGGCTATCTCGCATCGCCATGTAGCCGATGACTGTTGTTTCGAGGTAAACCGACCGTTTCATAACTTGGCATCACTTCGTACGGTGACGATCGAAAGAGCTTATGGGCGGAGCTTGCTCATCTTCGTTGAACCACCCGGTGCGGACCCGCATGCCGTGGTGGGGTAGTAAAGGTGCGCGGAAACGGGCATCCTTACCCGATTTCGTCTATATGTTGACGCCAATGTTGGTCGACGTCTCCTATGATTCGCACCAGTAACTGCGAAGCTTGTAAATCATCAGGCTTTTGAAGCGGTTCCAGCGAAATAATTGATCAATGATAGACCTTCGCACCACTCGCATTTTACTTTGAATGGGCCATCTCTTACAAATATTTCTTCCTCTCTAAGTTTTTCGATGTTACCCGCCAGCCAGGAATCGCCCCAAGTTACGGCACCGTCTGTAAAAGATTCCGAGCAATGGGGGCAAGGGATTCGTTTCACCATTGCACGAAAAGATTCTTTAATTTCGTCTGCGGATCCTGTTACTCCGCTCGGTCGGATTTTCTGGTGTCTTCGAGACATGACGAGATAACTTGGTATTGGTTTTGGACGAACGGCAACCATCACCGAGTGGCCGCCAAAGTGGTTTCTAAAATTGAGCGCGGCCGACCGGCCACTTCGGTTCCTGGTTATGTTCTGGCTGTTTTTCGTGCTCGAACATGCAATTGTATCATTTCATCCTGGTCAACGAGCGGCTCGGTCGCGAATTTGGTTATGGATAGGCTAATGGAGATAAGGGACATGATCCGCGACGGCTGTAACGGAAGTCGCGTTGATGCCATGCATGCGAAGCGTTCGATTACAAGCACAAGCACCGTCCGCCAGGGCGGACTGAGCACGAGCACGATGGGAACCTGTGGTCGCATAGGCCAGAACGCATAGTATATGGAATTATCCGTAATTCACGACACAGTAAATCTACTATAGCGTGGCGGAACGTTTTGCCTCGTTGGGGCAACAGAATAGCCCGGAGATTTCGCTTCGCTCGGCGGTGAATCTGCGTAAGCTGCGTCAGAGAGGCAAAACGGGAAAGCAAGCAATAGAGAGTGCTGGTTCATGTCAGAGAGGATTACCGGTTCAAGGCGGTTGGAAACCGTATGGCGTCGGCTTGGGAGAATCGCTATAAGCCCTAGGAGGTAGCACCGGGGGATGATTTTACAGGGTTTGAAAGCGGATATTTCGGGAGCGAATCGACGATGCGTTCAGATCATAACAACTCGCGACAATGGGTATTCGCGTCGCTTGGGACTCTATTGCTCTGTCTGACCTTGGTTTCAACCACCACGGGCTGCACGAACTTACTGAGAACTCTGGTGGTGCTTCTGCACGATCCTAGGATCAAACCGGACTACGACATCGAAAAGAAAAAAGTCGCGCTGATCACGACGATCGATGGTATCTCTACCAGCGATGCGTCGGCATTGGTGATGGCGAATAGTTTTAAAGATTTCATCAGGTATGAGCTCAAGGGTAAAAAGGTGGTCTTTGTCGATCAGGAGGATGTGGATCGAGCGTTCCATGACCAGCCTTTGGATCGACCAAGCTTTGCGCAGGTCGGTACTCAAACCGGAGCCGAATGCGTCGTGGTGATCAACGTCAAAGACCTTAGGCTCAAGAGGGACAAGACTCTATACCAAGGTAGTTGCGAGTGCACGGTTACGGTCTACGAGCCAAAGCAGGGCAAGGGTAGTGTTTACCAGAAAGAAATCAACGACCTAGTCCATCCATCGAGTGGTAAACCGATCACGGAGTGCACTGAGGCACAGTTTCGTGGCCACTACTTAAATTTGCTGGCTAGACGTGCTTCGCGACTATTCTACAAATACGACCCGAGTGAAGACTACGCATTGGACGCAGCAGCCTCAGCACTTTAATCATGACCATGGACCTACGCAATCGATCGCTCATCATCATGATCGCAACTCTAGGGCTTTGGTTGACCCAGACGTATCGAGCTGACTCGATCGCTTTGGGACAAGGCCAAGCAGAGGCCCAGATCGAGTTTAGGATCGACACGGATATTTACTCCGACGAGACCAAGCCTCCCATCCATACCACTCAAACGATGTTTCTAGCGAATCGAACCATCGAGTGGGATGATACGCATCGGAGATTGCTGGTGGTTGACTACCAAGACCGGTCGATAACTCTGGCAGATCTGTCCGCGCAGAAAAAGTGCCGGATTGAAATGCGAGAGGTTGACGATCGATTCGGCAATCTACGATCGCAAATGACTTCCCAAGAAATCGCGATTTGGACCAGCCCCGTATCGCCGAGGCCCTTCGAGGGTGGCTTGTACGAACTGGCTTGCGAACGGTCGGTTTACCGATTCACGACCAAATCCCCCGGTGTGGAGAAAATGGCTGTCGAGTACGGAGATTTCGCCGATTGGTCGGTGAAAATACATGCGGTCAACCCGCCCTACAAACCGCCTTTGCTGCGGATGCAACTGAACGCTTTTCTCAGAGACCAGCGGGAACTACCTGCCGAGATTCGACTGACGGACACTAGGACGGGGGGCTCAAAGCCAATCGTCGCGAGGCTGATTGTCCAAGACCAACTGACGCGTCAGGACTCAGATCGGGTTCGAGACTGGGAAGTGCTAACGGCTACGCTCAAGAGTGTTTCGCAAGTGGAGTACTTCCGACTAGCGAACACTGGGCCTGGAAATCTGCGCGGGCAAGTTCGCTGAGGCACTCCGTGCAATTCCAGCGAACTATCATGCTAGATGAAAATTGGTGTTAGGAAATGGGGCTTCCTCGCCTCGTAATTCCGCCAAGGCGTTGGCAGCCGCACGCTGCTCGGCGTCCTTTTTGCTTCGACCCCAGGCGGAAGTGAACCGCTTGCCATTGATCTCTGCGGCGACCTCGAAATACTTGCTGTGATCAGGCCCACTTTCACCGACCAAGCGATACGCCGCAGCGCCCTTGCAGCTGCCTTGGACGAGTTGTTGCAACAAGGACTTGTAATTCCCGACGCTGTGACCGTCGGCCGCCGAGCGGATTTCGGTTTCTAAATACCTTAGGATGAATGTTCTGGCTTCATCGAGCCCTCCGTCGAGGAACACTGCCGCGACGATGGCTTCGAAGACATCGCTAAGCAGTGAGCGAGGCATTCCATGCTTGAGCATTCCCCGGCCGACGATCAGGCATTCTTCGAGCCCGAGAGCCTTCGAGATTTTCGCGCATACGCGCCTGGAAACCACCACCGACTTGATCTTGGTCAGGTCTCCTTCGAGGTAGTCCGGGTAGGAACGAAAAACCTCTTCGCAGACGACCATTCCCAGGATAGCGTCACCGAGAAACTCCATGCGTTCGTTGGAGTGGCAGCGACTGGTGGCAACACTGGCGTGGGTTAGAGCCGAGGTCACTAGGTTCGGATTGGAAAACCGATATCCTATCCGCTGTTGGCACAGCTCGGACTTCTCTTCGACACTGAGAGCTTCTTCTGGCGGATCCGACTCTTTCATGAAACTGCCCAATCTAAACGGTTTCTCAGAGTCTAACGGCACCAAGCTTGTTCGAAAAGTCCCTAGGGCTTTTTTCGCATTTCAAGAATGGAGACTTCAGGTAGACATCCCAGGCGAATCGGATGAATACCAGATAGACCACGGCTGACATGCATGAGAGTTGGGTTTTGATAAAATACGCCAGAGGCGAACCGACTCCCATACTTGCTCGGAGCGATGATCGGTCCGATCCATGGGAATCGGATTTGTCCTCCGTGGGTATGTCCGCACAACAAGAGTGAAACATCGAGGTTCTTGGCCCAATGCAATTGGTCCGGGGAGTGTGAGATTCCGATCCGCAATTCCTGATGGTCGCTATTGGCCTGCGAAAAACCGGGGCTTAGCTCTCGACAAAACCAGGGGCGCTCATTTCCCAAAACCACGATCGGACCTCGCGAGGTATTAAGCCGGCAATCGGCTTGTCCCACGTCGATCCAATCGAGTTTGGTCATTGCATCTCGGACCTTTTGGTCCAATCCGCAAGCCCGATCATGGTTACCCAAAACAAAAAGCTTGGGGATGCTTGGATCCAGGTTTCCGAATATCACCGGTAGGCTAGCTAGAGCCTGAGCCTCATCGATGATGTCACCAGAGAGACACAGCAGATCGATCTTTTGTCGGACTAGCCAATCCAGAGCATGGCGATAAAACTCGTCGGGGAGTTGACCGGTCAGATGGATATCGGATAGATGGCCGATCTTCATCCCGACAAAGTTCGCCGGAATTCGCTCGAGCAAAAGAGCCTTGGTATTGGCCTCCAGATGCATCACTTCGTTTCCTGGCAGTTTCAGGCTCCTTTGGGCTTTGGCCCCCAGGAGCCAATGTGGATTTTTTCGATGCAGATGGTTTTCGATGTGTGTATCAAGGATTTCCATGCGATCATGGGCCATGTGGAATTGCGGGCGATGAAAAATCCAGATAGGTCCTGCGATCAATCCGTACCCCATGGCCAACAGGCCATATGCATAGGCCAAAACCGACAGATTTGGGAGTTGTCCTTGGACGAGGAACTTGGCTAACCATCGATCGAGCCTCCAGTGCTCCGGATCGATGTTGCTCTCGATCGCTAAGATGACAAATGGCAGCAGTAAGCATATAAGGACAATCGCTTTTTCAATTGCCTTGATGGTTAATCGATGCAGACCCGTCGCGTTGATACGGTTAAACAGGGAGATCCAAAAACCGATATGCCCAAGCCCAAGCACGCAGAGGATCAGCAGTCGTAGAAGAATCGACCAGCTCAAGGTGGCTACTGCTGATTAGGTTTGCACTTGAGGGTTACTTGACGCTGGCTTTTCCTCGATGAGCAGTTCGGTGACTCCTAGGAGTTGATCGAGGTGGAAAGGTTTGTAGAGGATGGCTTTTCGGTGCAGGCCGGCTTGGCGGGCTTTGACGATCGAGTGTCCTGGATCGTAACCGAAGCCGGTCATCAGGGCGATAGGGACGTGATCGAGGAGTTTTTGGAGCCGGAGCATTAACTGGTAGCCGGAGTAGTCGGGCAATTTGATATCGGTGATGATTACATCGTAATTTTCATCAGAACTGCGGACCATCGCGACGGCTTGGTCTCCGCTTTGCGCTGTCTCGACGATGCAACCGTAGCGTTCAAGGAGTGCGTGGGCATCGTTTCGCACGCTCTCGTTGGAATCGACGACCAGGATCCTGCGACCGACGAGTTTGGCGTAGTGTTCGTTGAGTTCTTGATTGCTAGCCGGGTCAAGTGGGACCAGGGATTGGCCGATGCTTTGGATCGACTTTTTGATACTGCGAGCTTTGCTCAAGAGGCTTCGGAGTTTGGCGACGCTTTCGGGGTCGTGGCCGATGTATTTTTCCATCAAGAAGACCGCATCGAGCAACAGGTCATCGAGCGGTAGGGAGACAGCCGCATGGATTGCATCGCAGCTTTGCTGGGCAGCATTGGTCCGCTGAGCCACAAGCAGTTCAAGGGTGTTGAGCGACACGGCAACATCGCGAGCAAAGATTTCTAGGAACTGCTGATCGCTTTCGGAGAAGGCCGCCAGTTTGGGGCTCTCGACATTGATCGTACCGATGACCGACTCATGCAAAAGAATCGGCACCGTCAGAGAGCTACGCGATCCCTTGAACGCCTCGAGGTACATCGGGTCGGTGGAAGTGTCTCTGCAGAGATAGCTCATGGCGTTGGCTGCTACCCATCCTGTGACCCCATTGTTTGAGGGACTGGCCATGAGCCGTCGGTCCGCAGCCGCTTGGTCGATTCCCACCGAGAGCAGGGGGATGAGGTTTCCGGTGGACTGTTCGAGCAAGCGGATTTCGATGACCTCGATGTTGAGCAAGTTCTGGGTGTAGTGGCGGATGTTCTCTTTGAGCAAGTCGATTCTTTGCTCGACATCCATGGCAAAAATCTCATCGGGTTTTAAATCGGTGAGTTTGGCACCTGCCTGGTGGATCGCAGCGAGCTTTTGCTCCTGAAGAATCTCGTCGGTAATGTCTCGGACGGTAACGACAATCCGGCTTTCCAATGATTCCGAAACAGCGACAGCCTGGACTTGGTAGTACGAAGGCTTGGCCGAAGTCTCGTTGGGTTCGCGTTTGAGGGTGGCCGCACAACTCTGGTTTTGCAGCAAACAAGCCCGAAGCGGGCAGGGTTCGGAACCTTGTACCTCTGGGTGCCCAAGGGCGCTATAGAAATCTTGGCCCGCGCGATCGACGCCCCCGAACCAGTTATTAAAGCACTGATTGGCCCAGACGATGGCCATCGAGGTGGAAAGGACAGCGACCCCCTCTGGCAATCGGTTTAGTATTTCCTGGGATGCGATCCCAGCTACATTGATATCTGCCACATCTAACTCCCAGCCCGCGTTTCGCTATACGGGAGGATCGACCAAAGAGCCTCTGCCTGATCTCAAAAACTCAACGATTTCTTCTAATCAATACTATAGGCTCTACGAAGTCAGGATCAACCTAGGTAGAGAGGACCTTGGCTATAAATACTCTCTAAGTCCAAGTTCCTGGAGTTGCTTGACCACCTCTCGGACGCGTTCCTCCTGGTGCTTGGGAGCCACCAGCGTGGCGTCCTTGGTGTGCACGACGATGACGTCCTTCATCCCGATGGTAACCACCAGATGATCCGGATCGGTGCGGACGATTAGATTCTGGGAATCGATCCCCAAAAATGGGCCTTCGACAGCGTTTCCATGGCTGTCGGGTTTGAGCAACCTGGACATGGCTTGCCAGCTCCCGACGTCATCCCACTGAAACGGAGCCTCGATGACAGCCACCTTGGGATGCTTTTCCATGACGGCATAATCGATTGATTTGCCTCGAATCGCCTCGAAGTGTTCAACAAAGTTCGACTGAAAATTGGGCTTTCCGATGGCTTGAGCGATTTTCTCAATGTGTTCAAACATTTCCGGTTCGTAGGCTTTCAGAGCCCCGAGAACGGTTTTGGCAGACCATAGAAAAATGCCGCTATTCCAATAAAAAGTCCCCGCCTTAAAGAATTCTTCGGCCAACTCCATCTTGGGCTTTTCTCGAAACTTTTGAACCTCAAAGGCGGCCACCCCGGGGGCTCCTTCAAGGACCGATCCCCTTTCGATGTATCCAAAGCTTTCGGCCGGATAGGTCGGCCGGATCCCAAAGGTAACGATCCGCTCGGGGTCTTGTTCGATAAGCCGCACCCCGGCTTGAATGGCTCTGTGGAACTCGCTTCTAGGTTCGATGACGTGGTCCGAGGGCATGACGATCATGATTCCGTCTTTGTCGGCTGCCTGGATCAGCGATGCGGCCACACCTATGCACGGAGCGGTATCTCGCTTGACGGGTTCTCCGATGATGTGCTCAATCGGCAGATCGGGAAGTTGCGAGACCACCGCGTCGACTAACTGTGCATTGGTTGCCACCAATACATGCTGACTAGAAACCAGCCCGCTGAGTCGATCAAAGGTGGTTTGCAACATCGACCGAGGACTCCCTATCTTCAAGAGTTGCTTGGGCACCTCCTGTCGACTGGCAGGCCAAAACCGAGTTCCGGAACCACCGGCCATAATCACTGCGTGCAAACTCATAAATTTCTTCGAAAATATCTAGGTGAAATAGGTATCCGACTCGATCCGAACGGGCTTGCCAATCTTTGCTTGCACCTCGTGCTGGTCCCAAGCCCACATGGGGTGGATTTCCACCGAGCAGGTTTCATCGACAAACGATCCTGCGTTCTTGAGCCACTGGCGATGGAGCGCGACTAGGGCAGCTTTGCAAGTCTCGGGCGTGTCGGTCGGCGAACCGATGGCATTTTTGACCGGAGCAAAGGCCTCAGCCGCTAGCGCTTCGACCACCAAGGCCTTGTCTGCTGCGGGAAGCAAATCGAATACGAAACGTTCAAGCTTGATCGCGTTGGGCTCCATGGGAGCATGAGCATTTCCAAACTCATCGACATAAGCAACGGCCTTGCGCGCTCGATGAAACGGAAGCGCATCGACACTTAGGCAGCATCTCTCGAGAAAGTCGACGTCGAATACATGCACGGCGATGTTGCCCGCCCATAGCTTGAGCGATCCATCTGGGTTGGTTTGTTTTGCTGCCTCTTCGGGAAGATCGCTGTATTCGATAATCTGGGTCTTGCCGTCTAGCTTCACGACATTACCCACTTTTTCCGTAGCAAACCGTTTTTCAACCACCTGAGTGGTGGCTTGGGACCCGGCCAAGCGGTGCAAGCCGATCAAAACCGGATCGCAGGCACGGACCAACGGATTGTCGACCTGCGCATAAAAAAGATGGCGAATGCCTCGCTGTTTAGCCTCTGTAAGCCAACCGGTTTTTGCCAAGGCTCGAACGATCCCGCCATGGCCATCTGGGCTAAGTGCGATGCTCGAGGGCGAGTCCATCAGAATTCGCCCCGTAGTTGCATCGATCGCCGGCATCGTTCCTTGCTCGAAGATCAACAGATCGTTCGGGTCGAGCCCAAGATTTGAGTTCTGAGCAAAGTACTCCCGGGTGGGCTGATCCGTAGACGGGCCGGTCATCACCAGAAAAGGGATTGCTACGCCGTAGCGTTTCATAGCCCCCCGAAGCGAATCGGCGTGCATTTGGAACAACGTGCGGCCCGAAACCGGACCAATGGCAAACATCCCTTTAGGCTGATCGAATCCTAGTCGCGTCCCCTGGCCGCCGGCCACAAGAACCATCGCGACTTGGCCCGAGGCGATCGCCTGAGCCCCCTCGTGACCGGCCTGCTGGATCAACGAGTCGGTTCGATCCTCCAACCGAACCGCTTCTGGTGGCTCGGCCTTGTGGGCAAGTTGACTCCAATCGCAACTTTTCTCTTGCGAACTTAACTCTCGACGAATTCCATCGAAGTCGATCTGACGAATCTGCGCGCCGAGACCTAATCGCTGCATATCGCTCAAAGAATCCCAGTGCGAGAGCAAGTAATCGTGCTGACTACCGCACAGGGTTTTAAGTTCTTCGAGGGAAGAGCAAGGCTCAGCTTGGAGACTCATCGGATCGATCACTTCACGTCAAGCAACTCGACTTCGAAAACCAGAAGTTCGTTTGGACCGATGTCAGCACCGGCGCCTCGTTCCCCGTAAGCCAATCCGGGTGGAATGAACAACTTCCATTTGTCTCCAACCTTCATGCGCTGGAGAGCTTCGGTCCAGCCGGGAATCACTCCGTTGACGGGAAATTCAATCGGCTCACCACGTGCTATCGAGCTGTCAAAGACCTTGCCACTTAGCAATTTGCCTTCGTAATGCACCTTCACAGTGCTCGTCAGCGTGGGGGTCTTGCCCTTACCCGCTTGGAGCGAAAGATATTGCAGACCGGACTTTGTGGTTTGCACTCCCTCTTTGTCTTTATTGATCTTGAGGAACTCATTGGCCTTTTCAAGGTTCTTGCGGCTCTTTTCGATCATCTTGGATTTGACTCGCTCTTGGAGAGTCGTCATCGCTTGCTGGATCTGCTGGTCGCTGAGCTTTCCTTTTTCAGACAATCCGTCTGTAAATCCTTCCAGGAGCTCTTTGAGGTCAAAGTCCTCGGCGGCCAAGCCGCTTGAAGACATGTCTTTGCCGATTTGAAAACCTAACGCGTAGCTTTTTGGATCTTTCAAACCGGTGTCTCCCTGAGCTGGAACAACTGGTGCAGGCACGATGACTTTGGGGGTCTCTTGGGCAAAGTTAGATTGCGGAGCGTTGGCGATAATAATAGCTGCCAGGGCACCGAGCAGACTGACTCGGACCAAGCGGGCTTGAATACGATTCAAAAGCATGGCTTGCATGGTTTCCTTCCACCGATGGGTTACAATTGTCGCGGGCCGCGTTCCAATATTTGGAAAAAGCCGCGACTCGCTCGAACCAAAAGCCTAGCCGACAAGGCTGATTTTTTATAGGCCATTCCCCACAAAAACCCCTCGATAAGCCATCGAAAGGCATTGAAATTGTGAAGGCTCTTTTGCTCACTGAAGTCAAGAAACTCCAAGTCGTAGACATGCCAGAACCGACCTGTGGACCTATGGATTTGCTGGTAAAGGTCAAGGCTTGCGGGATCTGCGGTAGCGATATCCACGGATTCGATGGCAGCTCCGGTCGCCGCATCCCACCCTTGGTCATGGGCCATGAAGCCGCAGGGATCGTTCAGGCCGTCGGATCCGAAGTCCAAGGCTTCAAAGTCGGTGACCGAGTCACCTTCGACTCGACCGTCTCGTGCTCCAAGTGCCACTACTGCAAAAAAGGCTCGATCAACCTTTGCGAGAACCGCCAAGTCCTCGGGGTCTCCTGCAAAGAGTTTCGTCGCCAAGGAGCCTTCGCTGAGTTTGTAACCGTCCCCCAAAATATCGCTTACCCAATCCCCGATTCGCTCCCCTTCGAACACGCCGCGATGATCGAAGCGGTATCGATCGCCGTGCATGCGACCAACAGGACCCCTCGGAGCATCGGCGGTTCGGTCGTGGTCGTCGGGGCAGGAATGATCGGACTGCTTTGCATTCAAACCCTCAAGCTTGCAGGCTTCTCGAAAATCATCGCCGTAGACCTAGAAGACGAAAAACTCCAACTCGCTAAAAAACTAGGCGCAACGCATTCGATCAACGCCCGAACCGAAGACCCCATCAGCTTGGTGCTCGAATGGACCCAAGGCCGAGGGGCCGATGCGGCCATGGAAGTCGTCGGAGCGAACAAACCCGTTAGCACCTGTTTCCAAGTCGTACGACGCGGCGGATCGGTGACTCTTGTCGGAAACCTAACACCAACCGTAGAGCTTCCTCTCCAAACCGTCGTGACCCGCGAACTGTCGGTCTACGGGTCGTGCGCTTCGAATGGAGAAATCCCCCAATGCATTGAACTCCTGGCCTCCGGGGCGATCCAAGTCGCTCCACTGATTACCGCCACGACCGACTTGGAAAACACACCTCGCTGGTTCGATCGCCTGTACGCCGGGGAAAAAGGGGCTATGAAGGTGATCGTCACCCCGGGCTAGTCACCCCGGGCTAAGCCAATAGCTTTGCACCGTGATGCGATTGGCATGCTGCGATCACGTCGGCAACCACCGCGTCGGCCTGCTCGCCCTTGAGCGTCTCGGTGTCGCTCTGGATCGTAAGTGTCAAGAGAATCCGTTTCTTTCCGTCGCCGTCGCGCTTGGTGTCGCGGTAGATCTCCTGGAATAAAATCTCTCGGCACAGCTCCCCGGCGGCCTTGGCAATCGTCGAGCGGAGTGAGCCCCAGTGCGTGCTTTCATCAACGATGAAATTCAGGTCGCGGAGAATGGCCGGATATGGACTCAGCGCTTTGAGCTTGGGCACCAAGCGGACCGAGCCCTGCAGCAGATCCAAGTCCAGCTCTCCGATCGCCACCGGTCCGTCGATCTTGTTGGCTTGCACCAGCGATCTGCTCAGCGATCCGACCCAAGCGAGCATCGTGCCCCCGAGAAACCAAGCCACGCAGGTCCCTTTGTCCAAGAAATCAAAATCGATCAAGCGCTCTTCGAGGACCGGACCGTCCTGCCCCCAAACGCGTTGAACGATCTCTTCAAACACGCCGCGTACCAAGCGAGGCTCGCTCTGGGCAACGCAAGCCAGGTTGTGCTGCTCTTTTGGCAATTGCGCACCTTGCGACAAATACACGTTGGCCGTTTCGAACAACCTCACATCGCGATTCGATTGGGATTGATTGTGAAGTCTCGCGGCGATGAGACTCGGGATCAGCGACCGTCGCAAACTGCTGGCCCCTTCAAGAAGCGGAACCGAAGTCACCAGAGGGTCTTGGGTGGTCCATGGCGAGATGCGATCGATCGGGGATTTGCCGATCAAGCTCGGATTGAGCGTTTCGTTGAAACCCGCTGCGCATGCGATCGATCGAACCGTGAGCATCATCGTGTCTTTGGGCCGGCGAGCCGAAGCGACCATCGGCACCATGGCGTCCTCAGGGATCGCCTCGTACCCATGCACTCTGGCAATCTCCTCGATCAAATCCACTTCGCGAGTCAGATCCTGCCGAAACGATGGGGCCAGGACCTCCAGGGATTGCTCGTCCTGCTCGACAGTACACCCGAGGCGTGTGAGGATCTGGCCGCACTGAGCCCAAGGCACTTCGATCCCAAGGACTCGGCTGACGCTCGGCCGCCTGAGCAAGATCTTCGAACCAGACAGAGCAACAGGCTGCGTGTCGATGAGTCCCTCGAGCATTTCCCCTCCAGCGAACTCCAATATCCATTGGCAACATCGCAGCGAAGCCCAATCCAATCCATTCGGGTCGATGTGCCGCTCGAAACGATGCGAAGAGGGCGAATGCAACTTGAGCTTACGAGCCGTTCTGCGGATCGCCATCGGAACAAACGATGCGGCTTCGATCAACACGTCGACCGTCGACTCGGACACCTCGCTCTCCAAACCACCCATGACACCCCCGAGGGCCAAAGCTCGCTTGCTATCGGCAATGACGACCATTTGGGGATCGAGCGTGTAGCTTCGGTGATCGATGGCTTGGAGATTCTCTTTGTCGCTGGCCGGGCGAACGATGATCTGGTTGGATGCAACATGGGCTAGATCAAAGGCATGCAATGGTTGACCGCACTCCATCATGACGTAGTTGGTCGCATCCACGACATTGTTGATCGGACGAATACCGATCGAACGCAGTCGTTTGGCAAACCACTCTGGGCTCGGCGCGATCTTGACCCCTCGAATCACCCGAACCGTGTAGCGAGGACAAGCCTCTGGGAAGCGATTTTGAACCGACAGGACTTCATGCACCGACTGCTTGGATGTTCTAAGACCTTCGAGGGTCGGGATCGCAAGAGGTTGTGAATACAGAACCGCGGCTTCTCTGGCGATCCCGATATGGCCCAAACAATCGGCGCGGTTGCTGGTGACCTCAAGATCGATCACCGGAAGTCCCTCGACCCACTGGGTGCTCTCATGGTTGAGGCCCGACATCGCCCATCGGTTGACTACCTCATCCATAGGACGATCGATTTTGACGTAGTCCGAGAGCCATTCCCAAGAAATCAACATGTCACAACCCGTTAAGCGATCAGGTGGCAAACTGGCGAAGAAAACGAACGTCGCTTCGGTACAGATCGCGAATGTCGGTGATTCCAAAGCGTCTCATGCACAAGCGTTCGACCCCTAGCCCAAAGGCAAAGCCAGACCAGATTTCTGGATCGATACCGACCGATTGGAATACATTCGGATCGACCATACCGGCTCCGCCAAACTCGATCCATTGGCCATTCCACCAATAATCGACTTCTACGCTCGGCTCGGTAAAAGGAAAAAACGAGGGTCGAAAGCGGATGCTGACATCTCCACCGAGATAGCTCGTGGCGAACAATCGCAAGACACTTTTTAGCTGGGTCATCGTGACGTTGCGATCCACCCACAAGCCTTCCATCTGATGGAACATCGGGAAGTGGGTTGCATCCGGGGCGTCAGGCCGATAAACGCGACCGAGCGAAATGATTCGCAGCGGTAGTGGTTGGGTCTCCATTACCCGAATTTGTACGGTGCTCGTTTGGCTACGAAGCAATCGAGGGGCCTGGGGATAACCCGATTCAGATCCCGCAGACACCGCTTTGGCCGTCGCCAGATAGAAGTTATCCAGCGGGTCTCGGGCCGGGTGATCTTCTGGGATGTTCAGCGCGACGAAGTTGTGCCACTGGTCTTCGATCTCAGGTCCCTCGGTGACATTGAACCCCAATCGCCCCATGATCTCTTTAAGATGTTCAAGGGTTTGGGTGATCGGGTGGATCGTCCCTATACGGGGCCTGAGTCCAGGCAAAGTCGGGTCGAAAGCGGGCCCGGCCGATTGCGGCCCAGAGCCAACCCCGGGCCTTTGAGCAGCTTGCCCGAGCCTCAGTGCTGCTTGGCCGAGCGCCTCTTCAATCCCATCCCGGACTTCATTGAATCGCATGCCCGCGGCGGGCTTGTCTTTGACATCGATCGAGCCGAGCATCTTTTGCACGGTTTTGAGCGCACCACTCTTCGCACCGGTGTACTTGACCCGCAATTGCTCGAGAGACTCTGCGTTGTCGACCGTTGCCAAACATGCTCGAGCTTCGTCGAGCATGCTTCCTAATGCGGTTAGAAATTGATCCAGCGCCATAGAGTCCGCCGGGGAGTTTAAGCCGTCTTCTTGGACAACGCTTCTTTGACAGCAGCAACGATGACCTCGAAGCCGCTCGGATCATGAATCGCCATCTCAGAGAGTTGCTTGCGATCGATCTCGATGTTGGCCAAATTCAAGCCATCGATGAATTGGCTGTACCTCAGATCGTGCAATCGAGCCGCTGCGTTGAGTCGGATGATCCAAAGTCTTCGGAAGTCGCGGCGTCGGCGTCTGCGGTCGCGATAAGCAAACCTGCCTGCTCGAACGAGGTTTTCTTTAGCGGTACGATAAAGCCTACGGCGACCACCTACGTAGCCTTCGGCGCGCTGAAACATGCGCCGTTTCGCCTGACGGCGTGCTGAACCCTTACGTGTTCTCATCGGAGATCTCTATCTGATCAATTGGACTGATCAATTGGAGCGACTCAGGTCACCGCACTGGCTTATGGACCACTTCTTCGAAGCTGTCCACCCGTCGGCCTAGACGGGCGATGCGTGCGATCGTTGGTACCCAGACGCTTGGTACTAAAAAAGGCCGTTAGTAACTGTTGCCCCGCAAAGCATCCACGACGGCACGAGTCAAGCTCGGCTCGAGCACTCGGGTGCCACGCAGTTGGCGAATCTTCTTGGCAGGCTTGCTAATAGCCAAGTGGCTTGTTCCGCACTTGCGGTGCTTGACCTTGCCCGTGGCAGTCAAGCGAAAGCGCTTCTTGGTCGATTTGTGTGTTTTTTGTTTGGTCATGGCGAAACGAATCCTTTGGCTAATTGGTCCCCGAGGAGCTTGATGTTAGATTCGATCGGGGGCAAAAGTGTAGCCGGAATTCGGAGAAGATCCAAGGGGAAAAAGGGTTTAATCTGCCCTTCAGGCGGCACTTTGGAATTCCGCCTCGTTTCCAGACTCGGCCGGATCGTGCTTGGAGTCGAACCGACGTCGAACTTTGTGCCGGAAAATCAGGAAAAAACGGGACCACCAGGAGTGCTTGGTCGGCTTGAGATCAAACACGCAGCCCAGGGGCCCAGCCAGAATTGCTGGCAACAGGACCAATTCGGCGATCACTCCAGCGATCAAAATAGTCAGCATTAGCCAGCCGAACCGCTGGGTGGGGGTAAAGGTACTGAAGGCGAAAACCGAAAGGCCCAGGCCGCTGATGCAGGCGGCTTGAAGCGTCGGCGTGCCGCACTGGCGGTACGAGGCGATGATCGCCGCCCGGCGGTCGCGTAGCTGCTCGACATTGACCCGGAACCAGGACAGGAAGTGGATCGTATCGTCGACGGCCACCCCCAATGCAATGCTGGCTGTCATCATCGATCCGATATCAATGGCGATCCCCATCCAACCCATGAGCCCAAAGATGAAGATCACCGGCACAACGTTTGGAATCATCGCGACCAAGCCAGCTCGGAAACTGCGAGACACAAAAATCATCAGCGGTGTGATGGTCAAGAACGACCAAAATGTGCTCTGAACCAAGCTCGTTAACAGGGCTCGCTGGGCCTTGTAAACGATCGGCACTACGCCGGTGAAGACCGATGAAACCCACTGCTTGGGCTGTAGCGGATCGCGGCTCTCTAGATCGATGATTTTACTCAGGGCCGTTTCTAACGTCCTAACTTCATTGTTGGAAAAAGCCCCTGCGAGAACAATCGCGTCGTAATCCTCGAGCTCCTGGAGTTGCACGAGCGGCATGGCCTTCGAGTCGATGCTAGCGCGGGCGACTTTGAGCCTGGCGTTTTTAAGCAGATTCGCGATCTCATCCGAACGGGCTTTGCCCGCCGTGAATGCTTCGCCACTTGGACCATCGACCACCTCAGGGTCCCAAAGAATGACCTTCTTACCAACAAACTTGGTGTCCCCACTCCATGCCGCAAGCCGCCGAAGGATCTGCACGCGATCGCTTTGAGCTTGGAGAACCGGTTGAACCACATCGTAAAGCTCGTGAACGAACTGCCCGTAATCGACCCCCTCAAAGGCTGCAACCCGCAGACTGATCCGCCAAAGCTCATTGCCGGTCTCGGGATCCAAACGCAGAAACCCAGACTTCATGAAGTCCTCGCGTTTGGCTTCCAACGTGGAATTATAAACACTCCGCTCAATCATCTTCTTGGTGCTCGACCCATTGGTCGGAAGCGAGGGAGCAAAAGTTGCCGCCGATAGACTTCGTCCAACCCAGCCAAGTGAATCCTCGCCGAAGCGTTTTTGGATCGCCTCCTGCACTCTCAGAGTGGTTTCCATCCGCTCCAAGAAGTTCAGTTTCCCGATCTCCTCGGAAGACACCTCCTCGACGTTCGATGCAGGCGCTGGATTGCTGGCTGCCAAACTCCCTTGATTGAACTCTAAAACAATCTCCATCGGCACGAGCTTGCCCAAATGGGTCTCGAGCCAGCGGTAGTCTTTAAGTATTCGAGCATTGGAATCAAATAGCTCTAACAAGTCGATGCTGGTTCGGATCCGAAAGAGCCCTAATCCGATCGCCCCGCAAAACAAAAAGCTGACCAGGGCAACACTCACGTGATTCCGTACGATGAAACCGGAAAAAGCTCCCCAAAAACGCTCGCTCAAGGTTTCGCTGCTAGCCGCTGCGTTTTGAAGCAATCCCTGATTGGCGGTCCTGGCTAGCATCTCCTCGGGACTCAGCTCCCATCGCTTGGCGTAGCGTAACACGTGCAGAGCGGCCGGCAGGATCAAAAACAAGACTATGTTGAGAATCATCACCCCAGAAGCGGAGTAAAGACCGAACTTGCGGATCGGAACCAATTCGCTCGAACACAAAGACAAAAGCCCAAAGGCGGTCGTCAGGGAGCATAGCACCGCGGGCTTAAGCGCATGCATGACCGCCCGCTCCGTTGCGCCCTTGAGACCACCGTCGCGGACGGCATCTTGGTAGTAGTTGATAAAGTGCACCGCACCGGAGATCGCCAGCACGTAAACCAACGAAGGCATCGACAAAACAATCGCGTCGACGGTCTCGCCAGTTGCCCAAATCATCGCCAAGGACGCGGCTGCACTGGTCACTGAGCAAAGAAAGACGATCCAAGTCAAAAGCAGGCTTCGCAGCGACCACCAAGCTAGGAACAAACCGAGGATTCCAGAAAATCCTGCCAAACGGATCAGTGTCCGCTCGCCCTCTTCATCGATCGATATATTGTCCACCGGCGGCCCACCTAGGTGCAGATCCGCATCGGCAATCCCTGCTCGTTCAATCAGCCGTCGCAAAACCCCAGGAGGAACGTTGGGCCTAAAGATCCGGGTTTGACCATGCCCGAGAACCGG
>Ga0136644_10001544_pt1 | contig 18215 bp, 12 predicted proteins | sample C_130820_EF_Meta_FD_94780 | JGI IMG/M metagenome (GOLD analysis project Ga0136644, IMG submission 94780) | Freshwater microbial communities from Lake Croche, Canada to study carbon cycling - C_130820_EF_MetaG (v2) (version 2) | ecosystem: Environmental > Aquatic > Freshwater > Lake | place... | reverse complement strand
CGGCCTCCTGCTGAAACAGCACTCCGAGCAACTCGCTCAGGGCGGGCACGTCCTCTTCCGTTGCGGGGGTCACCTCCATCTGTGTATTCGCCTCCCGCCGCCGAACGTTTGCAATCACCGGGTTGGCGCGAGTGATTGTCCCTGTCAAAACCGGATGGTCGCCAACTCCGTTGCATTGCGTTGTTAGCAGGCTGTGGATAAACAGCCTACTCGGTCGCATGGATGCGATCGCGGGATCGCAGCTCCCGTGAAAACCGGAGGTTTTCGTGCCTGAAAAAAGTCTCTGAGGACTTTTTCCACGGCCAGTTAGCAGGCCGTGGAGAAACAGCCTGCTCGATCGCAGGGACGCGATCGGGAAAAACGTCCGGAGGACTTTTTCCACGGGCAGCCAGCCGGCTGTGGCTTCAGCCGAAGCAACGCAGGCCGGCCCACGCCGCCGCGAACCCGATGACGAGGGTGGCGGCCACGTAGACGACCGCCGCGGTCACGCGGCCCGCCGCGAGCATCTCGACCGACTGCACGGCGAAGCTCGAGTAGGTCGTGAAGCCGCCGAGAAGGCCGACGATCAGCGCGGCCTCCGTGGCCGGGGCGAGCTCGCGCGAGCGGGCGAACGCCAACATCGCCCCGCACGCGAACGCGCCCGCCACGTTGACGGCGAGCGTGCCCCAGGGAAGTGCGGTGCCGACGACCCGCGCGGCCAGTGCGGTGCCGCCGTGGCGCGCGAGCGTGCCCACGGCACCGGCCGCCGCGACGAGCGCCGCCTGCACGATCACGCCCTGGATCCCGCTGCTCATGCCACTCATGCCGCTCGCTGCGCCCCGACCGCCGGACGTCCGCCGCCCCTCACGCCGTCACGATGCCCAGCCGGGCCAGCTCGGGCAACCCCGACTGGACGAACATGGCGCAGGCCTCGGCGATCAGCCGCCGCTGCTCCTCCGTGTCGGTCACCGGCTTGCCGTCCCGCTCGACCATGCGGCCGCTGCCACGCAGCCGCGTCGCCACGCGGTCGGCGAGCCCCTCGCGGCCGCGCACGCACACCTCGTGGAGCATCGCCGCCTCGAGATCGCCGAGCACGTGGCCCGTGCCCGTGCGCGGGCTGGCCAGCGGCACCGGCCGGCCGCCGAGCGCGTCGCTCTCCAGCACGGCCCGGTTGAAGGCCAGCGGCAGCCGCGGCATGGCGGCGTCGAAGGCCGACTCGTCGAGCGGATGGCCCGCGATCTCGAAGAGCCCCATCGCCACGCCCGCATCGACGGCCCGCGCGATCTCGACGGGGGGCGTGCCGCGCAGCGCGTCGGCGGCGACGATCTCGGAGAGCCGCAGGCCGCCGCCGGAGAGCAGGCCGACGAGCGACTGGTAGAGCGGGCCCTGCACCGTCGTCGACACGACTCCGAGGTTGGCATGGTAGGGCAGCGTGACGCCGCGTCTGCCCACCCGGAAGCGGATGTCGTCGACGGCCCGCAGCCGGCCGTCGAGGCCGCCGAGCGGCGCCGCCGACTTGGCGTAGATGTCGGTGCGGAACTGGGTGTTGGCGCAGAAGTCCTTGTGGGCCTCGGTGACCAGCCGGTCGCCGGTCGTGCGGAAGAGCTCCTGGAACTCGGGCAGGACGCAGAGATCCCAGAAGTTGGTGTGCACCGGCAGGCTGCCGACGAACGCCAGTCCGGCGGCGCCGAAGTCGCGTGCCACCTCCTGGAAGTAGAAGCTCGTCCAGTGCTCGTGGAGGAACTCGTGGGCGAGGTACCGCGGATCCTGCCGCAGCAGCTGTTCGACGTAGGCCGCCGCGCCGGGGTTGTCGACGAAGTACTTGGCGTGCTTGTCGCGGAGGTAGACGAGGTAGGCCAGACCGTCCCGCACCCGCTGCACGGTATCCCCCTGCCGCAGCACCGCATACTGCCGGAGGATGCCGCGGATGGGCTGGAGGTGGGCCCAGCCGGGCATGGCGTTGTAGCTGACGAGGCACAGTCCGCCGGCCGCGAGCCGCTCCCGGGCGATGGCCACCATCTCCGCCCGCACCTCCGGCCCCACCCAGCTGTACACGCCGTGGGCGGTGATGAAGTCGAACTCGCCGAGGTCGTCGGGCAGGTGGCCGAAGTCCGCCGTCACGACGCGGACGTTCCCGAGCCCCGCCGCCGCCACGTCGTGGGCGATGGCCGCGGTGTGCTCGGGATTGAGGTCCACGCCGACGAACTCGCCGCCGGGATTCGCGGCGGCCAGCGTGGTGAGCGTGCGGCCGAGCCCGCAGCCGAGTTCGAGCACGCGGAAGCCCGCGTCGCCGCGGGGCGGCGTCACGCCGTTGAGCGCGGCCACGTACCTTAGCGCCAGTGGCGCCAGCGTGGGGTAGAAGCCCGGAACGTACGCGACGTCGGTGATGTAACCGGAAGCGGATGCGGCCATGGTGCCCCCCGGGGTGCGGAAAGACGCCCAGCCTATCGGCCGGCGGCGGCGCCGGGCAATCCGGCCGATCGGTTGCCGGCTCAGGCGTTGCGGAACGTCTTCCACCACCGCCGCCTCACCCGGCGGCCGATGCTCGCCATCTCGGCGGGCAGCCGGTCGAAGCCGAGCACGTGCGCCGGCCGCCGGCAGCGGGCGATGGGCTCGACCGGGGTGGTGAAGATCCGGGCGAACTGGTCGAGGATCCGCTCCCCGTCGGCACAGAGGGGCACGCGGTTGTCGCGAAACCAGGGGCGGCCGAGCATCTCCAGCCGCAGCTCCGGCCGCCGGTCCGCCTCGACCACGCGGTCCACCAGCTCCTCGAGGCCGGAGGAATCGTGGGCCGAGAGGAAGCTGCGGGTGTCGAAGTCGCGGCCCACGAGCGGGTCGCCCCAGTAGATCGGAATCGAGTCGACGAGCATCGGCTCGACGATCTTCTCCGTCGTGTAGCCGGGATGGGAATGGTTCTCGAACGCGATCGTGAAGCGGTAGTCGCGGAGGAAGGCGGTCTTGTCGCCGACGCGGTGGCCGAGCGTGTTGAGCACCTTGCCGCCGGAGTCCACCGGCCGGTAACGCGAGAGCCGGCGGAAGAAGTCGTTCCGCGCGCGGCACAGCGGGTTGGAGACGACGAACGCGCAGAACTTCGTCTTCCGGGCGAGGATCGCCTCGGGATCGTGGTCCGGCGGCTTCACGAGCCGCCCGGGCTCGACGTAGAAGGGCCAGTGCGGCAGCCGGAAGTGCCGCGGATGCGCCGTGTACTCGAACGTGAACGCCCAGTCGCAGGCGCTCCAGTCGGGGGGGATGCATTCACCGGTGTAGAAGATCCGCACGCAGTCGTACTTCCGGTGGTCGCGGCGGTTGCGGCCCACGTAGGCGAAGATCACGTAGTCGGGATCGTCGCAGAGCTCGAGCCGGTAGCGGCGGCCGAGCAGCCGGGCGAGGTAGTTGTCGCGCGGGTCGAAGTCGTCCCAGAAGCCGACGAACTTCAGCCGCACGACCGGCCGCGGGTCGGCCGGCGCGGCGAGGTCGGGCGACGGCATGGGGGCGTTCCGGGGAGGCTCAGAGGAGGGAGGCGAGCTTCTGCCAGAGCGTCCAGAGCCCGATCACGATGAAGCCGATCGAGGACAGCCAGAGGAGCACGTCCCAGGCCAGCGACGGCTTCAGCCGCGGGTCGAACTCCCGGTGGCGGAAGTGGAGCACCGCCACGCCCAGCGCCGCGAGCATCACCGCCTGCGCCATCCCGCTGGCGAGCACCATCGCCACCGGCTCGCGGATCACGAGCGCCAGCACGAGCGCCACGAGCACCCACGCCACCGACAACCGACGCGACCAGCGGGCCCGCGAGGCGTCGTCGCCCGGGAGGATGCCGGCGAGGATAAGGCCGTCGGCCACGAGCCGGGCCATGCCCGCGGCGGCGACGAAGAGGGTCGAGTAGAGCACCGCGAAGGCGCCCACGAGGAACACGGATCGGGCCCATTCGCCGAACACGGGCGCGTACATGGCGCCGAGCGTGCGGACCATCTCACCCCCCGCGGGCCGCAGTCCGAGTCGGCCGAGCGTCGCCGCCCCGAGCAGGTAGAAGGCGACCGTGACGATCGTGTAGACCGCCATCGAGCCCCAGGCGTCGAGCTGCATCACCTTGAGCCAGCCGCGGGCCCGCCCGGCCCAGGCCTCGGAATCGTCCCGCGGCCCCACGGCACGGCCGTAGCCCTTCTCCAGGCACCAGTAGGGATACACCATCAGCTCGCTCGCCCCCACGCCGATGATGCCGAAGGTCGCCAGCGCCGTCATCAACGGCGAGCGACCGCCCACCGTGGGCGGGATCGACGGCACGAGGCCGCTGGCCAGCTCCGCGGGCGTGATCGCCCAGGCGGGGTCGAATTGCAGCATCGCCAGCGCGAGGAGCGTGACGATCGTGAACGTGCCGACGAGCACCATCGACACCCGCTCGATGAGCCGGTAGCGTCCGATCGCCAGAAGCGCGGCCGTGACCACGCCGACGACGATCGCCCAGAGCGTCTCGTCGCGCGGCGGCTCGAGCGACCGCATCTCCCGCTCGGCGGCGTCGAGCTGCTCGTGGAGCCCTTCGGCCCGCGCCGCCTCGCCGCGCCGCCTCGCCGCGGCCTCGTCCACGCGCAGCCCCGCCGCCCGGTCATGCTGCTCGTTCCACGCCCGCCCCGCCGCCGTCAGCGGCAGCCCGCCGGCGAGCGACTGGGCCACGCCCGAGAGGATGCCCCCCTGCTGCACGACGATCAGCGCCATCATCACGGCCCAGCCCCAGTAGATCCAGCCGCGGCCGCAGAACCGGGGGCCGGGCACGCGGTCGAACGCCGCCAGCGGCGTGCGGCCCCAGGTGAGCGTCGCGCGGCCGATCTCGACCTGCGCGGCCACCTTGATCGCGCAGCCGATGACGATCAGCCAGAGCAGCAGGAAGCCCGCCTCCGCGCCCACGATCGTCGTGGCGATCAGCTCGCCGCTGCCGACGATCGAGCTGGCCAGCACGATGCCGGGGCCCATGTGCCCCAGCGACCGCCAGAGCGACCGCGGCGGATCGACCGGCCCGGTGCCGTCGGAAGACGTGGTCATGACTGCCCCCGCTCCCCGCCGGAAATCCCCTCGAGCCATTCCGCGAAGCGGGGAAAGGTCTTGTCGCGGTCGAACTCCGCCTCCGCCATGCGGCGGGCGGCCTGCCGCATCGACAGGAGCGTCCGCCGGTCGCCGGCCAGCGTGGCGATCGCCGCGGCGAGCGACTCCGCGTCGCCGGCCGCGTAGGGCAGCCCGGCCCGATGCTCGGCGACGAGCGTCGCCAATTCGCCCGGCAGGGAGTTGACGATGGCCAGCCCTGCCGCGGCGTAGTCACAGGCCTTGTAGGGCATGGCCACGAGCGATTCCGGCTTCACGCAGACGAGGCCCACGTCGCACCCCGACAGCAGCTTCACGTAGGCCCCGCGGTCGAGCAGGCCGTGGACCCGCAGGCGGCAGCTGCCGGCGGCGGCCGCCGCGGCCTCGAGCTGCGGCTGCAGGCGGCCCGTGCCCGCCACGTGGATCGTGGCGGCGACGCCCCGCTCGGAGAGGAGCCGGGCCGCGGCGACGAGCGTGTCGAGATCCTGGCCGGCCTCGAGGGAGCCCGCGTAGACGCACTCGAGCGGCCGCGGCCCGCCGACCGCGGCCGCCGTCCCGCCGCCGGCATGGCGCTCGTCGCGGCGCTCGTCGTGACGCTCGTCGTGACGCTCGTCGTGACGCTCGTCGTGACGCTCGTCGTGACGCTCGTCGTGACGCTCGTCGTGACGCTCGTCGTGGGGCACGTCATGGGGCACCTCGTCGATGCACCGCGGCGGCGGAGGAAACTCGGGCAGCCAGGCGCCGTGGTGGCAGACGTGCCGCGGCACTTCCGCCGGGATCTCGCCGGCGAGGGTGTCGAGGAAGGCGTGGGCGCACGACGAGACGGCGTCGGCGTCGGCGAGCAGCGTGCGCCGGCGGGCGAACATGCGGCCGAGCAGCAGCGGGGCGAGCCGCTCGCGGAGCCAGCGCGGCCCCGGCAGGAGCCGCGCGAACGTCTCGGGCCACACGTCCATCAGGTCGACCACGAGCGCCGCGTCGAGCCGGCGGGCGACCCGCAGGCTCGCCTCCGGCCCCTCGAGCGGCGGCAGGCTCGCGAGGATCAGGTCGGGCCGCTCGAGCTGCCCGGCCGCGATCGACTCGTTGGCCAGCCGCTCGAAGGTGCGGCCGAAGTCGCGGTGGCTGCCGAGCCGGGCCAGCGACACGTTGCGGGAGTAGGGCCTCACCGCCACCAGTCGCACGGCGAACCCCTCGTCGTCGACGACGTGCAGCGGCGCCGTCCGTGCCGCCTTGCGGCGATGGCTCCAGGACGCCGTCCACCAGGTGACGTCGTGGCCACGGCCGGCCAGCACGCGGCACAGCGACCAGAATCGCAGCGGGGGCAAACCCTCGCCCGGGATGTCATCGAAGGGATTGACGATCCAGATGGACAGGGGGGCTGGCTCGGATCGCGGCATGGCGGAAGGGTAGCAAATGGCCGCCCCCGGGCGGAGCACACCCCTGCCTTGCCGCGGTTTCCCGCCGTTCCGGCGGCGCACGCCGCACCCGCAAGCCCGGCGGGGGACGTCCCCGGCGGTCCGCGACCCGACGGCCGCCGCCACCCCGACGCCCGGGGGCTGCCACCGAGTGGCGAGGACCGAGTGGCGAGGACCGAGTTGCGAGGACAGTGGCCAACCGTGCCGCGGGCCAACCGGACCGGGGAACGTGTCCACGGCCCGCCCCGCGGCGGCGGTTACTTGGCCGCCGCCAGTTCGGCCTTCTTCCGCTCCTCGATGATCTCCTTCTGGATGTTCCCCGGCGTCGGCCGGTACTTCGAGAACTCCATCGTGAAGACCCCCTGCCCCTGCGTCATGCTCCGCAGGTCGGTCGAGTAGCCGAACGTCTCGGCCAGCGGCACCTCGGCGATGATCGTCGACGACTTGCCCACCGTCTCGGTCGAGATGATCAGGCCGCGCCGCTTGTTCAACTCGCCCGTCACCGCACCTTGGAAGTCGCTCGGCACCTCGACCTCCATCTTCATGATCGGCTCGAGCAGCACGGGCTTCGTGGCGAGGAAGGCCTCGCGGAATCCGGCTCGGGCGCAGATCTGGAAGGCCATGTCGCTCGAGTCGACGTCGTGGTAGGAGCCGTCCTCGAGCGTGGCCTTCACGCCCACGATCGGGAAGCCGGCGATCGGCCCCTTGTTGAGCACCGACAGGAAGCCCTTCTCGACGGAGGGGATGTACTCCCGCGGCACGCGGCCGCCGATGACCGCGTCCTCGAAGATGAAGTTCTCGGTCGCGTCGTCGGGAAGCGGCTCGAGGTGGCCGATGATGTGGGCGTATTGCCCGGAGCCGCCCGTCTGCTTCTTGTGCTTGTAGTCGTAGGCCGTGCCCTTCGTCGGCGCCTCGCGGTAGCTCACCTTCGGCGCGCCCACGGTCACTTCCACCTTGTATTCGCGCTTGATGCGCTCGACGTAGATGTCGAGGTGCAACTCGCCCATGCCGGCGATGAGCGTCTCCCCCGTCTCCTCGTCGGTGGCCACGCGGAAGGTGGGATCCTCGCGGGTGAACCGCTGCAGCGCCTTGACGAGCTTGTCGAGGCCGTCACGGTTGGTGGGCGTGATCGCCATCTTGATCACCGGCTCGGGCACGAACATGCTCTCGAGCGCGCAGTACTTCACCTCGGAGGCGTAGGTGTCGCCGCTCGCGGCATCGACGCCCATCACGGCCACGATGTCGCCGGCGTCGGCGGAGTCGATCTCCTCGCGCTTGTCGGCGTGCATCCGCACGATGCGGCTGAACCGCTGCTTGTTGCTCGTGCGCTGGTTGATGTAGGCCTCGCCCTTCTTCAGCGTGCCCTGGTAGAGCCGCATGAAGGTGAGCTGGCCGTAGGGATCGTCGACGATCTTGAAGGCCATCGCCACGAGCGGCTTCTTCGGGTCGGCCTCGAGGTCGAACTTCTCGTCGGGATTCGACCAATTCTTGGCGATCACCTTCCGCTCGAGCGGATTGGGCAGGTAGCGGACCACGGCGTCGAGCAGCGTCTGCACGCCCTTGTTCTTGTAGGCCGAGCCGCAGAACACCGGCGTGATGCTCTGGGCGTGGACGGCGGCCTTCACCACGGCGTGGATCTCGTCCTCCGTGGGCACCTCCTCGGAGAGGAGCTTCTCCATCAGGGCGTCGTCGTACATCGCCAGGTCCTCGAGCATCTGGTGCCGGGCCTGCGCCGCCTTGTCCTTGTAGTCGGCCGGGATCTCCTCCGTGCGCACGGTCTCGCCGTTGTCGCCGTCGAAGTAGACCGCCTTCATCCGCACGAGGTCGATCACGCCCTGGAGCTTGTCCTCTTTGCCGATCGGGATCTGCATCGGGATGGCGTGGCAGCCGAGCTTGTCCTTGAGCTGGCCGACGACGCGGTCGTAATTGGCGCCGGTGCGGTCCATCTTGTTGACGAACGCGAGCCGGGGCACCTTGTACCGCTTCATCTGCCGGTCGACCGTCATCGACTGGCTCTGCACGCCGCCCACGCTGCAGAGCACGAGGATGGCGCCGTCGAGCACGCGCAGGCTGCGCTCCACCTCGACGGTGAAGTCGACGTGGCCCGGGGTGTCGATGAGGTTGATGTCGCAATCGCCCCAGCGGACGCTCGTGGCGGCGGACGTGATGGTGATGCCGCGCTCACGCTCGAGATCCATGTAGTCCATGGTCGCCCCGTCGCCGTCCCCCTTCACCTCCTGGATGCGGTGAATGCGGCCCGCGTAGTACAGAATCCGCTCGGAGAGCGTGGTCTTGCCGGAGTCGATGTGGGCCGAGATGCCCATGTTGCGGAGCTTGGACAGGTCCATGAACGGAGATACCTTCGCAGCGGGAGGGGACTGACAGCGGAAACGAGGCGGATGCCCCCGGAAACGGGACGGGTGAAACGGGAACCGCGACGGGGGGGGAAAACGGCGGGAATCGGCCGGAATATACTCCAACCCGGCCGAACAGGACAGGTCGAACGGGCGGTGGTTTCAACGGCCGCCGCGGCCACAGCCCCCGCGACGGGTCCTCGCGGGAGGCGTCCACGGACTCTTCGAGGCCACCGCCGAGCCATGCACTCTACCGCAGAAACAGTCCGCGCAGAAGCCGCTGCACCGGGGCATGACGAAGGCCCGCGGCGCCCCTGGGACTGCTGCGTCTGGCCGCTGGCGGTGTTCCTCGCGGCCGGAGTCCTCGAGCCGACCGCCGCGGGGGGCGGTCTCGCCGCGACCTTGGGCATCCCGTTTTCGGCCTACCCGCTCGTCTACTCCCTGAAGCTCGGGGCCACGCTGCTGGCGGTGGCGCGGGTATGGCGGCCGATCCGTGACTGGCTGGGGCGGCCGTCGTGGTGGCCGCCGCTGGTCGGCGCGGCCCTGGTCGTGCCCTGGATCGTGCTGGCGGCGCTCGAGCGGGAGGCCGGACTGTGGCCCGGGGCGCCGGCCCGCGCCGCCTTCGATCCGTTCGCCGCCTTCGGCGCCGGCTCGGCGACGGCGGGCGGATTCCTGCTCGTCCGCGGGATCGGGCTCGTGCTCGTGGTGCCGCTCGTGGAGGAACTGTTCCTGCGCGGGTTCCTCATGCGGTACGTCATCGACGAGGACTTCTGGCGGGTGCCGTTCGGCACGCTCACGCCCGCCGCGGCGGCGGCCTGCGCGGCCTACGCGGCGTTGTCCCATCCCGCCGAGGCGGTGGCCGCGGTCGTCTGGTTCGCGACGATCAGCGGGATCGCGGTGGCGACGCGACGGCCGATCGACTGCGTGCTCGCCCACGCCGGCACGAACCTGGCGCTCGGCGTCTACGTGATCGCCACCGGCGCGTGGTGGCTGGTGTGAGCGGCGGCCTCCCGAGCCCGGGCGGGGCGGAGGGGCTCCGGGGCCGGCTCGCGCCGACGCCCACGGGCCTGCTGCACGTCGGGCACGCCCGGACGTTCGCCCTGGCGGCGGCGCGGGCCGGCCGCGCCGGGCTCGTCATGCGGATCGAGGACCTCGACCGGCCGCGCTGCCGGGAGGAGTTCGTCGCCGCCGCGCTCGAGGATCTCCGCTGGCTCGGCCTCGAGTGGACCGAGGGGCCTGACGTGAACGGCCCCTTCGCCCCCTACCGGCAGTCGGAGCGGACGGCCTGGTATCTCGAGATCTGGCGGCGGCTCGAGGCCGCCGGGGCGATCTATCCGAGTCCCCACTCCCGCCGCGACGTCGACGAGGCGGCGTCGGCCCCCCACGAGCCGCCCGGGGGCGGGGACGCGGAACCGGTGTTTCCGCCGCGGCTGCGGCCGGTGGGCTGGGACCGCGCGGCGACGCCGGGCGCGGTGGCCTGGCGGTTTCGGGTGCCGGACGGCCGCACGATCGAGTTTCACGACGCCCTGCAGGGGGTCGTGCGGCGGACGGCGGGGGTGGATTTCGGGGATTTCGTCGTCTGGCGCCGGGACGACGTGCCCGCCTACGAACTGGCCGTGGTGGCCGACGATCACGCGATGGAGATCGCCGAGGTGGTCCGCGGCGCGGACCTGCTGACGAGCACGGCCCGGCAGCTGCTTCTCTACGGGGCGCTCGGCTGGAGGCCCCCCGCGTTCGGCCACGCGCCGCTGGTTCGAGACGCCGCGGGCCGCCGGCTCGCCAAACGGACCGGCGGGCTGTCGATCCGCGCGCTGCGCGGCCGCGGCCTGTCGCCGCGGGAGGTGCTCGCCGCCCCTCTCGCGACGCTCGAATCGCGGCCCGGCCCCGGGGAGCCCCCGGGCGAGTGAGGTCGGGCCGTCTCCGTCCCGCCCGGTCGCACGGCGCGTGACGGCGTTGCCACCCGCGGCCGGCGTCCGGGACTCCGACGGGGCGAATGCCGATACTCGGAAACACGGCGGCGGGTTCCCCCGGCCGCCGGCCGGTCGCCTGCCACCCGGGCGAAGGGGGCATCACGCCGGGCCTTTGACCGCCCCTTCGTCACCGATTCAGATGGAGTCTCGCGGCAGCGGCCGCCATCCGGGGAACCGGCCGCGACGTGACGACCGCGGGCGGCCCGACCCACGCCAGCCACCGAGCCAGCTTCCATGGCACTCATCACGCTCCGCGTCCTCCACGGTGCCGACCGCGGCCGCGTCTTCCACCAGGTGGCCACCCCGGTGACGATCGGCCGCGAGGAGGGCAACACGATCCAGCTCAACGACGACCGGATCAGCCGCTACCACCTCAAGCTGCAGGACGACCGCGACAAGATCGTGCTCACCGACCTCGAGAGCACCAACGGCACGAAGGTCAACGGCGAGGACATCCAGGTGCGGATCGTGCGCGACGGCGACATGATCGCCCTGGGCCGTTCGCTCCTGCTCGTCGGGTCGCACAGCGACATCGACCGGCGGATCGCCGAGATCGCGGCGCGGATGCCCGCGGAGCGGGAGGGGCACGCGCAGCGGATGCGCGAGCGGCTCGAGCGGATCGAGGCGCACCAGTCGGACGTCATCGAGGACATGGGGCAGGTGCGCTCGCCGCTCCTCCCCGGCGGGCCGCCGCCGCTGCCCGGCCGCCTCGGGCCGGCGCAGACGGCCGAACTGGCGGAGCTGCTCGACTACGTGCAGGCCGTGCTCCGCGAGGCCACCGAGGGGGCGTCGATGCGGCCCGGCAACGAGACCGTGGAGCTCGACTTCGCGCACTGGCAGGTGGTGCTCGACCTGCAGGCACGGCTGGCGGAAATGCTGCGCAGCATCGGCGACCCGGGCTGAACCGCGCGGCCGCCCGCCGCCCGCCGGCTTTTTCGCGGCCGGCATCGGGCGGCTCGGCCATCCGATACAATCCGGTGCCTCCCGCGGAGCGAGCACACGGATGAGCACGCAATCCTTCGTCCATCTCCACTGCCACAGCCATTACAGCCTGCTCGACGGCGCGAGCACCATCGACCGTCTGGTGGAGCGGGCCGGGGCGCTGGGAATGAACTCCCTGGCGATCACCGATCACGGCAATCTCCACGGGGCGCTCGAGTTCTACCAGGCCGCGAAGGCCGCCGGTCTCAATCCGATCATCGGCTATGAGGCCTACATCGCGCCGGGCAGCCGCTTCCACAAGGAGGCCGGCAGCCAGAAGGACTCGGCCTACCACCTCACGCTCCTGGCCCGCGACCGCACCGGCTTCGCGAACCTGCTGCAGCTGGCCACGAAGGCGTTTCTGGAGGGCTTCTATTTCAAGCCGCGGATCGACCGCGAGCTCCTCGAGCAGTACGGCGACGGCATCATCTGCCTCTCCGGCTGCCTGTCGAGCGAGTTCAGCCGGGCGCTGGCGGGCAGCTCCCGCGAGCAGACCGCGAGCCTCGCGCAGGCCCGCGAGGTGGCGGGCTGGTTCCAACGCCGCTTCGGCGACCGCTACTTCCTCGAGATCCAGGACAACGGCCTCGATGTGCAGCGGCACGTCAACGAGGCGGCGCTCGACATCTCGCGGGAGCTGGGCATCCCGCCGGTGGCCACCTGCGACTGCCACTACGTCAACCGTGAGGATTCCGAGGCTCAGGACATCCTCCTCTGCGTCAACACCGGCCGCTTCCGCAACGACGCCTCCCGCATGCGGATGGAGTCGAGCGAGTTCTACCTGAAGAGTCCCGAGGAGATGCACGCGGCCTTCGCGGGCTTCGACCGCGACCTCGTGCGGGCCGCCGTCTCCCGCAGCCAGGCGATCGCCGACACCGTGTCGATCGAGCTCGATCTCGGCAAGCGTCACTTTCCCGGCTTCGAGGTGCCCGGCGGGCTGACGGCGTCGCAGGAGCTGCGTCGGCTCTGCCTCGAAGGGCTCCACGACCGCTACCGCGACGTGCCGAAGCGGTGGATGGAGCCGGCCGCCGGGGGCCCGCGCGAGCTCCACCCGCAGGTGCTCGAGCGGCTGGACCGCGAGCTCGGCGTGATCGACACGCTCGGGTTCGCCAGCTACTTCCTCATCGTCTGGGACTTCGTGCGGCATGCCCGCGAGCAGGACATCCCGGCCGCCGCGAGAGGCTCGGGCGTGGGGGCGCTCGTGGCCTACGCGCTCTACCTGTCGCACGTCTGCCCGCTGGAATACGACCTGCTCTTCGAGCGGTTCCTCGACGTCAACCGGCGGGAAGCGCCCGATATCGACATCGACTTCTGCAAGGAGCGACGCGGCGAGGTCATCGACTACGTGAAGCGGAAGTACGGCGAGGCGAACGTGGCGCAGATCGGCACGTTCGGCACGCTCGCCGCCCGCGCCGCGATCCGCGACGTGGGGCGGGCGCTGGGCATGCCGATCCCCCGCTGCGACCAGATCGTGAACCTCGTCCCCGATCAGCTCAACATCTCCCTCGAGGAGGCCGCCGCCCCCGGCACGCAGCTCGCCGCGGCCTGCGAGGCCGACGGCGATGTGCGGGAGTGGGTGGGGCTCGCGCGGCAGATCGAGGGGCTGGCCCGCAACGTGGGCACGCACGCCGCGGCCGTGGTGATCGCCGACCGGCCGCTGGTGGAATACGTGCCGCTGCAGCGGGTGACGGGCAAGGAGGAGGTGATCACGCAGTGGGCCATGGGCGACGTCGAGCGGGCGGGGCTCATGAAGATGGACTTCCTCGGCCTCCGCTACCTCACGGTGGTGGCCAAGACCCTCGACATCGTCGCCGCGACCCGCGGCACGCGGCCCGACCCCCTCGCCTTCCCGCTCGACGACCGGCCGACGTTCGACCTGCTCTGCCGTGGCGAGACCAAGGGCATCTTCCAGCTCGAGAGCGGGGGCATCCGCGACCTCCTCCAGCGGATGAAGCCCGACCAATTCCTCGACATCGTGGCGGTCAACGCCCTCTACCGGCCCGGGCCGCTCGAGGGGGGCATGGTGGACGAGTACGTGGCGGTGAAGCACGGCCGCAAGCGGGCCGAGTTCATCCACCCCGTGATGCAGGAGGTGCTCGCCGAGACGCACGGCGTGATGGTCTACCAGGAGCAGGTGATGCGGATCCTGGAGCGGCTCGGCGGCATCGAGCTGTCGAGCGCCTACACCTGCATCAAGGCCATCAGCAAGAAGAAGCACGAGACGATCGCGGCCTTCCGCGAGCAGTTCGTGGCGGGCGCCCAGGCCAAGGGGCTCGCGAAGCAGCAGGCCGGGGAGGTCTTCGGCCTGATCGAGAAGTTCGCCGGCTACGGCTTCAACAAGAGCCATTCGACGGCGTACGCCCTGCTGGCCTGGCAGACCGCCTACCTCAAGACGCACTTCGCGACCGAGTTCATGGCGGCGCTGCTCTCCGGGGACATCACGGGCCGCAACTTCAAGAAGAAGGACGCCCTCGTCGAGCACGTCGAGGACTGCCGGCGGATGGGGATCGACGTGCTGCCCCCCGACGTCAACGCCGGCGACGCCGACTTCACCGTGGCCGACGGCCGGATCCTCTTCGGCCTCGCCGCGATCAAGGGCTGCGGCGGCCAGGCGGCCGAGGCGATCGCGGCCGAGCGGCGGCGCGGCGGGCCCTTCCGCGACCTGCACGACTTCTGCGGCCGCATCGACGCGTCGGTGGTCAACAAGACGGCGGTGGAGAGCCTCGCGAAGGCGGGCGCGCTCGACGGCCTCGCGCCGGCCGCGCGGGGCGGCCACCGCGGCGCGATCCTCGCGGGCATCGAGCGGGCGCTGTCCGCCGGTGCCGCGCGGATGGCCGACCGCCGCAGCGGTCAGAAGAGCCTCTTCGACGCGGTCGACGCGGCGCCCGAGGCGGCGCCGCCCCCCGCGGCCCTGCCCGACGTGCCCCCCCTCTCCGACATGCAGATGCGTTCCGCGGAGAAGGAGGTGCTCGGCTACTACGTGCACAGCCATCCGCTCGCCGAGCATGCGGAGCTGCTCGCGGCCGTCTGCACGCACGGCACGGCCGACGTCGGCTCGGCGCCGCCGAAGAGCGAGGTCGTCATCGGTGGGATGGTGGGGGCGCTCAAGCTCTCGAACGTGAAGCAGCCGCGGCCGGGCTCCACGCACACCCGCTACGGCATGTTCGACCTCGAGGACATCGACGGGCTCGTCCGCACGATCTGCTGGCCGGAGGATTACGCCCGGCTTGGGGAGCTGCTCGCGCCCGACGCGGTGGTCGTGGTGGCGGGATCGATCGACCGGCGGGCCGGCAGCGAGGAGACGAATCTCATCGTCAACGACATGGTGCCGCTGGCGGACGTGTGGTCGAGGCCGCCGCGGACGGTGACGGTGAAGCTGGTCGAGCCGGAGCACGGACCGTCCCATCTCGACCGGCTCGCCGCGATCGTCCGCCGCCACCCCGGGCAGGTGCCCCTGCGGTTGGTGCTCGACCTGGCCGACGGCCGCCGGGTGCTCATGGAGGCCGACCGCGACAAGGTCGCCTGGTCGGCCGCCTTCCTCCGCGAGACGGTCGATCTGCTCGGCCCGGGCTGCCTCCGGGCGCCCGTCGCCCTCGCCGCCAAGCGCCGCGAGCCGGAGCAGTCGCGTCGCGGACCGCCGGGGCGTGCGGCCGCGACGGTCGGATGAGCCTTGCGGCCTGGGGCGAAGACAACGGTTCGACCACGGCCGTAAAAAAATCCAATCTCTCCGCGGGCGGGCGCCGAATCTCCCGGAAGGACGACCGACCACGCTCGAGTGCCCCCGGTCCGCGCCGCCCGTTCCCGAGGTGACCTCATGGCTTTCCGGCTCCTTCGCTCCCGGCTCCTGCTCCTGGCCCTCGCGTGCCTGCTCGCCGTCTCCACCGCCCCGGCGGTCGCCCAGCAGGGTGGCGGTGGCATGGGTGGTGGTGGCGGCGGTCAGGGTGGCGGCGGTCAGGGGGGCGGCGGTCAGGGTGGTGGCGGCGGCTTGACCGCCGGTGCCGCCGGCGTGGTGATCGACGCCAACGGCGTGCTGCGTTCGCAGGTGGTCGCCGACGCCGGGCTCTCGCTCGAACGGCGGAAGGCGGCCGTGGCCACGCTGCCCGGCGACCTGCAGCAGAAGTCGGCGCTGCGGAAGGTGGCCCTGTCGCGGCTCGAGGCCGAGGTGCGGCGGGCGGCGGCGACCGGTCGGGGCATTCCCGAGGAGCTGCTCAAGCTCGCGGGACTGACGAAGGTGCAGTATGTGTTCATCTATCCGGGCGCGGACGGCCCGGCGGGCGGCGGCGAGGTGGTGATCGCGGGCCCGGCCGAGCCCTGGATGAGCGACGCCACCGGCCGCGTCGTGGGCACGGCGACCGGCAGCCCGACGGTGCTGCTCGAGGATCTGGCCGCCGCGCTGCGGGCCTTCCCTCCGGGCCAGCCGACCGACCGCGGCATCGGCTGCTCGATCGACCCGACGCAGGAGGGCCTCGCGGCGATGCAGGCGTTCCTCCGGAAACTCGGCCGGGTGAATCCGAAGGCCGGCGCCGGCGACATCGTGCAGGGCATGGCCGAGTCGCTCGGGCCGCAGCGGGTGCGGATCGACGGCGTCTCCCCGGCGAGCCACTTCGCGCAGGTGATGGTCGAAGCCGACTACCGCATGAAGCTCATCGGCATCGGCCTCGAGCGGCCGCCGGTGAAGATGAACAGCTGGATCGACCTGACGAGCGCCGGGGGCGTGGCCGCCAACGCCCTGCAGCGCTGGTATTTCATGCCCGACTATCAGTGCGTGCGCGTGAGCGAGGACGACATGGCCGTCGAGCTGGTGGGCCGCGGCGTCAAGCTCGTGGGGGCCGACGAGGCGGTGCTTCCCGACGGCACGCGGATGACGGCCAACCGGGCCGACCGGGCCAGCAAGACCTTCACCGACACCTTCACCCGCCGGTATGCCGAGATCGCGGCCAAGAGCCCGGTCTACGCCCAGCTCCGCACGCTCGTCGACCTGGCCGTGACCGCCGCCTACCTGCAGGAGCACGACGCCTACGGCCGCACCCAGTGGTCGGCCGACGCCCTGCGCGACGAGGCCACGCTGGCGATCGAACGGTTTCAGCCCCCCGTGCAGGTGGAGCCCGCCATCAACGCCGTCTGGCGGGGCAACCGCCTGCTCACGCCGATCGGCGGCGGCGTCACGCTCCAGCCGCGGATGGCGCTCGATTCACCGAACCTGCTCATGGACGAGCAGGGCACGGTCGCCAAGGCCCGCGCCGCGGTTGCGATTCCCGCCGACCGCTGGTGGTGGGACTGATCCGGACGGCCGGGAAATCGTCCTCGGGGAGTTTTTCCCGACGCGAGCATCTCCGGCTTTCCCGGCCGCTCTGCCGCCGACACGTCATGCCTGACGTGCAGCGGGCCGCTTCTCGGCGGCCTGCCGGCCCGCGTCGCGTTCCTACTCCTTGACCCGCTCGAGGTACTCGCCGGTGCGGGTGTCGATCTTGATCAGGTCGCCCTGCTCGATGAACGCGGGCACGACCACCTCGGCGCCGGTCTCGAGCTTGACCGGCTTGGTCAGGTTCGTGGCCGTGTTGCCGCGCACGGACGGCTCGGCGTATTCGATCTTGAGCACCATGTGGTTGGGCGGCTCCATCGAGATCGGATTGCCGTTGTAGAGCAGCATCGAGCAGACGGTGCCCTCCTTGATCCACTTCCAGGACTCGTCCACCTGCTCCTTGGTGAGCTCGTACTGCTCGTAGTTGGCGTTGTCCATGAACACGAACATGTCCCCCTGCTTGTAGAGGAACTGCGCGTCGATCGTGCTGATGTCGGCGGCCTCGAGCGAATCACCCCCCTTGTAGGTGCGGTCGAGCACGGTGCCCCGCAGCAGGTTCCGCAGCTTGCACTTGTAGAGCGCATTGCCCTTGCCGGGCTTCACGAAGTTGCACTCGATCATGATGTAGGGATCGCCGTCGATCTGGACCTTCAGCCCCTTCTTGAACTCGCTCGTGTTGTAGCCGGCCACTGCTGCGATCCCTCCTGTGCGTTTCATCCGGGGCTCCCACCACCGTATGCTGGCGGGGCGGGCGCCGATCCAAAGGCGTCCAGCGTTGCCGCCCTCCCGGCCCCTGTCAACCCGCCCGCCTCCATGCCTCCCCGCGCCCTCGACAACCGGACGGCCGCCCGCAGCCGCTGGCAGCGGGAGCTCGCCGAGGCGGTCCGCGATCCGGCGGAGCTCTGCCGCCTGCTGGATCTCGATCCCGCCCTCGCCGGGGCGGCGCCGACGGCGGCGGGCGGCTTCCCGCTCCTCGTGCCGCGCGGATTCGTGGCGCGGATGACGCCGGGCGATCCGCGGGATCCCCTGCTGCTGCAGGTGCTGCCGCGGGCCGACGAGGGGGCCGACGCGCCCGGCTTCACGGCCGATCCGCTCGACGAGGCGCGGGCGGTCGTGGCGCCGGGCCTCGTGCGCAAGTACGCCGGCCGGG